>Ga0268244_10000973_pt1 | contig 10506 bp, 10 predicted proteins | sample AgamicMgSfe_FD_200258 | JGI IMG/M metagenome (GOLD analysis project Ga0268244, IMG submission 200258) | Agave microbial communities from Guanajuato, Mexico - Mg.Sf.e (v2) (version 2) | ecosystem: Host-associated > Plants > Phyllosphere > Phylloplane/Leaf | place: Guanajuato, Mexico | collected... | reverse complement strand
TTCATTGGGAATTGAAGAGGGGAGAACGAGCAGACATCGAACGATTAATTTCGATTTCTTGTTATCGTGGAATTCGTCATCAAGATGGATTACCCTTACGCGGTCAACGAAGTCATACTAATGCAAGGACTTTTCGTAAGCTAATTCGGAAATGAAAGAAGTCTACTGGAAGCCCTTGGTACTTGTCTGATCAATCACACTGATAGCTTCAATAGTTCACTGAAATTTTGATTTCGTTTTTTTTGGTATTTCACCGGTTACTAATCGTTTAGACTACTAGTGGGCTTCCTTCGCCCGCCTATCGTATCGGCTCGGCTTTGTCCGCAAAGCTACTGCTTTCGCCTCAGACGGCATGAGCGGTAGCTCATGAAAGGTATATTAATTTTTTTAGTGGTCGGCCTTCGCAAAGCTTCGCCAGAAGCGACGTTTCGCTTCCCGAATGTCTCTTTACTTTAGTATATATAGTGACGTCTTTCCAATGCCTCCTTCCTCGCCGCCAACGTACGCTATGTTGAGAGTAAGCAAGCTACCTTGCTTGCATTCGTTAAACGGTAGCTTCCGCGCCCTTCCTGCCTGCAACAATTGATGTGAATGATCGTGACAGCTCCTCAAATCCTATTCAGTCTGATTAGATATGTCACTGAAACAAAGTTCAATAGTTCTGGCTTTGTTTTCTTTTCGGATTTCGAGGAGGAGCCGGACGACGAAGCCGTCATCAAGATGTTTCCGATGCGACTCTCCCGGCGTTCTCTATTGTTCTTTTTTTTTCGGGTTTGGTCAGGAGGGACAAAAGAGAGATGCTTTCTATCAGTCAAAAGCGGATACCGTCCCCCATGCTCTTACGGTCCGCTTACCGAGGAATAGAAAGGTAGGACCTGGGGCCAGAGCTTTTTGGGTTGGGGTATAGAGCCGTAAGCGCGGTGGGGGTGACAGAGGACGTGCTCGTACGGTTCATAGAAGGATATGATCAACTCGTTGATTTTTGGGAACTTTCACTCCTCTATATTCGAAATATGCCTTTCTAGGAGCATTACGATCTGCAGCTCAAATGGTCCCTTATGAAGTCTCTATTGGTCTTATTCTTATTGTGCGCCTTGTGAGCGCGTTTTGATCCGCGAAGGCAATCGCTCGGATGTTCCCCTAACCCAACCCGGGAACGGACCGGAGGGAACCGCAGCATGGAGAATGTCCGCGTCTCGTCGCAAGGCTCATTTTTCGTTTTGGGTCATAGGGCGGGCTTCGAGCGGGCAGCTTTATCTGATCAAAGGCCGGGGCACAAGGGTCCTGGTACTATCCAGGTGCGAAGAACCCCGGAGGTGACTGCAATGAGCAGAAATCTCACTCACCGGCCTAAACGACGAGCAAACAAAAGAACGTGAGAGCAAGGGATCACCCAACGAATGGACGAGCTCCAAGGAGGGAGGCAAGAACCATGCTTTCAGAAAAGTGGCGATTCTTATCGTCATTGCTTTAATAACTGACTAAGCCGTGCGTGCCATAAGAGGTCATTCTCCAAACGGGACAGGGCCAAGCCTGACGGTTGTTTAAGTAGGTTGGGTGACAGATCGGCCATAGGAGTACTCCGGGAAAAACCAGGGCAACAAATGTAGAGCATACGACGATGCCGCCCGTTTTCATTTCGTGGAAGTCCCCGGCAGAGGAAAGGGCTGTAGGTGATAGCGCATTCTGCTTCTTATCGTTAGAGGGGCGCTGAAATCGTTCCTATTGCATCGTGCGTGGCAGCTGGTATATCAGAAGAAAGGCGGGCCGCTTGAACGGGACACCTATTCTCTTAATAGGCGGAAAAGCTAAAACGGAAAGGGGCCGAGCTGACTGATGAGTGATTAGCCTTTACCTCACTCTCATGTGGAGCTAACATGGCTGGCTACATACAAGTGACGCCAAAGAAAGATGAAACAGGACGGACGGTCAGAGGCCGCAGCGGGACTACCATAGGAAAGCCCGCCCCCGCTAGCTAACATAGAAAGATATTCCCGGATAGCATCCGTCTCTATGTTCATCTCTTCTCGACCAGCCGAATTGGGCTTGGGATGGGAATGGCTCAGCCCACATGCATCATTTGATGAAAGCACTCCTGTCGCCTCCGATGATTGCTTTGTCAACCACGCCCCTCAAAACAATGCTCTTCACGCGACGAGACGCGCCTTGGGTTGGGGTTGGGACAACACAGCAATGAGTAGTTCGCTGACGGTTGGGGTTGGGTCGAGAGCAGGATGCCGGCCGGCCTGGGGCCAACCGTCACTTTCCTGGGCCCCAACATCGTCATAAGGGGCTTTAGCCGAAAAGGAAGCAGCCCAGCCTCTTCAAGGGAGTTTTGTTTGGTAGGCGCTGCCTACTCACTCGGACAATGCTCTGAACACGAAAGTGTGCAGTTCCGCCCTCTTATCCCATGCTGAGGCACAGGCAGCGTCTCGGAAAGCACGGACGAGCCACATGCAGGGAAACTTGCACGTGTGGTTCTGGCCGGGGATCCCGGTATACTGTACTAATATGTGTAGGTCCTCGTAATTCGAGTGAGATTGTCATGGCGCAAAAGCAGATATGGTCCGGTATTCCCTTGTTCCCTGTATTGGTTATGTTCTTTATTTCTTGTTTAGCAGAAACTAATCGAGCTCCGTTTGATCTCCCAGAAGCGGAAGCTGAATTAGTTGCAGGCTATAATGTAGAATATGCGCGGGATGCGATCCTTAATAGTTCACTGTTGGCGGAAGCCAATGTCCCGGGGTCCCGGGGACTCATTCTGACTGAAACAGGGGGTGGGTCTTTACCAACTGAAAAATATTCGATTTGTTGAAAGCCAAAAAACGTGAGCGCAACGCGCGAACCTTCGCCCTGACGCTTTTCGTTATAGGCTCGAAGCTATTTGACTTTGATTGCAGGGTATCGTCAGATACTGAAAACATCAAATTACTTTGGCTGAAGATTAGTAAAGTCACGCTTTTCATTTTGTTATGAGTAGGTGCTTGCTGGGGCAGGGCACTCTTCATTCTTCATTCGAAACTAATGAATGTCGGGTCGAGGGTTTCTGCCTTGTTATCAAATTGGTCAAACTCCCCCCCTTAAACGAGCACGGGGCTTAGTCAAGTAGAACCGGGTTGCGCTGCCTGATGCTCCGATCGAAAACAAATCAGTGGGGCCATGCCGGTACGACTGAATATGCGTTAGAAAGGTCAATCCCTCCCCTACGACACCAAAAAAACCGGGCCGAATAAGAGCCCGCCCGCTTCCATAGAACTTCATCGTGGCAACGTAGACTTAAGTGGTCATATTGGATCCTTGGGAACCATCACTTCTACGGCCGGCCTATATTGAAACTTGAATGCCGTGTCGTCCAGCGGAGCCGCAAAGAAGGTGACTCGCGCAGCCAGCTGACTCCTTTGAAATAGAAAAGAATAACCAAACCAACCCAGCTGGCTGGTCAATCTCAGAGATCTTATCGTCCGGCAAACCGGAGACGGACGACCACGGTCCCTACCTTACCAGCACCGAAGGTGTACTAATCAATGAACTTTCGAAACCTACTTTTTCTTTTCTGACAAAATCAACCAAGCTTAAGCGGTCACGACAACATCCAAAGGTAACCTTTTGATTCTTCAGTAGGGGGACAAGGAAGAGCACGTAAGAATGCCGACCACTACATAAGCCAAACGTGGCTGAGAGAACGCGAGCAGCACAAAGTCGCGGTTGGGCAGAGCTTGAAGAAGCGAGCCCCTATCTGAGAAAGCCATTGCGCGCTAGCCTAGCTAGCTAACGTTTTTCAGCTGGCTGACGTTATGTTAGTTGTAGCGCGCTTTCCCTCCTTCTCTCACTTCGGAAAGATGACGCAGTATTTTCTTATGATGACCTGGTCGAGAGAGTACGATACATTGGTGTAAAAGATTGAGCGGGATCTGTGAGGTTGGTTATAGTAAGGCCCGGCCGTCAAGCTAAAGCTTGCCTCTATCATTAGTGAGGGCAGTCTCCGTTTCTGGATGGAGGGTATAGCCCTAATCTTCGGCCCGGGTTTTCTGTTGAGGGTAACGAAAAGCGAAGCTCGTCACTGGTGGGTGGTAGGTATATATTTTCTTTTCTGCTTAAGGTTGGAAGTTTTGAGGAAAGAGAGAACAACCTATTCTTTCTTCGATCAGAATAGTCTCTTTTTCCTGGTCCTATCGAAGCAGTCTTCCTTTCTTATAGAAAGGCACTTTCACATCTTCTTAACCCGAAATGGCTGAGTAAAGGATGGACATACGAAGAGCCCTTCGCGAGAGCTTCCTTTGCCTTTGATTGATAGAAGAATTCGGTGAGCGTCCTTCAATGCTTACTTTGTTAGTTGTTTAGCCTCCTTCATAGATGTGGAAGGGTGGCAGGATTCTTTTCTCATAGACCTTAATCGTAATATCTTCCCCTTCTGGTAAAGACAGAGAAGTCGCGAGACTGGCGTTGGCGTCTGCCTTTATGTTCTGCCCCAAGGGGACATGTTCAATGTTGAAATATGCGAAGGTGTGTGCTAATTCGCTCGCTGCTGTATGATAGGGTAAGAGATGCGGTTTTCTAACTTCATAGACGCCGTTCCTTTGGTTAATTACCAAGTTTGAGTTACCTCGAACTTCCGGTTGATGTACTTTGATGTCACGAGCTAGTTTCATTTCCATAACATAATAAGGGCCGTGTCTGACACGTTGTTGGAACATGACTCCGAAAAGTGAAGGAATGCGGGATCATGTTACCTTCGGGAGTAATAAAGACGATTCCGACCCCTTTGGACGTCCTTTCTTATCTGTTTTTGAGGCAACAATTCAAATACATCTCCCATACTTTTGACGTGGGTCTTGATGCGACTTCAATGCAGTAGACTGTTTCGAAAGGCAATTCTTGAAGCAATTTGATGTTCTCCCGTGCTTCCAAGAAAGATTTCAGTGCCTGTCCTTTCCTTACTCTGTCGATGGTCAAAACTTTGTTTGTGGTACGAATATTATGTCATACTGTAAGAGCAGTATCAACCATGACGCGAGTTGGGCGTTCAGCGAACCTGCGTCACTTTGATGAAGAAAGCTTGACTCCTTACACCCACCTGGTATATGGTGTTACCAATTAGGAAATGTCGTATGTGCTGCGAACATGAGAGCAAGGCATTTCTTTTTCACTGGTTAGACCGGTGTTCTGCGGCAGTAAGTGAAGGCATCAGAACAGGAGTGATTCTGGTTCTGGAAGGCACGAACGGTAGAACAAGAAAAATGGAGCTATCCTAAGCTTGAACGTAGCGAAGATCTACGAATCGTCATTCTGTTAGAAAGTTCACATCCCTCCCTGTCTTGCGTGGCTCCGTGCCGGGTCATGCTTTCATAAATCCCATGGTTCGTTGGATGAAGGTAGCACTTTTTGTCGCTTTCTGTCTCGCACCGCACTCTGTTCTTTCTAAAGGTGCTCCTAATCCCGCTTCACACGATGCTGCACTTGGTCAAAGGAAAATTAAGAATAGAAGGAAAGGAGATCTGAAAGATAGGCGGACGACTTGACTTATAGTATAGGTCGGATGTTTTCGTGAGCAGTAAGCAGCAAATCTCCCCTTATTTTGGGAAAGCTGGTGGCCGCGTGTGAATTCTTTCAAGGCAAGGGGCGGCCTGATTCGACATTGTTGTATACTCTGATCCGGTCGAGATAGTTTTCGTTTACCAGCGCGTAGGTAGTTGCAGTTCCTATGACCGAGTCTTTCTGGCCCCTGTGAACATCTTTTCTTAATGTATTAAAGAGGGCCTCTCTAACCGGTTCAAAGTAGTGGGTGTCCACTAACGGCTATTCCTGGCTCGGCTCCGATAACGCAATTCCGGGAGGAGTCGGTAGTTGGGCACTGGATCCTTTCGGACCTGGAGAACGTGTGACGCTGGGTCGGAGTTTGGTGAACCAACTGGTCGCTCCTCTCCTTATCAGTCGTTCAAAAAGAAACCTCTAGTTGAAGTATCGGGCCCTTTTTTTCGTTGGCTAGGTTACACCTTCGGAATACCCCAGAAGGGAATTTCTCTAGACTTCCTTCAATCTTCACTTTACGCCACGCCGACTCCCCTTTCGTCATAAGGCGTGGAATTAGACCAAGGGTTGGTTTATCAAGTAGGAACTAGTCCTGTTCATTTCGCACGTAGGAGATCGAGACACAGCCCCAGGACTCACGAGAAAGATGTAGATCGATCGCCCCCTAGATAGACAACTACATAGAGGGCCTCTACTTCTCTATATATTCTTTCTTTCAAAACCTGCGTAAGATCAATATCACAACCAATGAAGTCTGCAAGTTTCACATCGTCGTCCGCTCCGATAGTTGGAGATATAGATAGATATTTAACAAAAAAAGAAAAAGAAAAGATATTAATAGATATCGGTAGTTGTCCGGTCGTACCCAAACAATAATATTCCAGAAGAAAATGCACCTAAGATCAAATATTTCGAGCCGGCTTCCGTAGAAAATTCAGACTTTCTTTTTGATGCTGCGATCACATAAAAACATAAACTTTGAGGCTCAATAGCTAAATACATGGCAATTAAATCATGAGCCGAGATCATAAAGAGCATACTGCGAGTAGGAAGTGAAATTAATACAATGGATTCAAAAGCATCAAACCTCTCTTGTTCGAAAAAATCAAAACACATCGAAATGGTACCAGCCGTACTTAATAATAGAAGGATTTGGCAGAAATATGTAAAATTGTCCCTCTTCAAAAGATTATTCCAGAATAAATGGGCAATAGTTAGGAGAGGTGCGCCAGCAGCGAGCAAAAGCAAGGTTATTAGATACCTCAGGAAAGCCCGGCCAGAACCACACGTGCAAGTTTCCCTGCATGTGGCTCGTCCGTGATAACTTCTTCGAATTTGCGTGAACTAGCGGACCGATCACTAAGTGAGGATGCTCCCTCCAGCATGAGCGAACCTTTTCTCCACTGGTTAGGAATGGGCGCCACTATCCCAGCCCGGATCCAGCCAGGTTCTATTGATCATGTCCTCTTCCCAACAGTTGTACTTTGTCTTGGGGCGTCTTTGGCTTGACGAGAGAAAGCCCGCCGGAGCCTTGACTTACTGTTTGCTTGCATGTTGGAGAAAAAAGTCTTTCTTTTCTCGTCCCGGGTCATACTCCAGTGCGTTGACAGAAGAGGAAATCGCAATGCATGAAGCTCAGCAGGCGTAGCTTGGAGTGAGAGTGTAGCGAGGGTAAGGTAAGGAAAGTGGCCGCCAGAGAGGAAGCCAAACCAAACCGGCCTATTAAGCGCAGCGTCGCGTCTATGCGCCGGAGAAAGCCAGGTGCCTCCAGTAAGCTCTATTCGGTCCGGAGCATTGATTTTCCCCATAACGAATAGGTTAGCTCTATCTCTGTCTTGCCTATCCTGTGCTCGAGAAGGAAGGTCCCCCAGTTCCTCGGAAGCACCTCGATCAACTAGGAGAAAAGGGAGATTTCCCACTCCATGGCATGGCACCTTTCGCTCATCCACTCTGCCCACTCGTCCAGACGCGGCGCCCTTTCTCATTATCATCTACCGCCCTTTCTTTCCTCCCGGCTATTCACGCATGAAGATCGTCGTATGTATGCTCGACTTCGGTTGCCGGTTCTATAGGTAAGAGTACATTATGGCAGGATCAGTCACCTGGGCAAACCAACCTTCCTCCAAGAAGAATTGTGCTATGCCCTCTCGACCCCTATAGAGCGAAAGAGCTGCCTGGTGATCCCTAGGTTGCAGCACGTCCGTTCGTTAACTCCTCGCGCCACTGCCGCCGTTTCTAGGACCGACCGACGCCTTACCTGCACAGGTACCTACGTAGTGTAGTGTCGGTCGCACATTCAACATAGCGTTCGGACTCATGTGCCTTCCAGAACCAGGGGTCTTCGAGCCTGCTGCGTACGATTAGCCAGCCTTGCGGCGGCAAAAGGATTAGACGTCCTCCCATGCTACGGTTCCCTGCGGTCCGAACCCGGTGCCGCATTAGGTTAGGGAGCTGGGCGATAATAGCTCCTCCGCATCCCAAAGCGCGCTGCCCTCCTAGGCGCGCAACACTAAGTAATCCAAGCCAACCCACATTACTGACTAACGGTGGATAATCATATTTCTTAGAGGTACTAAAAACAACTCCATGAATGAGCAAAATGAAGGTTGCATTAATGATAAAGATCTCTGGGGAAACCGCTAAAAAAAGATTGAACATGTGAGAGGATCCGAACGAATTCTGCTTTCATTTCCCCCGTATAGAGCACTGAGTTACTAAGGTTACGGTCTTCATCCCACAATGAGGTCTTTTCGGAATGCCATGATCTCTTTTTAGAGCGTAACAAGTCCGGTCGAATTCCCAACCTTCTCTCTCGAGTATACTCAAACCAAAAAAATGAACGTCAAAGTGGCTTACTGAGCCTTCTCTTCTCCCCTACTGCCGCGGTGGAAAAGTGCCCTGGTCAAGTCAAACAAAGGTCTCCTCTCTCTCTTTATTATATTGAAAATTCTTAAGTGAAAGACCTTGGAATCAAAGCTATTGTCCTGCTGCCCTTTGAGACTCGAGAGGACTTCATGGAATTTCTCTTGCGGATACTCTGTATCCATTCTTTTCCTTATGAACGGCGCCTTGCCAGAAAGGCCAGCCTCCACCCCTATCCAGGTCCTTCATTTTTTGGAGGTCATTTTTTTTTCAACAAGTGGAGGAGCATGCATGATACAGAGACTCTTCTATGCGAATGTTCTGGCTTTCAAAAGACGAGTAAGGGACGGGGAGTTTCGGGAACAACCGGATTTGAAAGTTCAGCCTTACCCTATAGTAAGTAGAGTATCCTTTCCCTATCGTCGCTATATCAACATAGCCAACTAGAAAACTAATCCGCTTGTCAATTCTTGGTGTAATACTCACTCGTCAATTCTTGGTGTCAAAATTCTTCACTGATCAGGTGTGATCAGTCTCATCCGTGTAAGAATTAGGAATTATTCTTCCAACTCGTCCCAGAATGGGCGTTATGGCAAAGAACAAGAAGAAAACAAAAGAAGGAATTTGTCCAATAGTAACAAATGGTGCTTCCACAGGTTGACATCCGATCCAACCTAGTAGTAAGCAATCCGCCAAAAGCAACCAAAATATTCCTTGGTGAATCGGGCGAAAACTTGAACTACGTACATACATACTTTGAAAAAAAGGTAAAGCCAACAGACATATAAAAACTGGTGCTATTGCGGCTACACCTCCCGCTTTGTCAGGTATACTACGAAGAATGGCATAGATCGGTAGGAAATACCATTCCGGCACAATATGAGGCGGGGTGGGCATCGGATTAGCAGGTATATAATTGTCGGGGTGCCCCAAAACATTAGGAGCATAAAAAATCCAAAAGGAAAAAAAGATAGCAAAAGCTACCCAACCTACTAGATCCTTTACATAAAAATAAGGGTAAAAAGCAATTTTATCCATCTCTGAATGTACACCCAATGGATTATTTGATCCATATTGATGCAATGCGGCCAGATGAAGAAGACTGGCGCCTACTAAAATAAAAGGGAGTAAATGATGAAGACTAAAAAAACGATTTAAGGTGGCATTGTCCACGGAGAAACCACCCCAAAGCCAAGTCACTATGCTATCTCCTACTACAGGTATAGCGCTAGCTAAGCTTGTAATTACTGTAGCTCCCCAAAAGCTCATCTGACCCCAAGGTAGTACGTATCCTATAAAAGCTGTCACAATCATTAATAAGAAGATTACAACTCCGAGACACCGAACAAATTCCCTAGGACTGCTATAACTCGCATGATATAGACCACGAAAAATATGAAGGTGAACCACAATGAGAAACATACTTGCCCCATTAGCATGCATATAACGGAGCAACCAGCCCCCTTCAACATCTCTCATAATGTGTTCTACGCTGTTGAAAGCTAGATCCACATGAGGTGTATAATGCATAGCTAAAAAAACGCCAGTCACTATCTGAATGACTAAACAAATCCCAGCTAACGAACCGAATCCCCACCAATAACTAATATTGCTCGGGGTTGGATAATCTATCAAATGCTGATTAAGTGTGGAAAATATGGGTTGTTTAAGAACAGAGAATCGTTGGTTCCTTAGTGTCATTTCCCCCTATCTATCGTTACAACTCTTCTTCCCTCACCTTTTTAGCGTTCTGGTTCGTTCTATTATATAGATATAGATAACGACGATAATATAGATGCCCTTTCTTCCACATCCGAAGGATGGAGAGCGTATACAGCGAAAAAAGCGTCGAAGGACCGGGTTACTGAAGAGTCGTCCGACTGCTCGGTGACCGAATCCGAGAGGTTTTGACCTCTTTCTCCCGGGTTAACCTTAACAAGACCTATTCTTGAAGGTCGCCGATTTTTTCACTTCGAACTTCTTTTTTTTTCTTAAAAGAAGAAGAATCCGAAGTAAGAAGGCTTCGGTGTGTGAGAGAAAGAATCAACAAAGGAGAGAATTTCATAAAATCACTCTTCAGTTTTCACTTTCTTTTCTTGACGGTTTGATAAAGTC
>Ga0268244_10000972_pt1 | contig 10515 bp, 11 predicted proteins | sample AgamicMgSfe_FD_200258 | JGI IMG/M metagenome (GOLD analysis project Ga0268244, IMG submission 200258) | Agave microbial communities from Guanajuato, Mexico - Mg.Sf.e (v2) (version 2) | ecosystem: Host-associated > Plants > Phyllosphere > Phylloplane/Leaf | place: Guanajuato, Mexico | collected... | reverse complement strand
CTCTTTGACTTCGTCCTGCATGTCTCTTTTGACCGCCTCTTCTTCCAGTATTCCTCTCATGGCCCAGGGTAGGAAGAATGGGTTCGCGTTAGCGCCAGATACTGGTACTTCGTAGGGAGCGATGTAAGGCGCGACACCGGGGTTTCCGGCCGCCGAAAAGCTTCCCCGACGAATACTGTTGGCGACGACGGTCGATGCCGGGATGCCGCCTTGACTACGACGTCTTTCTCCGGAGTCGCGGCGGTCGTTTGGTGTCTCTACTGAACCGGAAGGATTGACGGTGGTCTTGGGGTCAATATCTGTCGTTTCCAAAGTAAACTCCAGCGCCAGACGATAGACTGCATCATCATCGTAAACACGTGAGTGTCCTTCGCCACCATAAATTGAACCAGCAAGGGGATAACTCAGTTCTCGCACAAGACCATGATCGCTGATGCCGAGGTTGCGTAACTTCAAGGCAAAGGCGACGAGCTGGTTCATAAAGTCTGGAGCGTGCACTCGACCATCGACAAAGACTGCTCGCTGTACATATGGATGCGTGAGATTGCTGAACAGGGAAGACTATGCATAGTTAGCGCTGGAACTGAGTACGATTATGTCATGCAAAGCCTACCTCTAGACTGACAAGCTGGTCATCGATGCTGCCAATGTAAGTAATTCGGACGCCATGCCGTAAAACGACTTCCAGCTGTGACGCATAGTCCTTGCTGACCCTACTGTCTGGTCGGTTGAACTCGAAAAGCTCGACTGCTGATCCACCGTAAATCTTGCTCTTGTAATCAGCGAATGGACCTAGATTTATGCCAGCCATTGCACAAATGCCGATCTTTGCATGCGGACTCAAGCAGCCTATATTGATGAGCTTGGCTACCAGCATGATGGCGACTGGAACACCCTGAGAATGGGCGGCGACCAAGATCAGATCAGCACTTCGAAGATGTGAAAGCCAATTGAGGAGGAGCTTCCAAAGAGTCGATACTCTGTCTGCAATAAAACCCTCGCCTTCGAGAGCTACCTGCTCGATCTCGCAAGGCGTATCAGGCTGATTCTGCTCGGTCCATGTTTTGATCGCCGATGCTGCATAGTTGGCAAAACGAATACTCGTTCCCGTCGGTTGACCAAGCACCTTTTGAATCAGCGCGGCTGGAAAATAACCATGAACACCAATAGCCACTGCATTTTTTATCCTTGGTCTGTCGGGTGATATAGCCACATGATTTGCGGTAGTAGGTGTTGTATCGATAATACGTAATGAGGACGCGACATACTGACCAAATCGCTCCCAATAAGATGGTATGTATGCAGGAGGATAGGTGTCGCGGAAAGTTGGGAGAATCAGGTTCGGCCTTGATTGTGGCGTCTTGAGTGGTTTGATAGCAGCGTTGACAAGCTTAGCTGCGGACTCGGCCTTACTCGACTTATCAGGGGTACCAGGCAGATCTGTAGAAGGTGTGTCGGCGTTTGTCGCGAATGCAGTGTCGGTCTTGATTGTTGTCGGTACAGTCTTACTGTTCCTACCTGACGATGGACGAGATGCAGCTTTGCCTTTGCCTCCTTGCTCGTTCCTCTCGTTGAATTGTGCAGCCTCCGGGTGAGATTGTGATGGTGTGTCCGCAACAGCAAGTTCGCCCAAGTGTTTCTGGGTTCCAACAGTACCAGCGGTGTCGTCATTTGGCTTGTCTTTAGACCAGAACGCCCATCCAGATGATCGCGGTCTATTGTTGTCCGAGTCTGCTCTTTCTCTTGTGTCGACTGAGGATTTTGGATCTATGGATTCCGGATCTGCGTCCACCTGTGGGGCTATGGACGAGATATCTGGTTCCTGCGCTGGCTGGGGATCTGGCTCATCTGCCGGTTCATTCTGAGATGCACTCCATAAGCCAAACCATGATCTAGCAGACGACTGTCTCTGACCTGTCTGCTGTGTGTTCGCTTGCAAATGCTGAGATCCTTCATCCTCGCCGCTACCGCCTCTCAGCTTATTGGCAGTGAAGAACTCGAGTCCTGGTTCAGTAGGTGAGCCAGGTAATGGGGTCCCCTTAGCTTCCTCCGCTTTCGCTGCATTTGCTTTCTCTGCTTCACTCGCTGGATATCCATCTGGCCGTGACCACCAACCAGTCCAAGAACTACTGTTGCGATTGTGTTTCGACGAGGAGCTTATTTCGCTTGCATTGTCTTTGAGAGGATCGGGAGGTAGAGGAGGCTCCACTGGCAGATCCTTGGAGCCGTCCATGGATGGTATAGGTGCTGGTGCTGGTGCTGGAGGCGGTGTATGCTCTTCCTTGGATGCCTGCTTTTCTGTGACCTTTTCTTTACTCTTGTTTGCATCGGTATTGCTCCCATTCGCATTGACTCTCGTTGCCTCCGCGGCAGAAGGGATGCTTTTGCGAGGCAGTTTGGGATTGTTTGGCATGCGCGGTAGTGACTGAGAATCCGAGGACGATTCAGAAGTTGCGCCTTTGGCTACAGACACGCTTTCCCTGGCTACCTGCGCAACAGGTGAAGCTTTGCTTCGCCATGATCCCCCATACCAGCTAGTACGCGTCTTTGAAGGTGTGGTAGAAGATCCAGTGGCGCCATCCGTGGGCTCAGGCTCGACATCGGTGTCCAAGGATGTAAGTACAGGCTCTGGCGCTTCGCTGTTAGGCCGACTTTTCTTTCTTGGAGGGCCCATGAAGGACAATTAACAGATGCGCTATACCGAACGCTGGAGGACAGCGAGCGAGGCCCTGAACGGTGCGGTGGAGAGCAGGCCGGAGAGTTAGAGTATTAGTGGATCATGGAGGGGACATACTGCAGCAGCATTATTACATATGATGCGTGCCTGGATGCCTTTGCGCGGTTGGTCCATGGTCGTGCGTCACTTTCGGTATGGTCAATCAAACCGGGAATCTGCAGGCTACACGAGTCAGACACTACAGTACCCCAGCCTCGGCGATTGTTGACCGCTTTCGAGATCGGCAAACCCTATCTACGGCAGAATTCTTTCGCTCGTTTGGGTTTTCCAGCATCGCCGCAAAGACATCCATCTTTGCATTCTACACAAGCACAAATCGCCCACCATGGCGATCCAAAAGAAACACGGAAAAGGTCGTCTGGACAAATACTACCATCTCGCCAAAGAAAAGGGTTACCGTGCCCGTGCCGCCTTCAAGCTCATCCAACTGAACAAAAAATACGGCTTCCTGCAACAGTCAAAATGTTTGATCGATCTGTGTGCCGCTCCCGGTTCATGGATGCAAGTAGCGGCAGAGACCATGCCGGCTGGCTCTCTCATTGTCGGTGTTGATCTTGCTCCAATCAAGCCGATTCCAAAGACGATTGGTTTTCAAGGAGATATCACTACGGACAAGACTCGCGCTATTATTCGAAGCCACTTGAAGACTTGGAAAGCAGATACTGTCGTCCACGATGGTGCACCAAACGTTGGTACTGCCTGGTTGCAGGATGCTTTCAGTCAAAACGAACTTGTCCTCTGCTCTCTCCATCTTGCGACAGACTTCCTCGCCCCCGGCGGTACCTTTGTCACCAAGGTCTTCCGTTCTAAAGACTCGAACAAGCTGGAATGGATCTTCAAGCAGCTTTTCAGCAAGGTCGAGCAGACCAAGCCACCTTCGTCCCGTAACGTCTCTGCCGAAACTTTCTACGTCTGCAGAGGATACAAAGCACCAAAGCATCTCGACCCGAAGTTCCTCGACCCTAGGTATGCCTTTGCCGAAGTTGAGACTGCGGCTCCAAACAACGAAGCTCGGGTTTTCAACCCCGAGATCAAGAAGAGAAAGAGAGAGGGTTACGAGGAGGGTGACTGGACACAGTTCCACGAATGCCCTGCCAGCGAGTTCATCCAAACCAATGATCCAATCAAGATTCTTGGTGAAATGAACAAGCTGAGTTTCGAGCAAAAGGCCAACGGCGACTTGGCGCTGGCCACACTGGAGAAGTTACCAGAGACCAACGAGGAGATCAAAATCTGCTGCGCGGATCTCAAAGTTCTCGGTAGGAAAGAATTCAAACTTCTTCTCCGATGGCGCTTGAAGGTCCGTGACAGATTTGGTTTCTCGTCCAAGGCAAAGAAGGAGGCTCCAGCTGCCAAGGATGAAGAGGCTGGAGGTGAAGAGGTGGCTCAAGTCGAAGACATGGACGAAGAGATGAAGTTGCAGGAAGAACTTCAACGCATGAAGGACATGAAGGATAAGACCAAGCGCAAGGAACGTCGCAAGGAGAACGAACGCAAGAATCGCGACACTGTACGGATGCAGATGCACATGACAACACCAATGGAGATTGGTATGGAACAGGACGGACCAAGGGGTGAGGGAGCCATGTTCAAATTGAAGGAAGTCGACAAGGCAGGTTTGACCGGAAAGCTTGCAAGGGGAAAGATGCACAGTCTGCCACAAGATCACGAGAAGAAAGAGCAGGAGCCAGAGGACGACGAAGAGGAATTCTCCGACGAGGATGGTGACGAGCTGGAACGGGAGCTGGACAACATGTACGAGCAATATCAGTCAAGAAAGGAAGAGCGTGACGCCAAAGCCAGGGCCAAGAGGATGCGAAAGGAGCACAAGGACGATGAGTTTGAGGGGTTCTCAGACAAGGAGAAGGACGAAGACAGTGACGGTGATCTGGTAGAGGATGTTGCAAGCGACGATTCCTCTGACGAAGATGACGATGATCGCAATCTCGTCACCGACCTTGACTCTTCCGCCGCACCAGCTTCCGGCTTGACAAGGCGAGCCGCTTCGTTCTTCGACCAAGACTTGTTCAAGGGTATTGACGGTCTGGACGGCATTGAAGAAGAGGTTCGCGATAGAGACAGTGGTGTTGACATGGAAGACTCGAGCTCTGCGTCTCCTCCATTGAAAGGTGCCGCGAAGCAGGCTTCGGCAGCTCTTGAGGAGCTTTCCGACGACGAAGCAGACGAGGAAGAGGAAGACATTGAGATGGTCGAAGAGGACGACGAGGAAGAAGATGCAGGCTTCGAGACTGTCGAGCGCACTCCATCGCCTGTGCCGTTCGACGAGGATGAGGACAAGCCAAGAGGACGTCCTAATATCGACATTATCACAGCCGAAGCTATGACATTAGCACACCAGTTGGCGACAGGCAAAAAGACAAAGGCTGACCTCCTCGACGAGAACTTCAACAAGTATAGTCTACGAGACGTCGACGGTCTGCCAGACTGGTTCCTTGACGACGAGGGAAAACACTCAAAAGCACACCGCCCGATCACCAAGGAAGCAGCCATGGCCATCAAGGAGAAGCTGCGTGCTCTGAACGCTCGTCCAATCAAGAAGGTTCGTGAAGCCAAGGCTCGTAAATCGATGCGTGCCGCCACCCGACTTGAGAGGCTGAAGAGAAAGTCGGCTCTGTTGGCTGAGAACGACGACATGACGGAGAAGGACAAAGCGGGCCAGATCCAGAAGCTGATGGCCAAGGCAAAGAAGGGTGGAAAGAAGAAGCCTCCTGTCAAGGTTGTTGTTGCCAGAGGTGGTAACAGGGGTAACAAGGGCAGACCTGGCGGTGTCAAGGGCAAGTACAAGATGGTTGATCCAAGACTGAAGAAGGATGTCAGGGCCGAAAAGAGGCTTAAGAAGAAGATGGGCAAGAAATAGGGGACACTTTGCACTCTTTTTGATGTTTGAATATCAGTGAACCCTCTTGTTCCAACTATTAAGCACAATGTGTCCTACGTTTCCGCTTGCTTCTCTCGGGGTTATCTCTTCTTATTCAGTCTCGTTTCATTTTACTTTCTTGCCTTTCTTAACCTCTCACTTTCACTGAGATGTCTTCACCTGCTTCATTCTAAGTCACTACGCTCTTCTACTTTTCGCTTCGCATTCTTGACCTTTCATGTCAATCGTGATGCCAGACCTATCTCCTCTATCCATCTCACATATCACGATACCACAGACCTTTTGAGTTCAGCCATTTCTCACCAGTCCAAACAGAGACACCGAATATACAGAACTTCATGGAGGAAAGCAAGCCAGAAAGTCAAATGACCTTTCAGGAAGCACTACATGAGACTGAAGCAGAGGAAGAAGATGTCCGTCGAGCATGATTGGACAAACACTGCAACCCGTCCGTAACCAAGGACGTCGACTGTAGCGAGGAATGTGAAGCTTTCAGCGAGGACGAATATTCCGACGAGGATCCACAGATGGAGGAAGACGAGACCGAGGAGGATTTTGAGGATTACATCGATGAAGCCGGCAACTCTGTCAAAGCCATGCTTCCTGGTCCACGCCAAATCGACTGGGATGAGCTGAAGTCAGACGTAAATGCCAAAAGCACCCGTAAATCTTGGTTGTACAGGCTCATAGCCAGGTGTAACAGGACCGTGAGTTGCAAGTTCGTCTGATCGAATGCAAGATGGCAAGCTGATACGAGACGGCACAGTATGCGGATTCGAGTCACACCACAGAGGCTCTGGCAGCTGGCAAGAAGATCCCTGGTGTAGTCAAATGGGAGGGCGGCGCCCGCTGGTGCCTGGGTCCTGACGAGAAAGGTGATATCGAATCGATTGGCGCGGGTATCTACCGCGATATCAAGGGAAAGACCATCATGCAACGTATCGATCTCACTGGACCTAAGCGTGACGATAAGGGAAATGTCGTCAATGCAATTCCGGTCAAGACTGTGGTCAAGGAAGAGTCGCTGATGGCCATCAAGCAACGTCTGGACGAAGCCAAGGCTGCAGCTGAAAAGGAGGACATGGACGGAGCGGATGCATTCCAATCCTGCTGAAGCAGATGCAATATACAGAATGAATTTGACGCTGACTCCAAAATGCACCGCGGCCTTGTAGCTCGCCGATATCCTCAATTTAGAAAGACCCTTGCCTGGACCCTTCCATTACGATCCACCGTAGCGCCATTAATGATGCCACTCATGTTCTGATAGACCAACAAGGGCATATTCTCAGCATCCACGTACGTCGTTCCAAATCTTGTACGATCCAAAACAGCAGAAGTCGAAACATTCTGCGGTGCGCTGACGGGACTCGGTGGCCAGAGCGCAGTCGTTCCTTCCTTGATATACCCGTCCTCGCCCTGCCAGAAAGTATAGACGTTATTCTGGCCTGGATCTTGGATGGCTTTGATGGACGAGCCGTTCGCAGGGGGTTCACTCGCCGCATTATTTTCCGTGACGTAGTTCCAGCCGCCGTTCTGTGTGACATCATTTGGCTGGTCCCAGTAGCAGTGGCCCAGATCGCCTGTCGTGAGGTTGCGGTAATAGAGGTTCACATACTGGTCGGTTGCAGAACCACCCGTGGTGCAATCGACACCGGAGTTCTTGTCGGCGTCTGCAAAGACCATGCCGCTATGCCATCCTTGGGACTTGTTAGGGTTGAAGTTATAGATGCTTTCGAGAATGCCGCCCTGGGCCAGGCCGTGGTAGACGCGGATGCCCCAGATACCATTGCCGCGTGCCCAGCATACTGCCAGACAGGGTGAGTTTACTGCCGCTGAGCTGTAGGATACGACTTGTGGTGGACCAAAGGTACTGCTGCCATTGGTGGCGTTTATATTGTACACCGTTCCGACCTGATCGACGTAAAAAACATAACGCTGTCTGCTGTGTTAGACTTCAACCCTTTGTAACTTGCAAAGTTCGACACGACTCACCGTCTGCGTTCCCGTTGTCGTATCGGTATAGGAAGTTGCAGAGAGTGGCGAGTTGCTAGAAATATTCGCGATGTTCATGGCGTTGCCAGCATAGCCCGTCAGATTGGTGGATGATGGCCCCAGACTGCTCACGGAAGTATTAGAATAATGCTGTTCTACCACAGTTCCGTTGTTCAGCTGGAAATAGGCGAGGAATTGTTGCGGATTTGCGTCTGCCAGCCTCACGGCAGCGAGACCTGTTCCATTGCTGGCGCCGAGATTAGATTGGGAACCGATGTCGAAATTGTCGGTTGAGTTAGAGTCGGTGTTCCCTGCAGAAGGTGCCGTTGGCGTGGATGGGGAAGTATTGTTGCTCTTTTTGTGCAGTATTGAGCCCAGTGTTGCTCCGACGATCACTGCGATGAGGGCAATGACGATAAGCGAAACCAAAATGAACCACAGCTTCCGTTTTCGAGTATTAGGCGGCTCTTTCGTTCTGGCATCATCGAACTCGAGATTTGTTGATGGAGACTGATACTGTCGTTGATCCTCGTGCTTTAGAAATACAGGTCCAGGGCTGTCGCTATAAGGCGCTGGTGAGACCGTTTCGAGACCGTCATAAGCGGCATATTCGGAGCTCAGGGCAATCTTGGGTGACGTGTGGTCGTGATCTGTTACCAGCTCGGGCAGGTGGTCATCATCTGGTTCTTCAAGCTTCCGATATGGTTTGTACATTTTCTCTGATTGCGACACAGCCTCGACTGGTTCCTTCTCTTCAGTCTTAGGATGAGCGTCGCCCTCCATGCGCTCGGCCCGGTGTCGTCCTGTCTAGATCATATGCGACACGGTGTCGAGAATGGTTGATTGCGCGCCGGTTTTCGAGTCGCACGTACGGTTCAAAAATGTTCGAGGGAAGGAACTTCAAAACAAAATGTGAGATAGGTACTGTAGATAGGTGACTTACAGTAGGAAATGCGGCTGAAGACACAAAAGTAGCGCGCTTTACAGTACCGTAACACCATGATTGGTCGTGCTCGAACATGCCAACAATGAGTACCTGCAGCAGTGGCGCGCCGCATGTTCACCTGATAACCACCGTATTGTCAGGGCTCAAGCTGCGACATTTCCTATGCCAAGCTCAATTTGAGTCTTCATTTCAATCTCAATGGATAGATTGTGTGCTTGCGAGCAAGAAACAGCAGTGGAGTTACTGGTTGTCTGCTGGCGGTGAGTCCGACGGTGCATTGAGCTATGAAATTCCAAGGCGACCACATTGATAAGGCTGTGCACTAAAGCCGAATTGATAGGCCAGGGTCCTGCATGAAGTGTAGTGATTGGTTTACAGAAGAATCTTGAGAGTGGTAGTTCAATGAATAGATGAAGGCTGGCCCGGGCTCCCGCTCCGTTCCTCTTGGCGTCTCCGCATCGGATCCGGGCTTTGGAGTAGAACGAGTACGTACCGGGAGGAACACTTTGTGCCTCACGATAGCCAGCAAAGAACAAGTACAAGTAGGACGGCAAGTCCCCCAGAACAACGACAACGAAACACTTGCTCTGAAGAAGTCTTGAGTGTTCTTGACTAGCTAGAAATTGCTGCAATGATACACATTTTGAGAGCAATCTATAAATCAATCTGCGCAACCCCATACGAGACCGCAATCGGGCCGTTTCTTTATATCGAGCCGTGTCTCTCCTTCCAGCCTTCGGTACGCTCTACTGGTCCAACGTAGTGGAACCTGGCCTTGAAAACATAGTAGAACATGGCCAGAATGACCGATCCGCCAAACATGACAATGGCATAGTTCATGGTAGGGGCGGTGACCGGGATTGCGTTTGGCCAGAAACTCCAGAAGAAGATGGTCCATGCATAAAGGGCACCAACGCTGTTGATCACGACACCGTAGTTGCCGAGACTGAAACGACATGGTGGAAGTAATGAAGGTGCGGTAAGGCGGCGGTACAAGACGCAAGTGATGGAAATGCCGTATGTTCCCATCATGGCTGAGCCGTTCAAGGAGATCTGGAAGAAATTAGCAGAGATTCTGGTCATAGGCAGCCAGAGTGACATACAATGGCGTTGTAAGCGTCAGAAGAACCGATATAGACAGCCGCGAGAAGAATGGTGATGAACGCACTGAGGATGACAGCGTTGACTGGAATCTGCAATTTTGGGTGGATCTGGAATGTATCAGAACTGTACAATGACCGGTCCGCTATCAGATAACCTACGTGCCCAATCCAGCGCGAGAATGGCATGCCGCCGTCACGAGCGAACGCAAAGGTTGTACGGGCAGTGGAAGCTTGGTACGAGATCTTGACATGTCAGTACGGCCTTTGAGATTGCGATTGCTGCAAGCACCTACATTACTAACTTGCATGAGGACCATCAACAGCACAGCAACACAGATGGTACCATATGCTGGCATTGCGAGTTGAAGGACATACAAGATCGGATATCCGGTGGGATCGTTGATTGCGTCGTCGATGCTGGGGACGCAAAAGACAAAAGACACCATCATGATCAATCCGAGAAGTGCGTTGATGGAAAAGGTGGAAATGATGGCGTTTGGAACAGTCAGACCAGCATCGCGTACCTCTTCCGCCATGTGAGCAGCTGCATCGGAAGCTTTGAATGTCAATAACCATCAACGGATGAGATCAGCTATCACTTACCTCCCAGAGCGGAGACACTAGAGATCTGACCGACCATCAAGGCGAGTCCAGTAGTCTGCCAGCCTCCTTCGTTGGTAAAGGTAAGAAGCGCAGTCTGCGCGTCGACGTGAGGCCCAAGGACCCAGAGAACGACCACGATGGCGACAAAGCCAAAGACGTGAATGAACATGACGACGTTCTGCATGGTGGGCAGATAATGCGTAGCCCAGACGTTGACCGCCAAGCAGAAGAT
>Ga0268244_10000964_pt1 | contig 10573 bp, 8 predicted proteins | sample AgamicMgSfe_FD_200258 | JGI IMG/M metagenome (GOLD analysis project Ga0268244, IMG submission 200258) | Agave microbial communities from Guanajuato, Mexico - Mg.Sf.e (v2) (version 2) | ecosystem: Host-associated > Plants > Phyllosphere > Phylloplane/Leaf | place: Guanajuato, Mexico | collected... | reverse complement strand
GCTATGGATGATGAAGATGAAGATGATAACGCACAGGGATTGGTTGAGCGGGATGAAGAAGAGTTCGACGAAGACGCCATATTTGAGGAAGGACTGAAAGCACGGTACGAAGCGGCGATGCAGGACAAGAGAGGTGGACCGGCGGCGACGGTCCGGACGGCGGACTACATTAAAAACAGCCAGCGATGAGCGCGCACCACGCCTTCGCTGTCTCTCGTCGGTGACCACACGAGAGCCATAAGGCGCCATGAACACATCAGACTGCAGTGAAAGTACGCTTCGGGCTACAACCGACGGCCAAATCGAGCCCAAGACGACTCGATGCATACAAAGGCATGGTTTAGATCTTCAAGAGATCCGGCTTTGGCAAGTATCGATCCGCCGCGATGTCGCAAACCGATGAGTCGACCAGGTTAGGGGCAGACGCACGCTGGGCGGCCTGCGGAATCGAGATGCAAACAAAAGATGTAGGGCGAGCTCGACGTCAGAAAAAAGACCACCCATCGCTGCATTCATCCAAGCATTCGGAGCACATTTTCACTTCTGCCAACCTTGCGCGGTACACCTTGCTTGTCATAATGGTGTCACTGGTGCTGGCAACAGCCTGTGGTCTTGCTACGAACATCCTACTAGGCTACCTCTAGTGCATGATGAAGCTGGAGTCGTGGATGGTAGCTATTGGCCTCCCGTTTATGGGACGGAGGCGCATTGCTGTACCAGCCAGATTGGGAGAAGTGCTAGCTTGCGACAGACAGACGACTCGAGCCGCTTTTTGAACGTGCTGTGACCGTAACGATCACCATCGATGATTACAGTACTAATAAATGGGTTCACGTACGAAATGGGCCCATGGTGGACATATGGCGGTATGATACAGACATGTACTCTTAGTTGACTGCACAGTGGCTGAACGTCAAGGGCTCGCTATTTATATGTATTCACGGCCCCCAACTTGCAAGGATAGAGTGTGGCGTGGTAAAACCACTGCACCTGCAGCCTCCGCCTAGTATGGACTCCCTGATCCCCACCTCGAGGCTTCGAGTATGGACGGCCGTTACAACATCGTGCACTTCACTGACCTTCCCTCCCCGTGCCTGCATCTTGCTTGTCGGGCTCGTCCTTGCGAGGCTACAACATGAGGCTGACATCTTTAGGAGAGCGAGCGAACCGAGGAACACACTTCTGGACCGACATCGCACTGCTGCCCGGCGTACTCTCGATCCTTGTGCTCTTCACGGCTATCTTCTTTCATGCCATAACTGCGCGCGGACTTTCAGACAACGTCGATTCGTGGCAGTGCGCCGCCGACGGCAGCGTCATGTTCCCTTGGCAAACATACTCGCCCATATGGGACACGTCGCAATATCTGAGCATCACCCTCGGGTTCGGAAACTTCGGGTTCGGATTGGCAAAGGGCATCGATGTGGCATGGGATCTGGTCGTCGGTCGAGGCGGGCAACTTCTGGTCACGCTGGTGACCTACTCTGTCCTCCGCCGGTCTTTCCTGCATTCACTGGAAAAGCGCACCGCGTCGTTCCGCATGTTTGCAGCTATGGCCTTTGATCGAGTGTCGACCGGCTCGCTGTTGACACTGGGCGCAAATATCGCAACACGCAAGCGAAAGGCCTGGCGGGGGTGGACGACGATACAACTTGAATGGCGCTACTTGCTGTTCGTGATCGCCTTTCTCTATGTTCTCTCTTTCCCTACTTGGCTGTCCGTCATGACGGGTAAGCTTCTCTCCCACCTGGGCGTAACGGCAGACAGCTGAGCTTGTTGACTAGGTTATCAAGCGAAGATGGTAGTCTATTTCAGTGACCATAACGACAATCTGGTTTTGGCAGAGAGCCTGGTTCGAAGCTGGGGCACGATTCAAGATGGATCACGCCTAGGCTTATGGGACGGATATCCTGTTTCGGACGTTTCCGTGGCTGTCACTTGGAACCTCTGTGAGCTGCCTGTCCTTGACGAATCGCATACACTTTATCTAATCCCAGATCGTCAGATGTTGATCGCCTCTCGGCAATCGTCTTGGACACCGGCGAGGGATTCTATGCAAACCGCACCACCGTATCCGCACAATGTGACAGTGGAGGTGACAGTGGAGGATCGTCAGCCCACCATTGGTGCATCCTCGTCCCGCCACATTACAATTTCTCTGACCCTCTGTACAATGTCGCCGACCCGAAGGACATCCCCAACCCAATCGACCCTGTACAGATTACGCCCGGCACCGCGAGCCTCGATCTCGCGACCAATCATACAATCAACGGCACCAGGCACTCTCTGCCCACACCACCGATTTCATATATCGCGCAGGAGTTGTATGTCCTGGACAACACAACATTCGACGCCTGGTATCTGGAGACTTACACGAGCTGCGAGCCCGCAGCCGTCTATCGATGGGGGTTTTCATCGCTCTTGCTCTTCACCTTCCTGATCTTCACGATGATCTTCGTCGTGGTCCTGATGGTGCTGCACTACGAAACGTACTGGTATGGCCGCGGAGACGCCTATCGGCAGCCAGTCAATGTTTTCAGGGATATGCTGGATCTGGCAAAGGAGCTCAGGACGCAGCTCAGCCATGATGTGGAGGACATGCCGGCGGATGAGCTCAAGGCTACAATCAAAAAGGACGAAGGCGTCGTGCGGCTGGAGAGGGACCAGTTGCCTCTGTCTCGCGCTGACCAGTGGAGGGCCGGCAAGCGCACGGGCTACTCAAATGCTAATCCGTTGGCTATGCTGCGGAACCTACGGAGGCCGTCGTCTGCCATGCAGAAGTCGGGCAGCACTTATCACACAATCTTGGAGGATGAACATGCGATACAAGCAGACGGGTTGGAACTACGCACGGTAGTAGTAGAGACGAAGTGAAACTCCAAGCAAGTATACACTTGCGTCATGCGATAGTCTATCCGCCTGCGCTCAGCAACTACGACGTCCAATGGGGCACCTGGCCTCGATCTCCAATCGCACCGTCGACACCGTGCGCCACATCATTGACAATCTTAGCCGGCGTCGGCCTCTGAAAGTGCGGCTTGAGCGGTTGCCAGCTCTCCGCGTTATAGTCGTCCTGCACCTTGGCGCATTTCTTCAAACCCCACTCGGTGACGCCGACCATCAAACAGCTCTCGAACATGAACGCCATGCTGCCCTCGCCGACCTTCATGGGCTTGAGCTCGGCGTTACTGGCCTTCTCGTGCGTCGCGGCGTCCGGCCCATGGGCGCTCATGACGTTGTGCAGCGAAGCGCCCGCGGGCTGGAAGCCGCCGCCTTCCTTTGCGTCGTACTGTCCGCCGATGAGACCCATGAACTCGCTCATGGTGTTGCGGTGATACCACGGTGGACGGAAGGTGTTTTCGGCGACCAGCCAGCGAGGCGGGAAGATGACGAAATCGGCCACTGCCGTGCCTGGGTGGTCGGACTGTGCGGTCAGGACGGTGAAGATGGATGGGTCGGGATGGTCGTAGGAGATGCTACCGATGGTGTTGAAGCGGGCGAGGTCGTACTTGTAGGGGTAGTAGTTGCCGTGCCAGGCCACCACGTCGAAGGGTGTGTGGCCCTGCTTCGCGTCGAACAAGTGGCCTGAGAACTTGGACAAGAGAGTGTACTCGTTCTCGGTGTCCTCGTCGAAGCTCGCGACCGGCGCTTGGAAATCTCGGACGTTGGCCAAGGAGTTGGCCCCGATCGGACCGAGCTCTGGAAGATGAAAGTGACCTTGATACAGCTCGAGGATGTAGCCTCGTACCGGGCCTTCTGGCAGGCTGACCCGGTATCTGATCCCACGCGGTATGACGCAGATCTCATTCGGACGCACCAACAGCTTGCCGAGCTCCGTCTGGATGTCCAAGACGCCATGCTGAAGCACAATGAGGAAATCTCCGTCCGCGCTGTAGAAAGCTTCACGCGGATCCATGTCCTTGCCGGCCGCGAAGATGAAGATCCCGAGTCCGCTCTTCATCGTCGGGTCTCCAGCGCCGGCCACCAGACGCAAGCTGTGCACCCAGTCGACCGTCTCGTCCAGATCGAAAGGGTCCCATCGCAGCTGGTTGGGGATCTGATGCCACCTCTCCTTCCCATGGACACCGGGGTTCGTGTCGAACGTACTCGTTTCGCGGGCTTCGAACGGCGCATGTGCCGACGCGGGTAAGATGCGGTAGAGCCATGTCTGCTGGTTCTCGCATCGGGGTGCTGTGAAGGCTGTGCCGGAGATTTTCTCGTTGTAGAGACCGAACGGTGGCTTTTGAGGATTGTTCATCCCGATGGGCAAGGCACCCTCCACCGCTTCCGATTCGTGGTAGCAGCCGAAGCCATTCTGATAGCGGTACTTCTCCGGAACCATGAAGTCGGTGACAGGCATATCGATCTCCCTTCTCGACACCACAATTGATAGCTCAAGTTACGAAACGTTCAGTAGTGGGCAGGCTTTGCTGTAGTTGCAGAGGGTCGCCAGCGTGTTATTATTGATGATCCGGAGTCGGATAGTTCGACAGCAATTCGGTGAGGTCCCATGCCGCCGTCCTTGTTCCGCAGCCGAGCGGGAGCTGGTGATCGTTCGCGCCCAGCTTTCCGCGGTGTGCCACCGTTTGATGAACCACTTTGCCCCGCTTTTGTCTCCAAGTTGTGGAGTGACTTGCAGGTGAGGTCCGTTGGGCGGAAATGATCCGCCCCTCCTCGTCCTCCTTGTCTCCTCCTCGTTACGACCACGGAATACCCCCCGTTCGCTCCACGTATCACACCTTCATGGAACCAATGTGAGGAAAACTACCTAGTGCATCTCAAAAGATACCTATACCATGGAGACTTCTTCGTCCCACACGAAGACGAGCACTGTAGCCGCCGTACGCGGCCATCATCTTTCCTACCTTCTAGAGGACGCACTTAGGTGATAACATTTCTCGACGAAGGCTCATTCGCTCAAGGTCTCAAGAGGGTCAACCCCTCTTAAACTTGCCATGTCACCCCTCAAGAGCTGGTTGGCGATAGACCCAAAGTCGGGCTTCTCGCTGCGCAACATACCTTTCGGCATCATCTCGACTGTCAACGCACCCCAGCCGCATCCCGCCGTGGCCATAGGAGACTATGCGTTGGACCTGCAATCGTTCACGGAGCACAATGGCTTCTCTGCCTTGTCGATAATCCAGCCGCATCAGGCGGTGTTCTCACAACCCACGCTCAACGCCTTTGCAGCGCTCGGCCGCCCGATGCAAAAAATCGTCCGGGAGTATCTTCAGAGCGTGCTGCTGGACAACGGCCCATTTCCTGAGGTGTTGCAGCGTAACGATTCGCTCAAGAAAGCGGCATTGGTTCCGCTGGCCGAGTGCAAGGTGCATCTGCCTATGCAGATCGGCGACTACACTGACTTCTACGCCGGCTTGAATCATGCCTACAACGTTGGCGTCCTCTTCCGCGGGGCCCAGAACGCTTTGCAGCCGAACTATAAGCACCTTCCCGTGGGGTACCACGGTCGGGCTAGCAGTGTCGTCGTCTCAGGGACGCCCATACGACGACCAAATGGCCAGATCCTGGCAGACCCGAGTGCGAAAATCAAGCAGCCATCTCTTAGCCCTTGCAAGAAGCTTGATATGGAACTGGAGCTTGGCTGCTTTGTCTGCAAACCAAACCACATGGGAGAGCCCGTGCGTGTCGATCATGCGTCGGAGTATCTATTCGGTGTTGTGTTGATGAACGATTGGTCAGCGCGCGACATTCAAGCATGGGAGTACGTTCCCCTGGGTCCTTTCAACTCGAAGAACTTCGGCACAACAATATCACCGTGGGTAGTTCTGATGGATGCCCTGGAGCCATTCGCTTCAACGGGTCTTCGGAACGACACTGAGTTGCTGCCATATCTCGACGAGGGAGGTCGCAAGTCGCATTCTGCCATCGATCTCCAAGTGTTTCTCACCACCAAAGCCGGACATGAAACGAAGATCATCAACACCAATGCAACCGAACTCCTTTTCTCGTTCCCGCAGATGCTGGCCCACCATACTGTCGGAGGCTGTCCGTTCAATGTTGGCGATCTGATGGGTTCGGGAACAATCAGCAGCGAAGGACAATCTGGCAAAGGCAGTCTACTTGAGCAGACCGAGAACGGCAAAGTTGAGATCCAGCTGGATGGTGGTGAGATCAGGAGGTTCTTGGAGGATGGCGATAGTATCACGATCACTGGAGTCTGTGGAGATGAAGATGGTGCGCGTGTTGGGTTTGGAGAGTGCACAGGACGCATCGAGGCTGCTCCCGTGCTCGACTTCAAGTAGGTGGTTGTCGAGAGCAAGGACACGACTCCGCCTTGTCTCAATCTTGGAATGATTGGCAAGTGTTGAGTAACATACTCAGCACAGAAGATTGTCTTCTCAAGCGACCTGCGGCTTCTTCAACGACTCGATTTACTCGTTACACACATCCTGATGTGTATCAAGCGTGATTGACGGAACACTGTGGAGCCATATCGCGGCCACGATTCCGCGTTTTGTCCCTCGGTCGATCACTCCGCACTACATTCGGCTCTGTGAGTGCGGGGATACAGGTGGGCTTACTACACGTACCTAGGTAGGGTACGGTATACCGCCGCTACGTGGAGACTCTCTGGCGTCTCAGAGCTTGCTCGGTGTAGATGGGCAAGGGGAAGATGTTTCGGTGATCAAGTGAGGAAGTCTTGAACCCGACCTCCCTTCTTTGATTTCTGTCATTGCCACAGTCCCAGGTCGTTCTGACAGCAACGAATATGGCACAAACGTCGCAGGATCAAAGTGTTCTGTCTTTGCTAACCTCGCCCCAAATCCTACCTTTCTTCCTGATTGCCCTCGTTTATGCCGTTCTCCAGATCATCGACCGTACCGATGTGCCCAAGATCAAGAATCTGCCCGAGATCCCAGGAGTACCACTGTTCGGCAACCTTCTCCAGCTAGGCCAAGACCATGCCAAAGTCGCTCAGAAATGGAGCGAGAAGTATGGCCCGGTCTTCCAAGTTCGGATGGGCAACCGCAGGATCATCTTCGCCAATACCTTTGACAGCGTCCGCAATCTCTGGATTACCAACCAGTCCGCGCTCATCAGCAGACCCATGCTCCATACGTTTCACACGGTCGTCAGTAGCTCTGAGGGTTTCACCATTGGCACCAGTCCGTGGGACGAGAGCTGCAAAGCACGCCGAAAGGCTGCAGCGACTGCGTTGAACAGACCAGCTGTGCAGAGCTACATGCCCATCATTGACTACGAAGCTACCAAGTCGATCAAGGAGATGTTGCTGGACAGCAAGCACGGCCAGATCGACATAGACCCGAATGCCTACTTTACTCGGTACGCTCTCAGCACCTCGCTCACTCTGAACTACGGCATCAAGATCGAAGGCAATGTCAACGACGAGATGCTGAAAGAGATCACGCATGTGGAGCGCATGGTTTCCAACTTCCGTTCCACCAGCAACAACTGGGCCGACTATATCCCATTGATGCGACTCTGGCCTGGTGGGAGTACGAAACCGCAAGAGTACCGGAAGCGCAGAGGGGACTACATGCACAAGCTGCTGAATATGCTCAAACAGCGTATTGCGGATGGCACCGACAAGCCCTGCATCAGCGGTAACGTACTGAAAGATCCAGAAGCAAAGCTTACCGATGGTATGTTTTCCCAGCACCGGAAGGTGACCCAGCATGTATTAACCGTACCGCAGGCGAGATCATGTCTATAGGACTGACCATGGTATCTGCTGGCCTGGATACCGTTCCCGGCAATCTCATCATGTGCATTGCCTACCTGTCTAGCGGACACGGCCAAGAAATCCAGGAGCGAGCCTTACACGAGATCAACAAGGTCTACCCCAACAACGACGCATGGGAACGATGTCTGCACGAGGAAAAAGTCCCATACATCACCGCTCTCGTCAAGGAAACACTGCGCTTCTGGTCCGTCATCCCGATCTGCCTACCAAGAACATCAATGAAAGACATCAAATGGGGCAACGCCGTCATCCCGGCCGGCACGAGTTTCTACATGAACGCGTACGCCGCGCACTACGACGACACCCACTTCAAGTCCCCTTACGACTTCAACCCGGACCGCTACCTCGCCGACGACAGCGTCGACGACGCCGCCGCCAGCCGAGGCACACCGCATTACGGGTACGGCGCCGGCAGCCGCATGTGCATCGGCTCGCACCTCGCGAACCGGGAGCTGTACACCGCTTTCCTGCGCATGATCATTGCGTTCGAGATTGTGGGGCCGAAGGAGAAGAAGGATGAGGCGGTTTTGGATGCGCTTGGGTGTAATATGTACCCTACTAGCTTGACGCTTGATCCCAAGCCGTTTAAGGTCGGGTTGAAGGTCAGAGATAGGGTGCTGGTGGAGAGGTGGATTGCGGAGTCGGAGGAGAGGACTAAGGATTTGTGACACCTAGCAGAGGGATGGGTCTACGGGGGTCATGTGGATTACCTGACACAAACGCATCCATGAAGGCTCTTCACATCTGCATTGGAAAACTACGCTCAACTGTCTGCGGTGTAATTGTCTGCTGTGTCTGCGTTCTTTTATGTGTCAGCCTTTAGCCCTCCTGGTCGGGCACAAGATTGAATTTGAGCACGATCGCGGCGAAGAGTCTCCCGAGGAAGATGAGCGCCAGATTTGCCGCGTGCGCTTCCCGATCAGAAAGTGCTCCCTGCATTTTCTACGCTGAGCTTGGTGAATGATCATGGAGTATACGCAAATCCACATCAACAGCGCTGGTGGATAGGTGGGCAATCATCCGAGCCAGAATGCTGGACGCTGTTCACATGGGGCACGATTCTTCTGACTATCTGTTGCACCCCCAACACGACTACGTACCACCAACCCGCCTGACCGCAAACTCAAACATCCCATTCGACTCGACCGCATTCTCATCGACCAGCTTCCTCGCCGTCTCAGCCCCAGCCGTCGGGACACGAAACTCCCAACCCCCATTCCCGGCTCCAAGTTTATCCTCTCCCGGCAGCGGATAGGGAAAGGGCAGGTACTCTGGCAATAGACCCAATTGCCTGAGTACTGACGCCTGGTCCCAGGCGATGTGCTCGTGGTACAGCCTGTCCCCTCGGATGTTGACGACGGATGTGAAGGGTATCTCGACGTATTTTCCCGTGGGTGGGACACCGGGTAGCCTGCCATTACTTCAGTCATGTGCTTTTGAGTTTCTGCTACGACGAGAAAACGTACAACCAGTCGATGACCTTGTCGTGCGTGAACCTGAAGATGAATTCGTCGATCACCCGGTCGATGCCCACCGTGCGGCTGACGAGCTCCATGGCTGTATCGGCTGGGTTGTTGAAGATAAAGCGTTCGCGGTAGAAGGTTGTCAGACGTTCTCTTCCTATACCTCCCTGTACGTCAAATATGAACAGAGTCAGCTTTGATATCGAGTTACCGAGGGATACTTGGTGTCTTGTCGGACTCACCGTCATAGTAGGAATCTGTCAGGAAATTGTGGTCAGTATGTGCCCAACGCTTAAACATTCGGCGTATGGAGAAAGATAAATCAGTACTCACATGGTTCACGTACGGCTCCTGCACCATCGTCGCCATCGTCTTCTCGACAGCCCTTTCCGCAAACTCGAGGCGAGTGTGCTCCTCCCAAATCGCCTCCAGATCAAAACTCGGCCCACCGACGATGGGCTTGAGGAACGACAAGGTCCGAGTGTGAGCGACGGCCGCAGCCGCACTCCGGAAATCTTTACTCGATGGGATCACAAAGTCGTTGCCGGCACCTGGGTAGGTGAAGGTCTTGGGCAGATTGGCGTGATGCGGGTTGTCCGCCAATGGGGTGGACGTGACATGGTGTAGCTGTGGTTTGGATGTTTGGCACGGGACGGAGCCGAAGTTGACAATGGCAGCGATGGCTTCGATTTCGTCGATGCCACTAGGTGCACCCAAGTTGTATGCTTAGAGCCAGTCAGCGATGGTCCAGACAATGGATCGATGCACTTGCAGATGAGGCCGACTCGATCTGTTGTTGTGCACTCGTGTAGATTTGCGAGAGCTTGAAGGGCTGCAGAGATGGCTGTCGTTACGTTATTCTCTACTGTCTCGGCCACTCGAATCTGCGCCACCGCGAATCCCTGAGAGAGGTCAGATAGATACGTGTTCGTATGGATGCCGAAGTAAAATGCTTGAAGCAAGGAGACGTAGCTCATTGTAACTCACTGCATCGCAGGTCAGCAAGAACCGGCTCGACCCTACCAGAACGGGAATTATTCACTTGCCTTCCTCTGCCCATTTCTGAAGCGGTGGTGGATCAAGAGTCTTCGAGCTCGAGCCCAGGTCGAGGTCTTCCGGCACGATCAAGAGGAGGCCAGGACCTTCGCCACGCCGTGACAATGGAGGTTGTATCGTGATGGAGGACGAGATATTGAACGCTTTTGCAGAGGGCAGGCTCACAGCCGCATCGTGCCCGTTCGTACTACCGTTCATAACGCACGATGCCCTCCAATGATGTTGACTTGGGAAAGGGTGCACGGTATGGAAATGTCGTCTCCATAAGAGTCTGAATGTGGATGGTAGATCTACCTGCCTACCTTATTCAAGCGTTGTTCGGCCGAAC
>Ga0268244_10000963_pt1 | contig 10583 bp, 11 predicted proteins | sample AgamicMgSfe_FD_200258 | JGI IMG/M metagenome (GOLD analysis project Ga0268244, IMG submission 200258) | Agave microbial communities from Guanajuato, Mexico - Mg.Sf.e (v2) (version 2) | ecosystem: Host-associated > Plants > Phyllosphere > Phylloplane/Leaf | place: Guanajuato, Mexico | collected... | reverse complement strand
AGTGTGACGATCGTCTCACATGTGTGACTACTACTGCTAAGATCAATTCCCTTACATTTTCTGTATGAGATATGTGTTTTATGAGCGACTGAGGTGCAGACCTTACCTGTTTCAAAGATGTCGGTTTCCGCTGTAGACACAGTATTGGCTGCATATGTCATGCAAGCAAACGGCTAGCAGTTCGCCAAACATCAAACGACGGTGGAGGTTCAGATGATAAGCGAGCACTGCTCGCTTATCTTTATCGGGATCACTAGCCGAAGCAAATCCTTGCAACACTCGTGCCAAGGATGCAAATGTACCGTAGATCGCATGCGGGAATATGGAAAGCATGATTCATGGTTACTACGACATTTGGTCTTTGTTATTGTTATTGTACAGTACTTTTGTTATACAGTATGCCGGACGAGTACGACTCGGGCTACGGATTGTTTCTCAGTCCAGTCATGGAATATCTCAGCTCATCGTTGGGCAGATCGAACTCTCTAGCGTTCCCAATCATCTCCTCCTCGTCTCTGATTCTCCCAAACCTTCCCAAACTATTATCGTCCGCCTCGGCCGAAAATGGCTCTTTGCAGTTTGGGGAAGAGAGAGCAGGGTAATATCTACGCCAACTGAAATACGATATGGACAGACCTAAGCAAGAACCTACAACGACATCGAAGACGTCGTGTCTGTAGTCTTCTAGACGTGAAATGGCGACCAAGGCGGCGGCCAAGAAGGGTGAAAAGGAAATCAGGGTGTTGTGCAGACCGGCCCGCGGCAAGAAGACGCGGAGTTGGCTCACTGGAAGTAAAGTCAGGGAAAGCATGGCATATCCTCAGACATGACAAGAACGTACTCAAGAAGAAAGCAAGGTAGCCGAAACCGCTGAAAGAAAAAGAGCTGTGTCCAGAGGGAAACGAGCGCCAACCGTCATGGAGTACGTGGTGATCAGTCTGAGTACATCTTTGCCAGCTGATGAGCTCGTGCTCCGGCGTACCCTTTTCCTTGGTGTATGTCAGTGAGTCGGTCTCGAAGAAGTCGACCCGAGCTGAACTTACAGGGTGGCAGCGCGAGATCAAGTCAGGGCGTGGACGTCCGACAGCGTTCTTTATGACCTTTCCACTGTGAGCTGAGGGGTTACTCGAACACATGCGATATGCCTTACGTCAGTCACGAATAATGTCAGAAACATGCTAATAGCAAAGCCGAGTATGGTGACATGGATTTTATGCGGCTTGAAAAGAGCCAGGCTCCATACTGTGATAATGGCAAGAGGGATGACCAAGGCATATATCATGAGCAAGGCTATGATGATTGATTAGTACAAGACGAAGCCTTCTTTTGCACATGGCTAACCCACCAACCGGAACATGCTCAGGGTCTGCGTGAGGATATTGAATTCTTCGATCATCGAGAGAGAACATGCGATGGAACGGCTCTGTAAAAAGCAGCAACTGGGACAAAACATAGACAGTCACGAGGATGGCCAAGCCGATGTAATCAGCAGCATAAGGTTGCTGTGACAATTCCAGTCAGTCCAATATCAATACCGCTGTTCGAGTAATTATGAGCATACACATGCTTGCCATACCCTGCCTACGACGCCCATCACCGAGTCATCCTGTATGGCTGCCCTTGGCTTCCGAGAACTCGTATGCGATTCCGAGCCAGGCATCCTTCAGAGCACATCTGCGTTTGGTAAAGAATGACGAGTGAGGCACAAAGTGAAGAAGATAGAGGTCGATGGACTCTTAACTCCTGAAAGATTAAGGTATCAAGTCAAGTGCACGCTCGGCAGTCGGTACATGCATGTCATGTCGTGTGGTTTGAACACGCCGACCCCACGTTTCGACCTTTTCAACGATAAACAATTAATACTCCGCTGCTCTCCCTGACCATAACTACCAACCACACATTGGCAATCTGTCCGCCGTTGTCGAGTAGCAGACGGACCTCTGCCTACACGCGACAAGAATGGCGGACCAGGCGCAAGCGCGTATGCTGTCGGCGGCCTTTCCCACGCCGCCTCCTTTCTACAAACACTTTACCAAGGATAATGTCTCCAAGTTGCGCGAACTACGAAAAGAGGCCTCGAAGAACAAGGTCGCCGACGCCGACGAGTCGACGCGACCGGAGATTGACGCATTGTCTCTCCCTCCAGAACTGCGTTACCTGGTACCACCCGAGCCTCCAGCAGACGGTCGTTTCAGGAGCTTTGGTGCCGAGCTTGACGTACGACACTTGTGATTCTACGACATGTCAGGATCCGACCCGCTGACAAGATATTCATCAGCTTGCTCAACCAAGTCAGTCACTAGAAGCCTCGGGCATTCAACAGCTTTATCCAGCCAGCGCGGTACAAGGCGACCAAATCGACCCGAGCCCTCACTTGATCACGCTGTCTCGTGCTATCCTCTTCAACGCGCTCGAACTTTTTGGTACCATGAGTAGGAATCCCACCCAAGGGCCCGAGAAAATAGACGACATCAGCACCATCTACTTCAACATCAACGACCTCCTGAACCGTTACAGGGACCATCAAGCGAGGGAGACTGTCATCTTGATGACCGAAGAGAAGATTGACGAGATCCGAGCCAGCAATGCAAGGATCAGAGCCGACAAGGAGAAACTTGCTGCTCGGCTCAAGGCTTTGCAAGAACTACCCGAACTTCCTGCCTTTGTGAACGACATCCTAGCCAGTGACGGGAAGCCCACTCCGAGACAGACGCCAGCCGAAACTGCGGAAGAGGCACGACGAGAATCACAAAGGAGCATGTGGGACGCTCTAGATGTTGGATTGGGGGACTGAAACAAATATGGTGTCGTTTCTTCGTAGACACATCCTCAAACGCCACATGATTACCCCGAAGAAGACACTACCAGCGGAAACCTGGCTTGCAGCATCGAGCCTCTAGATGGAGCTCCAGCTACCACAAGGGACGAGTCGACAGCATAATCTACCTCGACATGATCTTCTCTCTCTCATCCCTCGACTTGGCTTCGGCGTTGGCAGCAGCGGCCGCTCGAGCGTTGCCCATGCCTACACCCTTGATATGAGACGTCTCCTCGCGGCGTTCGACCTCGGAGCCATCCTTTGCCTGTTCCTTTGAGGATTTGCCCGAGAATGCACCTGAAAGGGCGCCGAAGATGTTGAGGTTGAGACCGGCCTGTGAGTGGATCAAGTCAGCAGGCAGCTTGGAGTACACTCTGGACGAAAGAAGACGGTCGGGATCTGGTTTGCTCTTCCGAAAGGATGGAGAGCTACTTCGCTCAGGTCTGCATGGCCTGCCAGCACAGTAGAGATCCGGACTGATATATAACATATCTCGGGGTAAAGAATACACAACTGAAGACGCTGCACTCACGCTGGCACTGCCGCTCGCACTCGCCTCCTTTTCCTCCCTCTGCATGGCAGGCTCACTCGATTGCTTAGCCACCTGCTGCTGCGCCTTTGCCGGCTTCTGGACAACTGCCGAGGAAGACATGATTGGTCTCGACGACTTTGAATGGATCCTCCTTTATGAAAAGAAACCGTGTATGTATATCGTGCTGTTGTGAACTTGATGTTTGTATACCGCAGTCGTTTGGTGAGCCACTTGTGGCTTGACGGCGAGGAGGTTGTGGAGTTATCTATGCCTGTGCCACAAACCTGCTTCACGTCCCACTGCCAGGGTCGCATTTACTTTTTGGCTGAATTACGTCATGCTATTACTCTTGAGCATGTGCTTGCTCAAAAACACAAAAAGGATTGTGAGTATAGGCACTCGACCCTAGATATATCGAAAAGAGCAAAGCAAGGTTTTGGATAAATGCTCGGCAATGGGTCATATCAAATTGAGTTGTCGATAGAAGTGCAACAATGCGTGGAAGAGCGTAGGTTGTGTTGAAATCGAGTACTGTAGCACAAAGTATTGTACATTCACCAAGCTGGAGATTGACCACCACGAGCAATCTACTCCTATCATTCCATAACTGCTCCAGGCTGGGTAGACAACAATACATTAACAAAGACTCACTTCTATCGCCAACCATGTCCATCATAAATTGAATCTCGCAACAAAACCACAATAGAAAAACATCCTGCCCCTCCACTGCCAAGCCTCGGACCCCACTAAACATCTGCACAATCGTCCAAGCAATGACACCCCCCTCGCCCAAAACACACACCAAAACCATTTCAATCCGCTCAATTGTCCTCGTCTCTTTTGCAATCCTGGCATTCTCTCTTTTCCCGACTATACTCCCCCGTCTCCGCCTCATAACCACCCACATCAAACCCTTCACCTCCACCAAGTCTCTCACAACAACCACAACTATGGCCTACGAAAAAGAGCTCCATATTGCACAGCTCGCCGTCCAGCGGGCCACCATCCTCACCAAACAAGTCTTCCACTCTCACGCCAAGGGCACTCTGAACAAGAGCGATGCCTCCCCTGTCACAATCGGCGACTTTGGCGCCCAAGCCCTGATCATTGCGGCCCTAGCCCAGCACTTCCCCGACGACCAAATCGTCGCCGAAGAAGAAGCAAAAGACCTGCGCGAGAACGACTCCCTGAAGAAGACAGTCTGGGACCTAGTCAAGGGCGCCAACCTCGATGACAAGACGGCTGCAGAAGAACTCGGCGGCGCCATCACCAGCGACGATCAAATGCTCAGCATCATCGACCGCGGCGCCAGCAAAGGCGGCAACAGCGGCCGCATCTGGGCCCTCGACCCCATCGACGGCACAAAGGGCTTCCTGCGCGGCGGCCAGTACGCAGTTTGCCTCGCACTAATGGTCGACGGCGACGTCAAAGTCGGCGTGCTAGGCTGCCCGAACCTCCCCATCGACGACTCGGCACCGCTAACCGAAGACCTCGGCGCCAACGCCGACGACACCGAAGGCAAAGGCGTCTTGTTCTCCGCCGTGCTAGGCCAAGGCGCCACGAGCAGAGCCCTTGGCACCGGCGCCCTGACGCTCTCGCAGCAGATCCACATGAGTTCCATCTCCGACCTCGGCAGCGCCACCTTTTGCGAGAGCGTCGAGGCCGGGCACTCGTCCCACGGCGACCAGGCGGATATCGCGCGCAAGCTGGGCATCACGCGGCCGTCGGTGCGCATGGACTCGCAGGCCAAATACGGGAGCATCGCGCGCGGCGCCGGAGAGGTCTACCTGCGTCTGCCCGTGCGCAAGGACTACCAGGAGAAAATCTGGGACCATGCGGCCGGCGACTTGATTGTGCGCGAGGCTGGCGGCGAGGTGACGGATGTGAGTGGCCAGAGACTGGATTTCGGGCAGGGGAGGACGTTGGCGAGGAATAAGGGCGTGGTTGCGGCGCCGAGGCGTGTTCATGCGCAGGTTCTTGAGGCGGTCAAGAGCGTGCTGGGGGCTAAGCAGTAGATTTTTTTAGACGTGGGAGGGGTCTGGGGAGCATGACTGGAGCGTGCGGGTGCTCGTATGTTTGTTGGGCTGTTGTGTGCAGCACCCAAGGAGACAGAGCATCTTGCACATGATATAAAGATAGAAAGCATTGATTGTACATACAGTCTGACGAGACTTTGTCTCCTGTCCCAGTCGCTGCCTCCTCGTTATTGTACATGCGCGCCCCGATCGTTCCTCTAGTCCCACCTCTTTGCCCTCGACCCATCCACTAAAGCTAATGCAAAACCTCCCTCGGAGCCTTTTCGCCTCGACCGAGATTCGCTATTTGAACGCCGTGAATGCATACCCTGTACCCTCTACTCCTTGTGCGGAAAAACGACTCGTATCCCATGCCCGCCAATCCGAAGCCCACAACGCCTAGACCCTTCGCGGATCCCATAATCCCTCCGTCGCAATGAACGCCGCAACTCGCATGAACCAGAAAGAGGAGAAACAACATGGGAGAGCTCTCACCTCCTCGCAACCTTCCCGTTGCCACCACTGCCACTGCCACCGCCAGCACCACCGTTACCAGAACTCTGCCCGGCACCAGAACCAGAACCAGAGCCTCCCGACCCTTGTCCCTGTCCCTGTCCATGTCCCTGTCCCTGTCCCTGTCCCTGCCCTTCAAACGCCCGATCCAGCTTGGCCAACGCCTCCTTCTTCTCCTTGTCCCCGAGGATCTTATCCCCGAGCGGCAAGTCCCTCAGCGCAGTCTGCATGAGTTCTGCGGCCTTTTCCGCCGTCATCTTGGTTGTTGTTTTCGGCTTCGCTGGGCCCGCTGAGCCGCTCGCACTCCCACCCTGCTGTTGCTGTTGCTGCTGTTGTTGTTGTTGCTGCTGTTGCTGCTGCTGTTGCTGTTGATGCGCCTGCTGCAGCAGAGAATGCTGGTGCTGCAAGGAGTGCACCATGGGAAACGGCATCGAGGCGGGACTCAGACCGGGGCCGGACGCTGAGGCGTGCCCGTCCTTTCGCCGCAGTCCGACTTGGCCTTTGCCGTCCATGAAGGTCTCGTAGCCGTTTGTGTCGAGGACTTCTTGGGGGACGGTGCCCGAGCCTTGGTGCGTGTGAGGGTGGGACGCGGGGGGAGGGACCGTGGTGGGCGCGAGGGTCATGTTCGTCGCTGCGGTTGCTGGCGCTATCGCTGCCGTGGCCGCTGCGACGGCCGCGTTGGCTCCTGCTGCGCTTGCTCCGGCCGATGCCCCTGCGGCTGCGCTGCTGTCGGTGTATGTTATGCCCGCCATGCGCTTGATCACTTTGGCATTCTCCTCGTTTGCTTCGACGGCGAAGCGTAGGCACATGATTGCGTGTTCGCGGATGTACGGATTGTGCTCGTCGTGCCGGCAGCAACCGACCAGCGCCTCCAAGCCGCCGTACGAACGCACTTGGTCTTGGACCTTTTTGTTCTTCCAGATTAACGACGAGAGGACCAGGACGGTGAGTTTCTTTAGGTTTCGCCATTCGAAATCGCTGGGCTCGTCTTGAGGATCTTCCGGGTATGCTAGCGGAGTCTCGGCTTCGAAGATTGGGGCTGGTTGAGGTGGGACGGGATCTGTAGGTGGAACTGGGAGAGGTGGGAGAGTCGGAGCGAGGTCGGGTGATAGATCGAAAGGTCGTTCTACGCTGAGTGGCGGCGCTTTGCTGTTGGCTGGATTCGTGGGGACTGGAGGCGGTGGGTGAGGTGATATGTTCCCTTGAGCAGCCGCGACGGCTCGTCTTGGACTGGGAGAGTGCGGCTGTCCCCCAGGCCCCAGCTTGGGTATGGCTGCCTCGAGCTCTTTCAGCAATGTGACCAGTTCGCTCGCCACTTCCCACTCGGCCATGACGTCCTTCCAGATGCTTTCCTCTGTCAAGACGGCAAAGAACTCGAGATACTGGTATACGCCTTCGTACATCCGTTCCATGTCCCACAAGTTAAGCGGAAAGTCCTCGGGCGAGGCGAGGTTCTGATGTATCTTGCCTTGAAGGAATATCAACGCGCACGTTTGCGGTATAATGTGCTGTCGAAACTCGGTAAAGATAAAGTTGACAATGTGCACATCAACCTTCAAGGGATATGATGCAACGTCCGTTGATGACTGCGCCGTCTTTGCCTTTGCTGCTTCGGCTCGTGAACGGAAGATGTTGGTCAAGAGCTTCATGATGACTGCTTGTGCCGGAGAGATGATATCTTTCGACCTAGACTTGTCACGGAAGGCGTGGTATGCGTAGGGCATCAGCCCGTTGACGAGAATCGCTTCCATGATCTTCACCATAAATTTGAAGTAGAGTTCTTCTTCTCGAAGGTCCCAAGCTGCCACGAATATGAGCAGCTCCCGGAGCAGATTCTTCCCGTTGTCCTGGGCTAGTAATAAATGACAGCGTACAGTATGCATGTTGACAATCGCATTCGTTTCTTCTGTTGTCGTGCCGAGGTGAGGTGTATTTGCTGGGGGAACAATCCCGGACATTACTATCATCGGTAGCACTTCAATCTCCGAAGGGCCTAGGATCAGTGGCACGTCAGTCAAAAGGCCACGTCCGTCTTCGGTAGATCCAGGATATTCATCTTCTTCACTTTCTTCTTCCTCTTCCTCTTCTTCCTCTTCCTCCTCCTCGCCCTCTTCCTCTTCGATTTCTTGTTCTACGTTTTCCTCGCCTTCTTCTGGCTGGTTTTCATATACAGGAGAGGCCGGAGAAAGAACAGGAGAAGCCGGGCTTGCAATTTGCAACTGCTGCGGAGGAACAGGATAATTCTCGAGGCGTTTCATCAGCTCAGATTTACCACTTTCGAGAATTTTAGAACCGTTTTCGGCAGAAAATGTCATCTTGTAGTCTCCTTCCTCGAGCGGTCTAGGTCCTTTGTCGCTCCGCTCTCTGGGAAATGAAACAGCACCATCCGCGCCGTAGACAGGTAGCTCGAGTGGCGCAACCCGGGCGCCATCTATACGAAACTTATCACTTAGTTGTTCTTCGAGATGAGCAAGACGTGCCGCCACCTGGGTGGTATGCGCCCTGTCGGACTGGACCTTTTCGGCTTGGGCAGATCGCTTTGCCTCGTTGTAAATGACCATGTCCTTTTCAAACTGCTGCATAAGCGTGTCGTAAAGTCTATTCCACTGTTGCCGGTCTTTGTCTGAGATGCTGGACCATCTTGTAGCAAGTACTTTCGCAACACCGTCAGGGGTGGCTGACGGACCCAGCTGAGTCCTGGCCTCTGCTTGATGGTGCTTAACGAACAGAACATAACCCGAGACAGGTCGTGATGGCGGCTTCAATTGATCTTTTCCTGCCAGTAGTCGCTTTGCGCGAAGTGCATCTGCGGCTGCATCAACCTTGGCCTGATTTGTCTCACCCAGTGCGACCAGGATATCACCAGTCGATACAGGTGGCTCGGGCATCTTGCTAGAGGTGTAGGGTAGACCCGTCGAGTCTTCCGGATCGTCGGAGAGTATGCCTTCTGTTGAATTATCGAACAAGGCGACCCATAGCATGAGTTTCCGCCGCTCGTTTTGCGCAACCAGGTTGTTGAGAAATTGTAGAGATGTGATGAGGAGCTTCTTGTCTGTCCTTCATGTTAGTCTCGAGCCCGCGTGCAACGTCCATGTTTCTCTTCCTTGATGTCCACATACAAGCATTGACAATCCATTGCCATTTCTCTTCATCACCACTTCCAGTATCACCGTCAAAGCCTCTAGCTGTGACCCTAACACAGCAATTAACCAGCCGGAAAATCTCTTGATCAAACGCACACTCGGCCGCCAGGTCCTGAGCTCTTTCTCCCACAGTCAGTACGTTCCTAGATATCGACACCAGGTCATTGAGCCGCTCCAGATCTTTCCAGAGTCCAGGATAGTGAGCAGCAATCAAGGCGCCGGAAGTAGATTCATAGTCGACAGAGGATGGATCCCAGACCGCGAACGAACGTCTCTCAAGGCTGGGGATTGCCGCACGGAAAAGAATCACCATCTCGTTCCAGAATTTGGAGTCTGTGCCTAGCGCCTCTCTGTCCTTGAATCAGCCGGTGTTCGTCTTGTACAGTCCAGTCGTAGTGGGAAAAGACGGACCTGACTTGAGCTTTTTGCGCCGTGGCTTTTAGTGACTCCTTGCAGACAGTCTTGTCCAACATTTCCATGACAGACTCTTTCATGAACGTCGGCGATTTGAAATGAATCGTGTATGGTGGAAGAGCCAGCCGTACGAGCACATTGTAGGCCTTTCCCGTCTTGCCGTCGTCCTCCGTGGCTTCCATCTTCTCCCACTCTCGCGCCTGCGAAGGCCTCCGGTCGTGATAAGGTGTCTGGGGTCCTTGCCTGTCTATGTATGCGCTGTCCAGTTTGTACAGAATGTTGAATCACAAAGAATATGCAATTAATGTCATGGGAAAGACGCCGCGAAGACACTCACATGGTGGTTAAACGACAAGCCGAGGTTTAGGCGGCGTGTGAGGCAAAGCAAAGAACATATTTAAAAAATCATGAAAACCACAACTGAACAGTCACTTCGATGTTTGCACAGCTCTACACAGGAATTTATGATGGCACAAGTTGTCTGTGGTCGGTCTTGACCATGAAAGTTATTTCCGCAGAGTTTAGCTATTCGAGCTACCTCTGATGTTCTGTAAGAGTAGCACGGTCTAAAGACTCCATAGAGTGCAAGCCAGTTGGAAAACACTCTCCTTCAAGAGAACCATAGTTTCCTTACGACGTGAGCACATGAACGTCGTTTCACTGTGACCAGAAAAGTCTTCATCTCAGATCATCCTCCTCGGCGCCCATCCTCTTATCGATTCCTCCTCTTTTGTAGCCGGCAGATTTCAGACCTTGCTTGGTGCGAAACGTCTTGAAAGGACACCAATGACGAGATGAAGATTAGACGATGGTTTGGTGGGCATCAAGCCTCTCTAGCAAACCTGGAGCCTCCACCTGCCTGAAAGTACTTGGGGTTGTTGATCGCAAGGCGTACTTGAGTTCTCCTTGCGTCCCGAAGGTAGTTGGCGTGGCCAGTCATTTCGTAGTCAGGCTGTCTCTGCGTGGTGGAGGTGGCAGCTCTGTACAGTTTGTACTCGCTGTCCTTATGCTCGGAGTTGCCAAATAATGCAGGGTAAGAGGAACGCTCGCCACGGACGACACGACCGCCGTGGCCATTGCCCTTGTTGCCGGAATCGACACAATGAGTCGAAGGAGAAAGCGGCTTGCCGTGAACACCAGAGAATCCT
>Ga0268244_10000961_pt1 | contig 10597 bp, 11 predicted proteins | sample AgamicMgSfe_FD_200258 | JGI IMG/M metagenome (GOLD analysis project Ga0268244, IMG submission 200258) | Agave microbial communities from Guanajuato, Mexico - Mg.Sf.e (v2) (version 2) | ecosystem: Host-associated > Plants > Phyllosphere > Phylloplane/Leaf | place: Guanajuato, Mexico | collected... | reverse complement strand
GTGGTGGTGGTGGTGGTCGAGGGAGGGGATAACGACAGGAGGTGTGGGAGGGGGAAGTCAAGACTCAAGAGCACGAGGAGCTTTTGGCTGACGAAGGGGCCATGTCATCCGCTTTCACTCCTTCATCCTCACCCTTCCTGTTCCGACCTGGTCGCTGCTGTGCCCGGATAGGTAAGCTCGCTCCGCCGCCGCTAACGCGTTTCAGCGCGGGCGTAGGCAGGAAAAAGGGATGGGAGAGCGAAGGGGAGACCGAGGGCGGATGTTCCGACGCTTGAACATTCCAGTTACCAACAACATACAGTACCTACCTAGGTATGTTCTTACTGTCAATCTGTTATGATCAATCAAATGTTCATGCTTGCTCAGCTTGCTCGTGGCTGGGCCGGTTGGAAGCTGAACACGGCCACAACGCCACAACGCCACATGTGATATGCAAATGCAGGGCTGCCGATCTAGAAATAACCCACAGTCCCGCTCTATTTCGGGCGAGAAAGCACGTGAGAAAAGACTCGGCCCGAGCCTCGGTCAGACAGATTCCCAGACTTCAGCCTCCATCAGATTCAACAGCACAGATCCATCACCAACTCCTCCAGCAATAGATTCTTGGTACCGCCGTTGGTGGTAGAATGGTAGTCGCGTGCGACTTACGTTCGATAGTTCGAGAAGCAAAAAGATGCCCGGCGCTCCCAGCTCTCAGGGCCAATCTCCGGGCGCCGGAACTTGCAGACTTCTTCGGACGATTGAATCAACAGTCACGGACCATGAGCAAAGCGTTTCTGGAATCGCCGTCTATCGAGCGATACACACCGTGTGCGCATCAGTGTCAGCGGTGGTGCCCCGGTGGCTGGCGGCGATGCACGTAAGCTTCCGAATCTCGCAGTCCTCCGTCCTCCGGTGCGTGGCACGCGCGAGCCTCGTCCAGCTCTTCACCACTAATCAGACCGCCACCGAGACGAGTGCTCATTGGTGTGCAGTGCAGTATGCAGTATGAAGGATCCCATGCTGCCTCGACGGTACCACGGTGGATCGTGGTGCTTTGCGTGAGTATGCGGTTGTCTGTTCTCTCGTAAGGCAACACCTTGGCGTAGTACAAATGTCGAGCGCCATCTCGTGCACTCTACTTGGCCTTGGCCTTGCCCAAGTGAGATGAAATCCTCGAGACCACGAGCGAAACTTGAAGCCCGAGGACTGTTGGCGGTGCTTGGTCACTATCTATCCCACGAGGAAGCCTGATCGAAGCCCGAATCGTTCATGGAGAGTGCTGAGCTTCGTAGCAGTCTACTCCACGATCTCTACTTTACGTATCTCTCTGCTTCCCACGGGAAAGGGACAAGACCTGGCAGCTCACCCACGCAAGAGCACGTACATATTGTGCGTGTAAGTACTGACTGCTCTACAGGACCTCTCGATCGAGAAAAGCAGAGTCCGCGACACGCCGATGCGGACTGGATCCGTGAGCTCTTTCTCACAAACACATTGTGTGGGCTGCAGCAAGGGAACCAACATGTCGATAGGCCTGGTTGAGCTTGGCGTGCCGTTGCATGACTCCGGTGAGACGTCTGCGCCGTAGGATGTATCCACGGATCGCGAAGACGACAATCTGTTGGACGACATGACCAGAGCGATGCCTGTCTAATGGTGAACAAGGGCGGATGGCTCTACGACGACGGCCTTTGGTCCATCCCGGGAGGGCAACTGAACGGGATCGTTGACTTGGTCTCGCGGCGATGTCCCGGGATGCACTGTTTACGAGCAGCATCTGGCGAAACGATCCTTTACTGACGACCCTGGTAAGCACGCATGGTATCAACTTTCACATCTCAAACGCAACATGCTCACTATCTGCGCCAAGAAACCAATACGAGCACACACTTGTATTTATCATTCGTAAGGCATTCGCGTGAATCTTCACCTACAGTTCCACCATGGGCATGCTGAAGGAGATGTGAACATCACGGGCAAACGAAGCTTCAAGAACGTCACTTCATCATGACTTGGTGTGAGGTTTCCTTTCACGGGGTGGGTGGTACAAGCTTCCGCTTGCGTTTGTGTGCTACGTGCGGACCCACATGAGCTGTCTGGTTGTTTCACCACGGCCAATTTGTCGTTGACTTCACAGCAAACCTTTTGTTGCTATCGACATTGCCTTTCTCGTCCACCTCACAACAAACTCCTGATTTTGCCAGCATTTGTCGTCACTATCAAAGACCACCTTGTTCATTCGCCTCATAGCAAACATATGACCTTGCCAACATCTGCCCTCGCTGACGACTTCTCTTTATCGTCCAGCTCATCCAGCACAACCACATGATTCTGCCAACACTCGCTCAACGTCGACATGGAAGTGGACTCAGCAACCCAGACGGCCTGCGCAGCGTGTGGCAACTCAGCGAACAAGCGCTGCAACGGATGCATCGAAGGTATCAACCACGCAGGAGCACCGTCACCGACTTTCTACTGCAGCACCGATTGCCAGAAGGCACACTGGGCCAAGCACAAGGCAGAATGCAAGCTTGCCGACGCACGCAAGCAGCTGTTTCGCGCCGGAGAGCTGCTTCAAGCCGTCTTTTATATCTTCCGTGAAATCGCATTCGACATCCTCATCGCCTCGGTGTGGGAGAAGGGGGGTAATAAGATGCACTTCTACGAGAAAGAATGGGAGGGACATGAAGAGCCGCTCTTTATGTTCCCAGCAGACTCGATCCCGGAGGATCACGACAGACACGCTCTGCTTACACACCATGCTTGTGGTGATGCTTTGGCATACTTACACGAGTTCTCACTCAAAGTAACGAAAGGTGAGTATCGCATGTGAGACATTGACAGACAGAGCGCTGACGTCCGACGCCAGGCTGCGGCAACAAGATCGTGAGCATCGTGGAGGGCCGGGTCAACGTGAAGAAGAAGCACCAGCGCGTTGTCCATCACAGAAGCAACGGCCCCGACAACGTCACTTACGGACATGAACTACTCGTAGTGACTCTGGAAAACGACACGGCCTACGTCCTCGACCCTGCCGGAGCACAATACGGCCAGCGGAAGCCCGTGCTCACGTTCGAGGAGTACCATCGCGAGTACGTGGCAATGGACCGTGGTCGATAACCCCACAGGCGTCAGCTCGGTCGGTGCCAGACCTGGGCTGAGGATCCAGATGACCCTAGCTGTCCCGGCGGCGATATGCGCGTCGCAATGGTCCACCTCGAGTTCATGAAAATCGTCAACTTCGAAATCGCGAAGTGGGAAGAGTCCAGGAAGCAGACTATGTCCGAGATGCTCAACCAGAAACACGACGTTTACCAAACGGATCGGAAAGAGATCCTCACGCTGCTCGAGTCGGGTATGCGATAATACCTCGAGCGCGTCCAAGAGTCCACCGCCGACTCCCCTTCTTGGCCACCTTCTGCCGTCTCGCAGGAAGATACGAGCTCTCAGAAAGTTGCGGAGTCCAGCCGTCAAAGCTCAGGCTCCGTAACGACAACACTTGGCGAGCTGGAGGGAAAGGATGATGGGTCCGAATTGGAGGATTGAAGGGCATCAGAGGCTTTCTTCTCCGACAGCGGGTATGCCAGCCTCTTACACATCTCACATTGCAGGGGAAGGCGACGCGGTCGATCCAGAAGACCCTAGAGGTGAGCGATGTCTGATGAGTCTACGGTATTGAGGTGTGAGATAGAGAGCGGCAGGAAGGAAAGATTGCTTGAGAGGCTCTCACGGCTCTCCACTGGAGACTTTTAATCTTGCGATGGAGGATCTCCGTTGCTCATTTGAGCATGGGTCAGAAGTACAGTCGAGGCAGACACGACAAACCCGAATATCAGCTGAACCGCGTACAAAGCATAAGGAGATAGGTTGAGGCCGTAACGTCGTCAATTAACGGTATGATCATTTCGCATGCTTGGAGTCTTACCCACCCTCTAAGTCTCGCTATGCCGTACATGAAGTAGCCTGAGTAGAAGTCGTCTTCAATCACTTTCCAACCAATCCGGCTCCGCGTCCTCGTCTTCGGGATCATGGGACATCAAACTGCCGGCGTCATCATCATCCTGTTCAGCACCAGCGGCGCCATCGTTGTCCACAAGAGGGTCCTTCAGGCTGCTTTCGTCCGCAGCACTCCCTTCGTTCGCGACGGCGCTGACGTTCTCGTGCGCACGACCAGCACCGCGTGAACAGGCGACGCTGCTGCGGTTGTCGTCTTCCTTGGTGTGGGTCGTAGTGCTGACAGGTAGTTGAGCAGGTACAGCGACGTCCGTCTGAGCACCCGCTTCATCAATCCTCGCAGCTGGGAGCGCGTGACTTTCCGACATGGTGGTGTCGCCTTCGGGAGAGGAAGCAGTCGCGTGCGCGATCGCCTTATGTTCAACGCCATCGGAAGCACTTCGATCATGTCGCCATTCGGCTTCCGACTGCTGTCGACTGGCTCCTTGTTCTTCAGATTGTCCTTCCTGGTCACTCAAACCCGCATCTTCAGGCATAAATCCACCTCCACCCTGCTCGGTCGATGCCAGAAACCCACCACCAGCACTGCCGTCTCCAATATCACCGGCATCTTCAGGCACAAAGCCACCTCCGCCCTGCTCTTCCATCTCAGCGTCGTCCGCCTCCGGCACGAAACCACCACCTGTACCATCGTCCTCCTCCACATCCGCATTGCCGTCACGCAGAAATCCGCCATCTCGGCCATCTTCGGCCGTGAGATCTTCCGCTAAGAAACCACCTCCATTTCCATCTCCATCATCTTCGTCGTCATCTTCTTCGATCACTGCCCGCCTCCGACTCCGCGTCACTCTCTTACTTGACGATGCGGCCTCGACACCTGGACTCCAGTGGCTGCCTTCCTCTTCCTCCTCGCTCTGGATTTCCTTCCTCTTCCTTGCCGGCTTAGCAGCAGAGATCGGAGGCGCGAGCAGCTCCTCGATCGTATATTGTCCAGCAGTCAACAGCGGCGGATCGTTATCAACATCCTTCGCAGCCCCGACAAGCACAGACACGCCCCCATTGACTGGGCCGGTCTGCGCGTCAACATCTTCCTGCACCTCATCGGTCATTTTTTCGCCCTTACTCTTTTCACCACCATACCCCGCAACCCTCTCATGAATCCTCAATCCAGTCAAAAAACGCTTCCACAGCCTGAGCGCCACCAGGCTGCGCTGCCTACACCTCTCCTCCTCTCGCACTTCCAGCAGCCCTCCAATAGCCTCCACCACGGCCTCGCCACATTCGCGCGCCACGATTCCACCCTCCACGATCGCCGTCCCCTGCCGTCCTTTGAAGGAGAAACCCGTGACTGCGTCGACGAAATCCACCTTCAGCAACGCCGCCGCTTCTTTAGCTAACGAATGTCGAACGTGTACGCCACCTGCCGGGACCATCGATGGCACGTACACGTCCAGGTTCCCGAAAGCGTTGCGCGGCACGCGGCCGTCCACGACAGGGGGCGGGACATAAGCCGTGGTTTGGAATGGAGCATAAAGTGCCGTCGTACTCTGCACCTCCGCCTCCCCGTCCTCACCAGCCTGTCCGATACGCCGTCGGGCCGGTACCCGTTTCAAAGGTTGCTCGCCCTGCTTCACTTCCCTGCCCACCCTGAACCACTTATCCGCGCTGCGACAGGCAACAACGTCCTGCCGTCGCAACACCGCTTCCATCCTCGGGTTCCTTGCCGTCCCCGCGTTCACCCTCCCCACCTCCCGCCTCGGATGCACCACCTCATGTCGTTGCAGATGCCGCTCTAGCGCATAGTAAGGATGATCTTTGAAATCGACCACATTGGTCGGTAAACCCTCCCTCGCTTCCTTCTGCGCCAAGTCCGCATCCTCAACTTGGTCCCGATCCAGCTTCGGGCCGCGTCGGCGAAGGAACCGGAGGGCTCGTCTCAACCACAGCGCTCCGCTCTCGGTGCTCTCCACGCGAGCGCGGCGGGTCTTGGCATTGTACGCTTTGGCGTAGCGACGCGTGACGTCTTTCGCTACGCCGTCTGCTTCGTGCGCGATGACGTATTTCATCTGGTTGAAGCCGTAGGAGGAGGGCGGTTCTAATTTGGAGGGTTTGTTCAGGGTCTGCGTCACGAGGGGGTCCACTGGAATCCATTTCTGATGCGCGGCATTGAAGGCTTCGATCCAGAAGAGTGGATACGTGAGCTTACGGAGGTGCCTCTTGTGTTGTTCCTGCTGACGTGCGGGTGGTGGAGTCACAGCGGACTTGAACGAAGGCTGCCCAAGTCGGCGACGAACGGAGGGTACTTGGCCGACACTAGTGGAGGACTTGACACCGGCATCATCCGCGCTGGCGTCGCTTGCCATTGGGTCAGTGTCGGAAGCGATGGCGAAGACGACCGGTTTGGCGGGTTTGACGGGTGTCCTGGGTTTGGAGGGAACACCGCTCAACGAAAGTGGCTGAAGCGAAAACACCAGGCGGGCCTCGACACCCACAGAACGGAGGAGAGCGCAGAACAGCTGATTACCGGTGTCTTGCGAACCTTGCAGTTTCTTGGCGGCTGCGATGAAGTCGGCGCGGTCCATAGGTTCTACGTCCGAACGTCCACTTCCCTCGTCATTCCCATCGCTCCTGTGCATGCTTGAGGCGGTGATCCGATACGCGCCTCTGAACGCTGTAGAAGCCTCCCGTAAGCCATTCATGAACGAGCGGTCCTTGTCAAATTGCGATAGATTTGGTGTGGGATTGAGATAGAGCTTGATCTTTGCGTTGAGTGTGTTCTCGAGGTTACGATGGACGATCTCGTTACTGCACCAGCTGTTCACGTAGATGCAGTGAGCAATCAAGCAGATCACGTGAGCTTTGTGCGTCAATAGTCGCTGCGCTTTCTCCGCGACTGAAGCTGGTTTACGTCGAGATTGCCGCTCGCGTCGCTTAGGTGTGGTTGCATCGTCTACGGACACCGTAACGTCGGCCAGGTCATCCTCTGCCTCCGAGCCGACTGTGCTCGTTGCCGGGGCTGGTTGCTTGAGATCGACGTCTTCAAAATCGAAGTCGCTTTCATCAGAGGCTGATGAAGCTTCGATGGTTTGCAGATTCCTGCCCACCCGCTCATCCTCCTGCTTCCGTCCTTCCAGTGGCCTTTTGGCCGGACCGCGACGGGGGAGTTCGCCCTGCACATCTAGGGCAGTGGTCACACGTCTCCGTTTAAGCGGTCGCTCCGCGTCGACGTCGTCCGGGTCCGTGACGGCAGCCTCGGCCAGCATGTCTGCATACATGTCCGTGGCAGCGCTCCTGGTGGCGCGGGTGCTGCGCGACATCCCACGGTCGGCAGGTGGGCGTCCCGCAGGAGTGACAGTAGCCCGAGCCTTGCCTTTGCCTTTGCCTCGGCTGGGCGCCATATTGAATGATGTGCGTCGTGAGTTGAGGGTATTGTCTTTCTAAGGTTGGCTGTAGATCCCTTTCACGAGGTTGTCGCGCATTCATGTGATTAGCAAACTCTAATGTTGACGGGTTTCTGACCCATTCTTTGCACATCACATGCTGGGACCGTCGCCGCCGTTGTAGCGCCCACGGAAGTCGGATCAGCCTTGACGAAGCAACACTCGACTGCTGATATAGCGTACACAAGTATGTTCCTGTATTCAAGAGACAGTGTAAGTTAATCAAATGCCGCGACCGACTGGGAAGGCGAGACTTGCCACGGCGATCGACGGCACGGCCCGAGCACCGCCGCCTCGCGTGAAACGGATGCGTCCGCAGCGTGTATGGCGCGCCGAGTCGCCGACCGAAAGTGGTAGCGTGTGTTTGTTGACGCAGGAACAACGATAAACTGGAACTCTTCCTGACCCTCGACTCTCTCAGCAGCAGCAGCAGCAGCACTCACTTCATACCCACTGTTCGACGACTGGCGAACTTCCGTGAATGGATGTTTGAGAATACTCGGCGACACTTGTCTGATACTAACCTTACAGCTGAGAGAAGACGACGTCGGACGCCAGTCGAAACAAACCACTCATTGACAGAGAGCGAGCAATCCCAACGATAAGCAAGCAGCAGCAGCAACAGTAGTAGCCATGGAGAACTATCAGAAGATGGAGAAGATTGGGGAGGGTACGCATACCACCAACATGGCCTGCCGCAACGTTCCCACCATACTCACAACCCCTCCTTCGGTGAACAGGAACATACGGCGTCGTCTACAAAGCCCGCGATCTCACCACCGCCGACCAGCGCATCGTCGCCCTCAAGAAGATCCGTCTCGAAGCCGAAGACGAAGGCGTTCCCTCCACCGCCATCCGCGAAATCTCCCTGCTCAAGGAGATGAGTGACCCCAACATCGTGCGCCTGCTGAATATCGTACACGCCGATGGCCACAAACTGTACTTGGTGTTTGAGTATTTGGATCTCGACTTGAAAAAGTACATGGAGGCCTTGCCAGTCAGTCAGGGTGGGAGGGGTAAGCCGTTGCCGGAGGGCGTCATGGATGGACGGATGGGACACATGGGATTGGCGGCCGATATGGTAAGGAATTTGACTCTCGCTCATATACCTATAATCGGCTAACCACGATCAAACGAGATCAGGTCAAGAAATTCACCTCTCAACTCCTGAACGGCATCCGCTACTGCCACGCCCACCGCATCCTGCACCGCGACCTCAAGCCCCAGAACCTCCTCATCGACAAAGAAGGCAACCTCAAGCTCGCCGACTTCGGCTTGGCCCGCGCCTTCGGCGTCCCGCTGCGCACCTACACCCACGAAGTCGTCACGCTCTGGTACCGGGCGCCGGAGATCCTGCTCGGCGGCCGGCAGTACAGCACGGGCGTCGACATGTGGAGCGTGGGGTGCATCTTCGCGGAGATGGCGACGCGCAAGCCCCTGTTCCCGGGCGACAGCGAGATCGACGAGATCTTCAAGATCTTCCGCGTGCTCGGCACCCCGACCGAGGCCGAGTGGCCCGGCGTCACCTCCTTCCCGGACTTCAAGGCCAGTTTCCCCAAGTGGGAGCGCAAGGTGGACGAGGAGCTCGTGAATGCGGATGGCGTCAAGGTGCTCGGGGAGGAAGGGCTGAATCTGCTCGAGGCATTGCTGGTGTACGACCCTTCGGGCAGGATTAGTGCGAAGCAGGCGGTACATCACCCGTATTTCTTGGAGGCGGGAAAGATGGGCGGGAGGATGAATGGGTTCCACTGAGTGGTGGGCAAGGAGTCGCGAGGTGGGACGGGATGAAGATACGATCGAATGTGGGGGATGGACGGCGGGATGCTGGGGTGTGGTGGATGGGACGAGGAAAGGGGTAGGGGGTGGGTAAGGAGGAGACTGTGTGTTTCCATCACAATTTTCCATGTTTCTTTTTGTCTATGGTATGCCGGCATCAGATCGAGCGTGGGGACAGGGACGGTAGGCTAGGCGAAGACTGAGCCAGGCGTTTGAGAGGATTGACTATGTTTTCATTTGAGAGATCCTTTGCTCTTCTTGAGAGATTTCTGTCCTGAAACCTGCTTCATTCAAGCACTTAACAGCAATATCTCGGTCTGCAGACGATCAGAATCCGACTTTTCTCATCTTAAGCGTCGAAAGCTGTTGTCATTGTCCTTCGTCTGACAGCACAGGTCCAACCAGCCTATTGCGCTCGTATTCCAGCTGATTTTCAGATCAGTGCAGCAATGGCTTCGCGGTGACCATGAGCGACTAGAGCGGAAAGCCGTCGCGACGCTGTTGGCGAGATCTGAGGCGAGATTTACCGTGTCGAGGCGTGCAAGCGCTGCGGTGTTCAACGGGGCGAACAGCTTGCTGAATGACGGTTGAACAGATCGGGGCTGTATGCTATCTTTTCGTGGTTTGACAGCGGCAGTGGAAAGTGGGATTTCCGCGCTCCGGGCCAGATTGGGGATCCCTCATTGTGACGAAGAAGCCTGGGAGTCCAACGGTTGACACAAAGCATGATTGAGACGACACTGTCGCTTCTATGCCGTACGCGTGGGCTTTCCACTGCATTTTCACGCCAACGTGAGTGAGCCTCCATCAGAACCCAAATGCTCCGGTGCGAAGCTTCGGCTGGACAGACATGTGTTTCTCGTGGTCAGAGATGTCTGTTGTGCGTGCTGGTTGCTCCGGCCCTTTATCTGCTCTGCTACACTGCATACGGCGCCAGCTCGTCGTAAATACTGAACAGGCTTCGTCCGCGTGCTGGTAACGGAGTCTCTCCGAAGAGTAAAGCAAGGTCCGATGATGGCTGTGATGCGAACGAACGCAGGAGCAGAGGGAGCGGAGTCGTAGTTTCTTCTTCCTTCCTGACGCACAGTCTCAATATCGCCCGTGGTCTTTCGAAGCGCCGCTTCGCAGGGTGCACACTTCGCAGCTCTGTTCCTTAGGTGGAGTACGAAGAAGCTGGGATCCAACGGTTCGCTCGCATGTAGGGCGAGACTGGAAATCCTGATCTCGCCTTCATAGTTGCGTGACATCACCCCGTGTTCAATCACCGACGCACCCACCCTCAACCATCACGCGACCTCACTCATCCCTATACGCCCTCCCCAAATCCGTCAATCTTCCCTCATCATCCAACATCCTCGCCCACCTCCCCACCGTCCCCGCATCCCTCATCGCCCCAAACCAAGCATACCTCTCCACCCACTCCAACGAATCCAGATACCTCACAC
>Ga0268244_10000960_pt1 | contig 10598 bp, 8 predicted proteins | sample AgamicMgSfe_FD_200258 | JGI IMG/M metagenome (GOLD analysis project Ga0268244, IMG submission 200258) | Agave microbial communities from Guanajuato, Mexico - Mg.Sf.e (v2) (version 2) | ecosystem: Host-associated > Plants > Phyllosphere > Phylloplane/Leaf | place: Guanajuato, Mexico | collected... | reverse complement strand
CCTGGGTCGGAAGGGGATAGGGGGGAGGTGGTGCCGCGGATGGTGGTGAGGCCGCGGTTGGAGGCGAGGATGACGATGGGCGAGATGCTGGATTCGAGGGCGCGGTTCAGGTAGGTGAAGCATTCGATGTCGAGCATGTGGACCTGTCATGAAATGTCAGTGGGGACTTGAACGTGCGGTGGATGACACTGTTAGGATTACCTCGTCGATGAAGAGGACGCCGGGCACGAGCTCTGCGATGCCGGAATCGATGTACTTGTTGACGACCTTATTGATCTCGCCACGCAACTTCTCGGTGATCTCCGTCTTGCGTGGCTTCATCAGCTGGCCCATCATGCTCATGACGTCCTGTCCGCCCTGCGGTCGCGCGTTGGCCACGTCCAGATCGTGCAGCGTCACATCCTGCACGATATCCTTCTTCTTGTGCACATCGCCTTTCGGTACAGGCACGTACTCCTCCGCTTCCAGATCGAACTCTGTCGAAAACGCATCTGACCTGCCCACCCTCTTTACCGCGCCAGTATTCGCTTCGATGTAAATGACATCCCCGACCCTCACCCTCTCCTTTTGCACCGCCTCGTAAATACTCGGATCTAGCCTCAACTTCTTCGTGCCTTTCGAACTTCGCAGCGTGATCACCAAATGACTGATCGTGCGGCCGTAGGCACCTAACGGATTCTCGCTCTCCTCCGGCGTCAACTCTGCAACTTCCCCCTCATACACCTCCTTCCGCTCTTGCACCCGCAAACCGATCGCGCGTCGAAAGTTCTCCATCAACGCCTCCGTCTTCTTGACCTCCGCGCTGTACACTTCGCTGCCCGTCATGAGACAAAACGGGACTTTCGTCCCTAGCTCCTGACTTACGGCCAATGCCAACGCCGTCTTGCCCGTCCCTGGTCCGCCCGCGAGAAGCACGGCCTTGCCGGCCATCTTCTTGGCGCGTATGAGGTCCACCACGACACCACACGCTTCTCGCGCCGTTTGCTGGCCGACGAAGCCGTGAGAAGAAGGATCGGCGGTGCCATCGCTGCGAAGGCCGAGACCTTTGATGTGAGTGTGCGCGGCGGTACGGTTTTCGCGCGTGTTGGTCTGGCGGACCTCGGCAATCTGTACGGGCTTGTCATCGCCGGGTTGGGAGGGAGGTGCGATGGTGCCGTTCGTGGCCATTGTCGCGGTCGTGTCGAGGCTCGACGGCCTAGGAGCGCGTTCTGATTGGCAGTCGATGCCGCTTTGTTGAGCTTTCCCTGTCGCCGATGTCGTACTTCTGTGCTATGCGCGGAACACCGGGGTATATGGTGAACGGTGGAGTGGCGAGTGAGGTGCGGAGAGGGATGGTATGTACTGGTAAATGTGCAGTGATTGTTTCACTGCGTGAGCAGCTCCTCGCGCGACCAGACGCTCGGACTCGCAAAAGGTTGTCCCACCACTTTTGCCCGCTGACTATGCGCGCGCCGTCATTCGCCGAGGGTCGTGAAACTGGCGTCACTCATTGCTGAAAGCATCAATTCCACCACAATCACTCACATTTCCTGCACAATCCAACATTCTTACCGACACTACACCAACTCCCATCTACGAACCCGTGCTCCCGACCAAAGCGTTGTTGCGGCATCTGCCTGCCATGACGACCCTCCGAGCCACCACCGCCCCGGTCACCACCATCTTCCGCTACGCCTCCCAACCCTTATCTACACGCCGATGCGCCCATTGCCTCAGAGCACAACGATGCCCTTTCTCTTCCTTCCGGCCCGCCCGACAATCCTCCAAACGACCCCTCATGACCGACTCCGCGTATCGACCGCAAACTCTCCAACCGGAAATGCCGCCTCCGCCCAGGAATGCCGGCGTGCCAGACACAAGCATAGCGGGCACCCAGACCAACACATCTTGGCCTCCTTCAGCGCCATGGGAGAGGCAGGGAGCTAGGGACGGAGTCAGCGAACGGGAAGGCGAGGCGCAAGAGAGCAAACCCACCAACGCAGGCGCAGCCGCACAATCATCTACCACCACGAATCCGCAAGCGCCATCACCCGCCGGCCCTCAACCTACTCCGACAAAGAAAAGCAAACTCCGCCCGCGCAAAGCCGCGATGAATTTGACCCCCAAAGCCGTCGAGCAACTGCACCAACTCTTCGACCAACCTCAATCTCAACTCATCCGCGTCGGCGTTAAGAACCGCGGTTGCTCGGGTTTGGCGTACCACCTGGAGTACGTCGACAAACCGGGCGCCTTCGACGAGAGTGTGGAGCAGGATGGGGTGAAGGTGCTCATTGACAGCAAGGCGCTGTTTAGCATCATTGGAAGTGAGATGGATTGGGTGGAGGACAAGCTAAGCGCGAGGTTTGTCTTTCGAAATCCGAATATAAGTAAGTCTTGCCTCCTTTCTCTACTGTCTGGTGTGAGGATGATTTGCAATCAACATGCTGACGTTTTCTATCATCACAGCCGAGCAATGTGGGTGCGGCGAGTCATTCTCTATCTCGTAAGGCGTCGACAATGAGCACTGGGTACAGTCACGAGCGTTTGATAGAGCAGAGCATAGAAGTCGATGATCCTGCATTGCATAGCCACCGGCGTTCCTAGAGATTTCCTTGCAACCAACTATCGGTTGTTGCTGCCTCGTTCCGATACAATATGAACATATGAACATGTATGAACAATCTACATCTCACACTATCTCAAAATAAGATCCATCGTCTCCATCACTCACACCACCAACCCTAATCGAACCCGATCACATTCACAACACATCCACTCACTCACAACTTCCCACTCTCGAAATCCACCACCTGCACATTCTGCACCACGCCATCCAACGACTTCACAAACTCCAAGTGCGCCGGGTCTCGCTCAAGGTAGTACTTCCGATCCTCTTCGTTCTGGAACTCGGAGATGAACGCGTGCGAATACCCGCCCTAGAGAAACGAATCAGCCTGAACAAATACGTCCGCTCTCCACCGTAGGAAAGGAAGGCATGGGGGTTGACTACTACCGCAATGCCTTCGGGGCTGGTATTACGGCCGCCGCCGTGGCCTGTGACGTACGGGCCCGAGGTGGACGGGTGTTTGCATTGGTCTGGGAGGGAGAGCATGTGCTTGCAGACCTGGAGATTCGGTGAATGAGTGATTGATTTCTTTGGTGTTTGGTAAACGTCTCTGTCAAGGATTGGTGATAGGGGGCGTGGTATGTCGTGGCGTACCTGCTCGACTTTTTCGTGCGAAATGGTGGGTTTGAATTCGAAGAGGACGATGTGCGTTATCGCCATGGTCGCTCGTTCGTTTACCGTCTCTGTGCCGGTGGGTGTCGTCGAGTATCGAATTCGCTTGTCTGTATTGTCGAAACGGGAGCGCCGTTCGAGGGCCAATCGAGGGAAGATGCGTGATCGATGTCCTTTAGTGATTCTTGCCAAGTTTGCCGTGGCTAATGGTAGACGGCAGAACATTGAATTGTGCGGTTGTAAACAGACATGACGTGGGGATCAGGTCGTTGGAGGAAGACTGATGCGTATGTGGAGTGCATCTGGTCTCTCTGCGCTCCTCCGCATCCCACCTCACGCCCTCAAGTAACGGGATAGGAGGTATAACCCAAGGCAGACATGCCCTCATACACAACCCAATGGACCACCCACCACCACCACCGCCTTCTTTGGACCTCATCATCCGCTTCTCAACTTCGCACCCCGACCTGATCCTCCCCATCGCCTCACCATCCACGACCTCAGCCCTCGCACTGAAGCAACAAATTCGCGGCCGATTATCCCCCGATACCGCGTCCTCAGGTCGACTACGCCTCATCCACGCCGGGAAAGTCCTACCTGATACCGCGGGCTTGTCGAGGAGTTTGAACACTGCATCCGGGCCGCCACCGTCTAAAGCGACAACACGCGATGATGAGGACGACACCAAGAGCGCTAAGAGCAGGGGCAAACTCCCTGCGCGCGAAACGGTTTCTAAAGCTGCTGCTGCTGCTGTGCGAGTCTACATCCACTGCTCCATCGGCGACGCCCTGACCTCCTCCGAACTATCAACCGAGGCCCAGAAAGCGCGAGAAGCGGATGAAGCTCTGCAAGCCGCATCCGCATCTCCATCCGTACGCTCAAACGACGAACCCGCCCGCGGCCAAGGAGATGCCCCAACCATCACCACGACCCCCGCCCCGCGCGGCTTCGACCGCCTGCTCACGGCCGGCTTCACTCCCGCCGAGGTCGCCGCGCTCCGGACCCAATTCCTCGCCATCCAAGCCCACACCCACACCCCCGACACCATGCCCTCCGGCCCGGAGCTCCTAGCTCTCGAAGAGCAATGGCTGGACAACGGGTCTGATGCTCCGGGCGCAGGTGGCGCGGGAGACGACATGGCCGCGGGCGGTTTCGGGAGTGAGGACGCGGGAGGTTTGGAGGATATGTTGTATGGGAATCTGATTGGGTTCTTCTGGCCGGTCGGCGCGGTATGCTGGCTCATGCGCGAGGAAGGGGTTTGGACGCGGCGCCGGCAGATTGCGGTTTTGAGTGGGTTCTTGGTGAATTTGACGTTTGGGTTCTTGAGAGTCATGAGCTGAACAAAAGATACCGGCTAACCGGCTTGTCCGGTTTGCTGTGCGCTGGCGAAGGCGAAGGTGGTTTTGGGGCCACAAACGACGCGCTGCACGTCGCGGAGGGCTTCGCATTCCGTCCAATCCTCGAGGAACTCGGTGTCGGTATTCAGACCTAGCTGGCCGTTCTTGTTTGCTCCAACAACCCATACTCGATGGTTGGACGTCAGAGCAACAACATGGTTGTCTCCAACCGCTACGTCGAGCACGTCTAATGGCTTCGAGTCCTCGCCCAGGATCTCAACAAGCGCCACCTCACCCGCGCCAGCCTCGCGCAAACACCGGATACTCCGCTCCGAGCCCGGCGTCATCGCCCCCCACAAATACAGTGCCCCGTCCTGCGACAGCGCCGCGCTCAGCCACCCTCCACTCGCCACCTTGACGATATTCAGCCCCCCTAATGCCTCGATCACCCCAGGCTCAGCCGCCGGAACTGCACCCTCACCCGTGATCCCTCGCCCAAGAGACTGCTGCCTCGGGTCGCCCCAGCTATACACCTCGCCGCCCTCCATCAGCAGCAGGAACGTGGCGGTGTTAGCGAGCAACTGCTTCGGTCGTCCAGGCAGCATGTGATGCCGATCCGGGTAGGTCCCCTCGCCGCTCGGGTCGCGGTACCATGACATGAACTTGCCCGGAGTCTCAAACTCCACGACGTGGCAGAGACGCCCGTTGGGCGCTTGCCGGAAGGTCAGGGCTATGCGGTCGTTGCCGGCTAGAGCGATGTGGGAAAGGGTGGGCGAGGAAGCGGTGGTCAGCGAGGTGAGGTCGTTCCGCTCCTCCTTCACGGGTGAAGAGGAGTTGAGCTGGGTTGGAGTGTACAACGCAGCATCCGGGTAAGTGAGAAGGAGGCCGAGTAGGCCATTGTGGTCGCCGAAGGCAGAGCAGTCCTCAAGGCTTTTTCCCACTGATGTAGGATCTCCCGTGCTGCCGTCGGACGCTCGCCAGTCTCCTTCACTTGCAATGCTCTGATGGCCTAGACTCCAAATCCGCGATGGAGTGGCGAGGACGGTCGTGCTCCAACCCGTGAAAAGGACGTTGACGTCTGCTTCCCGTGAGATGACACGGAAAGCACGCATGTCGTGCTTTCGGCCCGGATCCAATTGACCGTGTGCATTAAACCCTGCCGCGAAGAGATCAGTCTGGGAGACGGAGGGTTCTGCTCGAGGCCCCTTGTCGTCGGCATTGGTAGGCATTCCGTCTAGTTTCTCACTTTTAGGTGAGTTTTCTTGAATGACCTTCTCGAAGTCTCACGTTGCGAGGTCCATTCTACGCTTTGCTTGTGTGGCTGATGGCGGTTTTCACGTTCTTGTTGTGATTTTTCTTGTCATGTCATGTCAGTGTACCCCACGGGCCATACCCCGCGCTCACGTGGAATCGCCTCAAGAGAGTTTGAAACGAAGTGGGAAATGGATGAGCAACGTACGTGTACGTACCGGTTGATTGTCGTCAAGACCAGCATCCGCAGCACGAATTTATGAAGATGGTGCGATCGTCTACCTACTCAGGATTGCCGGAGAGTACGAGATGCACGCCGTGATCCGAGAGGTGCAACCACCGTTCTCACGGTCAAGGCTCACCTCTATTCCCGCTACCCGAGGGACATGGAGAAGACTGCACGTGTACATCGGTGTACATCTCGACTCGAAGAGAGCTTGATGTCATGATGTAGGTGTCCTCCTCGTATCCTCCAACCCCGCTCACGTAGGAATGACCACAGACCGGCAACGATCCTGAAAACCGAATGGACTCAAGCTGGATTAAAGGTCCAGCATCCGCCGCTCACGCCCGCATTCTCGAGCTCGCCTCTCAACTCACGAGTAACAGCAACAACCTCCCCAAATCGACAATCACAACAACCACCATGCCCAACACCAAGACCGTCGACGTCCCCCACCTAGGCGGCATCACCGCCGCCTACCAAACCCCCCACCCCTACGACCCGGCCAAACCCACCCTCGTCCTCGTCAACAGCTTCACCACCTCCTCCGAGCTCTACCGCAGCCAGTACGCCAACACCCACCTCACCGACGCCATGAACCTCATCGCCATCGAGCTGCTGGGCCACGGCCAGACGCGGACCGAGCGGGAGAACTGGACGTATTGGGACACGGCGATCATGAATGTGCAGGTGTTGGATGCGTTGGGGATGACGGGCGAGGGGAAGAAGGTATTGGTGTTGGGGACGAGTCAGGGGGGGTGGATTACGGTGCGGATGGCGTTGGTTGCGCCGGAGAAGGTGGGTGTAGTCCTTCTTTCTTTTTCTTTCATTTGGTCTTGCTGTCTCGTATCGTGTGTTGTGGCTGTTGGCTGCACTCCCAGTCAGCAGAACGACATGGCGATGGGAACGCGAGCACCTTCGAAGCAATGCATCTTTCCGTCAGCACAGCGTGAAAACTAACCCCAACCCCTCCCTGCCCAGATCACCGGCATCATCCCCCTCGGCACCTCCATGGACGCCGAAACCGAACGCACCCGCACCCTAGGCTGCTGGAACGGGCCCGCGGACCTCAACCCCCTGATCAAAGAATGGTCCTCCAGCACTGCCACCCCAGACTTCACTCCCCCAGACAGCTACAGCCACTTCCTCATCGACATCGGCTTCGGCAAAGACTGCCCCTCCTCGACCCGGGACTTCTGGCTCGAAACCATCAGATCCAACTACACAGGCGACGCCGGCCGCCGCCGCATCCGCATGGCCGCCATCAACCTGAGCGAGCGCGACGGCTTGCACGGCCGCTTGTTCGACGTGCGGTGTCCCGTGCTCTGGCTGCACGGCACGGCGGACGCGGTGTACTCGGTGAAGAACGCCGAGGAGGAGATCAAATTGTTCGTCAACAGTCCCGACGCGAGGCTGCAGGTGGTGGAGGACGGGCAGCATTTCTTGAGCTTCAGCCATCCCGCCGCGGTCGACGGGGCGCTGGTTGAGTTTGTGGGGAAGTATGGGAGGTGATGATGATAATAATGAGAAGAAATGTATGTATGCGTGCCTGGAAACCTGTATGTAGGTTTCGGATCTTTTATGACAGTTAAGAGGGGACAATGTGGTATGATATCGAAGTGTAAACAGTCGTCCGCATATATGATTTTCATGTGGAGATTCTTCAGTAAACATATGGGACGAGTCCAATGTTTTGTATAATATTGACCATTAGTTGTTTTGATATCAGAAGGATATATACATATATCGTCGTAGAGACAGTGCTGTTATGGGCTGTCGAGAATGATGACGGTGCAAGAAGCATCTTGTCAGAAAACAACCAATTTGATGTACCTGTTTGATCAATGATGAGAGTATCTCTCCTTCTCTCTATAGCGCAAAGCCACGTGATTAGTGACAATCTGTCCGGGGGGCCAAAGAAAAAAGAACCACAAAAAAAAAGAAAAAACACAACACCAGACATATGTAACTTTCCCCACAATCAAGAAACGCCGTCGCTGCACACCCAACCCCCACAAAAAAGAAAAGGCACGGCTCTCTTTAGCCACCCGAGTCGATCTGCGACACGCCGTTCCGCGCGGAATAGTAGTCCCAGTCGGCGCAGGTGTCGGCCACAAAGTCCTTCGGGATGGCCTCCATGTCTTCGGGCCGGTAGAGGATGTTCATGATCTGGCCGGCGCTCAGGTGCCAGGCGATGTGGCAGTGGAAGGGCCAGAGGCCGGGGTTGGTGAGGTCGATTTGGATGGCGGCGAAGCCGTAGGAGGGGACGAGGAGGGTGTCGCGGCGCATGGGGTTGGAGGGGTTGATCACCGAGCCGTCCCAGACGGCGCCATTTTCGAACGTCGGCCCCGCGCGTTTGGAGAGGGCGGTGGGTTGATGGGTGGTGTTGTCGCCGAAGTTGAGGACGTAGAAGTTGTGGCCGTGCATGTGGAAGGGGTGGGTCAGGGGCATGTTGTTGGTGATGTTGAGGATGATGCTCGTGTTCTGCCCGAAGTTGTACACGTTCCACTCCCGTTCCGTCGTCAGGTTGCCCGCAGCGACTTGCGGGAGGACGGGGTAGTTGTAGTCGGCGCGGTAGGCGATCTCGTTGATGCGGAACTCGAAGTGGCCCGTGCTGTTCAGGTCGAGGGTGAGGCTGAGATCTTGGGTCCAGGCGTTCGCGCCGGGCACGATGGCGTACTCCGGCACGGTGTTCACGAGGTTGTCGTTGACACAGGCGGTCTCGGGGAGCGAGGAGGTGGTGGTGGGATCTTTCGAAGTGTCGGCGTTCTCGTAGTAGATCGGGGCGAGGGCGAGAGGGCTGTCGGAGCCGCCGCATGGCTCTCCGCCAGGCAGCTCGGCGCGCATCCACACGGAGCCTTGAGGGTTGTTCGTGGCTTTCACCAGCACGTCCGTTCGTTGTCCCACGCCCAGCGTGACCTGATCCACCGTGTACGGAACGGTCGGGACGAGGTCGGTGGCGATGATCGTGAGTTTGTGGCCATCGATCGAGAACTTCTGAACACCGTTGGCGCCGTGGTTGATCAGGCGCAGGCGGTGGACTTTGCCGCTCTGGAAGCGGAACTGCGAGCGGGGCGCGTTATCAACACACGTCCACTTGATGTCCGAATTCCAGTTGAGGGCAAGCCAGTTGCTGTCGCTGGAGTACGACGGGTTCGAGCAGTTGAAGCGACCACGGCCGTTGATGATGACCGAATCGCTGGTGGGTGGGATGACGGAATAGTTCGTGCCCACGGCGTCCGCCACAATGGCAAAGTACGGGATGTGGTACCAGTCGGAAAGCATGACGGGGCCAACATCCACGTCGTAGTCGGACTGCGTCGGACCATGAACGATAACGGGACCGGCAATACCACCAGCCATCTGCGCAGAGTAATGAGAGTGGTACCAGGTGGTGCCGTACATGTCCGCGCGGTAAGTGTATGTCAACGAGTGCCCCGGCGCGATCGGGCACTGCCCGATCGATGGAACACCGTCTGCCCAGGGCGTTTCGCGCTGGAGCATGCCATGCCAGTGCATCGACGTTCCTTCACCCGGCGATTGGATTTGGTTGTTGACGGTGACTTGAATCCAATCGCCCCAGTTGGCTTCGATGATGGGACCGGGAAATTGATTGTTTACGAGGAGGACGTCACGCAAGACACCGTCCGCGGATATGCGCTCGCGGGTGACGGTCATGTTGTAATATCTGGTGACGTTGGTGACGGGCGTCTCACCGACAACGGAGGAGTCGGCGTTCTTGGTCGTCTTATTACCCCAGGGCGCGGTGTCGTACGTTGGCCCTCCGTTTCCGTTCAGCCATGAGCCATATGTAGGCTGATCGAGGGTACCCCAGTACGAATCGCCGACTTGCGCTTCGTTGTTGAGGGTGCCGCTGGGCGAGGCAGCGCCGGGCGAGCTTGGCGCAGGCTGGTGAGGGTTGTACGGAGGGGTTCCGTGAGACGGGAGACTGGCTGGAGGGCCGTGTGGGAAGACATCGGCCGATCCGGTGGGACGACCGTGGGGAGGGCCGTCGAACGACGACTGTGCATCTCCCCAGGCGGCGCTGTATGCCGAGCTTGTCGCAGCGGGGTTGGTCAAGCTACCCGAGCTGGGGGTGGTGGAAGTCGAGCAGGAGGATGTGATGGTGACATCGGCCGTGGCGAAGACCACGTGCGTCGTGATGGACGCGACACTGATGGCGGCGCTCGACGTGCTCGCGACCACACTTGGAGATGAGGAAGACGGCGAGCTTTGCGATTGAGAGAATGTCGAGATACTTGTCGACGAGGATGCCACAGTTGCTGCTGGCGAAGATGACGGTGCCGCCGGCGATGATGACGGCGAGGGCGCCGGTCCTCCCCACGCATGCGGCCACGAATGTGACGGTGCCGACGGCGGCGTAGACGAGGAGCTTGTTGCCTGAGTCGTTGCCTGAGTTGTTGACGGGGTTGTTGACGGAGTCGTTGACGGAGTCGTTGACGAACTCGCTGCCGAGGATACATCAGCTGCTGCGGCCGACGATGGCAACTGCGCAGCTGGTCCCCATTGATGTGCCTGTGGCCAAGCACCTCCATGACCTCCGTGAACA
>Ga0268244_10000959_pt1 | contig 10599 bp, 13 predicted proteins | sample AgamicMgSfe_FD_200258 | JGI IMG/M metagenome (GOLD analysis project Ga0268244, IMG submission 200258) | Agave microbial communities from Guanajuato, Mexico - Mg.Sf.e (v2) (version 2) | ecosystem: Host-associated > Plants > Phyllosphere > Phylloplane/Leaf | place: Guanajuato, Mexico | collected... | reverse complement strand
CTGTCATCCTCCATATCATGCGGTGACATCCTTTCGACATCAACGCAATCTTCCAAACATGTCCACAGACAACGCTACCCTCACGCCCGAGCAGTCCCACGCCCTCTTCGACATCCTCACCCATCACAAGACCTACAAAGAGATCGAAGACTTCAAATACCCCGGCGCCATCCACCACTATGGCCCCCCCTTCCAAGACCACACCGACTCGCCCCAGTCGCCCACCCTCCAAACCCTCCTGTCCAAATTCGTCCTGCCGCTGCCCGGCCTCCGCGACGTCAGCGCGGATTTCTGGAAGACGCGGGTCGCGGGTCTGATCGACGAGCTGTCGCGGGCGGAACTGAGCGAGAGTTACGACAAAGGCGTGCTGGGCATCCGCAAGACGCTCGCCACCGCCGTGTCTGCCCTAATCGAGTATCCCGCCCGAGCGAGTCTGGGGGGCGTGCCCAAGGATGAGAAGATCGATACGAAGCGCACGTATGATACGAAGGATCCCGAGGATGTGCTGCAGGCGTGGCAGGTCACTCTGCAGGCGATGGTGTACGGCGATCTCATCGATCGACTCTTCAAACGCGCCGCGGAGACGGACGACCTCTCCAAGCATGACACGTTGGTGCAGGCGATGCACGAGTTCGTGCTGGTAAAGTAGGTAAGCTTCCTTCACGCACGGCTGAGGTGGTCTTTTGATATCGAGTAGTGAGGCTAACTGTCGGCCAGTATTGCTTCTCTGATGCACTACACCCTCGTGCTCTCCCCCGAGGGACCGACACTCTTGCGCATGATCGACAGCGTGCACAGACTGCTACCTTATGTGGTCATCCGGCAGACGCTCAAGGTCGGCAATGTCGCGACGATGATCAGTGGGATGATGAGGGTCATACTGGCGAAAGCCAGTGTGGCGAGTATGACCAACTGGATGGGGATCACGAGCGGAGCGGATGAAGGAATGAACCTGCTTCAACAGTGCGTCCCGACCTGATAAGTGGACGTCTCTGTTGCTGCGCTTGCTGACGTGTCGAATGTAGGATCATCTCGCAAGTTCTAGGTTGGGACAAACGGGAACTCAAGAAACGGGCGGACAAGATCGAAACGGGTAAAGATGCCCCGCCGAAGGAGGTCCGCGAGGAGCTCAAGGACTGGATGAAGCGTGGCCGAGCCGAGCACGAAGAATGTCGCGCGCGAAGCAAAGAGCAAGAAATGTCAATCGTCGCCGTCATCATGGCTATGTCTCCGCCCTCCCCCGACATGACCGACGCCCAGCATGCCAATGCGTTGGAATACCTCGCCCTCAACCTCGGCGTGCGCGACAGACAAGAGATCGTGCGCGTGCTGTGCCATCGCAACCCCGACCACCTCTCGACCGCGATCCGAGACGGCGTCGACGCCTACACGCCCATGATCCGGCACGTCCACCAAGCCGTGAACCTCAGCGACACAGTGTGGGACTTTGAGCGCTTCGTCACCGACATGCTCAAGATGTCGAAACCGAGCGGGCCGAAGGGCAACGAGAAACCGCCAGGGGTGGAGGATTACGTCGATCTGCTCCACCGACACCAGAGCAGTAGCCATAAATTCCTACACCAGGTGGCGAAGAACGCGAAGGAGGTCTTCGCTTCGTGGCGGGAGTACGTGCACATGGCCGCGGCGCAGTTCAAGCAAGACGAGACGCCTCCCGCCAGCGCGACCGTCGTTCCCGACAAGATCGAGGCTGGCGGCGCCCGCCAAGCCATGGAAGACGCTTTCGCGAAGTTATCCGAAAGCGACCGGGAGGCCGTCACGATGGAGATCGAAGCATACCAACAGTACATCCACGACCTGCACGCCGCGTCCGCCGCACGGATCAGTGCCGTCATCAGACGCACGCACAGCGCCGCGCACGGTCCCGGTGGTTACCTGGCGCGTTGGCAGCAGCTGATGGACAGCACGCCCGTCACGCCCGCGACGGCTCGGGGGCCGGTCCGGCGGGGTGGGGACAAGAGTATCAAGAAGGCGGCGCGGAAGGACGTGGATGGGAACGAAGCGGGGTTTGTGACGGAGGAGCAGGCGGAGAAGGCGATCGATGAGAAGACGCCTGATGCGCCGAGTGTGGTGGAAAGTGTGCGCTTGCTCGGGCCCGCGTTCAGGAAGTTGCTGGCGGATGGTGGGAATGCCTCTGACGCGGGAGGCCGATGATCGTTGGGTTCGCCGTGGAGGTCTATTCGTCTAGCCTATGTAGAAACGAAAGGTCCCTACAAATTTTGATCGAAGTGTTGCGCTTGCGAGAAAAGGTCGATGAACGCAGATCTCATCATAACTTCTCCTTCCCTCCAAAAGGGTTGGATTGTTCGAAAGGGATGGCGAAGACAACCACGGGGGCGAAAGGTCTCATGAGGCGCGTTTGTCGAAGAACTGCCGCACCTCCCTGGAATACGCTTCCTTATCTGCAACCTTCTGCGCGACGAAGGTGCTCGAGTCGCGACACCAGAACGTGGAGAGGTCATTTGCGAACATCCGCCCTTCTTCTATCGTCGAAGGGTCGTAGCCGAAAAGCGGCCAGAGGTGATCCTCCATCGCCGCGGGCAGCACATTCACAGAAGTCAGGCCGTGGTAAAGCCAGTAGGCTCCCGACGCCCAGGACTCTTGGATCGTCCGCGAGAGCGAACTTTGCTCCAGACGCTGCGCCTCTTCGTGGTGGAAGAATTCCATAAAGGCGGCGTGGATACGGGCGTGCTTCTCCGGGTCGAGGTCGTCCAGGTGTTCTCCCGCAAGCCAATGTGGGACACTCAGCATGCTCGCGGGTAGAGAACACATGAACTCGAGGTCGATGACGCCGGTGATGTTCCACGCCTCGTCGACGAACAGGTTGCTCGCGTGAAGGTCGGTGAATTGCAGCACGAATGGGGCGTCGTAGTCGACCACCTGCGGCATCAGAGCTCGAAGGAGGACCGAGTGAGCCATTTGGAGACGACAGTCGTCTTCGTCGTTGACGGCGTTCAGCTGTGCGCGGAGGACCTGGTCTCGGAAGGCGAGCATATCATGCAAAAACCGTTCGGCACACGTGTAAGTCCGGTCGAGGCCTTTTAAGCCCGTCTCGCTTGCCAGGATCGCATTACCACATAGTAACGGCGGGCCGCGGAGACTGATACAACCATTGTCGTCGAAGCGGAGGGCGCCGATGTGAGACTGCTGTTGACAACCGAGCGAGAGACTCAAACGGCTCAGGCTACGGTATAGGTTCTCGCGGCGCTTGTCGTCGCCGTTGTGTAGAGGCAGCCAGTAGTCTGAAAGCATCCTGCCTCTCTGGGCGTTTATGAAGTCGAGAAGCAGGTACGACGTCCCTAGCGCGAAATGATGGTGCCTCTGAGCGTAGCGCGGTAGTGCTTGTCGATACCAGATGGAACACCACAGACGCTTCGCGTAGTGTGAGACGCGGTGGAAGAATCCGAGGTGATTCTGGTGGGTGTACTTGTTGAGATGGTCAGTACAGTAACGACAGTTGAATGCTAGGGACACGTACATGGCAGTCCCGAAACCCGAAACCAACAAGACCGGCAATCGGTATCTCTGGACAACTCGCTTCTACGTACGCGTAGTTCGCCGCCTCCACTCGCACCTTTTCTTCGCACGCGTTGGGCTGCCCGCCGACTTTGTGCGGGATTGGGCATCGGAAAAGTTTCCTGACACACGTCCTGTCCGGCTGAGTCGCAGCTATCGGGATGCAAAGGTTGAATTGGCCGCGCATCCATGTCGATGGATCAGCGACCGTGCATTGAGAAGGGTCAAGTCGAAGATGATACGCGCAAATACTCTCAATGATGGCTCGTGACGACCACAGGGAGTCTTGTAGCTCTCTTACCGCACCGGATGTTTTCAGTCGATGCAAGAGATTCCGCTCACTCCTCAAAACACTGGGGAGATCGACTTCCTGCCCATCAGACAACAGCATGGCAAATTTCCGTGCTGATGGCTGCTGAGTTCAGACCGGCGAGGATCTGCGATCGATGACCGAAGAGGAGTGAGACACCAGGCCTGTAGCAGCCTGTGAGACTCACGCACATCCGCGCCGACGTTGAAGTCTAGGATTGCAGTCGCTCCGACTTTGAGGTTAAAGGCGAGCAAAGAGTTCAGCGAGAGACTGTGCCCGCGTCCCAAAGCGTCCCGTCCTTCCAAAGATGAAGACGTACCCAGGGGTCAACAGACCAACAAGGAAGCCTTGCCCAGCCTTACAAGTGATGCGGGCGTTTGCGTGAGGTCGAATGGAGGAGGGATCCTCTCGGTGTGTCGTCGATCAGAAGCAAGCTACCTTATGCGCCGCAGAGTCTACAAGCCGAGCAAGCAGACACTCTCCATTTGCACAGTACCATTGCTGCAGCCTTGGCCGTCACTTGTTGCCCGCAATCCCCTGCATGTGTTCAGGCGGAGGATGCCGTCCTTGCCTGTGATTGGCTTTCCAATCACGGGCGCTAAGGGGAGGTCCACGAATGGCGGGGTGCGTCCCACGAGGCTGCATGAGCGCAGCTGCGCAGACGATGGTTCATCGCGAACAAGGTCCAGTCCCGACGCGTCTCGAACTATCGCTGGTGATGGGAGACTCGCCCTTGAACGTCGTCCCTTGTCGCCCTCGCCACCACGTCATGCACCCTACCATCAGGGTACCGTGGTCGAATGCTCAAGCGTGCGTACTGTACTACGTGAGCACATTGCCAGCTCCTCCGAGGCCGTAAGGTTTCCGTGAACGATGTGAGTAGCTCCGTTCTGCACAAAGGGAGCCCAATATGCACATCACACCGGCACCTCCTCCATCAGAAGACCGGTCGGCGTCGTCTCCGATCAACAGAGGGACGTTTCCGGCCAGGTAGGCCGACGCCCCGGCTCGTGCTGTCCATCAATTCGCTGCGTGGACCTGCAAGCTAACGGGAGGACGAAATCATGGAGGTCGCTCCGGTGAAGGGAGGCCAACCACATGCCTTTATCACCACCGTCAGCCTTACGGTTGCCTCCGTCTGGGTATCAGACTGCAGTGCGCAGGCACCCGACCCCAAGTCCTGGCATTAGCTGTTCTGCTCGAACGGTCCTGCATGATCCGTTATCTGGATGAACGCTCATCAACCTGGTTGACTACCGCACCCCCATGGTCCGAGGTCAGGTACGAATGTTCGTCGGTGGAGGTATTCAGGGGCGTTTTGTGGCGTCGTGCATCTCATTGCATGAGGCCGTCGTACCGCACCGTACTCGCGAGCGGACAATGAGGCGTTGTCTACGACCTCTTCTGGCCTTACCCCACGCCTCCATCTCGCATAGCGTTGCCCATGATGGTCGTTGTCGGCGCAGGCCGCTTGATGTCTGCGGCTGGGGCGTAGACATGTACATGTGTATAGGTATGTACTCCCACAGATAGCTCCATGCTCCCGGGACCCGCTTGAAGGGAGCTACATAAGGTCCGCGCCGGTGCCGCCGTGGGGCAATCCGATCGATACTGTATGGAATGACGAGCAACGCTACGACGTGCGAGACAAAGAACTGCGCCAATCTCACAATAAGAAGTAGCTATGTTGGAAAGTGGAATGGAGTTGTACATGTATATGGAGGCCGTCTATGTTAGAGGACTTGGGTACCTTCGCCAGGTAGGACACTCCGGATCCAGGAGCCGAAACATGTCCTGCATGCCCAGGTGAGCTTCGGACTTTTACCGCCATTGGCGTGGGACCCTCGTTCTGGTCTTTGCCTTGAACAGACTCGGTACACGGTATCATATTTCGTTGGGCGATCTCATCTTACACGGGACCAAACCAACGACATATAGCTCAAGATGTCCGAGAGCAACCATCTCAAGAACATCGCCATCGTAGGCGTAAGCGTCTACACCCCTGCTTTCAACCCCACAGCACCCCAACGACCCCATCTTAACATCATCCCCTGCAGGCCAGCGGTAACGTCGGCGGCAGCGCCCTCACCCACCTCCTCGACACCGGACGCTTCCACATCACCCTCATCACCCGCGCCGCCTCCAGCTCCACCTTCCCTTCCTCGCCCTCGGTCACGGTCCAGCGAGGTTCCTACGACGACCCCACCTTCCTCGCGTCCGCCTTCGCGGACCAAGATGCCGTCCTCTTCACGCTGGGCTTCATGGCGATGGGCGAGCAGAGCACGCTGATCGCGGCCGCGGCGCGCGCGGGCGTCAAGTGGCTTCTGCCCACGGAGTATGCGGGCGATGGCGACAATCGGGCCATGGTCGATGCCGTGCCGTTGTTCCACCCCAAACGCGCGGCGAGGAAGCAGATTGAGGAGTTGGCGGAGACGTATGAAGGGTTGAAGTGGATTGGGGTTGCGACGAATCCTTGGACCGAGTTTGTGAGTTTGCTTTCTTGTGGATACTTTTGTCGTTTTGGCGTGCTGACGACGACGGATGTGAAAGAGCATCCAGCTAGGCATGTTCGGCATCAATCCTTTCGAGCGCACCGCTACATTGTACGCCGATTCGGGAGCCTTCAACAGCAGCACGCTGAATCAGGTCGGTCTCGGTATCGCACGGCTGCTCAGCTTACCCATCACGGACGAAGCGAATCCACGCGTATCGCTGCGACACTACGGCAACAACTTTGTGTACATCTCGTCGTTCCTCACCTCGCAATCACAACTGTTGGCCGCCGCGCAAAAGGCAACCGGTACCTCGCAAGCGGATTGGACGATCCAGCAATCGACGATCGAAGACTGGGTCCGGCAAGGCCGCGAAGGGATGGAAAAGGGCGACATGCGGGCTGGCGCGGGGCTCACGTACGCGATGTACATGGGTGAGGGCAAGGGAGGGGATTACGAGGCGAAAGCGAGAGAAGATCGGACGGTGCTCGGTCTGAAGGAGGAGAGTGTGGATGAAGTCGTCGCTCGCGCGATCGCGGCGGGGCAAAAGCCGAAGGTGTTCTAAAGGTGGAGTGGTGATTCCGTGATGAAGGTGTAGTGTGAGGTACGATCCCAGTCCGCGGACCCAACCAACGCCGTCGCTAAACCGATTGCAACAAGCCCATAAATCCTGCAGCAACCCGCCGTTCAAGGCAATCCCTTTTCCATAAACTCCTTCGCTTCGTTGATCTTCGTCGCGAGGTACGGGCTCCCGCCTCGATCGGGGTGGTTGAGGAGCATCATCTGCCGGTGCTTCTTCCGGAGCATATCCTTCGTAACTCCGCGCTCGCTACACGACCCAATATTCCCGTCAGCTCTTCAACACCTCCATTTCTGTGCAGCCCTCCCGAGAGAAAGGGATATACTGACGATGTCTCCAAAATCAACGCCGCCTCCCTTCGATTCATCTGCTTTTCGAAACCGCCCTTGTAGAATGCCCGGCCGAGCGCGTTGGTGCCGCCGCGGTATCGTCGTAGGGCGACCAGCCCTGCGCGTCCCTGGTGGAAAAGGTGAGCGAAGGGGTGCTAGTGTATTTGGTGGGTTCGACGTCATAGCCGTACGAAGAAAGCTGCGGCGGCGACGCCGACGCCGACTGCGAGTGCTGTCGCCATGTGTGCCGGTCGAGCGGGAAGGTCCGCGAGGCTGTACGGCGCAATCGTACAAAGGTGTGTGGAATGTGGGGGAAAGGAATTGGAGGGCAAGGCGACGACGAAATGACAGATGAGGCTTCTCCCGTCTGGACTCGGAGGTGAACCGTTTCTCCGCACGTTCAGGTTTGCCTTGAACCTGCGCACGGACCTTCCCGCCCGCCCGCCGATCTGCCAAGATTTCGATCGCCTTGGGCGGAATTTTGGGGAAGTAGAGCCTGCGCTGTACCCATCCGCAGACCAGAAAACGAAAACAGGACCGACACCAACATGAGGTAAGGCAAGATGGAATGAAGACTACCATCGCAGAGACTAACGAATCCAGGATCGAAACGTGCTATTTCTGCTCGCAGCCGTGCTACCCATCCAAAGGCATCACCTTCGTCCGCAACGATGCCAAACTCTTCCGCTTCTGCCGCTCGAAGTGCCATAAAAACGTGCGTACCCGCCATCAAACCCCCCTCGACTTTCCCAAACCAGCAACAGAGAGATCGTACTGACACCATCTTCCCTCTCTCTCTCCCAGTTCAAGATGAAGCGCAACCCCCGCAAACTCGCCTGGACGAAATCCTTCCGCCGCGCGCACGGCAAGGAAATGACGGTCGACAGCACGCTCCAGTTCGCCCAGCGCCGCAACATCCCCGTGCGCTACAACCGCGAGCTGGTCGCCAAGACGCTGTCGGCGATGCAGCGCGTGTCGGAGATCCGGGCGCGGCGGGAGCGGCAGTTCTACCAGAACCGCATGCGGGGCAACCGCGCGAAGCAGCTCGAGGCGGATCGGAAGCTGGTGGCGGAGAACCAGCATCTGCTGCCGCCGCAGTATCGGGATCAGGTCGAGAGTGTGTTGGAGACTCGGGCGGAGGGCCAAGAGGTGGTGGGGATGGAGGTCGAGGGCGAGGAGGTGGAGGTGGAGAGAGAGGAGGCGCAGAAGCAAGAGCAGAAGGTCAAGGCCAAGCGGAAGCAGAAGTTGGTCAGGGGCCAGGGCGTCGAGGAGATGGATGTCGACGAGTGAGGGAGGGCGAGGTGAGGCGTGTGGGCACGATGATACGATACCCTTTCTTTGCATGGTCATGGCGTTTATCTACGGAATCCTCATCAGGCATCCACAGCGGGGTGTCAGAGCAGCATCATTTCAAGCGCAACGCACATCTATCCAGTTTTGGCGCTCCGCAGGACTTGGTTCGACGTTGAGGACGGCCTACAAATATCTTACTTGTGCAGCTCTTGCCCGCCAACCGCTGAGCATGCTCGCGGGAGCTATGCATGTAACGAACTACCCTGTGGTTCCGGCCGAGTGCTCACCTCATCGCCACCACAACGGTTAGCGTCGAGCCCGAATTCCACTGCGACACGTCAGCTGTAACGTGTGCGATCCTGATCGTCAGCCGCTGGCTTTGGGGTCCTGCCGAAGGTGAGGAAGGCGTTTGGGAAGGCGAGTAGTAAGGTCATTCCGAGGCGACTCTGCTTCCGATGGATGGCTATGAGGTCGCAAGACCGGACAAAGCCAGAATTTGAGACACTGGATGGCATAGGACGGGCGACGTTAGTACCCGCCAACCGCACGCAAGCCTGTTCGGCGTCATGGGTGTTCGAGCATACATGTAGAGAAGGTGCAGAATGAAGTCCTTGCCGGTGCTCACGCGAACCGGATCGTTATTCGGCAGGTGAATTTTGTTGACTTTCGCCTTCCAGTAGTCACTCATTTGTGAGTTGCTGGACAGACAGGTGGAAAAGATACTCAGGTGGAAAAGATGCTCAGTACCGTGTCGAACGCAAATCAGGATTCGTCACGGGCGAAAGAGGATGTACAAACACCAGACAGTCTTTCCATTCTTGGACGACTCACTGCAGATGCCTGATCACTGTACGGCTATGAGAGATCGTCAGCTTGCGGTCCCTAGAGAGTCATCACTCCGCTGGGTGCAGATGTGCCCTAGGTAAGCACGTGGTAAGGTATGTAGGTTGAGAGGCATCGGCGTCGATCGCGTTTGTGATACAAGAGGTGAGCTTGGTACAGTAGGTAGGTAGCGGGTGTCGTTCTACTATGCACCACTCTTGTGATCGATGGCGTTAGGCTTTCACGAGCCCACTCGTTCGTCTCGAATCCCAAAAGGCGGCAACTTACGTCTTGTCTCATCAAGGTGAAGGTTGATCTGCGAATCCACGGCTATCAAATCCAAAAGCCATGATTTGGTGGCACGGTTTTCCTCCAGTGATAAATAACAGTACGCATGCAGATTCTTACTGTGGTCTACTGCATAGCGCATGTCTCGACAGTGCTTGTACATGGCAGCAGTAGGTATACTGTAGTAAACAGGCCGAGGTGAAAGCTGCTCGAGATGCGACTCGAAAACGAGCCTTGCAGATGAATCCCGTCTTTGGTTTTCGTTCATGCTGCGGTACAACAACATCCTCACATGTCACAGTCACGTCGCGCCGACATCGATCAGAATAGCTTGCAGCCACTCACGAGGTTGAGAGTCGTATCTGACACATCCGGGAGATCCTACCATACCTACCTTCTATGTGCAATGGACTGACCAAGGCTGACTTTCGCCCGTCGCAATGTCCTCGGAACTTGGAGGTGATGGCGACGTCCTTCATCTCATGCTTCTGTCAATACCTCGAATTAGTACCGGAACGAAATGGGACACCGAGATGGTGACATGTACTGTCTTCCCGGATTCCCGGTGTGTCGGATGGATGAAGGAGGAGGAGGAGGAGGAGGAGGAGGAGGAGGTCGGCTTGCTTAGCGTCGCTTTCTTTGTTATTATTTCACCATAGACGAAAATAGCATCAGCACGATAGGTGGCGGGATGATCTGCGCTGGGCCGCCGACTGTGTAGGTGCATGTCGGAAGCGGCGAGATCGGAGAGGGGATGCAGCGTGTCGACAGGTCAGGGTATGCGCGCGGGTTGTTCACCTTCTCACGTTTGCATGCGTTCGGAAATGTGGTGACTTTCATCTCTCTCCGCCCATGGTCCCTGCACAAGAGAGAGGGCGAGATCCTGGGAGAAGTCACGTTGGTGGGGAAGAAACGTGACAGGCGCGCGCCAACAAAAACGCCTCGCTAGCG
>Ga0268244_10000958_pt1 | contig 10603 bp, 5 predicted proteins | sample AgamicMgSfe_FD_200258 | JGI IMG/M metagenome (GOLD analysis project Ga0268244, IMG submission 200258) | Agave microbial communities from Guanajuato, Mexico - Mg.Sf.e (v2) (version 2) | ecosystem: Host-associated > Plants > Phyllosphere > Phylloplane/Leaf | place: Guanajuato, Mexico | collected... | reverse complement strand
CCTGGCGAAAACCCTCGTATTAACGATGTGAACATACATGGAGCGATACGTGTCCTTCGTAATGGTGACCGATAAGCCGAACCATCACGCAGAGACGAAGGGCGACGTACTGCCTGTAGTGATGCGCGTTCTCAGGAGACAGCTCTGGCTCGAGCAGCTATGCGCGCTCTCGCAGCCTCAAGGCGATCAACACCAACTTCGTTGCCCGCTTTGTCCACCAGACTCGTGACGCGCTTGCTGGCGATGGGTGCGTTGATGGCGTTCCAGGCCGCCGATGGCTTGACCTCAAGTTCGGTGAGCTTTGCGCCGGGCTTGGGGCCTGGCGACACGTTTTCTTTCCTGCTGACTGTGTTCGTTGACGTTGGGCCCTGCTGCTCGGTTCTAGGCGGCTTCGGTTGAGGTGACGGCGCGGGTATCGGCTGGAAGGGACTCGATAACGGTAGCGGCATGGACATGTCCTCCGTTACCTCATGAGCGGCCTTGCGTGCAGACGAGGGCGACCCCAGCTGAACCGCTGTTGGCGCAGGCTCCGGGAAGGGCAGGGGCAAGCTTGGGGACGAGGCGATTGTTTCGTCGGTCTTCCCTTCGGCCCGGGGGGACGGTGCGCTGTTCTGCGGAGGGAAAGGAGGCTGTTTGTTACGTTCAGCAGGTGGTGATGGTTGCGCGGAGTCTTTTCGTACAAGCTTCGCAACAGGTAAGGTATTAATGCTAAGCGATTTCAGTGGGGTGAGGTTTGTTCCGCTTGTGACCATACGTCCACCGCGAGGTGAGGCGGAAGGCTTCTCTGTCCCTTTGTTTGGCGACAAAGTCGAAGAGTTGAGCGATTGCGCCCAGATGTCGTCGGCTGTCTTGGTCCGCGTGCTCTCCGGCCGTGATCTAGGCCTAGGGCCAGCCTCGGGGGCGACCTGCTTGACAGGCTGGGGCGGCACAGGAGGCACCTGCTGGGATGGGTCTTTAGAATTACGGCGCGGCGACGTAGTTACTCCAGAATATGTGGGTTGCTGTGCTGGCACCGTAGTAACATAGTTCGGACGCGCTCCAGCCGCTTTGGCCCGTTCTGCTTCCGCCAAGGGCGCGGGATGGCTGCGAATGTTTGCCTGCTCAACCTTCTGTGCGCTACCATGACTCATCTGGAGTTTCCGCTGCAGTTCCTTGAGTTGCGCTTCAAGGTCCGCAGTCCTTCGTTCGAGCCTCTCCACCTTCCTCTTCTCCTGCCGGAGCTCGTCCGCAAGCGCAGTACACTGAAAGTCTTTTTCTTTCGCAAAGCTCTTCGCGGACTTTTGTTTGGTGACGAGCTTCCTGACTTCGCGCTGGGTATTCTGTCGGTAGATATCGTATTGCGTCTTCCAATACCTGCCGGATTCGGACTTGGGTTCCGCAACATCGTATAGTAGACCATTGTCGTCTCCACCGTTCACTTCCTTCCCTGATCGAGTTTTCTTCGCAGACTCATCACGCGCTTGTTCCAAAGCTTCCGTGAGCTTGCTTTTGCCCTTCTTGGCATCGATCGCTTGGTCACCCTTGACATCGCTCGTACCTGACTTCGTCCAGGGACTCGGAAATTTGCCGGGGCAGTCGTCCGGCAGACCACTCCTTGGTGGGCGCTTATCATCGTTGTCCAACACACTGTCACCAAACGTCACAGTTTTCCGCTTTGCGGCAGCGGTTCCGGGCGTCATAAGGATACCTTTGGTGGGCGAAGCCATGGGTTCCGGGAGTGCTGGACCCTCCCCTTCCCTGCCAAACCCTTGCGCGTCGCTGGCGCTCTTCGGTCGTATCATGACTGGTCTTGAAGGCCTGCTCTCGTGATTTCGAGGACGCGTAGCTTCCGTGTTGGAATGTCGCCTCGGCTTCGGCTGCGCGGCTTGCGGCGTCCCGAAGATGGCATGCTTGAATGCACGAACGGCAAAGACAGGTGCGGGTGTCTCTGGTGCGTCAACAAGACCAGTCACGTCTGGATCTACGCAATGTCAGTAGGTAGGAGGCAGAGTATCGGATGGGACAGTGGAGTGGCTCACCTGATGCGCCCTCGGGCGCCTTCTGTCCGGCCAGCCAATGCAGCATGATCACCGCTTTGACTAGCTGCTTGATGCTAAAGGTCCAGTAAAGCTAACCAGCGAGTGGAAAGGCGCGCTTATTATGCGGCCGCAAGACTATGGCGTAACAGTATGTGCATGTATGTTATGGTTATCGATGCGATATCGGTTGCTTTGTTTACATTTACGTGTGACCGAGGTAAGTGGAGCACAGCTGGGAACGGCCCGATCCGTACAGGGGTTCAGACAACAACGTGGACCTTCCATACAATTTACAACCGATGACTCGCATGATGAAGAGGCGTTATTGTGCGAACATTGGATACTCACCAGGTCAAGAAAAACCATGTCAACCATTGCGTAGCGGGCTGCGGCTTCGGCTGTAGTCTTTGGTCGTCAGTATGCGACGACGGTAAGCCTCAGCTGGATTCAGACTATGGCGCCCAAATCGCCGTGGAACAAGAAGAATACACTCGCCACGGATGCACACAAAGTACCTGCCCGCGAGCAGGGTACTTCGCCGGCTGTCAACTATGGAGAAGTCCAAGCGGACGAGCTGGAGGTCCTCAAGGCTATCTACATGGAGGATTACGAGGACGTCGAGACGAAGGGAGCGTGGAGCAAGTCCACCGATCGTAGTTTCAAGCTGAGACTTAGAGCCCCCTCCAGTAGAGAAGATTCGGTTGTCTTATCGATCAGGTTGACCGCAACCTATCCCAAGACGGCACCGCTGCTAGATGTGACGGGCGTGGAGAGTCATCATGAGCGAACGCAGACACGCATTCGCAAGATCATCCAGAACAGGCCGAAGCAACTTGTAAATGATGCAATGATCCACGTAATCGCCACCGATATCGAGGACGCCTTAGAGGACGCGGCTCAGGCACGAGAGCAGGGTACGCTCCCGAGTTTGGAAGATGAGAGGGCAAATGCGGAGGAAGTGGCGACTGCTCTCGCGAAAGAAGCGCAGGATGCAGAGGCGAGACGCCAGTGTGAAGCACAAGCAGAAGAAGATCGTGTTTTGAAGCAGATGGTGGACGAGGAACTCAACCGTCGCGAAAAGCGACGGCCAGCAAAACCTGCCGTGGCGCAGCCGGCGACCGACGGTACGGAAGAGTTGATTTTCGACCAGCCTGCAACGCTACGAGTTGGAACCGACAGCGTACAATTCGATGCGGTGACCATCGTCAGTCTGCTCTCCCATGCACGAGACGAGGAGATCCACATTGGTAAGCCACATCTTGACGCATCCGTCTCAGCTCCTTTAGTCGCTGTCAAAAGAATCAGGACGGGCAGAAAGCGCGACGAGATCATGCAGACCGAGGCTTTGCTGGATACCATGCGGAAAGTAAAGCACGATAACATCCTTACACTGCTTGCCTATCGAGTCGACAAGCTCGACAGCACGACTTCTTCCGTGGTATTATGCAGTGAATTTGCCGATCGCGGTACGTTGCACGATGCACTCGAAATTGGAGTCTTGCACGTGCAGAAAGCACGTCAGTACACGATAGAACTACTGGAGGCTCTAGACTGTCTTCATCGCAACGGAATCGCGCATGGAAATGTCACGACCAAGACCATTTACCTTCATAGCACACCGGCTCTTACGCCAAAGCTTGGCGCTCTCGGCAACTGGATGTTGGTGAGCAGCAGCAATACATTACCAGCGAAGTGGCAGTCTCCGGAAGGCGAAGATTCGTCGATGGCGAGCCGGCGAAGGGTAGACATATGGAACCTTGGGGTGGTAGTGGTGCAGATGTTCGTCGGGCTCAGTGCCATTACCGAGTATCCATCTCCCTCCGTCATGTTGGGTCGGCTGAATTTTTCGGACCCCTTTGATGATCTCCTACGGAAATTATTCACGACGGACAGCAGGAAGCGACCCTCAGCATTCGATATATTGCCGGTTGAATTTCTGAGGACCGACGCTAGTGTGATGGACAATGCTTCAGCAACTCCGGCACTTGACAGTGCCAGGCCTAGGTCCGGTTTCGGGAGTCCCAGTCGTCGGCGGTCAAGGCACAACTCCTCAAATCTGTTGGAGCCCATGTCTCGGTACGCGACTGACTTCACCGAAATGGGCCGTCTTGGCAAAGGAGGGTTCGGTGAAGCGGTCAAGGCGAGGAATAAGCTCGATGGCGGAATCTATGCTGTGAAGAAGATCAAGCAAGCTCCGCAACTGCTTGGGCAAGTGCTCTCGGAGGTGATGCTGCTCAACCGGTTGAATCATCCGTATGTTGTCCGCTACTTTTCCACCTGGGTGGAAAATGATTTTTCTGGTGTCGATTCTGAAGATCTGTTATCTACAACGGGCACAGTAACCGAGGACACCGAGGACTCCGGCGAGTCGAGTTCTGATGGGCCTCGCATGGAGTTTGGGTTCCAAAGTGCGGGCGGCCTGGACTTCGTAAGCTCCAATGGCTATTCTCAGATTCAGTTCGGAGACGATGATGACTCGGAAGGCGACCCAGTCGACGATGGTGATGTTTCAAGGATAGATGCTCCCGTACCCAACCATAAACCCGCCAGTGCGACTGGGGGTACCGGTGGTTTGCGAATGAGCAAACCTCGCGCGGACTCCCAGAGGCTGCCATCCGTATTGTACATTCACATGGAATACTGTGAGCGACATACGCTGCGAGACCTTGTTCGCCGAGGCATGAGCGAAGATGACTCCTGGCGGTTCGTTCGACAGATCACGGAAGGCCTTGCCCATATCCACAGCCACGGCATCATTCATCGTGACCTGAAACCGGACAACATCTTCATTGACGTGGCTGGCAATCCCAAGATTGGCGATTTTGGCTTGGCGACCACGAGCCAACACCACTTTATCGAGAGAGCTGCCCTCGCAAGTGGACACAGTGGCGCAGACATGACACGCAGTGTTGGCACTGCGCTCTATGTCGCGCCAGAACTTCGTTCAACCTCGAGTAACACCACCTACAATGACAAAGTCGACATGTATTCACTAGGCATCATTTTCTATGAGATGTGTCAAGAATTCGGGACTGCAATGGAGCGGATCAGCGCATTGCAAGACATACGAGCAAAGGATCACAAGCTACCTGCAGCATATCTGCCTAACGGAGATAAGGAGGCTCAAGGAAAGCTCGTCAGCTGTCTGATATCGCATAAGCCCAGTGAGCGGCCAAGCAGCAACGAGCTGTTACGCAGTGACGTGCTTCCTCTGAAGATCGAGGATGAGACGATCAGACAAGCCTTGACAGGCCTATCGGACCCACGCTCACCCTATCACCAAAAGATGATGTCTGCCTTGTTCGCCCAGGACGCCGCAAGCGTGACCCGGGTCAAAGCTCTCGCCTGGGATGCCAAAAGTACTGGTGCTTCGGAGGATGCAATCAGGCTTCGCTTCAAAGCGATTGCACGACGCACTCTCGAGAACGTGTTCAGACGTCATGGCGCCGAGGAAACCCGCCGACAGAATCTTTTCCCAAGGTCTGGCTTTTACATGAACCCATATGTAGTCCAGGTCCTCGATGCCTCTGGCAATCTGCTTCAACTGCCGTACGATTTGACCCTGCCACATGCCAGAGAGCTTGCGCGGCAGCCGGTCAGCGTAAGGAAGGCGTTTCACTTCGGCAGTGCGTACCGAGACGCTCTCACAGGCGGACCGCCCAAAGTCAGCGAGGAGGTCGACTTTGACATCAGTGGCACTGTAGGCGACGTTGACCCTGCACTGGATGATGCCGAAGTATTGAAGGTGATTGACGAAGCCGTCTGCGAGATGCCATTATTCGCATCTTCCACCTCCATCAGCTTTCACCTCAACCATTCCTCGGTGTTGGACACAGTAATGGAACACTGTCGCATACCGAGCGTTCAGCAGCCAGTAGTCAAGGAAGCCATGAGCAGGCTCGGCTTCCACCAATGGACCTGGTCCAAGGCACGTGGCGACCTGCGCAAGCTCGGACTTCCCGACACAACTCTCGACGACCTGCAGCAATTTGACTTCCGTGATATTCCCGACAAAGCGTTCGGGCGGCTGCGGATATTACTGCAAGACGCCAGTCCTCGACTGAAGCAAAGACTTGAGGAAGGGCTACAATCACTGACGAGGACCCTGCACGTCCTTTCGCAACTCGCAATGCAGAGGAAGCTCTACGTAGCTCCACTCGGCAGTGTGAACGCCAAGTTCTACGAAGATGGGATGCTCTTCCAATGTGTGTTGGAGCGCAAATCCAGCCAAGGCGTCATCGCAGCTGGCGGCAGATACGATAGCCTCATCCGCGCCCATTGCCCACGAGATGGTGCTCCGTGCACGACAAGGGCGGTCGGAGTCTCCATCGGTCTGGATCCGATCATCACGCACATGGCGAATGCCTTCGTGAAGAATTCGAAGTCGGCCTACCTCCGAGACCACAAGCGCAAGCCCGAGCCTCACGCCAAGCGATGTCATGCTCTCATCGTTGCCCCTGGCTCGGACGCGGTCCGTGACGCCGGTATCAAGCTACTGACCTTGCTCTGGAGCAGCGACATCAGCGCCGAGCTGGTTTCCGTCAGCCGCGGCAGCAGTGAGGTCGCTCAGGAATATGACTTCGTCGTCGCTATTCGACACGAAGCTTCTAGCACGGTGCGGGTTACACCCACGGCGAACGACAGCGAGGAAGTGGATGTGCCCATTACAAGCTTAGTGAGCCACTTACAGCAAGAGCTGCGGGAGCGCGAAGCGTCCAAAGTCCGGCAGCCAGCTTTTGTCCGGCAGGCTAGTCACCACGACGGCGAGCGGAAGGCGAACGTCCAGGTCTTGATGGCGCAGCACCGGAGCAAGAAGTCTAACAAGTACCATATTGTTGAGGCCGCGCAGCAACGCTGGAGCGAGAAGGTGGAGGAGTGGAAGGACGCGCCCATTCTGGCCGTCGAGACCCGCGACGATGTCGTTGAGTCGCTTCGGGAGACGAAGCTGGGTGATGCCGAGAGCTGGCGGAAAGTGGTGCAGAACGTTCAACTCAACGAGAGACAGTATCTCGCACAGATCCAAGACATTCTCGGCTCATGGCGGAAGAAGTGGGCTGAAGGGGACAGCGGGCGTGAGGTGTGCATCTTCAACTTTCGTACGGGTCACTGCATTTACTATGACATCGGCGGGTGACGTCTAGAAGATGACAGAAGGGACGGTATGGGTTCTCAGTAGGACTGATCTTCTGATACGCAGCTACTGAAGTGCTTTTCTTTCGAAGCTCTCAAAGGCAAGTCCGTAAACGGCCATGCCGGTGTTAGAGATGCCTCTTCACACAGTGTTTGTGATAAACGTCGATGCCACCCTCAATGCCTTTCTGATCGTTGCATCGGCCTTCCCAAAACCCTCCGCACACGCTAATATGGAGTGCTTGCCGTCGTGAAAGCGCTGTCAGGTTCCGAGCCTTCCTTCAGCGCGGAGCTTGAGGTGTCGCATGACGGGTTGTTGACTTGCAAGCATGGGTTGGCGGCTGTATCAAGGTGGAGCGAGTCGTTTATTTGCTGTGAAGAGCAAGGTCAGTCTCGAACAATGGAAGGTTTATGGAGTACAGAGTGAGTACGAACCTGCGGGCTCTAGTCTTTCTTCTCTTACGCTTCAGCCTGCGAACGCGCTTCTTTCTCCATTTCGCTCTCATCTTGGCGACGGCGGGGTTGACTGTGTACACGATTAGCCATTGCGGTTCTGAACATGGTGGATTGGTAGGGACAATGCATACCTTGTGCCGGTGATGAGGTTGGTGGATGAGGGGAGGAAGATTGTTTAGAAGAATGGCTGCGATGTTATTTGAGCTGTGCGATGCACGGGCACCCCGCTGACTTGGCGCTCGTCACTCAAACCGTCCAGCTCCAAAAGTCGCGGTTGAGGCATGGAAAATCGCAATGGACGGCCGCAACGGCACACACATGCCTCACCTTCTCTGACATTTTCCTCACCACTCTGATGCCACTGTCGAGCGGTGCTGCACCATAGCGAAGTGTGTTCGTCCACTCTAGCTTGGTCATCTGTTCACCAAGTGAAGCATATCTCGAGACAGTGGGCAGCCTGAACCACGACAATTGTCACCAACCTAAGCGCGTCAAGTTGACCTCACCTCATCCTCCAAACGCCCGTAAACTTCGTTCGTCCGTTGTCTGAACTTCATTCGTAAATGGGCAAGTGTGTACAACCTCAATACTGGCGTCAAGGTGCCGATGGCGGAAACCGAAGACCACAGTGATGTCGCGGTGGCGGAACTCAACTTCCGGCACGCGCTGCATCCTGGGGAAGATAGTGAGTGAGTCCTATCTACCACATGGCGCGCTCTGACGACAACAATCAGGAACATTCGTGATCCGACCCAACGACGAGTTCGAGGTCGGTAGAAAGGATATCCAAGACGCCTGGGGAACCATTGAGCAGACCATCTCGACGCACCACCTTCGCTTTCGCTGCATCATCTACGACGACGATGCGGCTCATGTCGCGCCGCTGATCTACGTCCGCGTACTTTCGTCCAACCCAGTCAGGCTCGCGCATCCAGATGTCAACCATCTGTTTGACGACGTCCTAATCACACGTGACAGTGGCGACGTCTTGCTCAACCACGGCGACGCTCTGCACCTAACGCGTACCATTTCCATTCTCTTCCATGATGACAGCGATGTAGAGGAGGCCTTGACTCCTGCACAAGAATCGGAGACCGCCAACTTTGCCGATCGATATCTAATGACCAACCGTATGCTCGGCGCTGGTGGCCAAGCATGCGTCTTCGTCGCGGTCAAGCAGTCAACTCGAGAGCAGATCGCCTGCAAGATCGTGCCGATACGCGCCCCAGAATCCGATGCGAATGCCTCACGAGCAGAAGATCTGTTGCGGAAGCGTAAGAACCTTGCCCGCGAGTATCACGTGCTCAAGAACCTCGACCATCCAAACATCATCGGACTCGAGAAGGTGTTCTGCGCCACCTACAACATTTACATACTCCAGGAGCTCATCACTGGAGGCGATCTGCATTCTTACGTTGTGCACATGGGCCAGCTGACCGAACCCGAGTCCGCAGTCATCGTCCGGCAGATCCTCAAGGCTGTGGAGTTTCTGCATAACAACGAAGTCGTACACCGCGATATCAAGCCTGAGAATATTCTCATGACCTCGTGGAGGCAGGGCACTCGAGTGGTACTCTCGGACTTTGGGCAGGCCCGAACGATTGGACAGCCCAAAAGCAGCTTCAACTCTGCCGCCGTTTGCCGCATGCAGACTGTCGTGGGAACTAATGGGTATACCGCGCCGTAAGCTGCCGCAACCCCTGCTTACACTGCTGGTACTGACTTGTTGCAGCGAAGTGTTTGAGCAGACGCGACGTCACCTAAAAGGCGACAAGGGATACGGTAAAGGGATTGATATATGGTCTGTAGGCTGCATCACTGCCATTCTACTCGCGGAAGAACTCTACTCACCAGACCGTCACGCACGGCATGCTGCTGCTGATCGAGGTCCCAACACTCAGATCTGTCTTCAGTGCTGGGACTTGGGTGCCATGGATAGAGATGGCGCTTGGCGTGAAGTTGGGCGCAAGGCGAAGTCATTCATCCGAGAGTGTCTGATACTCGATGAAAGTCAGCGCCTGACAGCCGAGCAAGCCTTGTCTCACGTGTGGTTCACCAACAAACACTACGCCGCCGAGCTCGAAGGTGCCTACGCGCGGGCCATCGCCGACTGGAAGCCGCGGAATAAGAGTGGCGACTTGATTGAGTACATCAACAGTACGAATACCCTGTCACTCAACAAGCGAACCAACAATGGGTACCGCAAGATGCAAGAGACCAAGTCTCATCACTTCTCGGCATCACCGCTGCCAGAGCCACCAAGAAGCGGCAAGATGGGACATTTCACATCATGGGAGGCGAGTTACGGGATCGGCGATACCGCATTGCCTACATGGACACAGGCAAGCTATACTCCACTGCCGCCCCCACCACCGTCAGACAGCCTTGCAGAGCAGTCTCACATCTTTGCAAGTCCGATACAAGTGCCAGACACCCCGCCGGCAGCACGCCAACCGGCACCCAAACATACACAAGACAGAATTGTCTGCACAAGCGTGGCTACCGATGCGGTAACATGCATGTGAAAAGCTCCACGGCGCAGATGCTCGACAGCACTGCCCATTTTCCATGGGTCCCGGTCAAGGTGGGATGGACCCACTTGGAGGTGACCACGTCTTTCTTATGGTGACGAGGTCGCTCGTGGCTGTGGCTGCGGTCTGCTCCTCACATTCGACTTGGTAGAGGCAAGCGCTGAAGAAACACAATGACAAATATCGTTATCGTAGAGGGGACTCCACCACGTTATTGAGGTGCTCATAGAGCAAGACACCATCGCCAATTCACAGAATTTGTACTGTCACCGTTTCAAACCGGCGAAGCAGCCCCTCTCCACCGCCATCTTCCCGCTCATTCACAATCCATCACCCTGATCCTCCACCTCCATCTTCACCCTCTTCTCGCCCGCGCCCATCACCTCCTCATCGTCCTCCTCCCCTCCACCAGCACCAGCACCAGCCTCAGCAGGAGCCTCACCATCCCCCTTCTTCCTCTTCCCCGCC
>Ga0268244_10000957_pt1 | contig 10610 bp, 6 predicted proteins | sample AgamicMgSfe_FD_200258 | JGI IMG/M metagenome (GOLD analysis project Ga0268244, IMG submission 200258) | Agave microbial communities from Guanajuato, Mexico - Mg.Sf.e (v2) (version 2) | ecosystem: Host-associated > Plants > Phyllosphere > Phylloplane/Leaf | place: Guanajuato, Mexico | collected... | reverse complement strand
CTACCTTTCCGGCAAAATTAGACGACAGGAGGCGAGAAACACGCAAGCATCCTGGCTCCGGGTGTGCATGCACGGAGATGAGAAACTCCTGCGACCGTGAACGTAAGACTTTTTCATCACAAGGACTTGTTTGATGCAGCGAACTTCAAATATGTCGATACAGCGAATCCACAGCTCGATGAAGGAGAGCTCTTTTCTCGGTGTCAGGGACTCAGGCTGCCGGCCACCTGCTGTCAGCCTGTTACCAAAGTACCCTTACGGCTGATTGATCCTCCGGGTCTTGCATCGACGGAGAAAACTAGATTGGGCGGCAGATCACGCTTTTGCATCCAATGCACTCTGAAAAGTCAAGGACCTTTTCGAACGACACTGTTGTAAGTCATCCAAGCATTCGACAGCGAGCCTGCCAATAGACGAGGTTTCGTCTGGATACGACTGTTACGAGCATCAAGGTGTGGGGATTGACCGATAACCAAGTCAAGCATGCAGAATATCGCACGAGTGCGTTTGGCTTCCATTTGGACAGGAATATACAAGGCTTCCAATATTCTTCTAACCTTGTCTCTCTATGGCCAACACTCCTGTTGCGACCACTGTCCGCTCTGGTTGTCGTACTTGTAAACCTGGCGTCTTGCCTTCTTGGGATCGCTCAGATCCACCGATTCCATCTCCTCCGGCTTGATCACCACGACGCGGAAATTCGCCCGGGCGTCGGCGTGGTCGAGCTCCTCCACCTTCTCCCCAAGCTGATACTTCTTCTCATCAAACGGCTGATCCACGGGCTGTCCGGGCGGCGGTGCTTTGAACGTACCCCTCATGCCGGGCGAGAGGTTGCCAAAGTGGCCCGTCACTTCCGTCTTCCACGACCACTTCTCTTTCCCTTCTTCCTTCACCACCCTCATCCGACTCCCCAGCTCACTCTTCACCGTCCTGACCCCACTGCTCTCCTTACTCTGCTCACCCTCGCCCTCGATATCCTGCCCAACCACGAAAGCCTCTCCCTTCATCCTCCACTGCACCATCGTATCCCCCTTGATCCACCACACAGCCTCACACGGGCCACCGCCCCCGGACCCCTGCACCTGACTCTCCTCGGTCGCGTGCCCGCTAGAACTGGAGAAGAGCTCAAACGGCTTGCCCATGCGCACATCCGTGGTGAAAGTCGGCATCTCGCTTTCGTAAACCCGCTCGTTCATGGGTGCATTGTTGTGCTTGTTGTCCGGCAACTCGGCCCAGAAGCCGCGGAAGATGCAGTAGCGTGCTCGCGGCAAGTAGGCCGTCGGGCTGTCCTTGTTGGGGGCCGGGTGCAGGCTGCTGAAGACGAATTCCGGGCTGTCCATTTGGTTGAGGTGCTCGAGGAAGCTGGCTTTCCAGGGCGCCGGTTGCGGCGTTGCCGGGGTGGAGGTCGAGGCCATGGTGCGCTGGAGGGTGCGCGAGAGGCTCGTGAGGCGGGAGGAGAATTTGGTAGCTATGGTGGCTGCTTGTTACTTCTTGAAGATGAGAAAAAGTAGGGAAAAAGGTATGTAGACTGGAGACAGGGAGACCGAAGAGATGTGTACTTGTAGTAGGTATGTGAATGTCAATGGCCTTGATGGTCTGATCTATGACCCATAACGTGGATCTTGAAGGTGACTATGACGGCATTGATCGCGGCTCGATCGAGTTAGGCACCATTAAGCGCCATCTGTGTTCTTCAAACTCGGCTAATCTCAGACGTAGTCACGTGTTTAGAAAAGGCACCGTCACGTGCAACCATACGTTAAGGACGTTACATGTTGTGATATGATGATTGTTCGCTCGCTGTGTCATCAAAAGATCAGAGCGCTGCATGCCGCATCGGATCAAACGCCATAGAAACCCCTTTCCAACCGCTCTTGTGGCTCCAAAGACCATGGTTATCCGCCACCGCCATACTCATTCATTCAAAACCGTCAGTGGCAAGCGACTCAGGCTGTCTTCGATTCTCTGATCGAAGTCCCGCCCACATCCTTCGCGGTCTTTGCCGAACGTAACTCGTCCGGCTCACCGAGCCGCTCTGCCGCTCCCTCCGCCTGCTTCTTTCTGAGCGTGTCCTTTTTCTCCCGTGCCTTCTTCTTTTGTCTCTGATTCTTGGCCTTCCGCTTCGACACCTGAGCTTGATCGGCGCTGTCATCCGAAGTCCGACTCGCGCCTTTCACCATAGCTTGTACGTGAGCGATCCAGACACTCGCGTCCGCGCCCATCTCTCGTAGCTCGTCTGCTTCATCTCCCAGGCAATTGCGCTGGACTTCCGCCTCGTCATGCGCGTATTCTAAGGCTTTGTGGAGATTTCCCACTGCTAAAGCTTGCGTTGACGCGGTGCGGTAAGCCTTCATCAACTCTGTCGAGAAGAGCCCTTCGTCGATCAGGATGCTGATGATGTCTTCGGCCTGCAGCAGCGCCTCGTCAGGAGTCATGGGCACGTAACGCGCACCGTCTCGTCGGCCCTCGATGTGTTGCTGCAGACCCCACGCAATGTGGCCTAAGAGCTCACGGCGACGGTCCGAGACTTGAGCATGATCCGCGCATGCCGGACAGCGGCAAGTGAAGCCGTAGCAGCGCTGGAGCATTTCGACGCGCTGGGCACGGGGACGATAGTCACCGGCGCTGCCCAGGTAGCTCGCGGAGAGCTCCTCGTCCGGTGCGATGTCGCGGAGGGCATGGACGAACTGCTGTTGCAGAGTCGGATTGAAGAAGTGGTGTACGTTCGGCACGCACGAATGGTTCAGGCGAGAGGCGGTTTCGAAGACAGCTAGTCCACAGGGTACACTGAAGTTGTTGCAGGCGAAGATGCTCATGACGCGGATGTGCTCTGCGACGGCAGCTTCAACGCCCTCTCCACCCACGCCGCGGTTGAATGGGTCGAGAAGGTGGACGCGGCTAGCCCGGTCTAGTTCCAGATACCTCGGTGCCCAATCATGGAGCTTATCAAAGGCGGCCTTTTGCGCGTTCGAGAGTCTGCAGTACGGGGCCCATGCAAGGTGTAGAGCGTCGTCTGGGATCGTAAGTAGCGGCGACTCAACGAGGATGCGAGTACCTATCGGGATGAAGCGGGTGGCGAACAGGCCGAAGCCTTTGTATGCCGTTCGGCGGAGCTCATAAAGCTTGCCTGCGGTCGGCGGTGGCGGCGGAGCCGGTGGCGGGTTGACAATTGGCTGGAACTCTTGCGCGAGTGGGTTGAGCGGTCCTAAGCATGCGGACGAAGTGGAGCCAGAGGTTCGCATGGCGGCGTCTGTTTCTCTTGGGCTCGAGTTCTGCGAGCGTAGCGGTGTAGGCCGATCCGATGTAGACATGGTTGGTTTGGGCTCGCTGTTTCGTCTAGAGAGTGAAGTGAGTGTAGATGGGTTGGATCGTTCGAAGTTAGAGCCGAGCTCACCCTTAGCTTCGTGCAAATCCATGTCGCAAGGGCGGTGACTATGTGCGTGTCATTAAGGCTGATGAGTCTCACGGTCTGTCACGACTGGGTATGCCTTTAAAGTTTCCGAAAGTAAGTGAAGGGAGGTTGAAGTCAGTGCCAAGCTTTCTTCGTTTGCTGCCTGCAGGCACATCAACGCCTTATGCATTTTGCGAAATTGGCGTCTACAATGAAACACAGTCAACAAAACTTGCAGCACTCGCGTGCATGGGACCGAATGACAGTCAGTGACACATTCGTCATTTGGTTTGTTGACCCAAAGTCGCGCATCATATTGCCCAGCCCGTAGCTTTCTTCTTTGTCCGCACCTTCTCCGTAATGCCATCGTGCTCGGAAGGGAGGTCGAAGGGCACCAGACCATAGTCCGCCTGATTGAGAGGCCTGACTGCAAGGTCGTTTTGATTGGAAAGTGAATCGGCCATCCCAGGATCAACCAGCCCCGGATCCTCCTGTACACCCTCCTCGTCGGTGTCATCCTCCTGTTGTTCTTCACCTTCTTCATCCCCATCATCGGAGCTTAAGGTTAGTCCTGAAGCGTCCTGTCCATCTTGATCACCGCCGACTATTTCGACGTACTGCTCAAGCTCCTTGGCCATCTTCTTGGAGAACCCGCTCGCCTCGACCTCAACGTCCAGCCTCCTCTCGGGATCGGTGGCTTTCATGGCGTCGGCAAAGAACGGCCCGGGCTCGTCAGACACGTATTTGAACCGCCTTTCAAAGTACCGCTTCACGCATGCCACATCACGGTCAAAATACATTTGCGCGTTCGCATGATTCGTGCTCACAGTCTGTGGAAAGTCGATCAGAATGGGCGTGAGTCTGAGCTTGCCGTCGACAGTCTCTTCCTTGATCAAGATGTTAAACTCGTTGAAGTCACCATGGATGAGCCCACGCTTGGCCAGCTCGACGATCATGTCCAGTAGCTCAGCGTAGAGCTTACCAGGATCGGGCACGCTCTCGATCATGCGCAGTGGGAAAGAGTCGATGAATTCCATGACCACGGTGTGTCTGCTCCACGCGACCGGCTCTGGGACAGGAAAGCCTTCGCGGTGCAGTACACGCATGAAGGCGTGCTCTTTCTGCGCCGATAGCCGTGAGAGGTACATCCATGACCCTGTTGATCGCTTGCGCAAGTAGTCCCGATTGCTCTTGACTGATCTGAACGAGATACGGCCAAGACGGTGAAGCTTCAGTACTAGCTGGCGACCCTCGGGCGACGCTGTGATGTAGATATCTGACTCTTTGCCAACCCCGATCTGGTTTCCAAGACTGAAGACTGCGTTGCTTCGTCGGTGAGCATTGAGGGCGAGGTAGTCTAGCCCACCGTACGTAAGGCGGTATCCATCATCTAGCGGAAGTAGTGGTCAGCGACAGGTCATGTCCACGAACGGCACGAGCAACCTACATTTCGCATTCTTCACCTTCGCGATCAGTCCGACCTTGGCCAAACTCGAAATGCACTTGTGCACTCCGCTGCCTCCGCGCAGACCCGCGATCTGTTGTATGAGAGGAGTCGGTACGAGTTCATGATTTTTGCTGCCTTGCTCAACCTGCGCCGTACTTTAGCAGATGTCAGCGCTTGTAAGCAAAACGGCAGGCTTCATGTGACATACTGCGGCGAGCACTCTCCAATCGTCGCTGGTGAGATATCGGATGGCGCTGATGTTGAGCTTCATGGTTTATATCGTTGTTATCTCTTCGTGTGCACCGCGATTGAAGGGAAGATATCTAGTAGTAGCAGATGGAGGTTTACGGCAACGGCTTCTCCCGTCGCGGCTGTAAGTTTACGTAAGCGACAGCAGGCAGCCCGAGCTCAACATGAACATGACAGGAACGCGCTGCTCACGAGACATCATCAAACGCCCCCCGAACGCACATCAACCACCGCCTCTCATACCTGGCAAACTCACTCTTCACAAGCATTGACAGAGTGAGCATCTGAATCTCGGACTGCAACCCTCCATACCTTACCTAGCTTGGGCAGTCGGGCAGCTTCTCGATCCCACAACACAGGATGGCGAAGGAGGAGGAGAAGGGTACGGCGCAGGACAAGGGTAAGGGCAAGGCGGATGAGCGTAAACAAGTGAATGGCACCGATGGTGCCAAAGACGCACGCAAGGATGGCAAGAAGAACGGCGACCTGGATTCGCCGCCGGAGGAGCTCAGCGAGGAAGACCAGAAGCTGAAGGACGAGCTGGACATGCTCGTCGAGCGGTTGATGGAGGACGATGCTTCGCTATACAAGCCTGCGCTCGAAGCGATCAAGACGAACATCAAGACGTCGACGAGCTCCATGACCGCCGTGCCGAAGCCGCTGAAGTTCCTCAGGCCGCATTACGACAAGTTGTGCGAGGCGTACGACGCGTGGCCAGCCGGCGACAGCAAAACTTCGCTGGCGGATACGTTGTCAGTGCTGGGCATGACATATTCCGATGATGAGGATAGACGGGATACCCTCAAATACAGACTTCTCGCTCCTAGTGAGGACATCGGCTCATGGGGTCACGAGTACATGCGGCATCTGGCGCTGGAGATTGGACAAGAACATCAAAAGCGGCTAGACGACGAGAAGGATATAGACGACATCATGGACATGACGAGAACGATCGTACCTTTCTTCCTGACGCACAACGCAGAGGCCGACGCCGTGGATCTACTGTCGGAACTTGAGCTGATCGAAGAGATCGAGGAGTATGTGGACGGAAACACATACGCGAGAGTGTGTCTGTACATGGTCTCGATGGTTCCCCTCCTGACATATCCGGACAACGACCGCTTCGTTCGCACGGCGCACGACATCTATGTCAAGCATAAGCAGCTGGCACAAGCCATCTCTCTTGCCATACGGCTGAACGACATGGAGCTCATCAAGTCCGACTTCTCCGCCACAGACGACAAGGCGCTCAAACGGCAGCTTGCTTTCATCCTTGGTCGCCAAAGAATATGTCTTGATCTGGAAGGAGAGGACGCAGAGGATCCTGAGCTGCAAGAATGCCTGAACAACACAAAGCTGCCCGAGCACTACAAATCGCTTGCGAAAGAGCTAAACGTGCTGGACCCGAAGGTACCGGAAGACATCTACAAGTCACATCTCGAGTCGTCACGGACCGCAGGCATGACGAACACCGACTCCGCCAGGCACAACCTCGCCTCTGCCTTCGTCAACGCATTCGTCAACGCCGGTTTCGGTCAAGATAAGCTCATGCTAGTGGAAGGTGGTGTCAAGCAGAGCTGGATCTGGAAGGTGAAAGAGGAGGGAATGATTTCGACTGCGGCCTCGGCGGGTATGCTGATGCTATGGGACGTGGAGATGGGCCTGGACAAGATCGATGCATACACTTACGTGCCTGAAGACCAGATCAAGGCTGGTGCTGCGCTGGCGATGGGTATCATGAACAGTGGTGTGAGGCTGGATGGTGATCCGACAATGGCGCTCTTGAGTGATCTGGAAGGCAAATCGCCGGCTGTGAAGACCGCTTCGATTATGGGCCTTGGTCTTGCATACGCTGGCTCGAACAAGGAAGAGATGCTCGAGATGCTCCTTCCGTTCGTTACCGATACCTCAGTCGACATGCAGATCTCGGCGATGGCTGCGCTTTCACTTGGCTTGATCTTCGTCGGCTCGGCGCAGTCCGAGGTCTCGGAAGCCATCATCCAGACGTTTTTGGATGAAGACCGAAACAAACAGCTCAAGGACAAGTGGACGCGTTTCATGACCCTTGGATTGGCACTGCTATACTTCGGACAGCAGGAAGAGGTCGAGGTTGTCCTTGAGACGCTCAAGGCTATTGAGCACCCGATGTCCAAACCTGCATCTGTGCTCGCGGAGATCTGCGCTTGGACTGGCACCGGGGCCGTGTTGAAGCTACAGCAGCTGCTGCATATCTGCAACGAGCAGATTGAGGAAGAGGATGAGAAAGACGGAGAGGACAAGGACGAAAAGAAGGAGGACGGCGAGAAGAAGGACGTATCGGGTGACCAGCTCGTTCAAGCGTACGCTGTCATCGGCCTTTCGCTTGTCGCCATGGGCGAAGAAGTTGGCCAGGATATGGTACTGCGCCAATTCGGTCATCTGATGCATTACGGCGAGGCCAACATTCGCAAGGCCGTCCCACTCGCCATGGGCCTCATCTCGCCCGCCAACCCGCAAATGAAGGTTTACGACACACTTTCGAGATATTCGCACGACAACGACATTGACGTCGCCATCAACGCCATCTTTGCCATGGGCATGCTCGGCGCTGGTACGAACAACGCCCGTCTCGCGCAGCTGCTGAGACAGCTCGCGTCATACTACCACCGCGACGCAAACGCCCTGTTCATGGTACGGATAGCGCAAGGGTTACTGCACATGGGCAAAGGCACGCTGACCATCAATCCATTCCACACGGACCGATCTGTCCTCTCGCGCGTGGCTGCTGCAGGCCTGCTCACGGTTGCCATCTCGCTGATCGATAACCCCAAGGCGTTCATCCTGGGAGATAGCCACTACCTGCTCTACTTCCTAGTCACCGCTATGCACCCTCGCTTCTTGGTCACGCTCGACGAGGAGCTGAAGCCTTTGCAAGTCAACGTGCGAGTCGGCCAGGCAGTCGACGTGGTCGGTCAAGCTGGTCGGCCCAAGACGATCACGGGATGGCAAACGCAGAGCACGCCGGTGTTGCTTGGGTATGGGGAGAGAGCAGAGCTGGAAGACGAGGAATGGATCTGTCTCGCCAACGTCATGGAGGGGATATGTATACTAAGGAAGGTGAGTGATTCAATCCACGACCGCCTGGAGAGTTTCGCTTTGAGATCACCTGCTGACCAGTGATCCAGAACCCGGAGTGGCAGGCACCGTAAGGGAGCAGAGCGTGCTCACGTCAGGACACTTTCTGACGGGCCCTCCGCCTTCACGGCCAGCGAGGGACTGGCCTGCACGTACGCGCGCATGCAGTGTTTTCCGCGCGGAGCATAGCTTTTTGAGCAGCATGTAGAGATATCGGCTTCATCCAAGGCAGCCGCTGTATAAAACCCATGAATGCGAACTCATGAAGATACCTTCTATGCCGGCGTGAAAGGTGTGTTAGATAGGTATGCTTCTTACGCGCCTGAGTTGTACGTACTTATGCTTTATCTTAAGTCTACACAACCTAATATAGTTGACTTTCTATAGTATATCTTTTAATAGTATGCTAAGTCTTATTAGCTATCTGATATATGACTAGGTACTTAGGTAACTAATAGTAGATATAAAGACCTAGGCTTAGTAAAGAGTATTTCTTTATCTAATCTTATAAGGTTCTAATTTACTATTATAAAATTCTAGTATTATTAGATAGCTTTAGGATAGAAGTCTCTCCTATTCCTAACTAATACTTCTATCCCCTACTCTATTAGTAAGATTAATCTCTACTATTTAGTTCTATATCAACTCTATATCTGAAATATAATATGAAAAGGCTATACTATAGAGTACAATAGGTAGAACTAAATTTGTAGTACTATTAAGCTACTATATATTCCTAGTAGAGAATATAAGTCTATTAATCTGATATTATATTAGAGTAAGACTATCTCAAATAGAAACCTGTCAAAACAGATAGACTTTCGACAGCGGTAAGCTACTCCACTCCGCTAAATGCTTGAATGATCACTATCACGACTATGTACGACATGGTGATATAATGGCGGTCTTCGGTCCTAAAGTTTGTTTCGTCGCTAGTCCCGAGCGTGAAGCTCTCAATCTTCTACAACGTCTAGCTTCTCCTCACGTCAGTTGGGACACATGTCGGCTTACGTATCATCATCCTGCCTCATCCTTGTTGAGAGGAGAGGAGAGCGAAACCGCTGTATGTGGGACGATGACGGCCTGCAACGAGTCAAACTCTCACTCGAGCGGTATAGGTGCTCGTCACAGGAGTCGTCGGGTCTATCGAGCAGCGACCAATGCTCGAGAACCAGGAAGCACAAAGGTCACCCCTTTCAAGATTGAACACCACATCGCGTTCGAAACAACACCTCCGTGCTACAGTCTTCGGTTGTCCGTCTCCGAGCCCTCGCAAGGCTTCACGCAAGTCTTTGACTTCCGCCTGGAGGATGCGAGCGTGGACGGGCAAGATCAGTACGAAAAAGAGGTGAAGGCACTGACAGACTACTTCACGTCGCACTACGTCGAGGACACCATCAAGATCATTTTGGGGCCTTTCAGCGTTGATTAACGCTATGCACGCGTCAAACTCTCTACACCACGTCACTAGCCTGTGCATGGCCTGTCGAGTATGGGCAAGCAGAATTTTGGGTTGCAATGCTAGGCTTCGTCTAGATCTTGTCAACGCCAGAAAATGGGCACGAACTGATTATAGTCATCCTCGCGATCCGCGCACGATATGCCCGGATTCTTCGCTCTCAACAACCTTTTCGCTTCTGTCCTGAGCTCTCCTGCTCTTTGGGAGTCGTTACCGGCTGGAGTACTCTGATCAAGTACTTCGGACAATGTGAAGAGGTTGCGCGCATGCTCGTTCGGCGTCGACGCCACGTGAAATTGGGTCACCACCATCGACTCGTTGAGATGTTTGCTAGGATGTTCAGCAATGCGGGTCGGACTGGAGAATAGAAGACGACTTACGTGGCAAGCTCCAATTTGCCAGTCACCAAAGCGCACCACCTAAGGCGATACAGGCAACCTCCATTGAAAGGATGCATCCTCGTCTAGTCTCCAGAAAGCCACACGTTGTGCGCCTCCGCAAACAATTCCTCCGCTTTCTCATACTGCTTGCGCCGACCTTCGAGAGTGCCTTGTGCGAAGAGAGCACTGCAAGACAAATCAGTAAATATGCTCCCGATAATCAAAAGCTCACGGGACGGGTACTTACTACGCCAGCATGGCCCAGTTCACAGGTCGAGATGCTTTGAATGCCTGGACGGACTCGTCGAGTATCCTTGCGGCCTCATCGTGCTCGTTCAGGTAGACTAAGCATCGCCCAAAATTTGTCTTATGCACTGTGTTCCACGGGACAGGTTCTCCATCCTCTGTCCGAACAAAACCCGCCCAACGGTCGCGAGTCATCTCGAAGAAGCGCTTGGATTCAAGGTGGTTGTTGGCGGAGTTGTACATGTATCCGATGTTGCTCTCGGTAGCACACAGATACAAGTGCTTGAGTGGGTTCTCACTCAGACGCAAACGATAACCTTCGGT
>Ga0268244_10000956_pt1 | contig 10618 bp, 4 predicted proteins | sample AgamicMgSfe_FD_200258 | JGI IMG/M metagenome (GOLD analysis project Ga0268244, IMG submission 200258) | Agave microbial communities from Guanajuato, Mexico - Mg.Sf.e (v2) (version 2) | ecosystem: Host-associated > Plants > Phyllosphere > Phylloplane/Leaf | place: Guanajuato, Mexico | collected... | reverse complement strand
GGATGCGTGTCTGCTTCATCAAGACCTCGCGGTCGTCGCCGTTGGCGTATCGCCATTGGAGGTATTGGTTCGGCGTCTTCTCCATATGCATCTCGACGTGCTCAAGGGCGTGCTGCTTGATATAGCCGATACGGAGGTTAGGGTGCTTCTCGACCTTACCTTGTTGTGGGATAGTTTCGCCCGTGAGGACCTTAATGAGGGTAGACTTGCCAGCACCGTTGGGACCGATGATGGCGACTCTGCTGCTCAGCGACAGATTGGCGGAGACATCGTGCAAGTTTGGCTTCGAGGCGCCTGGATATGTGAAGGTGCAGTTCGTCATGCGCAGGATGCTTCTCGTGTTGCTCTTCACACCCGTCAAGATACCCGGAGGCGGGAACTTGAACGACATCTGCGATGAGCTGAGCGTGTAGTATGCCTTCGCTTCTGGCCGGACTTTGACAAGCTCAGCCAAGTTGCCGCGGTAGTGCACTAGCTTCTTCGTCTCGTAGTTGTAAATATCGGTGCACACCTCGTCCAAAAAACCCGAGTCGTGGGATACGATCAAGCTCGTGATCTCGGTGTGCGACTTGAGGTACTCTTGCAGCCACTTCACGTTCGCCACATCCAAGTGGTTGGTCGGTTCGTCGAGCAAGAAGACATCGGCGCGCATCAACATAGCACGAGCAAGAGCGAGCTTCATCTTCCAGCCTCCAGACAAGCTGCCAACCATCTGGTGCTGACGGCCTTCTGGGCCACCGGAGAAACCTACTTCTTCCAACACAGCCGAGATGCGCTCCTTGCCTTCGGACTTTAGCTCCGGGTCCTTGAGACAGTACTCCAGAATGGTAAGGTCTGCGTCTTCACCCTGGTTGTGCTCAACGAAGCACGTCTTGACCTCATCCTGAGGTGGGAAACCGTCGAGCTTGCCGTTAGCGATCGAGCGCATGAGTGTTGACTTGCCGGCACCGTTGCGACCGCAGAGACCGTAGCGGTGACCCTTCAGCAAGCGCATGTTCGTGTGCGAGAGTAGAAGCATGCCACCGTATCCGAGTGAGAAGTTGGCGTTGACGATTTCGGTTTCGCCATCGTCTTCCTTGATCGGAGCGCCGAACTTGCGGTTGTCCTCCTCAATGTAGAACTTCTGCATCGCTTCACCGACCGCCTCCGCCTTGCCACTGTCCATCAGCGGCTGCAAGTACGGTGCCGTGTTCTGTGCGACGCGCTCGACAGCGCGTTGGTTCACAACCTCTGCCACAGCCTCGGACATGTACTTCTTCGCCAACGGCCAGACGTCGCTGTCACCCGGGTAGTTGAGCAGGCCGCCATTTTGCTGTACCTGCTTCTCCAGCACTTCGATCACGTCGCCGGGCTGTACAGGTACAATAGCTGCTAACGTGTTCGGGTCGCTGTTGCCTTCGCTCGGCTGCTCGCCCATCGCCTTCACCATTGTGTCAAACGCTCTCTTGCCAATATCACGCACTTCTGGCAGCGATGCGCCATCTCGTACGCGCTGCACACCAGGCTTCAGCTTCGGCAGGAAAGCGCGGGCCTCGATCGGGTCGTGCACAAGCTTCGTCAAGTTCTCGACGACCACCACCGTCTGCCGAATGACTTCTTGCGTCGTAGAGGGCGTGTTCAATGCGCGCTCCAACAGCGGCGTAAGAAGTGCAAGTACTGGAGAAGTGACGATCGTGACGAATGTCGTCTGACTGAGTGCGTGGATGGCCTTCCTCTGCGCCTCTGTGCTCGGGTCCTCCATACTCTTAACCAACAGCGGTATCCTCGGCGCGACATCGTCGTTCTGTAACAGCGTAGTCAAGCTGTTCATCGTCTTGATAGCCTGCTTCGAGACCTCAGCCTTGAGGTCATGCATGCCGCCTTCGACGACAGGTATGAGAAGCGCCAGCTTCTTGCCCATGGACTCTCTCAGCACGTCCTTGTCCGCCTCGACCTCCCGGCTCTCCATACCAATCTTCGCCTTATCCGCCATGCGGCCGATCAGCTCGAAAGCGCCTACAGCACCCTGCCATTTACCGGATTTCTTCCCAAGGTACTGCACTAGTAGCGGCAGTAGCCCGAAGACCTTCGCCTCCGACGACAAATGTGAGAAGAGTGTATCCAAAGCATACCGTGCGCCCTCCTTGACAGCACTCTGCTTGTCTGCCAGTGCGTCCAGTGCGCAAGCTACCAGTCCATTCTCTTGCAGCAGGAACACGACCTCGCTCAGCTTTTGCTTAGGCGGGAAGCGCTCAAAGATAGCACCAAGCGCGTACATGGCGCCTTCTCGTTTGCCCACACTCTTCTTGTCTGCAGCAGCCTTCTGGACTTCCGCCAAGATGCCATAGCCGTAGCCGGTGAGACCACGGAAGCCCACGCTGTTGAGTAGCACATCTGTAAGGGCATATGAAGCGTCGAGCGACTCCTGCGACTTCTTGCTGGTGTATATCTGCTTGGTAATGTCCGCGACGTCCTCAGGCGACGGCGCAGCGTTCTTGCTGGTGACCATGATTGCGGGAGCCATGGGTGGCGATTCGTGGTGTGGCATGTCCTTTACCATGCGCTGTCTTACACTGAGTGGTCTGTCCGAGGAAGCGTGTGGTGTCACGGGAATTTCGTCAATAGGCGCAGTCAGCAGCTGAAGAGCGGCAGCAGATCGCACAGTGCGAATTTGCCGAATGCGGAGGAAAGGCTCAGCCTTCTGTATGTCGAATCTATTTGGCTGCGCCGCAGCGGTGGAGTGGAGAGTGTTTGTGAGAGGAGGAGGAAGAGTAGTAGGAAAGTCTCAATCTACAGCTTTTCATCCACAAGAAAGTTTCAATAATAATAAGTGCCCGCCCAACAAGGATGGCGGCACCGAGCACATGGTTGCCGGCTCCGCACAAGCCCGGAAGGACGTTCCCGCTTCTTTCAGCCCTACGCCACTGAAGTGCCCCACGTGCAAGTGTTGATTCCGAAAGTGAATGCATTGCCAGTAAGAGTGTCATTGCTCCCCAGATTCGAGACCCGACGACAGAGCCAACCTATCGGCAGCCGTGTGTGCTACTGATAAAGCTGAAGTATGTCCTTGAACAACACTACCTACATCCTTGGATAACGCCATCTCGTTCACTGCGAAAACATCGGATCTCAATCTCCATTGCTGATCTCGAGCTGCTGTATTGCCCTCGTCAGTAAGAAAGCATAGTCCAACGACGAAAGGAGGTGCGACCATGGGATCGGATACCGACTCTTCGTGGCAGTTCAGCCATACATATCGAAACTGAAAACAGATGTGTTTCATTCCTCGTCATTAGTACTATGTGAAAGAGTGACACGTTGCGTGGTTGAGCAGCAACTCTGTAACCGAACACAGCAACCCCCTTATCGCCCCTTAGACTGCACCCCTCATCATCTCATCCACCTCCGCCTCGCTGACTTCCTTTAACCCCAGCATCTCGTTATCATTGCGTTCGGACAGGTCACCTCCAAACCCCTCAGCATAAACAGAGCGGTTCAAAAACCCCGGAACCCACCCCCAAACATTCTCAGGGTTAGCCTTCAGGTTCTTCCAAGCATCCTGCTCCTTCTCCTCGGAAGCAAACTCCGTCACCTCCCACCCCTCCTTCCCCGCAACATTTTGCGCAATCTCCAGAAACTTGTTCTGCGTAAGAGCGATCCCATGGAGTCTCACCACCCTATTCGCCGTTTGATCCAGATGAGAAAGAATAGCCACCGTTCCCTCCGCCACAAAGGCTAGAGGCGTGGCCGTGAAGCGGGTATTCCCACCATCATAGAGATTCATCTTCTTACCCTTGACGTCGATCATGAATCCGGAGTTAATACCCCAATCCAGGAACTGATTGTTGCTGACGAACGTATACGTAGTACCAGTACCCGCGCACTTGGCCTCGATCTGCTTCTTCGTCTCGACCTTAGGCGCGAAAACCGGCAGCGCCCTCGCCTTCGCGTTCTCAGGATCAGACCCAAACTCCGAGGGAATAAGACGTTTGACGCCCGCGGCTACGGCGGCTTCGACAAGGCATTTCTGCTGGTCTCCAGCGGTGATTGCCACGGTCGAGATCAAAGCATCCTGGCCCTGGAGGGCTGACGTCAGGCTCTCGACGCTGTTGTAGTCGACTTTGGCAACCTTGACGTTGTCCGGAAACTTGTGGTCGCTAGTCTGCCTGGTGAGCGCGGTGACTTCGTAATTGGCTTCCAAGAGGGCTTTTAGCACAGGCGCACCGATGTCACCGGTGGCGCCTGCTAGGGCGACTTTCTTGATGGTTGGGGACATGTTTGCGATTGGCTGTGGTTGACGTTTCTGTGTTTCTTGCGAGTAGCAGCGTTTGGTGTTCGCTGCTGCTGTTTGGTATATGGGGGTGGTGGTGATTGTATTTAGACGTTAGCAAGCACGTACTCTTATACCTGCCTTCGTGGATACTCGCACTTGCAATATCCGGATTATCAAGCGCCCTTCGTGTGGGTAGGCGGCACTGAAGGCGCACAATGACATGAACCGGATCTACCTGGCCACATGAAGGCCGAGGATACTACCTGCATGGCTGCTGTATGAGGGTTCGCCGCAGTCGAAAGCGAGAGTCCTATGCGCCAAGCGGCTGAGAAGCTGCTCATTCACTGGTCAGCCTACCGATGCTCCCGTGTCTTTGCCTCTCTCATGAGAACCAACACACCAGGCGGAGTCGCAGTCGAGCTCTGATCATGCACGGAGATGGGAATATCGAAGAATCCGTAAGCTGAGGAAGATTGCGGAGCGCGCCGTTTTGCTGATGCAGCGGTCGAGGTTCACAATTCCTCCAGCCTCGGTCTATCCAGTTCCACCGAGCCCGTAAAGTACTACAGCTGCACTGACACGGCCTACGGAGGAATCGTAGAGTAGTACAGCGAACATCCACTGAGATATCATCTAGGAAGCTGTTCTATACAAGATTCGTCTAAGGGGTATCACAATGCCACACCAATGCCCAAACACCGCGCTCTCAATAACAGTCTTCTCCCATTGCACCATACGCCCCTATATACATCCGTCTATACAATGCGGGTCCTGCAAGCCTTCTAGGACAAGCTCTCATATATACAAGCGACAGGCTACCAGCAGCGATTATCCGAATCGCTCATCGCCAAGTGTTGGGTCATCGGCTCCTGCTTCCGATGCATTGAACCAAGGGTAAGATCGAGCCTGACTGTTGTCAACAGTAGCTAAACCAGTCGACTGATAGCCGTTGATGTCACCGCTTCCAGTAACATTCGAGCCCACGACGCCGTTCCCATAGTGAGGTGCTGACTGAGGGTAGAAGCTCAGGACATCACCTCCTTGAGGAACGAAGTCATTGAAAGCCCCATCGTATGGCATGCTTGTCGGGAGTGTGTCGATGTGTAAGGGATAAGCGCTCTGAGGCTGATTGTTAAGCTGGCCTATGTTGTTGAAGGTGGGCATAGATGTCACATCGTACGGAGGAGGTTGTTCCGGCGGCGACCACATCGGGACAGACATGCCATATGAAATAGCGTCGACATCGTCTCTCATGGGTAGGCTCCACCCTTGTGACTCTGGGTCCGGCCCGGGCGTTTGCTGTTGCGAGAGTGGTGGGCCGGGTGGCTGCCTTTGGGGAACAGTCATGGCCGTCTCGTACGAAAGCGGTCGTTTGCCACTAGACTCGGTTGCCGGCGTTTGCCCTGCAGTGGCCGGGCTGTTAAAGTACTGATGTGCGACAAGGTTCGTGTCATTTGCGACGGACATCATCTGTGGACCGCTTGCCTCAACCGCACCATTATGAGCCACGGACTGCAGGTGAGTATATCCACTACCGTGTTCTCCGGTCCGCGAAGCATAATCTTGAGCGGGGTGACCAGCAATGACCCTCGCTCCCTCACTGACTTCCTCGAGGCTCAGTCGGTCTGCGAATAGTTCATCCAAAAAGACTCTGCTCTTGTTCAACATAGAGAGCTCGTGCGGTGCCGAGTCATGCTCCAGTGTACCATTCTCGAGCTCGCACACAGCTCGCCGTATCCGTTCATGCTCCCATCGCACCCCTTTCCAAGCCTCCGGATGCCCAAATTCACGGCAGCTCAACGTACGTAGTGCTTCCTCCAGTTTCTGATGGACCAACAAATTCCGCAGCTTGAGATGCAAGCTTCTTACAGGCCGCTCGTGCTTCGGTAACACGCAAAGTTCCAGCAGATGCTCAATGTATTGTTGCTGGTTCCGAAAGACATCTGAAGAGAACTCGGAGCCGTAGTATCTCTTGTTTGCTGGTTTGATCGAATTCCATCCAAAAAGTTGAGCCGAGCAACGAGTCGAATGTTTCCTAGCTTCCGGCACTGTTGCTGAAGGGTGGTTGCACTTCTGGCACTCGAAGTACTTCTTCGATACGTGAATGTCTTCGAGATGCCGCTTGCAGGTGCCCTTGAGGCTATAGTCCGTCCCGCAGAACACACAGTTGTATGTCTTCGGGCCAGACTCGGCCAACCCGGGTGTACCTGTCAAGGCAGAATCTAAGGGCGTGTTCCCTTGATTGTCGCCAGTGCTCTGGGTCGCTGTGCCGTCCTTCTTGTCACTAGCGAATGTCACATCCGCCTGGAAAACCGACTGGAACTCCTGCTGGCACCTTTCAGTCCGTGAAAGCGTGGATTTTGCAGCCTTACTCGCACCCGGGACAGCCTTTGTTTGCTGTGGGGCTTTGTCGCGATTGCCGAAGAGTCTAAGGCTCAACTTCGAGCTGCGCGATCTTGAAACCGGTGATGGAGGCGACCCAGGCTCCGGAGCAGCGCAGTATCTAGCTTTGATCAGGTCTGTGAGAGGGTTTTGCTCATCTTCCAGTATGAGCTTGATGACTTCTGAGGCGATGTCATCTATATTGCGGTGCGGCCGGAGTGCGCCATGCAGGAAGTCTTGTGCCGATTTCTGAAGTCCGGCGGGCGCTCTGTTGCCCTCCATATAGGAAGCCCAGGAAACGAGTGTCAGCTCAGCGGGCACATTGCATGCTTCCAGTAATTAAAGAAAGAGTAGTCGGAATATCAGGTACGATTATGCCAAGGGCAATATAGAGGGGACGAGGCAAAAGCCGGGTTTGCGATCCTCATCTGCACGCCCCATCCCACTCACAGCGACGCATGAGCGCAAAAGTACAGCGGTATGATCGCCGGTAGCGAGCGTGAGGAGGTAGGTAGATGACTACAAGTCCAGGTGGAATGCGGTCGGTATGCATACGCGCGGAGAGTCGGAGACGTGATCTTGCGCTATACTAGCGTTTCACTAGCAAGGACACTTTACCCTGACGGTTTTGTAACTAATAACGCGGCACCTGAACGAGCGGGCAATCAATTGTAATGCAGATACACGAAGAGTTGGTAGTTAGCAGGTGGTGTACCGTGTACGATTTGGTGTACGCTAGAAGGTAAGGAGAACTTCAAGGATCTTCGTTCCCACGTGGCAACCCGTCAGCTTGGTTCGCAACTTCGCAAAGATATGCAAGGATGTCGTTTCGACTGTTTTGAGGGCAAGGATCTCCTAAATACAAAAAACTTTCAGAATCTCGATTTAAGTATCATTGTAATATCACAGCATTGCCATTGCTAGAGTGATGGTCAGCCTTCTCACGCTGGGCATTGAAGAAACGATTAGGTATCAATGTCCCACTTGTGAAAACACATCCCACGTCCATGACTCGCTTGCGGGCTACGACAGATGCACGGGAGAAGCTCTTTGCATGTTCTTCCATATCTGCAACCCAAGCGTTTGCGAAGTTTGATTACGGCCAACCAGATGGCGCGATGTCAGACGCCAAGTCGCGCTCTTCACGGACGCCAAGTCGCGCTCTTCACGGACGCATCTCGAAACATTGCCGATGCCCCTGAGACAACCGGAAGAGCCGCGGGAGGAGATCCGAGACGTCGGTCCGGCGCATGAAGTTCATAATGTCGATGAGGTAACCATACCTTACTCTACAGGAAAGCCAAGGTGTCATGTTATAAACTAATTGATGTGGCAATGCGCCTTCTATTTATTGATCACCAACAAGAACCGCCACGTACCTTCTGCTCACTCGACCTATAGGTAATTTTGCTCAATACAGAGGAGAATTTGCTTTTGGGGTATGACAGATGCCTCGCCAGAAAAGCAGCGGTGAAACAAGAAGCGGTGGCAATCCTCCATCTCCTAGGGCCCAAACTGTCCCTCAACCAGAAATTCTAGCAGTCGACTTTGGCTGGCCTAAGAGTCTGTCACTCGCGCTCAAGTACATTCACCGGCCGCTGCACCCAGTTCAAGTCAAATCTGGCCCGAAGGATTCGTACAAAGCAGCTGCACCATAGATGCTTTGATCTTCGGTAAAGTCCCGTTGTGGTGGCTCGGTCTCCTGCTCGTCTCGGACGGACCAGCTGTTCGGACCATGATAGATCTGCTTTGGAGTCACGTCGCTTTGACATAGCCTTTGCGAGGGGTGGTCGAGTGCTCGAGATGGCGTATTGCCGGGCTGTCCTTCAGCCTGCTGCAGTGTCCATGATCCAGATGGTTTCTTTATACATGCGGGATTGACATAGCCGCTGTTTGCAAGCTCGTACGGGATGTCCATCCCAGTGTAGGTACGAATGCTGTTCGCAGGTATCCCATACTGACCCATCAAGTTTCCAGGTGTTGCAGTAAACGCTCCATTAAGCTCTTTCGAGACCGCAGCACCTCTGTGGTGATGTACTGGTGCATGGGCAAAGGTTACATGCGCCGCTTGAAAGTGATAAGCTGCCGTTGCGGGAACAGCATGCATCGAAGTCGCGTCTGGTAATGGCGTCGGACCTCATGGTAAACTCGAAATGAGCGGCAGCGCCGATGGTGCGTTGGCGCTGTAATCCAAGGTGGGGCGAGCAGGTACGTGGGCGTGAGCGAGAAGATCATCCGGGAAACACTGGAAGCTCATGCACTATGGATGATTCTGGCGGCGTTTAACGTTGACTACACCTTGCTCGATGTAATGAACAGCGCGGGCGACTTGGTCTTTGTCGTTCCACTCAGCTCGAGCCTACGCACCAGCGTCGCCGAGGTGCTCTGTACTTCTCCCGTTGAGCGTCGGACGATCTGCCGCATGCTCTAGCATTTTCCTAAGCTTGCGGAGGAGATTCTGTGCAGGCTTTCTCGTTCCACAACCCGCACCAAGTCTGACCAGATGATCAAGGTAGTTTGTTACATCGTCGCCGAAGTAGACGCCTGTGAATGGACATACGTAAACTTGTAAGGTTCGTTGTCTTGTAACGGGATCGGTCAGTGCATTGGCGAGAGCCAGCCAAAAACATTGGTACCTGTGTATCTTATCGAAATCCACCTTCCGCATAAAGGTGTCTTTACAGCCATACGGACCATTGCTGGGGCAGACGAAGTACTCTGTTGCGATATACTTCTCTAGATGACGTTTGCAGGACGCCGCGGCGGACAAGCCCTTGAATTCATGACCGCTAGAGACGCAGATCTGTGTCGCAGATTCACATCCTTCAGAGCTGCCTTGCGCTATGGGTGTGCAAGTACGAGTGCCGGACTCCATGCTTGTTCCTTCGCTTGGAATTAAACGGTGCGGACCGTCCAGCCATCAAAGTTTCGACGTGAGATTTCCGTACGACCTGTGCCTGGGGCCCCAAACGTGTTCATCTGATGGGACCACGATATGGATTGGCCTCTCTGTTTGTACAACAAGGTACACGAGCCCCTGACAAGCAAGACTACAGATTGGGAAGAAGGCAAAGCCACATCAGACCGATAGAAACACAGCTTTGGCCACATTCTGGCAGTGCGTATCGTACAAGGGGAGAAGCTGCAAGATGGATGGGCGTCGACCAAAATGCTGCTTGGTAGTAGAACTGTACGGATCACATTCTGTGACAGACCTCATTTCAGTGTGATGTTGCGATCCAAACGGGCTTGGGCTATGCCTGTGAGAATCAGCTAGAGCGGTCGAGCGTCACGCAACGCTAAAGTGAGGTTTGGAAGCTTGGAGACTGTCAGCGGTGAGCATCTCGGTGACCGTCTCTGTATATTAAAAGCGGCTGTGAGCCGTTTAGAAAAAGGGTGGTAGCCATCAAGCTGACTTCTACGGTCCCGCTTGAAAGCAGGAAGTCCAGTCCAGTCACTTGCTCCGTCTACAGCAAATCTGAGCTCGAAACATTTCCGTGCTGTCTCATCAGACGATGAATGCGGTTTAGAGATATGGTAAAAGACTGCAAATCGTGCCGAAGATTGACGCGGTGCTGTGAATCCTACCGGCTGGGGTGAACACTGGTCCGGCGGCTCGCAAGGTGCCAACAGGTTCACGGCCCGGGAGGCTCCAGCTCCCGCACACGCAATGACTCGATCTGATCATATCAAATTTGAACATTGCGCCAACGTCGAACACGGGGGACCAGCCCGTGCCCGTCAGCCTGCAGTCATATACGCAAGGCGTTACAGGTCGAAGTGGCCCAATTGATGCAGTCTCAGTTCGTGGCAAGTCAGCCTTCCGAAAGGTCACTACGGAGCAACAAATTGGTGCAACGAGCGCCATACCATCGGAAGATGATCCATCTCCTTTAGGTATCAGGCTTCCATTCATGATACAACACCGCATATGGCATGGGAAGTCAATCCAACGAGTCAGTGCGACCAGCTGTACTTGGATGT
>Ga0268244_10000954_pt1 | contig 10644 bp, 7 predicted proteins | sample AgamicMgSfe_FD_200258 | JGI IMG/M metagenome (GOLD analysis project Ga0268244, IMG submission 200258) | Agave microbial communities from Guanajuato, Mexico - Mg.Sf.e (v2) (version 2) | ecosystem: Host-associated > Plants > Phyllosphere > Phylloplane/Leaf | place: Guanajuato, Mexico | collected... | reverse complement strand
GGACAGGGGGGTGATGGTTGGTAGTGGCTTGTGTTGGCTGATATGGGGGTTTGTTTTCTTCTGCTGTGGAGGAGCGGTTGGTCGTGAGATGTGGTTTCCCCATTTGTTCTGCGTTGTGAGCGTTCCGTGTTTGTCCTGGAAGCTCACGGCGATCGAAATTCCCACTTGTGAGAAGTACAGTCAGGCTGTCAAACGTCATGCTCTTTTGACGTATTGAGCACGGCTGGCATTTCCCTTCGACGACACACAAATGTTATGCTGGAGCACGGATCGGTCGGTGAGCGGATGTATCAGACTGCAATGTCATGTCCGTCCGGAGGAATGACTCGATCGCGGTCACATCGTTCGAGAGAGGTTGCTGCTCCTGAGAGACGACTTTGCACATGGCGTTGATGGTCGTAGGAGCAGCGTTTCGTGCCCCGATTGCCGCGTCCGCCTGGCCGAGGCACTGATCTGGAAGGCGATGGACTGAAGATGAGGTTCTCCATATGAATCACGTGACCAATGCTCTTTGGTGGAGAGCCGTGTCCTTGTGAACGTGAATCTAGTGGTGAGAAAGACAAGCAACAAACAAGCTCAAGGACGATTGAGGAGAAGGGACCGGATGGAGGGAGGTAAGTAAAGTGCCAAGGTCAGAGTAAGGAGCTTACTTGCCCAGGACATGGAGTGTGGTTGGACCGAACGTGCCACAACTTCCTATTAGGGTATTCATTCCTGGTGATGCGTAATGGGTTGACACTGTACGCGCGACATACGGCACGGTACATGCAGTCAAGTAAGGGTCAAGGGCTGCGACGTTCATGTTGGCGGCAGCAAGGTCGTGATGATGCTGGACACATGCAATAAACAACAAATAATCAATACATGTAAACGGAAGGTTGCCCAGGCAAGGCGCGATGCTTCGTGACGTTCGCCAAGTGTATATGTGCTTGGCTTGGCTTAACATAACCTGCTTCTCATCATCACACACCAAAGTACAAACAACACAATCCACCCTCATCAGACTCATCTACCGCTCTTCCGACAACCTCCAACCTCCTCCTCCTCCTCTCATCATCATCTTCACCCTCCTCCTCCTCGCCACCTCATCGCTCGACGACGACGACGACGACATTACTGTATTGATGTTCACTTAACCCCAACCACGCTACCCCAAACTCAATCTCCGCGACGCCACCGCCCGCAATCCACAACCGACATCAGCCGTGGCTGATGTCCCCCTGCTCAGCCACATTCGCGGAAGCGCTTCCTCCTGCCTCCTTCCTTCCTTCGCCTCTCATCATCATCATCATCACCACTCTCACCATCACACTCCCTCTCTTCTCCCAACTACCCTTTCTGCACTTCGACACACTCTTTCAAGCCCCAGGCTACGACACACATTCACCCCACCCCATTCCATTCCATTCAGCCTTTCTGCCTGACTGCGCCGACCTCGAGCGCTGCGGCACCAGCACGCTACAGCCGCCTGTCTGCACACTACTGAGCCAGCCCACCAAGTCCACGCGACTTCTTGCAGCCCCGAACGAGGCTGCATATTCCGCCCCCACCCACATAACACACAATGCGTAAGTACCGTCCACCCTTCACTCCGCCCGCCTCCACCGCATATCATGGTCAGGCGAGAATCGCGAGACGCGCCATACTGACTGGAGTCTTTCCGCGTAGATTCAATCAAGAAGGCCGCGCGGAGAGAAGCCTGGTTCCATAACGACGACGACCCCGATACTAAGACGTACAACTTCTTCGGTCGCTATCGCCCCAGACGCGTCCCCGACGTTGAAAACGGCGACAGTAGTCGAGAGCTCACCCACGTGTCGACGGAGAATGACGCGACGACGCCCATCGAGAGACGACGTCGGGAAGAGAACTTTCCGCCGCCAGGTCCGCGCAAGGCGGGTACATTTCCCAATGATCCCACGACGAATGGGAACCCGCTCGCCAGCAGGGAGTACGTAGACGTCACCTCAAACCAGGGTAGCACGGAAAAGGCAGACCCTCCTCCCGCAGACACGAACGGGACGGCCGGTGGTGGGATAGACCAACCGGTGGGATCGCAACAAAGTACACGCAAACGGAGAGCACGCAAGTTCATGCCGTGGAAGAAGTCCGAGGGAGAGGTGGAGCATCCCGACACTCAGCGAACCGACACCTCGGAAAGCAAGAAGAAACACCCCAAACTCACCGTCATGGGCCAGGCCAAAGCCGTCTTCGGATCCTGGATCAATATTCTGTTAATCTTCGTCCCCGTCGGTATTGCCTGCAATTATGCCGGCGTCAACCGGATCGCCGTCTTCGTGATCAATTTCGTCGCCATTGTCCCGCTGGCCGCCATGCTGTCGTATGCGACAGAGGAGCTGGCCATGTATATCGTATGTTTTCTCCGATCCGTCGTCGAGACATTTCACTGACGTAGTGTGACCAGGGCGAAACTTTAGGGGGCTTGCTCAATGCCACCTTTGGAAACGCGGTCGAGTTGATCATCGGTGTCATCGCCCTGGCCAAGGGTGAGATTCTGATCGTCCAAACTTCCCTCATCGGCAGTATGCTGTCCAATTTGCTGCTGGTCATGGGCATGTGTTTCTTCTTCGGCGGCCTGAAGCGCACGGAGCAGTTCTTCAACATCACCGTCGCACAGACCGCCGCCTCGCTCCTGGCCCTCGCGATCGGCTCTCTCATCATCCCGACCGCCTTCCAGATCTTCGCCTCGAACGATGACGGCGTCACGCCGGCCTCCCGTGGCACGGCCGTGATGCTTCTCTTTGTCTACATCTGCTACCTGATCTTCCAGCTCCGCACCCATACCGACATGTACAACGAGCCCAGCAAGAAGTCGCCCAAGAAACCCACCGGGAAAAAGGAAGCGGGCGAGATGCGGAGAGGCATCGCGGCCATCGGCGCCGGCACCGGCGCCGCCTCGGCCGGTGGTCAGATCAACGCGGAGAACCTGGTGCAGGAGGAGGCCGAAGACGAAGACACGCCGCAGCTCACCATCATCGGCGCCCTCGTCACCCTCGCGGGCGCCACCGTCCTCATCGCCCTCTGCGCCGAATACATGGTCAGCGCCATTTCCGCCGTCGCCGCCGCCGTCTCGCCCGAGTTCATCGGCCTCATCCTGCTGCCCATCGTCGGCAACGCCGCCGAGCACGCCACGGCCGTGACCGTCGCCATCAAGGATAAAATGGACCTGGCCATCGGCGTCGCCATCGGTTCGTCCCTGCAGATCGCCCTGCTCGTCCTCCCCCTCATGGTCCTCCTGAACTGGTTCGGCGTCGGTGCTCCCGCCGACATGACGCTCGACTTTGATGGATTCCAGTAAGCTAAACTCACAAGAGACGATGTCTGGGGTACTTTGTTACTGACTTGCGTGTGTCTTTCAGGGTCTCGGTTTTGTTCATCGCCGTCATCCTGGTCAACTACCTCATCCAGGACGGCAAATCCCACTGGCTCGAGGGCGTGCTGCTGCAGGTCACCTACCTCATCATCGCCGTCTCGGCGTGGTTCTACCCTGCTTCGGCGGATATCGTCGGATGAGAGCCTTCTTTTCTCCTTTTTCCTTTTCTTTTCTTTTCCTTTCTCGTCGCGCCGCCTTTCATGGCAGCGCTCAGCCAGCTTCAGCCCGGTATCGCTCAGCCGTTCCAGGCAAGAATGGAGATATCTTCTCGGTCCTCCAGCGTGATTGTGGCGTTGGGGAAAAACGATGCAGACTGGATGTGAAGAGCCTTCCCCACCCCAGCGCCATTGCAAGCCGTGTGGAATGGGGTTGGAGGGAATGGGCTTGGAACCGATGGGTTGATTCGGACATATGGAACCCTTTCTTTTTGGGCTGAGCAGAGCAGAGCAGAGACGGACCGGGGTATGGGGAAAATTGTAAAGTATGTACGGCTTTTTTCTCCCCAACGACTTTGTAGTATAAGGTATCCTAATCCTCTTTTATCTCTCGTTTTCTCTTTTCTTTCTTTCTCCAAATCACGACGGAAAACTTGGATTTTGGATTGGATTGTCTACAGGCTCGATTCGAGATATGTATTCCACCTTTGCTTTCCTTCCTTTCGGACCAGAGATTTCGGGGTGAGGGGGTTCATTTAGCCCGTATGCTCGTGGCTTGGGTTCTGTGGGTGGCCTGGGCTCCTGAATTTGGAAGGTTCTTTCTTCTGGGCGAATTGTAAGTCGTCGGTGTACGATAGGGAAGAGGGGGGTTTCACCTCGCGAATCGGTCTCTCGCGGATGAGCGCACCCGCCGAACGGGGACTCGAGACGTTTTATTCGAGGGCCGCTTTGGCGGAAACGCATCTAATCCCACGAAGCTATGGATTCGGTGTAGCTAGCAAGCACCCACCTACCCTCAGGCCAAGTAAAAGCACAGCACATTCAATGTGCTGGAGCCATGCCAAAGCTTACGTCGTGGGGAGTCGCTTGGGAGATTTAGGGTATTCTTCTGCAGTGTTTGTGCAGTTTGAGCTGATTGAGCTGATTGCTTTCCTAGGAATGGAACGAATGGATTCTTCGGTTCACGAACGAACGAACGAACGGATTCGGCCACGAACGAATGAACGATATCTACCTACGGACGAACTCCAGTCACGGAAGTTGCGAATTCACGGATTTCAACGAACTTTAGTGGAAATTTCAGGGAGGGACTTAACTGGCAAGTTGGGAAGTCTTCGACTCGTCGACTCCCTACCTCACCACCTCGGCACCTCACGAATCCGAGGACTTCTCAGGAGCAGCTCGCGAAAACTCACGTAGCGAAGTGTAGCACCTCAGGCAAGCACTCGTACTGGAGTCAGCGACGTCGTGGGGCACCTGGATGGGCATCTCCGCGTCTTCTTCTGCGGTTCCTTTTGCCTGCTTTAGGCCGGTCGTTTCTTTGCGGATGAGACGAGCTCGATCACCGAGTTGTTAACTCACCAACTCACTCACCAATCTACCGATTCACCAGTTCCACCCACCGACTCACCACCTCACCCACCCTATCACGAACTCACTCACTCCTTCCCTCACTAATTCTCTCTCGAGAACGAGCGAGCTCATCGACTCACTCAGGAACTCACTAATAATTTCATCAAATCACCACCTCACGGACTCAACGACTTACCAACTCACTCTTCATCTGCCCACCTCACACACAAGTCCGTTGTCTGAGGCAGTCATCAACTTAGTCACCACCTCTCGAACGAACGAACGAGCTCATCAACTCACCCACTCACTTACCTACTCATTCAACCAGCTCATCAGCTCACCCCCTCACTCGCCAAATCCCTCGTTTCGAGCATCCACAGGAGCGCTCTTTCACCCGGCAGGCTCTTTCACTCGGCAGCCCTTTTCCTCCTCTGTACCCAACACGTGCAAAGAAGGCCCTCACGTGCGGTCTAGGCGGTGCTTGGCTTCCACGTGCGATTGCGTGAGGCGAGGGCATATATACCTCTTCCTTCGCCCTCGACTTGCTTCTTCTTCTTCTCTCTTACATCCACTTCCACATCTACCTCTTCTACAACTTCTTCCTCTTCCACTCCTTGTCATCCACCCCCACCTCCTCTGCTCTTCTTCTTTTCACACTTCGATACCTCTTCGAAAGCTACCTTCAACGGCTACCTTCGACGACAGCTACCTTCGATCACTCTGGACTATACCCATCTTCAGACACTCTTTTTTGAGACACCTCTCCGCGATACCTCTCTTCGATTGTGCCCTCAACACTCCCCTCCGTCATCCACACCCACCACACACATCCGAGATTCCACTTACCAATAAGCATTTCAATTCGCCAAGAAACAACATCCGACAACCATCATGGAAGCCCAAGCTCCTGACAACGGCGGCTCTCCTGTGGCCATCAAGAAGGAGCCAGTAGAGGCTAGGCCATTCACTACCGGCGAGGTCATCAATCTGCTCGAGGATGACGACGAGGACGATATGGACACCGGCTGTCTTCCACGTCTGAGCACCTCGTTCAAGGCATCCCCGCAGAAGTACGACGAGCCTGCACCGCCAGTCTCGCAGGACGACGACGACGACGCTGCACCGCCGATCGAAGAACCGATCGAAGAACCGCAGGAGAACGACGATGCTGCACCGCCAATCGAAGAACCGCAGGAGAACGACGAACCTGCACCGCCTGTCGAGGAAGCGCAGACCGCCAACCGTGCAACGACGCTCGACCTCGGGACGTCTATTCTCGGGCCTGGCAAGAAGCAAAGTGGCACGGAGAGGCTGCTTGCAGCTCAACGGAAGCACGCCTACCTTGTGCCCAAGATCCAGCAAGGTTCGGCCAAAGCTACGGCTCCGCCAGCTGAAGTCGAAGCACCTCAGTCTACGGAGAATTTTACCGCCGCCAACTCCCCTCAGGCTACGGAGGACGTCACGGCCGCCAAGTTCGCCAAGGTCAAGCAAGCATATGTGCGCAAGAAGCGCGCTGGCACGGTCACGGTGGTTGAGGAGATCGAGTGGATGAAGGCAGAGGCCGCGGAGCAAAGCCGGCTGAAGAAGATGAAGTTGGACGAGGAATACGACCGGACCACTCCGTCGGATGATAGTGCTAATGACGGCATCTTCGTGCTAGACGACCCTCCGTCGCCAAAGCCCAGTGCGCTCAGCGAAATTGAGGATCCTCAGCCGAAGAAACGTGGACGGAAGCGTAATAACGCCCACAACGACAATGAAACAGAGGAGAGCGAGCAGCCTGCTCGTAAGCGAAAGGCCTCCACAATATCCCGGAAGGGTCGCAAGGTGACCGAGGCGACGTACCCGGAGGCCGATGTCGGAGATGCTCTAGAGCGAGGCAAGCGTCAGGCTGCGAAGAATAAGGCCACCCCCAAGGCGAAAGGCAACGCATCCAAGAAGAATGCAGGCCCTTGTATGACCAATGTGAACTCGATCAGGGGCACTGACGTCTTCCGGGACACGGCGAAAGTCCAGAATCTGCCTTCACAGCCGAAATTTGCTGCAAGTACGCGCCCGGACGCGTTTAAGCAGATGGTCGCTGCGTCGCTAGAGGAAGGTTCAACGAAGAAGGACGTCACAGCTGACAAAAAGTACCTGGACGATGCGATCAAAGCCTTTACTGGGACTGGATCGTTGAAGCCAAGCCTGGATGGGTTATGGAACTTAAAGGGGATGAGGAGCACTCTCGAACATTATCAAGTTCTAGGCGTGGCCTTCTTGCGTCGTCGCGAGAATAGCTCTACCGAGCCTCGAGGTGGTATTTTGGCCGACGACATGGGCCTTGGGAAGACTGTGATGATGATCGCGAACATCATCAATGGGATGCCCAAAGATACAGCGAGGCGCAAGACTACTCTGATCGTCGCTAGCCCGGCTCTAGTCACACAATGGGCCCATGAAATCGAGAAGCATTGTCTGCCGAAGAGCGAGAACAAGCACGGCATAGGCAATGTCATCCAGCATCGACCTGGCGCCCGAGTAAGGTCCAACAATCCGGTCAAGGTGCTTGAAGGCGCCGATGTGGTCCTGACCACGTACACTGAGGTTTGCCGAAGCTACCCAAAGGCGGTCATTCCACCTGAACTGGTCACAGCCAAGCAGAAGGCTGATTGGTGGACATCTTACTACGAGCAAGAGAAAGGGCTGCTCCACAGGATGAAGTTTCACCGAGTTGTCCTCGACGAGGCTCAGGCGATCAAGAACCACCGTAGCCATACATCTCTGGCGTGCCGGACTCTAGAAGCAAGACATTACTGGGCAATCACCGGTACACCCGTGATGAACACGATCAAGGAATTTGTAAGTATACTGTGCGGCCTTATACTCACTCGAGCACGCAAGCTGACTCTTCAGTACCCATACTTCAGATTTCTCAAACAGCCCCACACTGGCAGCTACAAGATCTTCAAAGAGAACTTCTGCAAGCCCAACGACGCTGACGGCACGAGCCGACTCGTCCAGTTTCTCAAGAGGATCATGTGCAGACGGACCCATGCCGACGAGTTCTTCAGCGCCCGACTGCTAGATCTGCCACCGCCTCAGGAGCACACCGTGTGGCTCGAGTTCAGCGGGGTCGAGCGTCAAATCTATGAGATCGTGAAGAGGCGCTTCATCGAGCGTATCAACTGCATGGCCAAGCGCGGTACGCTTGAGAAACAATACAGTCACATCTGGATAATGATCCTCCGTCTCCGTCAGATGTGTGGTCACATCTTACTCGTTCAAGGGACTGTTGTGGACCTCTTGGAACGCGAGGACTTCGAGAAGCTGAACGCGATCACTTTGAATGAGGACCAAGAGGACCAACAGAATGACGAAGGCGCTAATTTACTTATCCACCTACGCAACGTTCTCAAAGATAACGCCGGCGTCAAAACTATCCGAGGCAGTATTCAGGGCGCGGTGATCTCTTCGTCGGAGAGCGTGCCTACCGGCTCACTCGACATCGACAATCATGAGCAGCAGACTGGAGGCAAGCACGGTCTCAGCTTCAAGTTCAGACGCTATCTCACTTTTCTAGTCAAGTCGGAGCACTGGGATGCCATCACGCAGAGGACTCTCTGCACCGGATGCCGGCAGCCGCCGCAAAACCCACAAGTGACTAGTTGTTTCCACATTTACTGCCTGTCGTGTCTGACGGACCTTCAGCATATGGATGCTAGACGTGGGCACGACCGCGCTCGCTGTTCCGAATGTGGCGATACCTTTACCAACGCGCAGGCATGCGAGGGATTGGACACTGTCGAAGCCGCCAGGACTACTGCTCGCTCAGCTAGTATCGACCAGCAATCGCCCCAGAAGGCCCGCAAGGCAGGAGGCGGGCTGGGCATGGACAGCTGGATTAACATGCCGGGCCAAGTCCTACCGTCTGCTAAGACCATGGCTTGCAAGGCTCAGATCCTGAACTGGTTCCAGGAAACCCCGGGAGTCAAGGTCATCGTGTACACCCAGTTCTTGCCCATGGTCCGCATCTTGGGCAGAATTTGTCAGACTGAAAAATGGGGCTACGTTAACTACACGGGCGCGATGAGCCACGATGCTCGCGACAAAGCCATCGAAGAGTTCCGCGAGAAGCCCGAGAAGCAGATCATGCTAGCCTCGCTGCAGGCGGGCGGTTACGGTCTCAACCTCACCGTCGCGTCGCGGGTGATCCTTCTCGATCCGTGGTGGAACGCTGCTGTCGAGCAGCAGGCGTTCGCTCGCGTCTTCCGCATTACACAGACCAAGGAGACGCGGTTCACGCGGTTTGTCATCAAGAACTCCATCGATAGTGCTATGCAAGCGACCAAGGACCGGAAGCAGATGGAGATTGACGAGGTGATGGACGATTCGAGGCGGAACGAGCAACTGAGCGTCGAGGAGCTCATGAGATTGTTCGGCGAGGTGAGGGAAGATGACGAAGGGAAGCCGTTCATCTTCGCCGAGGGTGATGATAGGGATGATCATCGGCTGGTGACTGTGGATGAGGAGGATGAAGATGCCAAGATGGGTAATGAGGAATAAGGTCAGGCGAGAGCAGAATCAGCTAGCGGCTGTGGACGATGAGGGCGAGGAAGCCAACTTGGGTGACGAGAGATAAGGGTGGGGGGACCAGAACGACGTGACTGTGCGAATAGGCAAGGGAGGGGTCTTTGCAGACATCGACCACAGATTGGCATGACATGGTGTGATACGAGGCTACCATACCAAAAGCGGTGTGAACAGACGAGTGAATATCAAATTGGATGATGATGACATGTATCATAGTCTCTGCGTGGGTATCGAGATATCAAAAGAGACATAGCTTCGTGCATATGCAGACAAGAGACACCAGCCTCATCACTCCTGACCTCCGATATACCGGTAAACGACGGAGAAATCCCTTCCCTTGCATCGTTCATCCGCATCCACCGCGGTGTAGATCTCTTTAGCATAAGTGCCGAGTTCAGGAACCACGTTCGCTTCCGTGGCAGCTTGGATCGCTAGCTTGAGGTCTTTCAACATCAAGCTCGTGCCGAATCCGCCTTGATAATCTGAGCTCGCTGGAGCTTTGGGGTCCACGCCAGGGACAGGATTGTTGATCTCGCTAGGCCAGCATCTGCCGGTTGCTGTGTTGATCATATCCGCGAGCGTGGCTGGATCGAGGCCCCACTTCACGCCCATGCTCATCGCCTCGCAGGTTGCGATGTTGTTGAGCGCCAGAAGATAATTGTTAGCCAGCTTGCCTTTGAGACCACTGGACTGCGGGCCTAGATGTACCACACGCTTGCCCATCATACTCAGGACACCGGTGGCGCGATCAATGAGCTCCGGCGGCGCGCCGACCATGAATGTGAGGCTTCCAGCGCGTGCACCAACTACACCACCGGACATCGGTGCGTCGACGAACTTTCCTTGACCGCTGCTGTGAGTCGCGTTTGCCAAGTCTTTCGAGCTTGAGACGTCGATCGTCGAACAGTCGATGAAGAGACGCTCTTGGGTGATTTCGGCATCGGAACGGAGGGTCGGCGGTTTGAGCATCTGCTGGAAGACGTTCTGAACGTGGTGTGGCTCGGGTAGGACGGTAATGACAGTTTCCTATGGTGCAGCAGCGTCGTCAGTGATTGCGGCAACATAGCAAGTATTCCAATTGATCGTATGTGAGATTGTGGCGTTCAGAGGATTGGCTTTGATATTGGGTAATCAGGCTAACAGCATTCGCTGCCAACTTAGATCATGGAT
>Ga0268244_10000953_pt1 | contig 10657 bp, 11 predicted proteins | sample AgamicMgSfe_FD_200258 | JGI IMG/M metagenome (GOLD analysis project Ga0268244, IMG submission 200258) | Agave microbial communities from Guanajuato, Mexico - Mg.Sf.e (v2) (version 2) | ecosystem: Host-associated > Plants > Phyllosphere > Phylloplane/Leaf | place: Guanajuato, Mexico | collected... | reverse complement strand
GAGACCGCGGCGTGAAAGTAGTCCTATCTTGATGCACAGATAGTCTATAATGCCAATTGTATACCGACATAATCGTACTTTGTCTTTGCGAAGAAGATGACTATCTTGTAGTATCCTCCTCGGTGACATGCATCTCTTTGCTTCGGAGATAAAAGTCTTGGCATGATTTTTCCCCGGCCTCCAGAAAAAAGATTCCGCGCAACAATCCATCTCAAACATTTATCGTACACGCACCTCTGCCAACATTTCCACGACAACGGCAAGTGTTTCCATAATGGATACCGAAGCCTATCTCCGTAAGCATGGTTGGCAAGGAACCGGCCATTCTCTCCATCCGACGAAAACCCATGCCATAAAAAGACCTCTCCTCATCAGCAAGAAGATCGACGTGCTGGGCCTCGGTATCAAAAAGAACGACGCCGTAAGCGACCAGTGGTGGATGCGCGCATTCGACGCCAGTTTGAAAGACTTTGGTACAGGTGGAAAAGGTCTGCTCTCGTCTGTGAAAGAGCACGGAATCAAGCGCGGTGGACTCTACGGACGCTTCATCAAGGGCGAGGGCGTACCGGGGACCATCGGTGTCGCTGTCGAGAGCGCGGACGTCGCTAAGAAGACTGGAAGCAATGCTGAGAAGAAAGTCAAGAAGATCAAAAATGTGGAATCGAGTGACAAAGCGTCGCGACGAGCGAAGAAATTGGGGCTGGATCCTGAGACGTACGCTGCGCTGCCGGTGAGGAATAGTAAGGTGCAGAAGACTTTGTTGGACCAGCTTAGGGCGCTGGAGCCAGAGAAGAGGAGGCAATATCAAGTTAGGGCGGACCAGAAGGGGCAGAAGTTGGAGATTTACTTTATGAATCGTGTTAGGAAGAACGAGAAGGCTGCGAAAAAGGCCAAGGGTTGAGGTTCCTATTGTTCGACAAGGGTCAGCCATGTTATTACGTTATGCGCGCGGCTAGCTTCATGAATTCAAGCCAGAGGAACCGATTCGAGGAATGGGCAAGACGATATACCACGAAGCTATGGATTCGAGAAGGGAGCACTGGGCTCTTCGACATGGTCATCAGTCTTTCACACATGCAGCTGGTCTTCGGAATTGCTATGACAATTCTCGCGATGCATCAAAGCCGTATTGGACGATGGACATGTTCTGCCGAACACGAATGACTAGGCAGCGTTGGAACCAACTCGAGGCCGAATTGTAATGAGATTCTTCATGATGTATCGGGCATTATGTTCTGCTTCGGCCTGTTCTTGGACACTCTGCATTACGTTTGTCGGTTCTAGCAAGATGATGGTTAAGAGAAATAGATACCCACAGACAATCCCCGTACTATCAACAATTTCACCATCTTACCAATTTTCCTCGTGGCTCTCTAATTTTCTTCAAGCATGCATGGTGCATTTGAAATGTGGAAATGCATAAAGCGACTGGAAGCGCTATAGAAGGTGATATCACAGGGTCTAGACCACTGCACTCACATGGTTGATCGGCCATGCACTTCCGACAGCCTAAATTCCCCGGATCAAAATCCGGCAGGCGCGACCCTTTCCTTTGCACTGGGGTCGCCCCAAATTTGCAGAAAAAATTACCCCAAACTAGGAAGGCGCGGAATCCACAAGCCACACACATCAAGGCGCTTACTTTGTACTGTTCCGACAGTTTATTCTCGTCACCATTCCAGAGCCTTCACAATCGACAAAATCTGCGAAAAAATACCAAAAGAAGTCTACACTGTGCGCTGGCAGTCCGTGTCACAATTCTATTCACGTGCCGAGGCCGACGCTCTAGACTCACTCTTCCGACACTTCGTTGACTTCAAATTTCTTCCTCTCCTGCCTGGTACTACCACAAACTTTGCTCACAAACGAGATCACGGCATATTTCAGACTGCGCCATCTACACATACGGCCTCTCACCACTTGATCGTATCTCTGCAGTCTTAGAATCACACTCACTCACACCTCACCACACAACACAAACATTATGCGCCGCCAGACCGCAATTTCGGCGCGATTGTACACTCATCTGTACCCAAGAGGCCCAACCTCACACGACCCCCCGAACTTCTCAGCCTACCTCGCACGCTACCTGATTCCAGAGATCCGCGTCGAAACCGCTCGTTTCTACGGCAGTCTCGACACGATCGAAGCGCGCTACCCAGGCCTGAACTACACCTACGAACCACACATCAAGCGCCTATCGACATTCCCACACCATGCGCGGCTCTTTCGCGCCATCCGCGAACTAGGTCTCTCCGACGGCGAAGTGCTCGACATGGTGCGATGGGAAGGAACACTATGGGCGCGGGAGCGCTTTGAGAAAGACGAGGGAGTCACGGTGCGGGATACCACGGGCGACGGTATTGTTGCGTGGACGGATCCTAGGGTTGTGCCTAGGGCGCTGCCGGTTCAGAAAATGATGCGTAAGAGTAAGGGCAAAATCAGAGCGACGACGACGACTACGCAGACGGTTACAAGGACCAGGGCTGTGGAGCCTAGAGTTGAGGTGCAGGAGAGGGAGTTTGCCGCTGTGGGTGGTGTGGCGGACGGACCGTTGGATTACGATGAGGAGGAAGAGGACGAAGACGAGGAGAGTGGGTCTGGAGAGGAAGAAGAGGATGATGATGAGAGGGAAGAGCACGAGGATGAAGACGAGGTTCTGGACGATGAAAGTGGGAGTGTCGGCGAGCAGATCGAAAGTATCGGACTGGATCTTAATAGGCGGCTTCTGGATGCCGTTATGCGCCGGGAGAGAGGAGAGAACGTCGAGATGGACCCGGAATTCGAGGCGTTCTTGAAGGAGCAGATCGAGAACGGCAACCTGAGTCGCTTCATCATGGGCTTTTCGCCTGGAAACGAGGCATCTACGCGCTTATCGAGCGTGCTTAATGCAGCGAGCATGGTGTCGGTCAATAGCCCGCAGGTGCCCACGACGACATCATCTGCGATTTGAATTGGGGAATATTTTATAACGGAATTTCGTTGCTCTGGTGGCACATTAGCATGGCGTTTTGGTATTTACGAGCCGGAAGAGGATTGGAAAAAGTTATCCATCCCAGCAAGGAGTTTACGGTGCATTGCGATCATCACGGATTCAGAAGGGTGATCGCGGACGGGAATGATACATGTCAATCAGCATAATTGATTGAATAGGAGGTACTTGGTCTCTATCTCTGCTTCGTTAAACATTACTTTTCATACCCACACCGTCATCCTCAGTCTTCAAGTCTTTCCTTTCATCGAATGGAACCCCACGCCAACAAGCAGCCTTCACCTGCAACTTGCATCCAGACTTCAACTCGCAGTCTACAACCAGACCTTGGTCAGATCCACAGCCGCACAGTTCTGAGGAAGGCGCATAGGCGTTTGGCGGGCGAGGTCGGATGCAGAAAACCTAACGAAAAGCTGCGGCACGCCATGCCACCAATCGCAGACCATGTACCCAATGGAAGATCTGACTTCGGTCGGAGGCTCGCTGTATCCGTCCTGTTCAAGCGACTCTCTTTCGACAGACGTACCATTGCCAGGACTGATGTGGACAACGTCCCATCCAGTGTCGCGTCTTTCACTGGGGTGAAATCCGAGAGTCCCCTTGTCGTCGACAAAGTTCAGGCGATATACGTCCACTTTCGGCGGGTATATTCCCATGTAGATGTCGTACTCATACGGCCTGACCCAGGCGAGACTGAAGTAGGCTTGCAGCGCTTGCGTTATGTTTGAGGTCAGGATCGCGTCGGCTTTGTCCTCGTTGTTACGGGTCGAGGTCGCGGCCAGGAAGAGGTTCTCGAACTGGGTCTCGTTGTGCGCCGTCGTTTGATCTTTCGCCAGCTTCGTCTTGATCAAGAACGACTGAGTCGTGTTCATGCCCTGAGCCAGAGCTGTTGTGGCCGTAGCCAATGAGACGACGAAGGACAAGAAAAGCATGTCGTTCTTGTGTGTGATACTCAAACTCGGACGAGAGAATATTGGAAAAGCGAGTGGTATCGGAAGAGCAGAATAGTAGTGGGAGACGTGCTTATATAGACTCAAATCGACGATATTACTTGCTCAGTGTCTTTCCACTGTCAAAGCACGCGCATGAATGTCTCCAGTTGTCTTCATCGTCCTACGCGTCGACTCGGCGCGGCGATTTGATGTGCAGTGAGGTGGAAGCATGATCGTTGAACGTGGTGGGAGGATTAGCGATACACCAAGAGCTAAAACCTGATGAACGGCGATAGCTGTACATAGTGTCTTCGGTCAATAGCCTTAGTATTTGGTATCACTTTCTTCAAGGGACCACGTCACGACTATCATATATGCTACAAAACCCAACTATAGCTACCTACATACAGCGTCTCAAGATGAGCACGCGCCCGTCGGTAACTTATCATACCTTATGAAGATTACTGTAACGCATAAAGTGGTTCGCGGTAATAACAGGTCTACCCAAAGAAGGGTGAATGAACGACGATAGCAAGCTGTCGGATGAGATTGAGAGGGTTCGATTATATGCAGAAGCCGCAGATCACCAAAGACAGACCCGCTTCGTCTGGTCCTCAACCCGGGGTCGAAATGGCCTCGATCCGCGATATCATACTCTACTGTAGACCTTACTGAAGGTCATTTGCTGCGAGGTCTCACACGTTTGAGACACGGCAATGTGTGCTGGGTGACATTTGAAAAGACAGCGTGTCATTAACGAGGGTCACCAATTGGCAGGTAATTCTTGAATTGCATAGACGTCGCCCGGTTCGATACATCTTTTTGTGAAGTGGTGTTACAGAAACAATCTTCCTATTTAACGCGTTGAATCTGAACTAATGCATCAATACAACAAATGTCGCTTTACCTGCCCCTACATGACTGAGATAAGCCTGTAGCTCATCATCATGGTCGATCTGAATCATCATGTCTGGAGCCGCGGGACTGCCAACCACGCCCTCGATTCTACCGATCTGACTCGGGTGGCCTCCTCTGCATGAAAGTGCGGCTGCGTGAAGACTCTGAACAGTCGGTTGCGCAAGTGCACCAAGCCAGAGTGTCGGAGCGCCTTGCGCCGTCGACATAGCGTTGAGGCGAAAGTAAGCAGGAATTGGATTCGCAGAGGCATCAGGTAGTGGATAAGGCGCTGGCAGAGGGAGAGCTTCGTCCAACAAAGAGTGATTGCTGGCGGCTAGAAGTAATGAAGGATCAATCTGTGGATCGTTTGATGCGGACGCAGTCGGGGCTACCGCCATGATGGCCTGACCAGGCGGTGCTGTTGATTTTCGATTTCGTGGAACGGCAGATCCATCGTTGTTTGGCCTGGGCCTCTTTGCTTTGGTGGGATCATTCTTAGCTTGCTCTTCTCTCCATCTTTTCATAATCTCCCTGCACAACAGATTGATGGCTCTAACCACCCTCTCCTTGTCTGGACCTTCCTCGGTCGGTATCTGATTCCTGAGTCCCGTTTGTTCGAGCCATTGCTCTTTCAGTTCGCCCAAGTTGTCGGATTCGAACGTGTTGACGAATCCATTTGCAGCCAGAATCGCCATCAGACTGTCGCGCAACTCCCTGGCTTGATCGGGGTTGATGCCCAAGATGTTCTTCGCGTCTGCAAGAGTAAAAGCCTTACCAGAATTGCGTATGTGTTTCGTGACATCCATACAAGCGACGTCCAGGGAGAGGCGTATGCGTTGAAGCAGACTTTGGTCCGGCGTTGAGAAGACTTGATTCAGATGTGGATTGGTCTGAATCAAAAAGTCTTTAGCGGCTTGCCATGCCTCTGGTCCACAGGTAGTCTTTCTGAGAATACCTCTCTGCCGACAGATCTCTTCGAATTGGCTGCGTACATCCCAGTACATCTGTTTGTCAAGCTGTAACAAGGTACGGACTTCGCCGAGTGTCGTCTCGGAGGGATATCGTGGAGGTCCGCGGATATCAGCTTGGGCACCAGCTCCATTGTTGTCGCCTTGAGGTCTTCTGCGTTTACGAGCCTGCCACTTTGGATCGCTGTCCATCATTTTTCTACGCCTGTATCGCTCACGGCGGTCCAACATGCCGTCTGTTCGACGCGTCAGCTCGGATGTTGGGACACAGGCGTGAAGGAGCTCACCATTCTCTGCAACAAGCTCTTGTGGCTGTGGCGTAAATGGACCCATTTGTTGCTCATGCAGTTGTTGATTAGCCATTTGCATCTGATCGTCTGCCAGCTGATTGGCTTGAGCAATTTCAGATAGCTCATTCTGATCAATTTGATCGTCTTGTCCACCTGACTCAGCTTGCTCCTCGGGCAAGGTCATGGCAGTACCGTTGGGTCGTCTCAGGAACCATTTGTGCTTGGCTCGGATGCGCATCAACTCACGGCCGGTGACAGTATATCCTTCCGAGGTGAGGATAGGGACCATGTCCTTCTGCATGATGTTTGACTCCCATAGCTGTCGTACGCGCTCGATAAGAGCTTCGTTCTTATGAGTGCGATTTTGCTTGGGTGGAAAGTCCCAGCGCTATATGCCGTATCAGATGGTGTCGAGGTTGATGAAGTGATGGCAAGCAGAGATAATTAAGGCGACCGTGCGGCTGGGTCAAGTATATGATGTTGCTACTGCTTACCTTGAACTGAACTTGGAAAGCACGTCGACTATATCAGATCAGCCATGCTCATAATCGCACAATAATTGCGGACTTGTAGTTGTCGGACACTGTAGTTGAGGACGGAGGTCGAGAAAGACTTACCTTGGGGCAAATCCCAACTCTTGTCTGAAATACTCCTTGATCTCTTCCAACGTTTTCTTCTCTTGTACGTACATGCGGAAGCAAGCTTCGCGCTTGTCATCCCAGTCGTACACCATGATAACGATGCGACAATTGGACTTGTGCGCGATCAGGACTCGAGGGCGTGTTGGTGATATTTGCAAGCGATCCTGACGGGCGGCGAGATGATACGAGTGGGAACGCCAAGACATCGATCAACAGGCACCAGCCGCACAACTTCTTCAAAGTCACCTTCTGTACTTCATAACATGCTTCACCTGCAATCACAAGCCAAACTTTAAAGTCAAGAAGTAATTCGTCTGGATCTACTGAATGTGAGCCACCACGAGAGCTGTACTTGACCAACATAAGAAAATCCGTCAGAGACCACCTTACGCTTCTTGTCGCAACAACATAGCCTGTTTGGAGTCCCAAAATTGTAAGCGCAAATACGATAAGATGCTCCTGTGTTGTTGCTTCCTATTTCAGAAAGGACAACGATGCAACGAAACGGATGCTGCTGCAACAAGGGTGAAGTAGGTACTTTGTCAGATGTCAGATCTAGCAGGCACAATGGCGACTCTGTACAACATTGGAACCTGCGCATGTATAAGGTAGCATGATCAGTGGGAATCTCCCACCTGACAATAATGTCATACTCGAACCGTACATTCAATCAATTCAGGAATTTCTCGAGAAACTTGGCTCATATGGCGTTGGTCTGTTCGGCAATGTTGACCAAATACAATGGAGGTTTTCTTGTTCCGGCCGTAAAACATGGTAGTAAGCTCAACCCGTTCAAAAGTTTCCGTTGTTTAAGGCATATCCGTGACCTTCAGAGGGGTTCGTGGCGTGACTTAGCAAATCTCGTGACGAGGTGAAGCTTTCGGAAGGAGAAGTCAACAGTCAGTTCCTTCTCTTCTTCAGACGGCTTGCGATATGGATGAGGTATGTCTGCCCGTACTCATATCTACGCAGTAAGTACCATAATATAATACCACGACAGTGACAGCGACAGCGATATGACGCAGGTCGCTGCGCCCTGCAGCCAAAAGAAATGTCACTTCCCGAAGAAAGGCTAAAAGGCACTCGCGAAGTCGGTACAGCGAAATAAAGTGCCCTGCTTCATGCAATATATTAACAGTACAAATGCAAGTTGACGATTATTTTACGTAGGTATGTAGGTACTCTGCTGCAATGCGCGCGCCTGAAATACTGCCTACAAGTAGTTTACAACTGCATATACGGTGGCGAAACATCCCCTTAGTCCTGACGAAGCTGTTTTCCTCCTGTACAGTAGCATACGAGAATTCAAAGTCTCTTGATTTGTTTCTCGTTTGTGCTGTACCCGTGCTGTTCAGATTCGACGTTTCGTACTGCAACTTAGTTGCTTTGACCGCTTTCCCCCAGTTGAAGTTCAGTTTCCAATCCTCGTTGACGGGACTTGCCGGACCTTCTAACCACACAACCACATCGTCTTCTCCATGCGCACTGTAGTAGCATCCTGAACATCCATCACTACATTATTGTTTGTGGCTCTTCGAATACCCACGAAGCGTCGACCGTGGTGTTCCAGGAATTAATACTGGTCAGCACCTCCATTACGCACCGCCGCTTGACACTTCTACACCCTCCCACGATCCTACCGCATGATGCAAGTGTATCGATGTCATACTTCGGCCACTCGTCCATGCCCATAACCGGGACCCTATGAATTATCAGGAATCAATCCTCACACACTCCGGCGGCTTCGACAGTACGAGCAAACCACACAAGACCAATCAGTCGTCACCTCCGGCCGATACATTCGTCGATTTGCAATCATCGAAACATATCGCCGAACCGACATCGCAGGACGACCCTTTAGCCTCGCTCAACTCACAGTCGCAGTTCCGCCCTCCACCTCTTCCAGCATTGAAACTCCCTGGTATTAAATTCGGTCGCGGATTTGATGGCCAGGTAGCCCAAGCGGCTGCTCCAACTTCTCATCCGCAAGAGACAAGGGGGAGGTCTATATCCAATCCGGAAGAAAAACAACTCGACTCAAACAATACCAGCAAGAGCAAGCAAGAACCTGTTGTACGTGTTGCGGATTTGTTCGTTATCAACGCGATAGGAGCCATGAAGATCGGAACTCTACACTGCTCACAGAACATTGGGATTACAAACCTTTACTGACCTGATTTGTAGACGCCATCTGGTGATCGAAAACGACAATTCGACGCGCTCTCATCACAGGCCCCAACATCCGAGCCGACTTCGAAGCGAGCTCGATTGTATCCCGACAAGCGGCACGTTCTCGATCGCTTCAACTTCTCTGGTCCTTCAGTCAACAATCAACAACCTCCTTCTCCGCTCTTCTTTAGCAACAGAGCCATTGGCCGACCATCCCTTCCGCCTCGATTTTCTAGTTCGGAAGCAGCAGCCAGAATGTTGAGCAAAGCAAAGACAGAAGACGGTCATATCAAGACTGTGAGTCTGGCCCGAGGGACCGTCTCAACGCCGGCCATACCCTCCGTAATGACCATGCGCGCTTCTTCAGACAGAGCCAGCACTATCCGATCAATCTCTCCAGATTCCACCAATCACAAGAGCAGCGGTCCATCTTCGGGTCTGATAAGTTCGATAGGAGTTGTGGAGCTATTGGAACAAGACGAACGACCCACAATGATTGTGGACTTGGGCGACAGCACCAACTATGGTATCGGTCAGTTACGACCAATCTTCGTGAATTCTTCACTTCGATCATATGGCAGGCTTATGGAGCTTGTGACTGGTCAGGGGGAGGAGAACTTGTCGGCTGGCGACAAACCTGCTGTGCAGGCTGATACCACAGCTCCTCGGTCTTTTGTCCACTTCAAGGCTTGGTTACTGAGCGCGGCAGTCAATGGTGAAAGTCTCAATGTCTGTCTACCATCTTTTAATTTCGCCGGACTGTCTTGGTCTTGTTCTACACTTCGGAAAAGGTTGCGGTTGGTCAGCGGCTCTTTTGCACCGGGCTCTACCTCTCCAGGTGTCAAGGCGTTGCTGCACCCTTCGAACAATCCGTCGAGACAGTCTGAGAAAATACCACAAGACCCACAAGAACCGTCGGATTACTTCGGCAGTGCCGCACCACTACCTGCGCGGCCTACGCAGTCTCGAAACGGTTCAAGCGATGTTGTGCCCTCGACTGAGACGCCTTTATCTGCCAAACTATTGTCGCATCACTCTAGCTCCGATGAAAGTGGGTCAAGAAGCCTGGTACGGCAGAACTCTGACTTGCTTGTAATCGACGATCTGCCAGTAGTGGATGAGGAGCCTTCTTTCGACTGGACTCGCATACCAGTCAGCGACAATATGCCGCGACACATCCAATTCGCCAGATCCATAGATTGGGGCTCTACTTCGCTGGGTCCAATCGAGTTTTGGCCTGCGGATCTGAGGCAGATGTGTAACTTGATCATGGCCAGTCCTCACCCTGCTGCCATGTACTGGGGAGACGATCTGATTGCAATCTACAACGAGGCATACATTCTCCTGGCTGGGCAAAAGCATCCGCAATTAATGGGCCAGAGTTATAGTGAGGCATGGGCAGAGATATGGCATGAAGTCAAGGATGTCTTTGAAAACGCGAAGCAGACAGGTGAAGCAACCATGAAAGATGATGATTGCTTGTTCATCAAGCGAAGCGGCTACCTCGAAGAAACGTACTTTTCCTGGTCTATTATCCCAATGGTTGGCAGCGATGGTAGTGTCATGGGACTGTACAACCCGGCTTTCGAAAAAACGCGAAGGAAGATTGCCGAACGGCGCATGTTGACTCTCCGTGAGATCGGTGAGCGAACGGCTTCTGCGAGAGATGTTCGCTCGTTCTGGGAGCAAGTACTGGCTGCTTTCGAACTCAACGAGTACGACACCCCGTTTGTGTTGCTCTACTCAGTCACGGACGATATCGACTCTG
>Ga0268244_10000952_pt1 | contig 10659 bp, 11 predicted proteins | sample AgamicMgSfe_FD_200258 | JGI IMG/M metagenome (GOLD analysis project Ga0268244, IMG submission 200258) | Agave microbial communities from Guanajuato, Mexico - Mg.Sf.e (v2) (version 2) | ecosystem: Host-associated > Plants > Phyllosphere > Phylloplane/Leaf | place: Guanajuato, Mexico | collected... | reverse complement strand
TGGTGAGGGCTATTCCGGAAGGAGACAGCCAAGTGGTCCCACCGGCAGCATCCCAAAGATCGAAACGTGCGTCTCTTTTCGTGTCACTTGTAACACTCTGCTCGGAGTCGCACATCACACACACACACACCCCCGTGGGTCGTGAGCCGTGGACCGTGGGACGTGACCCGTTGCAACGTTGCGACTTGCGCGGCTTCGTGCAGGGCCCGCCCCGGTATATGAGCTGTTATTGCAGGCTATTACGAGGTCACGTCTTGATTGGATCAACAGATCGGACAAGAACGGTCATCATGGGAGGATTCAGGAGTGATCACCGGACCAATCAATTCCTGATCGACCAGCTTTGCTTTTTCGTCTGTGGCCCCCTCGTGTAACATCGCTGCGACGGCGATGTGAAGAGGAAGAAAATCTCGTTCGACGAGAGGGAAGATACGAGGCGGCTAGCGGCTTTGCCACCACCACACCAGCGACTCAGCGCTACGGCAACGCGAGGATCGTGTTACCGTTTTGCGTTTGGAGGAGTCGTCGGAGCACTAGACACGTTTGGTCAGTTAACCTTGCCACATCGCTGTTGGCAATAGAGTACGCAATCCCCCTGTGCTCTACAATCCTAGAGGATGTCTCTCACCATACTTGTGTTGTCTTTCGGTGTTCCGGGATGAAGCTGGCGTGACGGAGTCTCGTACGTACAACGGTACACGTCACAATGCATTGACGCGTGTCCATCCTGCCAAACCGAGAGTCCAGGACCCAAAGGCCCAAGGGCGCAAATCTGCAGCATTCACCCGGTCGGCGGACACTGCGACGATACGTGATTGGGTTGTCTAATGTTGGACTTTAATCGATCCAAACCGCGAGGCTCTCATGACGGATCGCTACATAGTAACATACCTAGTAGTATGTAACCTTCCAGGAGCACTGACGGGTGCGGTATGATGTGAATGAAATAAGAGTCGTTATTATGTGGAGGCTTTCTTCTCCGTAATGGCAAGGTCATGTGTCGCAGCCAATCATCGGTGCCGTAAGACATAAGTGTACGCCATTGTGGCCGAAAGAGGCCCATGTTTTCGTTGTGCGTAGCGGCGTGATAATTGGCTTATTTCAACACTGATGGAAGCGCCAGCGAAGCGCTGAGGCCACCCGTTCTTGGGTTCCTCGCGTGCGCGGCGTATACTTGGGCGTCCCGTCCATATCATCAGCGAGCGTATCGGGGAGACATCCACGGTACTGTACGTGGTAACGTGTACGTGTACGTGTACTGTTTCGTTGCTCAACACCCATCCCGCGATGCTAGCAATCGGTTCGACAGACATGTACCATTCGGTCCACTCGCCGTGCGCATCCATTTCATCCCATTCGTCTTGTCGTGGGCCGTCACACACGGCGACTTCACCGTTGGGGCGGACTGTCATGCAACCACTCCACGAAGCGCCCAGTCCAACCCCTTCGGCTAGCCGCGGACGTCTCCGGTATAGGTGTACACTCGTGTACACTTGGTATCGCCTGACCCGGGGGCGCCAACAGGATGCATGTACGATGTTGGTCTGGACCTCGTGGTGGCTGAGTAGAGAGCTTCTTAGAGTGCCTTGCGATGGCGATGCAGTTAGCAAGCCGCATCCGCCATCCCCACCATGACGACTCGGACGAGCCTGCTTAACTTCTGACCATGGTCCCATGGACGAAGTCACGAAGCAGACTTGATATTTTAGCTGGCGTAACCCGCCACGCGCTTCCTTCGACAAGACCACAGGACGAGCGAGCGGTCCCGCGGTATATACTCCGCACAAGCCAGCCTTACGCCGACTGTGAGTGGTTCTATTGAAACGTTGGTATGGTAATGAAAGAAAGTATACTCCGTACGACTGCATCCGCAAGATTTCTTGGTTGTTGCACCTGCCGCTATCCGAAGCATCCGCAAGCCTACCGATTCTTCTGAGGCTCGCTCGCCCCACGGCTTTGGCACTTCTAGCGTGTACAACACCGCCCTGTTATAGTTCTATCTTGCCACTTGTCATTCTACACCAGAGGCTGGTAGAAGAAGTTTCAGAGGTGGATAGAGCTACTGCACTTCCTGGCGCGGGATCATGGTACGGAGCAGCAATTCGAGGCACTTATGCATATGTAGCTCTCCACCTTGACCCAGGTAGACCGTAGGTACATGTATGCTTCGTATCATCTGATCAAACAAGATTGATAGCGACGGGACTTCGCGGCTGCTGCCTGCACTCGGCTATTACGCACCATGATGATATTTGGCTTTGCTGAACGTTTTCTTCACCGTCGGCACTGCATGTGGGCGGAATCTACTGTACGCCGGACGCTCCAGGACCAGGTGACATCGTCTTATCAAGCCGGAGGATCGGATCTTTCATCATCGACGTCGTCGACTCGTCGCGGCACTTTCAACATGCTGACAACCAATCCCCACGAGATCCTTGCCTGCAGCAGACGCCTGTCAGCGCTGCCAAGCCCAGTGCGAACGTCTGCCGCCGCTGACTGCAGCATGCAAGCCACCGCTGCAGAGTTGTGGACGCGCGGTCACCATCCCACACAGCGGTTGGCTGGCAGAATCGACTGCTTTTGATGATCCCAGTTGTGAAAGTGGGAAAGCACCAGTCTCAATATCGGGCCGGATAAATTCTTCCATCGCTCGAGTGCAGTCTGCAGCCTGCATGCACAAGAAAAGTGACTCGCTGCTTTGCCAGAATAGGTGCGTGGCGCCGACGTCTCGCTCCTGTCTGATCTAGCCTGCGCCGAAAAGTCGAAGTGACCGCTCTGCGTGTGGTGCGGCTGGGCCAGTACCGCCCTCGCCTGCGGTAGGCCCGATTGCGAGTATGGTGTGGCGAGCGGCGCTTCGCCTGTCGTTGTCGTCTGCTTCACGTACGCGGCCCTGAACGTGAAAGGCTCGCGGCTTGCCGCTTACCCATCCATTGTCGCTCGTAATCTGCCTACGTCGGCTTTCCAACCTGGCATTCGATTGCATCTTTCACGCTCATCATCATGTGAAGAATGGCGTGCGTTCGATGTTGAACTGCGTTTCTTTGATCGCTCTGTACTGGTGCTTGTAGAATTCTTGGTAGTACATACTGTAGCCCCAGTCTGCGTTTGACGGCGAAAGCGCGAGATCGGTTTTGTTGTTGAGGGTTCACCACCTTGACCAGAGCATATGAGACCCTTGGCAACTTATCACATCAGTACACTTGAGCTATCCCTGGCAAGGCGGGAGAGGCAGGCCAGTATTCGCACTCCAATCGCAGTCTGCGGCAGGCAAGATTCATAACCAGCAATGTCGTGCCGGAACGGAGGTGGACGTGATTTGATGAGAAGCGACTTCGTCTAGGTCGTTGAGGACTACACTGAAGTATCACCTAGCTAATCATGCTCTCAAAAAGAATGCAGTTATTTGCAGACTCATGCACCACCAGCTGATCATACCCTCAGCAGAAGGTAGTCATTCGTATTGCGTTCGGAACAACGATCAGTTGTCGAGGTCCTCGTCTTTGGTGATCACAGATTGCACGGAGAGCCAGCGGAGTCGGACAGCGTGGCCATCTGTGAGCGATGCCAGCCGTCTTGCCGTATCTTTTCGTGAGCGATTGTGTTGCAGCCATAACGTCAAGGATGCGGCGTGCAAGTTAAACATCGCGGTAGTGATGGCCAACATCGCTCCGGGAACGACGGATCTGGATTGGATATCCATGGTGACGAGGTGGTATTGTCGACACTCGCACAAGCAACTTAACAGCGCCAATGAACTGCCGTAGGAAGATGTAACGATCATGGAATGCAGCCGAAGTAGTGTCTGGCTCAAGGTTGATGGTACTGCCTTGATGGCATAGAATTACCTCATCTGCCAGCCTACCGTGTCCGTCAGGTGCCCCCAACAATCTTGGAGAAAGGGTGAAGAAGCTGAAAGTAGCGACTTACAACATCCGCGGATGACCCTGGGATGCTTGCCGTGGGACTTGTCGAGCTTGGAGTTGATCCAAATCAAAGCCCTGGCAATGCTCTCCCGAGGCGTTTGGGGTTGAGGTCGTCTTCACATACAGATATCATCGTACTTCCCAGCTGGTGGCTGGTGGGCCGGGGCAGAAGAGACCGTTCACAAATTCCCGGATCACGGTTATGTTCGGTTCCATGGACCATGGGCACACTGGTATGGTCATGGCCACCGAATGCAGGTTCTTCTCCGAAGAGTTTTCACGAGTCCTCGGCCTCTGCTCAAAGGCTTTCCATCCGCTCGGAGTTCCCGACACACGCCTGGCTTGCTCGGTGGTTGCACTGGAGGATGCTCAACCCGGCATCCGTCACTTCGTGAGACCGACTACTCAGCGTAGACAGGCTAACGCGGTTCTCCAAGAGGTGCTCCAGGATGCCTTGTCCGAGAACAGGATATGACAGTTCCGACCAGGTCCGGCTTCTATATGGATGGCTGCGACCAAACGCACGTCGACTTGATAAGTGGCATGCCGAGGACGCCCATGATACATGTCGCTGCCTTCATGTAATGAGCATCGAGTTGCAAAGTGAAGTTGGCGATGTGAAGCGAGAACACCAACACCAACGGTCCGCTGCCAAGGAAAGCTTGGCCCGCACGTCGCCTTCTGCTTCGCCTCGAATACAGTGTCTGTTTCAACGATAAACTCTCTTGATCCACAATGTGATTGTTCTTCCAACAATTCACGATTGATTCGTTTTGCAGCCTGCTTGGTGAACGATGAAACTCAACGGTATAGGCGACCGCGCCGTCCAGCCGCTATGGATCACAATCACAATACACAGCCACCCAGTCGTGCCAGTGTACCTGGCGCCTTCGCGCAGCTTAAAAGTCGCAACGCGCGCACACTTGCCGATGTCCCAATTCAATGAAGCACTTGATCCAGTATGTCCGTCGCAGCAGCCAAGAGACAAGGACCGGTCAGAAGCTCAGGACGCCCGCGTTGTCAACAAGTCCGCGCCATTCGGATGCTTACGAGCCGCACACTGACTGCTGGACATCCGAACTTCAACAGTTCTCTACGTGGGACATCCATTCCCATCCATTGGTTTTGAGTCGGCTCTCGTGAGATAACGGGCAAAGGTAACGACTCGTATACCATCGTGGTTCTGGAGATACACGCATCTACCTGGTAATCTTTCCTCTCATTTATTACCTGTGAGTGAGATCATCACTGGTTTCAGCCCTGTCACATTCTCCACATACTGTACTTGCAACACTTCGCGGAGTATAGGCGACCGCCCGCCGACCTTTCAACATGCCTGCGGTTTAGTGTGCCTGTAGCCTTTCAAGATGCTCATTTATAAGACCCAACATCTCTATCCTTTTCGCTTTTGCGTTGACAACAAAAAACAGATTCCCCAGATCACACCACTCATTCGTTCGTGCTGTGCATCTACTGTCTTTTCTGCGATCGGATCCGTGATCTCGCATTCCTTCGTTACCAGTCCTTCGCTTACTTTACTTCCGCGCCGAACCAATCCTCACCAAAAAGGCAAAATGAAGAGCTTCGCTGTCTTGTGCTTCGCCGCGCTTGCGGTCGCCGCCCCGAGAGGGTTCGCATCCGGTAACGAAGCGATCAACTTTGCTGCTTCCGGAGTGAGCGCCGGTGCCCTGCCGGTCCCGACTGGCAGTGGAATTCCGTGCCCTCTGGGCAGTGAACTGCCAGTCCCGACCCCGAGTGGAGCTCTTGCGCCCGGCAACACAAACATCAATCTTGCTGCTTCGGGCGTCAGCGCGGGTGCTCTGCCGGTCCCGACTGGCAGTGGAATGCCGTACCCCATGGGCAGTGGCATGCCATTCCCAGCCGCGACGGCAGTCATCAGCGGATCGCCCACTGGTGCAGCTCCTACCGGTGCACTCCCAGCTGGAACCAGCAGTGTATGTGAACCACATGATGATCGGATACGCCCGCTCTTAGCTAACGCATACTTCTCTCTAGGCCTCCAGCGAGCACCGCCACCACCACCATCACCACTACCACCAAGATCACTACACCTACACCGTCTACGACCCCACTGGCGCTGCCGCTCGGCCCACTCGGAGGGTCTTCTAGGTTTCCCCCCGTTGGAACTTCGCAAGCACCCGGACAGGTTCCGCGGCTTCGGGTTTGAAGGGATGAGCAAGCTGATTTCAGTTCTTTGACAAGGGAGATGTCGCACCGTCTGCGTGGTATGAGCCATATGGCGGGACGAACCGGCCTGAACGGTGTTTGTTGCGGCGGTGCCTCGGAAGTGTTCAGCGGCGCTCATGGTGGGTCATTTTCTGATGGTTGGACACGCGTATAGATACCATAAGTTGAAGCAATCATGCTCAAGCGGGATGGTGATCTCGGTTTTGCTTCGCCGGTTCTGGGATGCTGTAGTTTTTCATTGTCGTGACGGTAAAGTTGAAACACCTCGCTTTTTTGCAAAATGTCGATGACAACGCTTTGCCACCACTGTGACCTCACTTCGTAGTAGAAAACGCCCGTCTCGGGTTTTCGGAATGTTGCCACGGTCGAGATTGGTATGTCTATAGCCAGCGAACCCATGAGGCGCCATCTGCGTGGGCCGGATGACACACCAGCGCATGTGCATAGATGACGGCTTAGATTGCTTAGTCAGGGACAAGGGTGACCGAATACAACTGTACATGTCGCCGTAAGAAGTTGGAGGATTGTTGTTCACGGTATCTGACGTGACTAGAGCAATGAAGAGCCCGTGACTCGAAGTCATCCTGACTGGTTAAGTCGGAGACATCTTCTCCTTTCGGTCAAGAAGCAATCGAAGAAGGTCAACGTTCTCGTCAGAATCGATCGCCCTTCGCGGCACCTCCGTCCACCAGACGCCGTCGTCGCCGCCGCCGCCGGCGGCGCTCAACGTGATGAGTCAAAGCCCTCAGATCGCAATGTCCTCCACCCTTAACAAGCCGTCCGCCATACCCGCCGCCGCCCACCCAGCCACATGCGGATTAGGATTCCAAGCCAGCGATGTGATGGCGGACTGCTGCTCATAGACGGTGTGAAACATGTTGTAGTCCCGGCTGTTGGGGACGGCATGCTCGTCTCCAGCGAGGTAGACACGCTCCGCTTTGAACCCCTCTGTGATCCTGCTGAGACCGTTCGCGCCGATGCCTCTCACGACGGAGGGAGGTATGCTCTTGCTTGTCAGCGGTCCACCACTCTCGGGAGAAGCGGGCATGAGCGTGGCATTTGCTTCGTTGAGCGTGGGCCGCCTCCACTCGTGCGCGAACCAGGTCTGCTGCCAGACTTCCGCTTTGGACTTGATCATCCGTCCTAAAGGATTGGTGCTCAGGACTTCGCCGCTGGCCGTGCCGAAGAGAACGTGTGGATGGCATGGACTCCCCGCGATCGCGGTAGCGAGGCTTTTCGTTCGGCAGATGTTGATCGTCGTGAACCATCTGCGTAACGGGTACATTTTCCCCAGGAAGCTGTCGTCGACGCCGACGGCGGCTTGGGCCCAGTCGCTCCAGTGGATCGGGGTTTGCGCGACCCGTGCGCGTTGGGAGGTAGTGGTGGCGGCTGGCGTCATGGTGTGGGGGCGGGAGATGTCGGTGAGGAGGGTGTAGCCGGTCATGGAATTTGTGATGAGCATGTTGGGATGGCTTGGGTAGCATGAAGCGATCGACGCGATGTAGCTTGTCGAGATGCTGCTGTAGATGTATGGTCGTTGAACGTGATCCGGGTTATTGTCAGGCGGGGTTTCGTCGATGTTCCATACTGCGATGCAGCCGTTCGCGCAGCCGGCTGCGATGCGTGACGGACCTAGCCAAGTCACACACGTGCAGATAGTGTTCGGTGGCCGCGACTGAAATGCGACATTTTCGATCAGTTGATACCTGGTAGTCTCGATGCTTGAGGACAGAGACACTTCGACAACTCTGATGGCACCATCAGCAGTGATAGTGGCAAGTAGTTTGGGATCGCCGTCTGCGGTTGGGGTTGGACACCATTCGAGCGATTTGATATCACTCCATCGGGTGCAGAGCACGGTAGATAGCTGAGGAGAGCCATTGACTCTCATCGAGCCGTCTTCATTCACCTCGAATTTCCAGATCTGTATGCTTGAATTATACGACGGCTGCGCATTGAAGGCAGGCGCTGATGAAGCATCGAAGGAACTGGGTCTGGACGGCAGCACCGACGCCGCGAGATATTGGTGCTTTTCAGACCGACCCGGTAGCCAATTCAGACAATGCACCCTAGCACCTAGGTTCAGCATGAAGCCATTTTTGTACGTGGCGTCGTTTGTTATAGCATCTGCACCCCAAGCCTCTCGAAGTGGGACGGTTTGTCTGACGGGAAGGGTGTAAAGGGTTGGGTTTGTGTACGGGCCCATGAGAATGATACGCTCCTCTCCGGCCGGGAGCATGTACTCAGCTGCTTCCTCAATATCAAGAATGCGGACGGTCTGGCGCCGACCGAATGCTTCCCTGCCGCCGCCTTCGTGCCACCACTTCCAGGCACCGTGAATCTCTTCAGCACTTCCAGGCAGTCGAAGTACGAGACCCTTGGCATTCGAGCGACGCGGCAAAGTCGGATCGTTCACCCACTTCGCCTGGGCCTTGTACACAGGCTCATAGTCATCCCTGGCAGGTCCAAAGAAATATAGCCGTCGAGCAGCCTTGGATGCGCTCTTAGGGAGACCTTCAGGAAGGCCGCGGGTGAACGCAAGGTCGTCTTCTTGGCCTTTCGTCTTCTTTGTTTTCTTCTTGAATTGAGCTCCTCGCGCAACTTCCAGCAGGCTGCTTGCTCCAACATCTGGGTCGCTGGCAACGGATATGTCGTCCATTAGCTGCTCGCCCGTGTCGCTTGCCGCGCCGTTCGATCCTACTTCGTCAACGCCACCCTCATCGCCGGACATGACATCCTCAGCCTCATCGGGTAACTCGTCAGGCCTGGCTTGGAATTCCTCGGCGCTGTCGTCATCGTCGACATGGCCATCTCGGAGCTCGTCCCCGGAAGCCGCTTCTTGTAGCTCGGCGATGCCTTCGAAAGCGTCAACCGAGTACTTCACGCGCGGTGCCGACCGCCTGGGAGCACGTCTTTGCATGATCACACTGGGATGGATAAAATTGCCAAGGAGAGACGCGTGAGACACTTAGCCTGTCTTGTCACAGCACGTTTGGTGATGTTCTCTGTTCATCACTTCATCCTGGGCATTCGTTCGCTCCAATTAGCGCAGCGATCGGTTCACACGCCCAGTGAACTGCAAGCGCCGCATGCTAACTTTTTTGGACGGAGACGATGCCCAGAGTTGTATGCGCCTGGAAGTGCTGTCCTTGAATGTGCAGGTTTGCAGAGATGCTGTTGAAGCTGGAGTGAGACGGTTCAGAGTCTGGCTGTGGTCCTATGCGGAAGTTGCCGTCTCCGCAAAAGCTCGGAACTCACCACGTGCTTACCACTTGAGCAAAGCAACGATTAGCGCGCAGTCCTCAATCCAGACATGCGTGATGTTGTGGGCCAATGTACAGAGGCATCGCCTGCTGTCTCTGCTCTGTCTCACCCTGTGGTTCGGAGGACATGCGAACGCCAGTCTAGGTGATCGATTGCCGGATTTCAAGGCCTGCGTCGCCGTATGTGCGATCCCGTTTGGATGAGGACCAACGAGCGGCGCTGAGGTGTTTGCAGGACTGCGTGGATGCCAACTGCGGCGAGAACGGACTCAGCATACGTACGCGACCCGATGTCCCAAGGCAGTGAGAGAAGCTACTGACCGCCTGGGCAGCGCTCCAACACCGGCTCCTTCTGTGGACCTGTCCCTCCGAATGCGACTACAGTTGCCAACACATCGTCACCGACAAACGCCTGCAGCGCGATCCCTCTTACCTCGAGCCCGTGCTCCAATTCCACGGCAAATGGCCCTTCTACCGCTTTCTCGGCATGCAAGAGCCGGCCTCGGTCCTCTTCAGCTTGCTCAACTTCCTCGCCCATGACCATGGCATCAGTAAGCTCAAAGAGTACGTCCCCGCAAGCTATAGGCTGAGGCGGTACTATCTGGGCTTCGGATACTTTGGGCTGGCGAGCTGGGCGTTCAGCATGCTGTTCCACACCCGCGATTTCGTCATTACGGAGAAACTGGACTATTTCGGTGCCGGCGCCAGCGTTATGTATGGGTTGTTCTACACGCCCATACGCATCTTCAGACTGGACAAGCCGGACGCTGTCGACGGGAAGACGGGCACCGTGCTCAGGCTCTGGACATTTCTATGCGTATCGCTCTACCTAGCCCACGTGTTGTACCTCACCTTTGTGCGGTTCGATTACACGTATAACATGGCGGCGAACGTCGTGGTCGGCATCGTGCAGAACGTCCTGTGGACAGGTTTCTCGGTCCAGCGCTTCCGGAAAGTGGGCAGGTTATGGGCGGCTTGGCCAGGTCTGATCGTGGCTTGGATCATCCTAGCGATGAGTCTGGAGCTCTTCGACTTCCCGCCCTGGTGGGGTATGGTCGATGCACATGCGCTGTGGCATCTGGGCACTGTGGGACCGACGATATGGTGGTACAAGTAGGTTGGCTCGATCATTGTGCTTCTGGTACGTTCACTGACGGTCCTCTGTCCAGCTTTCTCATCAAGGACGCTCAGGAAGACCTTCAGAGTGCGAGACTCAAAGCTTGATGATGTGAATAGGTTGTACGTAGTACGCACTCGATATCATG
>Ga0268244_10000951_pt1 | contig 10663 bp, 7 predicted proteins | sample AgamicMgSfe_FD_200258 | JGI IMG/M metagenome (GOLD analysis project Ga0268244, IMG submission 200258) | Agave microbial communities from Guanajuato, Mexico - Mg.Sf.e (v2) (version 2) | ecosystem: Host-associated > Plants > Phyllosphere > Phylloplane/Leaf | place: Guanajuato, Mexico | collected... | reverse complement strand
GTCTTACCACGCCGTTGCGCCAGCCCAGCCAGACGCTGCCAGACCACGAATTCAAGATCGATGGACTTTTTCCGGGTATGCTGATGCTCAGCATTAAAATGCCGTTTACGTCGCGCGCGGATAGTTTGCTTCATCCGGTTTAGCAACGCAGGATTAATGTGCTTCTCAATCCAGCCATTAACCTGTACCGGTTCATTTTCGAGGGTCAGCAAAATATCCACGGCTTCTTGCGCAGCGCTGGCTTCGATGTAGCAGGTGATCAGCTCCCCTTCACGGTGCTTTTTGACCAGGTACTTCCATTTCCAGCCGCTTTCGAGATTTTCCAGTTGTTGATATTTCATTGCGATCTCAGTGTTACCACGTAACTCTGTTCAGAATATCAGTTTTTTAGCAATCTGCTGAAAAGAAATCATATCCTGTGAGTGAATGCGGCCAATCCGCCTGCTGAAATACCCGATCCTGCTTGGGTAGAGCCCCCCGCTTACGGTATACTCCACGCTTTTACATCTGACTAAAAAACATCAACTTTGACCATTACGAAACTAGCATGGCGTGACCTTGTTCCGGATGCCGAGAGCTATCAGGAACTGTTTGCACAGCCCGATCTCGCAAAAGAACACGAATTCATCCTTAGCGATACGCAACCACGCTTACATTATGCGCTGGAGCAGGCGTTAAGTCCGTGGGCGACATCGCCCTTCATGCTGCTGAAAGCCCCGGAAGAAGCGGAATATCTGACGCTGCTTGGGGATGCCATGCGCCAGCTGCAGCCGGACACCAACGCGGTCTTTGGCGGCCAGTATCGTATCGTAGGGCACACTATTACCTTCGAACCGGCGGACCAGGCCGACGGTCGTTTTGCTGCTAAAGGCGAGGTGATAACCGCTAATTGGGTCGAGGCTGAACAGCTCTTTGGCTGTCTGCGCCAGTTTAACGGCGAGCTTTCCCTGCAGCCGGGGCTGGTGCATCGCGCAAACGGCGGCGTGCTCATCATCTCACTGCGCACCCTGCTCTCGCAGCCGCTGCTGTGGATGCGCCTGAAAACCATTGTTACCCAACAGCGCTTTGACTGGGTCGGTTACGATGAGTCTCGTCCGCTTCCTGTCTCCGTGCCGTCAATGCCGCTGTCGCTGACCGTCGTGCTGACGGGCGACCGCGAATCGCTGGCGGACTTCCAGGAAATGGAGCCGGAACTGGCCGAGCAGGCAGTTTACAGCGAATATGAAGACAACATCCAGATTGCCGATGCTGACGACATGGCGCAGTGGTGTCAGTGGGTGATGGCCGTGGCGGAACGTTTCGCATTGCCAACGCCTGCCGCCGACGCGTGGCCGGGTTTGATCCGTGAAGCCGTTCGCTATACCGGTGACCAGGAGACCCTGCCGCTCTGCCCGCTCTGGATCGGCAAGCAGCTGCGTGAGGTGGGTACCATCGGCGGTAACGGCGCATTTACTGGCGAACAGCTCACCCAGATGCTGGCGCAGCGGGAGTGGCGCGAAGGCTATCTTGCTGACCGCATGCAGGATGAAATTCTGCTGGAACAAATTCTGGTCGAGACCGAAGGCGAACGCGTCGGTCAGATTAACGCCCTTTCGGTGATTGAATTTCCCGGCCATCCGCGCGCGTTCGGTGAACCGTCCCGTATCAGCTGCGTTGTGCATATTGGCGATGGCGAGTTTACCGATATTGAACGCAAAGCCGAGCTGGGCGGAAACATTCACGCCAAAGGCATGATGATCATGCAGGCGTTTTTGATGTCCGAGCTGCAGCTCGAGCAGCAAATCCCCTTCTCCGCCTCGCTGACGTTCGAACAGTCCTACAGCGAAGTGGATGGCGATAGCGCCTCTATGGCAGAGCTGTGCGCCTTAATCAGCGCCCTGGCGGACGTGCCGATCAACCAGAATATTGCCATCACCGGTTCGGTCGATCAGTTTGGTCGTGCTCAGCCCGTTGGCGGTCTGAACGAAAAAATTGAAGGCTTCTTCTCTATTTGTCAGCAGCGTGGTTTAAACGGCAAACAGGGGGTGATTATTCCCGCGCCCAACGTACGCCATCTCAGCCTGAGCCAGGATATTCTGGACGCGGTTGAACAGGAACAATTCGCCATCTGGGCAATCGAAGGGATTGAGGATGCACTACCCTTACTGACAAACCTGGTATGGGATGGCGAGGGGCAGACGACCCTGATGCAGACTATCCAGGAGCGCATTGCTCAGGCGACACAGCAGGATGCTCGTCATCGTTATCCATGGCCGTTACGCTGGCTGGGTTGGTTCAGTTCGAACTGATCGGACTTGTTCAGCGTACACGTGTTAGCTATCCTGCGTCCTTCACTAAAATAAGGCTTACTGAGAACATGGTAGATAAACGCGAATCCTATACAAAAGAAGACCTTCTTGCCTCTGGTCGCGGAGAACTGTTTGGCGCGAAAGGCCCACAGTTACCGGCCCCGAACATGCTGATGATGGACCGTGTCGTGAAAATGACCGAAACCGGCGGCAACTTCGATAAGGGTTACGTAGAAGCAGAACTCGATATCAACCCGGACCTGTGGTTCTTCGGTTGCCACTTTATTGGCGATCCGGTAATGCCTGGCTGCCTGGGCCTGGATGCCATGTGGCAGCTGGTTGGCTTCTATCTGGGCTGGCTGGGTGGTGAAGGTAAAGGCCGCGCGCTGGGCGTGGGCGAAGTGAAATTCACCGGTCAGGTTCTGCCTACGGCGAAGAAAGTGACCTATCGTATTCACTTCAAGCGCATCGTTAACCGTCGCCTGATTATGGGCCTGGCAGATGGCGAAGTGCTGGTAGACGGTCGTCTGATCTATACCGCTAACGACCTGAAAGTGGGTCTGTTCCAGGATACCTCTGCTTTCTGATAACGGCTTTTAGCCCCATCCAGAAAGGCGAAACCTCCGCAGTGCGGAGGTTTCTTTTTTTAAAGAGACGTTATCAGGCTATTAGTGCCCTGTCGCCGATGGCTTCTCGCCAGCCTCCCAGCCATTGTGACCTTTGGTTTATCGTCTGATAAGGACACATTTCTTTCGAACGTCCAGCGATGCCGGCCTGATAACCACGTTGATGAGCCCGTTCCAGGCGATCTCGTTTCTGTCTCTTCATGCCTCGTTTCCCTCATTCTTTTGTCTGGTGGAAAGAAAACAGTGTCTGCGCCAGATGCGCAGGCACAGATAACGAATACCCCGAATTAGTCCCAGCGTCAATGTTCAAAATTCATACGGGTGTCATATTTGTGAGCTAGCCAGAAGATCATTTGTACAAAAATTGTGACGCGGCACAAGTAACAACCTGACGCCAAAACGAAAAAAAAACCGCAATCAGCACCAGGCCGATTGCGGTTTTTGACGATGAATTTTACTTATGGCAGCCGGGAAATTTCCCTAGCGATACTGGCTGATTCCTGCGCCCAGCCCTGGGCCAGCACTTTCACCATTTCATCATAGCCATCCTTCTGCTGCTTCAGCTCCAGATGGAAAGGACGCTTAATCAGCTGTCCCTGATGATTCAACAGCCACTCGCCGCTGATGACAACGGCACCGTCATAACGACCATGGAAGCCCGTTACCGTGACGTTCAGCGTGTCCTGATCGCTTCCCAGAGGCTGGGAGGCAACAACCCAGCCCGGAAGCTGACTGCCAAGATTCGCCACCAGCGTATTGCGTAGCTGCTGATCCAGCGGACTGGCCCACAGGTTGTTGTTGGCGATAACGTACTGCACATCGCTGGTCTGATAGACCACTCCGTTGCCGGCCAGGTAATCTGGCACGGCGACCTGCTCAACCCACAGCAGACGGTTGCCCTGCGAGGCGCTACTTTGCGTAACCGCCTGCGTCCCCATCGGTAGCTGGTAGTAGCTTTTCGTTTCGCTCCCGGAGCTACAGGCCGTGAGTACCATCGCTCCTGCAATCGCTAGCCATTTTTTCATTGTTTCGCCCTCTTCGGCTCAGGATCCTTTTTATCTTTCGCTTCGAACACGAGCGCATTGCTCTTCTCGTTGAGCGTTTTCAGAACCGGCTGCAGTTCGCGCAAGACCTGATCGAGACGCTGCATATCTGCGACCATCTTGTTGTATGCCGCCGAGCCGGGCTGGAAGCCCTGCATACTGCGGTTCAGCTCACGCAGCGTTTTCTGCATATCCTGCGGCAGCTGCTGCATGCTCTGGCTGGCGGTGATCTTATTGATGTTATCCAGCGTGGCCTGCAGGCGTTGCATTGTCGCCTGGCTTTGATGCAATGAACCTGTCGCTGCTTCAATCATTGGGTTCAATGGCAGATTGTTGATCTTATCCAGCGTCTCCATCAGACGCTGCTGGATCTGCGCCAGACCGCTGCTCACCGTTGGGATGATCTTATAGCCACCGAATTCACGAATACCGGTAATCGGCGGTGCTTTCGGGTAGAAGTCCATATCCACATACAGCGCACCGGTCACCAGGTTACCCGTCTTCAACGATCCACGCAGACCGCGTTCCATCAGCTGGCTGATGTGGGTGGCAATATCCTGATTCTCGCCAATCTGATTGATCAGGCGTTCGGGTTCAATACGAATCAGCACCGGTATGCGGTAATCATCATCCAGTACCTGCTGCAGGCCAGGCACAAAGAACGGAACTTGTCCAACCGTACCAAGGCGAATACCGCGGAACTCAACAGGCGCTCCCGGCTGCAGACCGCGGACGGAATCTTTGAAGAACATCAGGAAGTCAACGTGATCGGTGTAGAGCGCATCCTGAATGCTTTTTTGATCGTCGAACAGGCGGAAAGCAGTGTTCTCCGCAACCGGCTGCCCCAGGTCGAGCCCTTCCGGTACGTCAAAGCTCACGCCGCCGCCAAACAGCGTTGTCAGCGATCCCATTTCAACGCGCATGCCCGCCGAGGTCAGATCCACCGCGATGCCGCTGTCTTTCCAGAAACGGACGTTGCTGGTGACCAGACGATCGTTAGGCGCATTGATGAACAGCTGATAGCTGATAGCTCTTTTCTGAGGATCGAACGTGCTTTTCTCCACCGACCCCACGCGATAGCCGCGGAACAGTACCGGGTCACCCGCCGTGAGTTGGCCCGCTTTTTTACTGTCGAGGATCACGCGGATACCTTTTGCATCAGGCGGTGCCAGCGGCGGTGAATCCAGAAGCTGGTACTGCGCCGGCTGGTTGCCTTTTGCACCTGGCTGCAGCTCGATGTAGGCACCCGAAAGCAGCGTCCCTAAGCCGCTGATCCCTTCACGCCCCACCTGCGGTTTAACTACCCAGAAAACAGAGTCGCCGTGCAGCAGTTTTTCCATGCCGGCATTAAGGCGCGCCTTAATCTCCACATGGGTTAAATCGTCGGTCAGGGTTGCGCTTTCCACCACGCCCACATCCACGCTACGGCTTTTGATGGTCGTTTTACCGCCCTCAATCCCCTCGGCATTGGTGGTAATCAGCGTCACTTCCGGCCCCTGATGGCTGTAATGATAAAACAGGATCCAGGCACCGATCAGCGCAGTCACAATGGGAAAAATCCACACCGGCGACCAGTTTTTGACCTTCTGCACTTTCGCCTCTCCACTCTTATTTTCCATGCTCTTACTCTTCCTCATGGCTTGATTCAGGCTCACGATCCCACGATAAACGAGGGTCGAAGGTCATGGCCGCAAACATGGTCATAATCACGACCAGTGCAAACATTAAAGCCCCCATCGCGGGATAAATACTCATCAAACCGCCCATCCGCACCAGCGCAGAGAGAACGGCAATTACAAACACGTCGATCATTGACCAACGACCGACAAATTCGACCACTTCGTAAATCAGGTGCATGCGTTCGCTGTCGCGCTTTCCGTGGCCTTTTGCATCCCAGCAGAGCCAGGCAATCGCGATCATTTTCAAGGTGGGCACCATGATACTGGCGATGAAAATCACGCCGGCGACAGGATAGGATCCTTCGCCCCACAGCAGTATGACCCCGGCGAGGATCGTCGAGGGCATTTTGTCGCCGAGCAAATCGGTGATCATAATCGGCAGAATATTGGCGGGCAGATACAGCATGACGGAGGTCACCAGCAGCGCCATCGTCCACTGCAGGCTGTTTTTACGGCGAACATGGCCCTTCGTTTCGCAGCGCGGACAAACCTCGAGATCGGCAGGCAACACGGCGGTACAGCACGGACAAGAACGGAGCCCCTGACGAATACCCGGCACGCCCACCTTCACCGTCTGCGCGAGCGTCGGTGCCGGGGCGATATCATCCCAGGCCCAGCGCCTGTCCACGCACTGGAAAGCGCGCAGCTGCAGAATGCAATACAGACACCAGGGAATAAAGCTGCTGCCAATCCCCACATCGCCGTACGCCATCAGCTTCACGAAACTGACCAGTATCCCCGCCAGAAAAATCTCAGCCATCCCCCAGCTTTTGAGCTGAAAAAGGATACGCGCGAGCCAGATTTTCAGTGATGCCGGCATTCTGACGCGGTTGACCAGCAACAGGATGACGACCAGGCAAAACGCCGGGACTATCTGGACAAACAGCAGAAAAAAGGTGCCGAGGCTGGCGTAATCTTCCGAGAACATCACGCCCGGGATTTCAAGCAGATTCACCTGGCTTGTCATCCCACCGACCTTCATATAGATGAAGGGGAAGAGATTGGAGAGCAGCAGCATGAACAGTGCTGCCAGCGCGTAGGCAGTGGGACGCTGCCGCGGCGCGTCCCACTCGGTTGTCAACGTCGCGCCACAGCGTGGACACAGGGCTTTATGTCCGTGACCAAGCTCTGGCAACGCCACGAGCATATCGCATTGCGAGCATAATATATGCCTGTCGGCATGGTGCTGGTCACACATATTTAATCCCTGTTTATGCGCCGTTTTTCAGAGACTCAAGGTACTCCCAGCGCTCAAATGCTTCTTCCAGGGCTTTTTCAGCCGCGGACATTTCAGCCAGTACTTTCTGAGTATAGTCATGCGATTGGGTGAAGAATGACGCATCAGCCACCTGCGCTTGCAGCTCCTCAAGCGCGGCCTCCAGCTCTTCGAGACGCTGAGGTAGCCCCTCCAGTTCGCGCTGCAGGTTATAGCTTAGTTTAGCCGAGGTTTTCTTGACAGTTTCTGCTTTTGTTACAGCAGGTTCAGAACTTGTTCTGGACTTCGACTGTTTCTGCGCCAGAGACTGCGACTGCTGGCCTTTTGCATCGTGATAACCGCCGACGTATTGGCCAATTCGCCCTTCACCTTCGAAGATCCAGCACTCGGTCACGGTGTTATCCACGAACTGACGATCGTGGCTAACCAGCATCACGGTTCCCTGATAACCGTCGATCAGCTCTTCCAGTAATTCCAGCGTTTCGACATCCAGATCGTTCGTCGGTTCATCGAGGATCAGCAGGTTGCTTGGCTTCAGGAACAGACGAGCCAGCAGAAGACGGTTACGCTCCCCGCCGGAGAGCGCGCGCACCGGCGTCATCGCACGTTTCGGGTGGAACAGGAAGTCCTGCAGGTAGCCCAGCACGTGGCGCGGCTTACCGTTTACCATCACTTCCTGCTTACCTTCAGCGAGGTTATCCATTACCGTGCGATCCGGATCCAGCTCCGCGCGGTGCTGGTCGAAGTAGGCCACTTCCAGCTTCGTGCCACAGTGAATGCGGCCGCTGTCAGCCTGCAGTTGGCCCAGCATTAGCTTAAGCAGCGTGGTTTTACCGCAGCCGTTCGGACCAATCAGTGCAATTTTATCGCCGCGCTGAACCTGCGCGGAGAAATCTTCACCAGCACCTTGCCGTCTACCTGGTAGTTGACGTTTTCCATTTCGAAGACGATCTTGCCAGAGCGGGACGCCTCTTCCACCTGCATTTTGGCACTGCCCATCACTTCACGGCGTTCGCTGCGCTCACGACGCATGGCCTTCAGCGCGCGCACGCGGCCCTCGTTACGGGTGCGACGGGCCTTGATGCCCTGGCGGATCCACACCTCTTCCTGCGCCAGCTTGCGGTCGAACTCGGCGTTCTGCAATTCTTCCACGCGCAGGTTTTCTTCTTTCTCCAGCAGATAGGTGTCGTAATCGCCTGGATAGGTGACCAGCTTGCCGCGGTCGAGGTCGACAATGCGCGTCGCCATATTGCGAATAAACGAACGGTCGTGAGAGATAAAGATGATGGTGCCACTGAAGGTTTTCAGGAACCCTTCCAGCCAGTCAATCGCTTCGATATCCAGGTGGTTGGTCGGTTCGTCCAGCAGCAGCACCTTCGGCCCGCTGACCAGCGCGCGGCCCAGAGCCGCTTTACGCAGCCAGCCGCCGGAGAGCGCCGAGAGCTCCATATCCGCTTCGAGACCGAGCTGGGCCAGCACTTCATTAATGCGGTTTTCCAGCTGCCACAGGCCGTGGTGATCGAGCATCTCCTGCACTTTCGCCAGTTCGTTGAGGTTCTTGTCGCTCGGGTCGGTCATCACCAGATGCGAAATCTCGTGATAGCGCTTCAGGTATTCGGCCTGCTCAGAGATGCCTTCCGCCACGAAATCGTACACGCTGCCGGTCACATGGCGCGGCGGGTCCTGCTGGAGGCGGGAGACAATTAGATCCTGCTCGTACACGATGCGGCCGTCATCCAGCCCCTGCTCGCGGTTGAGAATTTTCATCAGCGTGGATTTACCCGCGCCGTTACGGCCCACCAGACAGACGCGCTCGTTATCTTCGATATGCAGCTCTGCATTATCGAGAAGCGGCGAGTCGCTGAAAGAGAGCCACGCGCCGTGCATACTAATTAATGACATTTATTTTTCCTTTCAGACCGCGGTAATCAACCAGCAGTTATGAATTTGACGGTTGCGGGCGAAGTCCTGAGACAGCGTTTTTTGGCTGATTTCTTGTGCTTTCAGGCCCAGGGCTGCTAAGCCGTCATGATCCATACGGAAGCCGCGTTTGTTGTTCGAGAACATAATGGTGCCGCCTTTGCGCAGCAGGCGCTTCAGGTCGGTCATCAGGCGCAGGTGATCGCGTTGAACGTCAAAGCTATCCTCCATGCGCTTGGAGTTGGAGAAGGTCGGCGGATCGATAAAGATCAGGTCGAACTGCTCGTCGGTATCGCGCAGCCAGCCCAGCACGTCGGCCTGCATCAGGCGATGCTGGCGTCCGGTCAGGCCATTGAGACGCAGGTTGCGCTCCGCCCACTCCAGATAGGTACGGGACATATCCACCGTAGTGGTGCTGCGCGCGCCGCCGAGACCGGCGTGCACGCTGGCGCTCCCGGTATAGGAGAACAGGTTGAGGAAATCTTTCCCTTTGCTCATCTGGCCGAGCATGCGGCGGGCGATACGGTGGTCGAGGAACAGGCCAGTATCAAGATAGTCGGTCAGGTTCACCCACAGGCGGGCGTTGTATTCGCCCACTTCGATAAAGTCGCCCTTTTCGCCCATTTTCTGGTACTGGTTTTTACCCTTCTGACGCTCGCGGGTTTTCAGCACCAGCTTGTTCGGCGCAATGCCCAGCACGGCGATAGTTGCCGCAATAACGTCCAGCATACGCTGACGCGCTTTTTGCGCATCAATGGTTTTCGGCGGAGCATATTCCTGAATCACCACCCAGTCCGCGTAGCGGTCAACCGCCACGTTGTACTCCGGCAGGTCGGCATCGTACAGGCGGTAACACTCGATCCCTTCCTGCTTAGCCCACTTCTCAAACTTCTTCAGATTCTTGCGCAGACGGTTGGCGTAATCTTCCGCCACGCCGGTAGGCTTGCTGTCCGCCGCTTTCTCCGCCAGATGGTAGTTTTTCTGCACGCAGTCCAGCGGGCCGTTTTTCGCTTTAAACTGGCGATCGGCACGCAGCTGCAGGCAGCTCAGCAGCTCCGGCGAGGCGCTGAACAGAGACAGGTTCCAGCCGCCGAAGTAGTCCTTCATATTGCGTCCCAGCAGGCTGTGCAGGGCAATCAGCGCCGGCTCGCTGTCCAGACGCTCGCCGTATGGCGGGTTGCTGATCACGGTCCCGTACGGGCCTTTCGGCAGCGGGTTGGTCAGGTTCGCCACGTCTTTCACCTCGAAGGTGACCAGCTCGCCGATACCGGCGCGACGGGCGTTGCTGCGCGCGCGTTCAATCACGCGCGGATCGCTGTCCGAACCGTAGAAATGCGAGGTGTACTCCGCCAGACCTTTACGCGCGCGAGTCTGCGCGTCGTCTTTAACCTCTTTCCAGAGCGCTTCGTCGTGCTGTGCCCAGCCTTTGAAGCCCCAGTGGCCGCGGTGCAGCCCCGGCGCACGGTCGGTAGCCAGCATGGCCGCTTCAATCAGCAGCGTACCGGAACCGCACATCGGATCGAGCAGCGGCGTGCCCGGCTGCCAGCCGGAGCGCATCACGATGGCGGCGGCCAGGGTTTCTTTGATCGGCGCCATACCGGTGCGATCACGGTAGCCGCGCAGATGCAGGCCTGCGCCGCTCAGATCGAGAGAAATACTCGCCGTGTCGCCGTTCAGCCAGACGTTGATGCGCAGGTCCGGGTTTTCGCGATCGACGTTCGGACGTTCCTTATTTTTACGCGTGAAGCAGTCCACAATGGCGTCTTTGACGCGCAGGGCGCCGTACTGGCTGTTGCGGATCTCATCGTTCACGCCGTTGAAATGCACCGCGAAGGTGGCGTTCGGCGTGAAAATCTCTGTCCAGTCGATCATCTGTACGCCGGTGTAGAGA
>Ga0268244_10000950_pt1 | contig 10667 bp, 10 predicted proteins | sample AgamicMgSfe_FD_200258 | JGI IMG/M metagenome (GOLD analysis project Ga0268244, IMG submission 200258) | Agave microbial communities from Guanajuato, Mexico - Mg.Sf.e (v2) (version 2) | ecosystem: Host-associated > Plants > Phyllosphere > Phylloplane/Leaf | place: Guanajuato, Mexico | collected... | reverse complement strand
ATGAAGCTGGCGGAAGATCTCGCGATTTCCGAAGGCTGAGTAATGGAAGGCGACTCCTGCACTCGCCATGATGGAGAACATTCATGCTCTAGTGAGCCCTTTAGAGAGTTGTACAAGCTTACCGGGTGTTGCTCGTATAGCTTTGGGTACGAGAGCGTGCATACTGGCAGTAAATCAAGACGTGTTTTCGATCATACGTCGCGTGGCAAACACAGCACGTTCAGGATCTTCACAACAAAGGCGTTAAATGCGTTGTGCTCCTCTCTTGAAGGTAAGTCGATGTGCTGTCTATGGAACCAGAACACCTTCTCAGTTACCCCCCCATGCCCATATTCGAGAGTCTGCCTGTATCACCAACGCAACATCCACCTCATGCCACAATGGGCTTCCCAGTATAGGCCTCTCGTGGGTCGAGCAGTCTTCGACGATACTGTGCTAAGCCAGTCCGACGGCCTCTGGCTGATTGACTTTGTAAACCTCGCCGGGAGTACCGACACCATGTACTCTATGCATCTGCTCCGCGCACCTCCACTGGCACGGATTCCCCATCACCTTTCTTCTTCCGAGCAGCCATATGCCACTCCGACATGGTGAGCAGCCTGCCAGCCTGCGCGTGGGCCTGCACAAGCTGCGGGATCCTCACCTGCAGTCCGGGATACTCCTGCCAAACGTACAAGGGTCAGCAATAATGATTTGAGCGTCAGGCCATCATCATACTCACACCTACAGTATCGTCCGCACTGAGCTCCTGAAGCCTAGCGTGCAGCTCCCTGGACTCCTGCTGCATTCCCCCCAAAACCTCACCAAAGGCTTCTTGCGTTTCGAGGCGGGAGACGAGCGTGGCCGCGACGCGCTGTAAGCCTGTGAGGTTCGGGTCCTGAAGCTTGGAACGGAGGCGTTGTTGGAAGTCTTCGGCCTGGTGGTGGAGGGAGGAGATGTCTTTTTCGAGGTTGGCGGCTTCGGTTTCCGGGTTCATGATTTTGCGATCTTCGTGTTGCTCGCCGTACATTTTTTGCTGAAAGCGTTGATGCAGGAGGTAATGATGGTGATCTTTTCTGTTATCGTGTTAACGCAGCTGTCTGAAGCTGAAGTTCAAGGGGCAGATTTTGGGAAGCTCTGATGTGTTCCGATGTGGTGAAGGTGTTGGCAGTGCTTCATGCAAAGTATGTAGTATGTAGGCTTCAGCACACTTCACACTGTCAGGCGGCTTCCAACGGAGCATGACGACGGTCCAGGCAGCTGCTGAAACCATCACGGAGCGAATAGCCTTTCTAGCGGTTGGCAACCTCACTGGAGCATACTCGGCTCCTTCACGGTACGTGACGCCATGTGCTCTTTATACTGCCAGCACTCTACGGACTAGAGTACTTATAACTATACTGCTCTTTCGCCTTCCTCCCCAATTCCGCCAACTCATCCTCCTTCTCCTTGAACTCCGGCTCGCTCTTCAACCGTTCCTGGTACCTCGCGTTCACCAGCTGGCTCTCACTGGGCACCGCCGTGCCCCTCTGCACCGCCGGCCGGCTGTTGATCCGTTGCCACCACTTGTGCAGGTTCGGGAAGTCGTAGAGCTGCACGCCGGCGAAGTAGGCGACGTTGACCCAGCTGAAGCTCGCGATGTCCGCGATGGAGTATTTGTTGCCGACGAGGTACTCGTTGTTCGCTAGGCGGGCGTCGAGGATGCCGTAGAGGCGCTCGGTTTCGCCGACATATCGCTGAGTTGGGTATGGGATGCGCTCCTTGGCTAGGCGGTAGAAGCTGGGTACCGCAGTCAGCGCGCGAAGGGGTGCTGTGTCTGCCGCACAAGGTGGGTTTACTGGTTTGCTTGACCCTGCATGGGACCCAGGCCTCCGTGCTGCCACGCAACCCACTGCTCGCATTGGCTGAGCTCTGGGTCGTTTGCGAAGCTGAACTTGTGTTCCGGGTCATATTGGCGAGTGAGGTACTGCAGGATGGCCTGACCCTCCATAATCGCCAGCTTGCCGTGGTCATGGTCCACCAACACGGGAATCCGTCCGTTTGGACCTAAGTCGGTGAACCACTTCTCCTTCTGGATATTCTCCATGATGCTGATGCTTTGGAAAACATAGTCGGGCTTTCCATATGCTTCCTTGAGCTCCTCAAGGATGATGGATGCTTTGTGGCCTGCAATCACAAACAGTTGGCGACACTCACACCAATCATGCTCCCGGGTCCTGACATACCGTTGGGAGTGCCAAACGTCAACAGCTCCAAGCCCTTGTTGGCAATCAATCCGCTCGGTCTCGACATGTTGTTGGCTGTAGTCAATGGGTTGCTTTGAGGGTTTCTGATGGCTTCTGGGATGACACTGATGAAGCGGCGCGTGGTGTGATAGAGGCGGAAGAGAGGAGATCGGAACATGACAGCTAAGAGAAAGAAAAGCGCCAACCTGTAGATGGGCCGCATGCAGAGTGATTAACAGGTACTATTACATCAGTCTTGTGCGGTCGGAGGGGGACGAGGGGTTCGTTTGCGCGGAGCTCCGAAAGCTCGAAGGTCAGACAGCAAGCAGTCAAAAGTCGATGCGTTGATAGACACTCGAAGTTGCAACGGGAAGGGGAACATGTTCCATGGAGGTAAAGAGTTTTGGGTCGTGGAAAGTAGTCTTCAGAGTTTATATGTACTGCGCAAGACTGCAGCCGAGTCCGCCTAGGTGTCAGACTGCTGTCCTTACAAGGTGAACCTAGGTAGTTTCGATACAGCTGAATGGATGCTTCACAACAGCCAACGTTCTTCATCCTCAAAATCTCAAAACAATTCCAAGGCAGTCCCACCCTTTCACACTCTCCCACTCGACCTACTTCTCTCCATCTCCCCCCTCAAACTCCACCAGCGCCGTCCCAGCCTTACACAGATCCCCCGCCCGATGCACGACCCGACTGATCGTTCCATCCTGCGGACTGCGAATGACCGTCTCCATCTTCATACTCTCAATCACCACCAGCGCCTGGTTCTTCCTCACCGCCTCGCCCTGCTGCACCTCGACCCGGAGCACCTTGCACGGCATTGGCGCCAGGACCGAGTTCGCAACGTCCTTCAGGCCCAGCGCCTTCTCCGCCCACGCGGGCGTGGCGAGGTGCAGGCGGTGCAGGTGGCCTTGGGAGAAGAGGGTCAGGGCATTGGTCTCTGGGTCACGGATGAGCGTTGTTTCGAGGCGGGTGTGGGGGAAGAAGGTGCTGATGGTGTTTGTCGTCTTGTCGAATGTGCTGGTCAACTCCCATGTCGTCTCACGGATGGTGACGGAGAAGGTGTTGGTACTTGTCTTGAGCACGTGGGCGGGGACAGATTCGTTAGTGACCTGTGGATCCGACGATGTTTCGACGAGATGGAAAGCTCGCGGCTGCGGTGCGGTGCCGAATCCAATCGTCTGCAGTGGCCAGATTGGGCTTGCGTCTTTGGTTCGAGTCCGTCCAGCTTCGTACAAGCCGAGGGCTGCTTGAGCCAACACTTCATTTGGCATGACTTCCCTCTCGAATAGCTCGTCGTAATACTTCTGGATATACCCCGTCTCCACTTCTCCCCTGACGAACGCCGGGGAGCGACAGCAACGCTTCAAGAATTCGATATTGGTGACTGGGCCAGCGACCTCATATTCCTCGAGTGCTCTCTCCATCTTCTGCAAAGCGGCCTCGCGATTCGGTCCGGAGACGATGAGCTTCGCGATCATGGGGTCGTACGCTGACGAAACTTCATCGCCCTGCACGAACCCAGCGTCGATGCGCACGCCGTCCGTTTGCGACGGGGTACGCAGGTGCAACAGCTTACCCGTCGAAGGCATGAAGTTCATCGTTGGGTCCTCCGCGTAGATCCGTGCTTCAATCGCATGCCCCCGCACCTTGATCTGCTCCTCGATTTCCGCTTGCGTCAGAGGAAGCGGTTTGCCTTCGGCCACGAGAATCTGCCAGCGCACTAGATCCTCGCCCGTCACCATCTCGGTCACGGGATGCTCGACCTGTAGGCGCGTATTCATCTCCATGAAGAAGAATTCGCCCGTCTGGTTATCGAAAATGAACTCGACCGTCCCGGCACCTTCGTAGCCAACGGCGAGAGCGGCTTGGCGCGCTTTCTCCCAAAGGTCCTGCCGTACGCTTTCCTCCAGATTGGGAGCCGGAGACTCTTCCAAGATCTTCTGGTGTCGGCGCTGGACGCTACAGTCGCGCTCGCCCAGCGCAACGCAGTTCCCGTGCTTGTCGGCGAAGACTTGGACTTCGATGTGTCGAGGGGTGGAGATGTACTTCTCAACCAACATCACGTCGTCGCCAAAGCTACTTCTCGCCTCTGACTTGGCAGACTCGAGTTGCTGCGTAAACTCAACTTCATTCTGTACGATCCTCATGCCCTTCCCACCGCCTCCCTTCACAGCTTTCAAGAGTACGGGATACCCGATCCGTTCAGCTTCCTGCTGTAGAAGAGCAGGGTCTTGACCAGCTCCATGGTAACCGGGGATACAAGGCACGCCTGCGTCAATCATGATCTCCTTGGAGCGGCTCTTGTCTCCCATCGCCTCGATTGCCGTCCATGGCGGACCGATGAAGTTGATCCCAGCCTCGGTGCATGCCTTTGCGAATGCCGCGTTCTCGCTCAGAAAGCCATATCCGGGATGGATGGCCTGACATTGTTGCTCCTTCGCTATTTGGATAATGCGCTCACCGTTGAGATATTGGTCCGTACTGCCTAGATTGACGGCATACGGGGAGCTAAGAGCGTGTTGCGAGTACCGGTCTGGATCTGTGTATAATGTAGTAGTGCGGATCCCGTACTGGGAAGCTGTTCGACCTACGCGGAGGGCAATCTCACCCCTGTTGGCAATTAGGATGGAACGCAATGGCTCGGTCGCTTTGCCAGGTGCGTGAGCGGTGTTCTGCCATCTTCTTTGACGCTTAGACAATACAGACCAGGCTCGGGCGCGCGTAGCAGAGCGCATTGCTTACCTGAACGCGATTGTTCGAACCGTAGGTTTGTTGTCTTTCCAAGTTGATGGTCTGCTGCAGCCGAGGCAACTCGAAGAGTCGGAGGCGCGGGGGCGACAAACGGCGGCTACGTTCACATGCCTACAACGCATTTCGGTATCGGCGGCGGGTTCATCATGTCTTACGCATTGCGACGTTACATGCTGGTTGGAACAAACGCGATTATACAGTGAGAGATCCGGAAGGTATTCTTATATCGTTCCAAGGGGCAGGTCAACACCTGCCCCACAAATTTTGCCTGATATGGAACGCATCTACTACATGTTTGCCTCAGGTACCTCGACATGAAGTTTGAACATACCTAGGTAGCCAAGGTGCTCTCCAACTCACCTCCCTGCACTCACCTCCCCTTGATCTTCTCCACCACCGCCACCCAACAGTTGTTGACGCGACAGTCCGTCCCAATCCGAATCACGCGTAAGAGAGCATATCCAAGTACTCCCGTCACGTGTTGGTGGCTGGTAGGTACATACCTCGCGCTGGCCCGCCAGATGGACAGGGTCTGACTCTGACGACCATCATTGGAGCGGGCTGTAGATCATTGGGAACTGCGGTACAGAAAGCGCGCAAGCAAATAGCAAAGATATATATGCAGCCACTCGCCAACGCACGCGCTTGCTAGGCGGAGGAGGTCGCCCTTGCGCATCGCACCACCTTCGCTTTCTCTCCCTCCTCACCACATCTTTGCAAGCATGGCGGGGGAGTACGAGCAATATGGCGACGAGATGACCGACATGTATTACGACGAGGACTGGCTTTACATCGAAGACGCTTTTGGACTGGCGGTAGGTGGGCTTCTGTTGTCTCGGCTTGCTGCAGCTTGAGGCTGAACTTGATCCATTGTCTTGGGGAGAACGCCTTTGTTTCTGCAGTCGCTGTCCTTCTCTGTGATGAGATCGGCTTCATAGCGCGTCTGTGATTCGCTCTCGTAGTGTACTGACAGAAGGCCTTGCAGGACGAGCTTGCCGAAACGCAGATCGCTGAACCTGGGTATGCCGGCACAAACAATGAGCTCGAGCTTGAGCATGAGAGCTCAACGTACGACCTTTATGAGTACTGGGATGACTTGGAATATGGAGATGACGAATTCTGGACCGGTGAATGGCGACAGACAAGGCACCAATCAGATACAGAGGTAGGGCAGAAGAGAAAGCGCGGTATGTCAAGCAAGGCTGTGGAAGCGAATGGCAAGAAGCGAAAGGTATCCAGCGAGCTCAGCGTACGAGGTACCGCTGCGGAACCTCCACCAGGTCCGGTGGTGTTCAAAAGTCGGGAAGGGAGAAGTCAACATCTGCAACGCGTGCTTCCACTCTTGACGAACGGGCGCACGTTCGCGCTGATCCCAGACTGGAGGACACGCTACGCGCACAACGCAGGCGTGCTGGATGTCGGGGAGATGCCGGTGGAGATGCAGCGTGCGGCGCAAGCAGCTGGAGGGCATTTGGAGATACTTGAGCATGCCAAGGCACACAGACCATCGCTTGACGAAGCTGAAGAAGACGACTGGGAAGAAGAAGAGGACGTTGAGCGTGGCACAATGCACTCCTTAAACCCCGAGATGGTCCAGTCTATCCTAAAACAAAAGCTGGGCGAGGCTGGCTTGGAGGGCGTGGATGAGGGTGTTTTCATGACCACGCTCGGCAAGATGCTCGCGGGCGAAGATGGAGCGGATGAGGCAGCGGGCGAGCTTGCGAACAGTCTGCTGGGTAAGGCCACGGAAGGCGACGCCTCGTTGTCCGGTTGGCTGTCCCAGCAGGGAGTTTCACTCGAAAGTGCGGCCGAGGACGCAACTTCTGTGGCTACGATAGACATGCCAGAAAGCGGCGATCGGACGGTCAAGGGACACAATTCCCATGTATCACCCCCGGACAGTGCAATCGGCGTTCCCAATCCGTCGAAGACGAGCACTGCAACGCGGGAAATCGCCCTTCACCCAAGCTCGCCGGAGCAACGACACCGACAGTCACACAACAAGCAATTCTCCATGAACAGACCGAGCAAAAAGGTAACATTCACTGTGCCTTCACCCTCTGAGTCGTCGGGACCACCGAACGGCCCAGCAGAGCTCGAATCGAGGCTAGCTCCGGATCCAGTTCCACCTACAAACTCCGAGCCTTTGGCCTCGGAGCCGGCCGCGCACGGCAGGGCAACCAGGAGTAGATCAGCCAAAGCCACCGCGACCACCAGCAACGCTGTCAAGGCCAGCAGCAGGCCTTCTCGCGCAGACCGCAAAACCGCAGAAAGCAAACCTAGTGCCCAAGAGAAGAAGGATGCACCACCCGAGCCGACTAGGCAGACTTGTAAGCGGAAGACCACAGGCGAGGAAGATGAGCCCGGCCGGACGAAGAGGGTGCGCAATACGAGGACCTCTGCCAAGTCGGAAGGAAAGTAGCTTCATGTGCGTACCTCTTGCTGCAGAAACGAGTTATGAAGGTGCGCGTCACGGACAAGAAGATTCATCCGGCTTTGGCGATCACCCGTGGATAGTCAGGTCGTTGTCGGACGGCAGATATACTACTTTCGGCGTTGCCTGTAAGTGGCCTATCATGTTTATATCATCCTTCCCGGGCGATAGCAAAGCGCCGAGATAGCCAACAGCTCTCCTGTATCCTTTTCAGAGTCTCCGACCTCAGGCGGCGCATTGCCGATCCACGGGAAGCGGAAAGATGCTTAGAAGAAACTACGGATGGACGAAAATCTGATTTATTCACGCCAAGAAGACACTGCACAAGGTTCGTTGCGGGTCAGTCTATGCATGCAACACCGTCTACAACCACCCTGTCCCTATCCCAACGTAAGAGTGTTCCCAGCGGTACCGACAACAGCCGCCTTGACCTTGGCGCTACCGAGCAGAGTGTACTGGTACGGGACCTTGGTCAACGTGCCCTTGGGCGCGGTATTGGCGCTCGAGCCGAAATCGTCATCCTTCGTCACCGCATAGCCCTTGTCATCCGAGTACAGCGCGGCGACGGCCTGCTTGACGCCGGTGAAGACGCTGCTCTCGACGAGCACCTGCGCGCCGTCGCGGGTGTCGACGCCGGTGTCCTGCGTGTCGAAGTAGGAGTTGAAGACGTGCCCGACGCCGTAGCGGATCGAGGGCGTGCGGCTGTTGATGTTGTGCCAGTGGTTGTTGGCGTAGGTGACGTGCAGGTGGCCGGTGTCCTCGGCGGCGTTGTTGTCGCTATGCCCGACGAGCGAGGCCTTGAAGTGGTCGTGGAAGAAGCTGTTGGAGATGGTCACCCATTCCGAGGCGTGCGTGACGTCGCAGAGGCCGTCGTAGTAGTCTTTGCCGTGCTCGCGGTCGGAGCTGAGGTCCACGTGGTCGATCCACACGTTGGAGGAGGCCTGGATGCCGATCGCGTCGTTGTTCTCCGCCAACACCTTGGAGATGGCGATGTTCCGGACGATGACGTTCTTGGCGGACTTGATGTACAGGCCCACACCGGCGAACCCGGATTTCGAGTTGAGGCCGAGGATGGACTTGTTGCTGCCGACACGGACGGAAGTGCTGCCGGTGATCTTGCCGGAGACGTAGACGACGGCCGGTTTGTCGCCGCTCACGGCCTGCGTGAATTGAGCGAGAGAGGAGACCGTGGTGGTCGCACCGCCTTCACCGCCCGTCGTGCTACTGGTGTGTTAGTGGCGCCCAGCGTCAAGACGAGCGGTGGCTGGGGACATACCCTCCGTTTTGCGAAGCGTATCCCACAGGTCCCTTAGCCGTGGCCGACGTCGGGGCTGCGCATGCCAGATGCGACAGGGCGGCGAGAGCCAGAGACGCAATGAACTTCATGTTCGACGAGTTGAAGGGAAATTGGAGAAAAAGAGAACAGGGTGTACAGAATGAGAGAGGTGGATTTGCTTTACCTGATTCCAGAGAGCGAACATTTGGGCCTTTCTTATACTCGAGACAGAGTGTGGTTGAAAAGAATGCCTTCCTACGCTCATCAACCCGCGACACTCTTTCCTTGGCAACCTGACCTAGATCAAACGGAATTGGAAAAGGGCTGAGCGGTCGCTCCGTGAATGTGATGTGCGTGTGGAAGTTGCAAGAAGAGATGAGGTATACTCGTGCTGGGCTTGTCGGTTACAGGTATAGCAGCCCTAACACATCCTTGTGTCGCGCACGTACAAGTTCACGACTTGGCAGTTTGACTTGGCTTCCGCTGGCAGACTCAGCGACAAACACCATCGCCAAACCGGCTCCTCTCCGGCGCGGAACTGGAGTAGTCTATGTCAAACGGCGCTGCACATAACGACTTTGCATCCCGTGCTGCACGTGGTGAAAACCACACGGAGGACTTGCGCTCCGTTCACGTCTTTACATCCTCTCTACCGGCGTCAACCCCAGCAACCTCATCCCATTCCCCAACACCTGCCTCGCCGAATCATACAACGCCATGAGCGCCGCCTTCTTCTCCGGCGTCTCCGCATACATCACGCTCATCGTCTTCGCGTTCTTATTGCTGACGTCCTTCGCATCGTAACACGAGCTGAGCAGATGCGTCATCTTGAACAGGTACGTCAACACCGTGACGGGCTCGCGGGTCTTGTAGGTGTTGAGGAAGACGTCCGGCCATTGCGCGAGCGAGCGGACGAGCTCGACGCCCTCCTTGGCGGTGATGAGGCCGAAGTCCGCTCGCAGCAGCTCGGCGTGCGGGACGGCGGCCTTGCGTTCCATGGAGCAGACGCGCGCGTGCGAGTACTGCAGGTACGGGCCCGTGTCGCCCTCGAAGCTCGTCATCTTCTCCATGTCGAAGCTGTAGTTGTTGATCCGCTTGCCGCTGTAGTCCTGCACCATGATGGCGGAGATGGCGAGCGTGTCGGCCGTCGCGTCCGGGTCCTGCACTTGCTCGTACTTGTCCTTGTTCTTCCTCATCACGTCGTGCATGAAGTCCTTGGCCGAGTCGAGGCTGTCGGCCAGCGACACCACCGTTCCTTTTCTGGTACTCATCGTCTGGCCTTTCGGATCCTTGACCATGCCGAAGGTGATGTGTTCGCACTTGGCCACCGCGTCGCTGTACGGCGAGCCCATCAGTTCGAGGATCTTGAAGAACTGCGCGACGTGCACGTCCTGCTGTGAGGCTATCACGTAAATCATCTTGTCGAATTGGTGTTTCTCGAAACGTTCGTAGTTTGCCGCAATGTCACGGGTGAGGTAAAGTGACGTGCCATCCCTCTTCTTCACCAGCGTCTTGCCGAGAGTGGGCGCGCCGTGCTTTGATAGGTCAACGATGACGGCGCCTTTGCTGTCTTCACTGATATTTCTCTTCTGCAGCACGTCGGCAGCCTTGTCCATATCTTCAACCTTGACCGTCGACTCGCCACTGTACTCATCGAATGCGATATTCAGCCGAGCATACATACGCTTGTACTCCTCGATGGACAGGTCTCTGAACTTCTGCCAGTTGTGTAGCGCCGCACAGTCACCATCGACCATGCGCTTGAAGAACTGCCGGGCTTTCTCATCGATGCTGGGCTTCTCGACCAGTTGTTGCTGCACTTTTTCCAACTCGGCAGATACATCCTGCAGTTCCTTTTCTTGCTCATCTGTCCATTTGTGCTCCGGGGCGGGTTCGGCTGGTTTGCCTTTGGCCGGTTTCTTCGGTTTAGGCGGCACTTTTGCCTTCTCCAACTCATCCTTCTTCTCCGCGAGCGTCTTGGCCTCCTTCTGCTCCG
>Ga0268244_10000948_pt1 | contig 10671 bp, 9 predicted proteins | sample AgamicMgSfe_FD_200258 | JGI IMG/M metagenome (GOLD analysis project Ga0268244, IMG submission 200258) | Agave microbial communities from Guanajuato, Mexico - Mg.Sf.e (v2) (version 2) | ecosystem: Host-associated > Plants > Phyllosphere > Phylloplane/Leaf | place: Guanajuato, Mexico | collected... | reverse complement strand
TTCTGGAGACTCTTTGTCGAGTGCTTGGTATGTGTAGCCGTCAGGTCTCGAAATTGGTGTATCATTTGCATGGGATGCCTTCTCAGCGTGCTGATCGTCCACTCCACGATAAAATCCTGCTAAATTATAAGTTACACCTTCAACACGTCGGGAGAATGATACAGTACCACCAAATGGAGCAAACATGCCTTGTCCTTCTTCACCATGGACAGGTTCCATACTCTTACGTCTTGTGATTGTCGCCGACTTACGTTGAGCTTGCTTGCGTCTACGACGGTACACGAACCATGCAATGAGAGCAAGTGCGAAGAGAAGTCCCAGAAGCCCACCAATTACAGCTCCGACTATTGCGCCAACCGGTGCTCCGGATGCTTTTGCAGCTCCAGATGCGGACGAAGCTGGTGCGACAGTAGGTTGGGTGGTGGATAATGTCAGTATAGATGTCGAAGAAGCAGTTGAGACGCCCGCAGAACTTGACGCAGAAGTGCTCGTAGAAGTGATGCTGGAGGTGGACAGAGTGGTAGATGATGGCACGCTCGAGGTTGTCGTGACAGAAATACCACCAAGAGAGGTCGTGGATGTGAGAGCGGTCGCTTCGGTGGTCGTCGGTGGCAGAGCTGTGACCGGACAGCCTCCATTCGGGTTGCATGGATCAACGGCACAACATCCAGCAAAGGTATCTCCAACCAGGTTGCAAGAGTACCACTGAAATCCTGTCGGGCAGTCTCTCGACTGACGCTTTGCAAGATCTTCCATATTCAATGGAGTGTAAAGAAGATAGATTCGCGCAGACTGAAGGAACCACTTTCTTGTGTCACGTTGGTGGACAGCGCGCAAGAATCGATACTTGAGGAGTACTTTTGTGGGCAAAGATTCGTATAGACCTAGCTGAAACACGGACGGAATGTAGATTCTGGAGTCCAGGTAGCAAGTGCCGGACGATGAGGTTTGGAGGTCATGAAAGAAGGTCGCTTTAGACACACAAGGCTGGAGCTGAATCTTGTATATCTGCAGGTTCCCGATATTTGGTTACACGCATGACCAGAAGAAGCAAACTAAGCCACACCAGAGCACCGATCTTGTTTCAGATGAAGCCACTCTCTGTACGGTCTTCTCAAAGGTGGCTGGTCGCTAGGTGTAAAGCACATGATGTGTAGGTCATGTTGAATCTCTCTTGAGGTACGATCACTCCTCACGCCCAAAGGTATGCCTCAATGCATAGATACAGCATATGAGAGCCACCGGTATAATCGCTCAAAAATACCATCGCATCCAAATGGGCTATGAGCTTTGGAGACAACACAACTGGTAGAACGATATGGGTGAGCTCGAGGAAGTGAAGTGAACTCAGAGAGGTTATCATCACCTCGGTCGATGACGTCGGCGGATGCGAAATTGCACGCGTCGACGCGGGCATCGCGTTTGCCTGCTGCTCATCGCGTAGCGATTTAATTACCAGTATTCGTGTATGGTTATACGACTTACACAATATCACGCATCGCGATTGGTATTACAATTTTCCTCCAGAATCTTGATTCGTACTATGGCAAAACGACAGATAGATAGCTTCTTCGCCCCTAGTCCATCGAAAAAGGTCAAAGTGGAAGCGGTAGACAAGAGCGACAAAGTATCTGAGCATTCGACGTATCCATACTCAGTACCACATTTACCTCCCGCAATCACCGATGTGCTTGGATTTGCACCGGCGACCGAGGGCAGAGTAATCAACGATCAGCTTGACCTGGACCTCTTGTATTTTCAGCCTTATATCCCAAAGGAGATTGAAAAGGCGCTCTTCGAATTCCTCAGACAAGAACTTTTCTTTTATCGAGTCAAATACAAGATCAAGCGTGGTCCTGTTGAGACAGACATCAATACTCCAAGGTTCACAACAGTCTTTGGCGTTGACGACACATCTCGATTTGCCGACGACGGGAGCGTGATTGACGCCACATCCAAGAAACCAGTGTCAAAAGACAAGTACAAGTGTGATCCCAGGCCATTACCACAGTGTCTGGATTTCCTGCGACAGATCACTGAAGGAAGTACGGGAGAGACCTTCAACTTCTGCCTGGTCAATTACTATGCTTCCGGAGACGACAGCATCTCTTATCACAGCGATGATGAACGCTTCCTCGGCGTGAACCCGTCCATCGCTTCCTTCTCACTCGGCGCAAGGCGAGACTTTCTATTGAAGCACAAACCTATACCTCCATCTGACAGTGCACCACCGCCAGAGCTGAAGCCTCTCAAGTATCCTCTGGCAAGCGGTGACATGATTTTAATGCGAGGCAAGACGCAGTCGTGTTGGCTACACAGCATTCCGAAGCGTAAAGGCGGAGAAAGCGAGCACGGCAGGATCAACATCACCTTCCGCAAGGGTATGATCAAAGGCGCCACGGAGAACTACAATCAGTACAACGTTGGGTCCGGAGAGCCATACCGTTGGAACGCCAGCAAGAAACAAATGATGCCTTGGTCCAAGGATTGAGCTACGAGAGGAAACCACTGTCCATAATGCTCCGCGCGACCGCAGATCTGCTTACATCCAAACTCGCCAGCACTCACCAATCGATTTCACCTCCATTGTACATGCCCGATGAGTCCTCTTTTCCAGGCACATGGATGTTGAAGAACTTGCCGTTCTGGCTCTTGTCGGCGCCGAGAATGATCCTCTTGACCTCTGCAGCGCCAACATCGACCTCCAATTCGGCATAATCGCCACCACCCAGTTCGGTCTTCAAGTGCTATTATTCGTTAGCTTTTGGAATCGTTGAACAAGAGCAAAAGCGAGACTCACGCCGGGAGACAGTAGCAGAAAGGTGAATCCTTTGTCTGCATAGTCCATAGACCAGTGCTTGTTTAGCATATTGAGCGCCGTCTTGGAGATCTTGTAGGCCGAAGTCGGTACCATAGACCATCGATCAGCCCACGAGATTGATGCCAGAGCTGTGGATCTGAGGAAATGGTCAATTCGGAAATGTTCGTAGCCGAATTTAATCCTGACTCACACATTGATGACCTTCTTCAAGTTTCCCTTCTCCAGCAGTGGTAGGAAAGCAACAGTCACTCTCTGCGGACCTCCGACGTTAACGTCGAACACTTTGGTGAGATCTTCAGGGGTGACGCTCTTCACGCCCTCCGGATGCCAAGGCCCGATTCCAGCATTGTTGACCAAGACGTCAAGTCCGTGACCATTGAGCTTCGTCTCTACCTCCTTTGCCGCTTTCTGGACACTCTCCGTGTTGTCGACTGCGGCAGTAATCGGGACGACGTGGTCGGTGTTGCTGTCGATGAGCTCCTTGTAGGCACCAGATGGAGCACTACGACTGACTGCGAAGATCCTGCCCACTTCCGAAGCAGGTGATTTGAGAAGCTGCTGAATCAATGCGAGGCCCAGACCACGGTTGGCTCCGGTGATGAGATAGGTTGCCATGTTGATAGTCTTCCGAGATTGCTTGATGAGATTGCTCTTGACTGTATGCGATGACTCTTCTCTATATATCGACGTTGTAAGTCGTATCTCCTTTCGGTAATTGAATCGTATCTCCTTTGGGATCTCGTCTCGCACTTGTCGAGGACGTATGTTTGTCTTAAGTCCTTAATTCCGTAGATGGTACACCGTCAGAATTACTTATCTCCTAACTCCGGGCTGGTGAAGTTGGATGTTTGACGCTGCTAACAAACCCATGGGCAAGCTGAAATTGGATGAAGTTTGGTGGAATCCCGAGGAGGATGAGGAAGAGTCTTGGACTGATCATCGGCCACGCACTCCAACGAAGAGCTCGATTTGGTGCAGCTGATCGTTCACGGGAGCACGTTTATGACAGTCATGATTGCATTTTGGCTTTGAGGCAGCGGGAGTTTGGCGTTCGACACGGACGAGGCAGCAGCAGCGTATAATGTCAGGCTTCGATTCTGTTATCATGACTAATATGTGGCTCTGTCGACGTTGATTGCTCGAACAATAACCACGGTTTCCACAGATATATCATACCCTGCGAGCCTCAAATTGCCGTTCAGCGAAATATCGATACCTTGAAGCAGTCTGGATCCGGTACCTCTTGCCGTAGAAAATGAATACGAAACAGAAAAGAAGGACGACAGTACCAAGCACAGTGATGGTGATGAAGACATTCTGCATGCCCACCCTATCAATCCAAGGGGTGAGAGCAAACACAAAGATAGTAGCGAGCAAGTTCCTCGTAAACGTGACCGCAACAAGAGAATCACCAACAATCTGCATCTGATCAGCAAATGCGCAACAAAAGCCATCACGACACGACACTCACCTCGGTATAAGAATCCGTAAGATACGTCAACGCAATACTACAAACCGGCGCCGTGCCAAAATTGCAAATCGCATACCCGACCGCAATCAGCGGCCACGGCGCCCCATTATTGAGTCCACAACCAAACATCAGCGCGCCGACGGGCACAAACGGTACAAACGGTGCCATGACCCACAGCCGCATCTCAGGCTCGTAGATACCCTTGTTGCGGCGCGCGAGAATGAGGATCGTCCTATCCGCCAAGGGCCCGCAGACGAGTGAGCCTAGTGTTATACCGATGAAGGCGGGCAGGCTCATGAGGCCGATTGCTGCGGCGTCGAAATTGTACGGAGGCAGCGTCATGTAGCTCGATAGTGTGGTTGTTTGGGTCGTCGACCAGGCGATCATGAAGCCGTAGACGAGAGACATGTAGGCTACGGCTGGGATGGTGAAGAGGATGTGGAAGGGTTGCCAGCTGTGGCGGGCGAATTTGACGAAACTGCCGGGGGAGATGGTTGTGATTTGTAGCTTTTGGAGGTAGCTTTTGCGTGGTATGGATGTGTTGATTCGTGTCTGCGTCAAGTTCGTGGCTGCTGCTTCATCGAGTTCGACTGGTGAGGGGGGTGTTGCGGTCTTTTCGTCTTGGTCCTTCTTTTCCCCCGTTCCGGTGGTATGCACAGCCTCGTTCGCGGCAAGAGGATCTTGTTGCGCATTTGGGTTGACGCCGATGAGACCTTGATTGGTGAACTTGGTCTCTTCATAGGTGAAAATGAACAGCACAAGAGCGATGGCGAAGAATATGCCGATCCACCACCACACCCATCGCCAACCTTGGCCAACAGTGATGTAGCCTGCTGCGGTCACCGTCAAGGTACTGCCTGCATTTTGGGCCCAGATGAAGATCGTGTTCATCGCGCCTCTTTGGTGGACAAAGAAGACATCTGCGACGGTCATCTGCACCATGACCTCGGATAGAGCGCCAACCAGGCAGGACCAAACGTTGACCATCATCAGATCCGTGACGGTCATTAATTTGGCAGACCAAATGCAAATTGCAAATTGGACCGCGGTAGAAATGATGTAGATTGGGCGACGACCGTATTTCAAAGCAAACGGAATGAGCAGGAATGCTCCGATGCACAGCGTACCGCAACCAATGGCGTAGCTGTCGTTGAGGATTTCGAAGCTGAAGCCGAGCTCATCTTGCATTGGACCCCAGGTAGGCGTGGCCGCATCGATGAGAGTAAAGACCATTAAGGTATAATAGCAGGTGAGGAAGAAGTTCCAATTCTTCTGCCATTTCGTCCAGTTCAGAGGGTCGTTCGGGTCATCGGAGGGTCGAGGCTGGAGAATGATTTCCTTGTTTTCGGACTGTAGAAGTATTTCAAGTCGAACGGTACCAGGCGGCCAGGCATCTGGGTCTCCGTGGTCGGTCGTGTAGTCCATGTCGGTTCAAAGATACCTCGAATACTTGGAAATTCCGAGAGTCGCATCGTGGTGGGAAGAGATAAGGAGGTATTTAACTACCTGCACAAACCGTACCTTTCGTGATAGGCAACCCGCTGATCAACCAGTGTAATTGTAGTACTCGTCTGCTACGTAAGAATCCCAGCATTACCTGACATGTCTTATCATATGCTTCTGCTATCGTTGTGGCACGTAGATTGACAAGGCTGGACAATTTGAGATGCAGCTGCATGGCCCGAGGCCGACTCTGCATTAGCTGTGCTTGTACAATTTCGGACAGGGTTCGACAGAGAGGACGAGACTTCCATTGGTGTAGCTATATCTTGGACACGATAAGACAGGTTGCGTAGACGTCGCTGATAGGATGAAGGGGTTGTGATGGCACAAGCTTCGAACTCTGGAGTCTCTTCATGTGCTTGTCTTGCCGATCAAGCTTCAGCTTCCTATCTCAATTTTAGCTCCAGACACCAAATCAACTTGCATATGCATTTTGATGCTTTTGTACCTTCTAGATCGAGCAGTATCTGGCAGTCAACGATGCTGGCGCGAACATATGTAGTTCAACTGAGTTTCCGCATGTCGCCCTCGCTGGCTGAAATGATCGACGTGAAGTTACTAAATCGACTGACCACAAACAATGGACCTCTCGGTTGAAAACAATTCGTTGTGCTATGTTATCTCTTGGTACCATCGATCTATCGCAATAGCAAGTTTCGTTGCGTTAAAAACTAAATCTCCTTACTTCATCAGATTGTTCGTCCTCCTGGCTGTTACCATGCCTTACGACGCCTCAGCAGATATGCCTCTGTTCCCAGCATGCGAGCCTGACATTCCATGACCGTGGCCATGTCCCGGACCTAATGGTTTTGGCGTTCCAAAGGCACCTGCTCGACGAAAATCGACAGAGTTGTACAATTCCGGCCTCCTCTCGTCACCGTTTTGAGCATGCAGCGCGCTGGTCACGAATGCTTGATTCACTGCGGAATGCTCGACCGGAAGCGAAGGCATGGCATGGTCAGCCATGTGTCCAGAATCGGCCGGAGCGTCTATAGTCGACGCGCTTGAGAGTCCCGAGAAATCCCGTTTCTGGCCGGGTATACGCTTCATGTAAGCAGTTGGTGAACCATCTGCCGCTTCTCGATCATGGGGTATCAATTGAATTCTATCCATCGTAGGAGGTGCTATCATTGCACTGGAAGGCGGATCGCTCTGTATGCCGACAGTCTCATTTGATCCCGGTGGCTGCTCATTCCTCTGCGCTCCTGTCAGAGGAGTCGTGAAAGGGATACTGCTAGGTGGCGCGGAAGATTGTAGACCAAGCGTCTGCGGTCTAAACGCAGACGGCGTCCTCGACTGTTGGTGTACTGGATGGTGCGGATTTGCCCATGGTGTCTGTTCGAGAAACTCTTTTTCCGCCATGTGAGCCGCAGTTGGCATTTGTGCTGCCTGCACATAGTTACGGTACTCTGCTTGGGCGTAGGGAAAAGTGTATGGCTGTTTTCGCGTGATCTTCATCGCCTTGAAGTCATCATCCGTTTCGCGCTGTCGTGCGCCTTCAATCTCAGGTGCAGCAGGAAAACCAACGTGTTTCGCAACACCAGACAGTACTGACACTTCCATGTTGTACTTGGCTTGTTGTCGAATCTGTTCTGAGCGCTTTGTTGGAAATGGATTCGTGAACTGGTCGAGCTCGTCGGCGTGTGCTGCGCGTCGGTCTTTTTGTATGTCGTACCATTCTTTGCCGAGATCGTACAATGCGCCCTCGCGAATTTCTCGTGCCTCCTGAAAGTATTGACTGTGTAGTTGCGCCCTTGTGCCAACAGTCTCGATGCGCAACGCTCCTCTCTTGTACTGGTATAGATTCATCTCTTGTTGGATCTTCGTGTCCCGTCGTAGAGTGATGACTTGTAATTGCGCAAGATAGTCCGGGTGACTGGGGAAATCCGAGTTGATGGCGACAAGTTCTGCTTCGGCAGTCGCAAGCCGTTCAGCGTGTATGCTGTCGAGGATTTAGCTAAGACGTCAATGCGAAAGACTGCTTGTACTTACGCCTTTCTCAGAGACTTGAACTGCTGTTGAAGTTGCACGAACAATTGCTCCGCACGTTTCCTTCGTTCGACTACAATCGTCAGTGTGTAACACGCTTGGCTCTTGAATCGACTCACCCTCTTCTGCGCTCAAAGCCTCGGTCGCTTCCTCCTCCTCGTCGTCGGCTGGTTCTCCAGCTTCTTCGTTATCAGCTTCAACCCTCGACTCGTATCGCTTCAACTCGGGAGTTGCCTCTTTCGGATCTCGTCTCCTTGTCCTTCCTCTTCTCTTCTTTTCCACTTTAGACGGTGAGAGTGCTGGGCTGGCTATCGCGGCAGGCTCTACTTCTTGTTCTTCAGCATCAGCAGCCTCCACGGCAACAGTAATTTGTGCAGCGCTAGCCTGGCCAGTTGGGTCCCATGCAAGGGGTCTGCCAGATCTCTGGCTTGTCCGTCTCTTAGACAAGGCCTGATCAGAATCAGACTCTTCCGACAAAGAGCTTTCGGCGTCGCTGAGGGGAGAGGTACGTTTTCGCTTTCTGCCAGCATATTCTGGGCGCAATTTCGTCAGTAAATGCTCACTCGCATGACGCGTGCGAAACTCACCAGCTGTTTGACGTCCTGAAGTTGGTGAAGCCGATGGCCCTCGCGCAGTCGGTGTAGATTCTGCTTCGGATAGTTCGTCATCTAAAGTTGCTTGCTGGCTAAGTTTACTTGGCGTTCTTCCAGTCTCGCCATGTTTCCAGGGTTTTTGTGGTGTGCGCTCTAGAAGTTCGGTCTCTGCCTCGGACTCGTTCTCACCAGCCACGACCGCGCGTGGTGTTTCATCCAAATCAACTTTGTCTTGCTCATCCAAGCTGCCATCAAAGTCGCTCAGGCTGCTGGATCGTTCGGCGTCTGAGCGCGCGGGTGACGGTGCTGAAATGTGTGACGGCGGTTCGTCGACGTCGACGTTGACCTTCTGATCTGTGTTTGTAGACTGTAGGAAGTCTTTTCTATTCTCTTTAGGACCAGAGGTATTGCTCAGAGGGGAAATGGACGGGGTAGAGTTGCGACTGCTGGCGCCGGCTTTGGGAGATCTAAAGGAATTGGCGGTGGTAGGACGGTGGTATGGGTCTACAGAAATTGGATGTTAGTCTCGACGAACATGTTATAATATGCGGCAAGCGTATCGGCGAGAGTTTCATGAGACGCACCTATTGAATGCTGTCGCTCGTTGCCGCGACCGACGGCCGGAGCGGTGATCATCTCTCGTACTTTTTGTGGTCGGTATAGGTGGACCAAGAGTAATTGTTCGACCGGTCTACTATGGGGTTGTCCTCGAGTAGGCGTCGCGCTCTGAAATACACTCGTTTACCGTACGTGTATGTCGATTAAGTACTCTGGTAACAGAGGTTGTTCAAGGATCGTGGATAGTGAGGTCGCGCTGAGTCGATTCGCTACACCAAGGTCGCGCTGACAGCGCTTGAGAACGGTACAGTCATGAGGCGGTAAATCAAGATATCTGAGTAAAAGTGAAGCTTGTGTTCCTGACAGTGGATGGTTTTTGTGTGAGAGAAGGACAAGACGAACAACGGAGTAGCAAAGCCCACTGGTGAGGGTGCATTGAATGCGATGATGATCGACCTCCCCAGAAATCTAATCTTATCTCTGAGCCGAATCTAAGCCGTAAGACCAGAGCAAAAAAGTTGTTCGAAGTGAATTGGGGAAGATTCTATCCAAAAGATACATATATTCCACGCCTCATATTCCAACATGGCTCAAGACAAGAAGAGAAAGCGCGAATCTGTGGGCGATGAAAATGGCAAAGCATCAAAAAAGCAGCAGGAAAAACAAGAAAAGTCGGCCTCTTTTCTTGCGGTAGACACTAAGGGCTTGGATCCAACACTGTCATCGTTATTCGCAAATAGCGCTCCAATCAGCAAGCCCGACAAATCAGCAGTGGCCACTGTCCAAAGGAAGACGACGAAGAGCCAGCCTACCGAGGATAAGAGTGACGCCAATCAGACCGACGACGACGAGGGTGATAACGAAGGTCTCGGAGACAACCTGGAAGAGGAAATTGCGGATGTATTGCAGCAGTCGGACGACGAGGAGGCAGCTGTGCAAGAGAAGCCTGCGCGTAAACGCAAGAGAAAGGATCAACACGACGATCTCGAAACAGAGTACATGGAACGATTAGCAAAATCCCGTGAGAAGGACATTGCAAAACTACGGAAGCAGGAAAAAGACAGCAAGGCGAAGGCGGTTGACGGGTTGGCCGGCCAAGAGGACGACGAAGCTTCCGATGAAGATCAGGTCAGCGCAGATGAGGGCGAGGACGACGATGAGATAGAGGAAGACGAAGACGAAGACGCGGACGATGGGATGACCTCTCCACCACCTCAGCACGAATCGCTGAAACAAGAAGTTGATGAAGATATGATCAAGGCGCAGCGAACAGTGTTCCTCGCCAACGTCGCTTCCGAGGCCATCAAATCCAAAAAGGCTCGCAAAGCTCTTCTCGCGCACCTGTCATCTTTCTTGTCGTCCATGCCCAAGCCAAAAGAGGGAGAGCCTGCTCACGCAGTCGAGTCTCTGCGCTTCCGCTCGACGGCTTTCGCAAGCTCGGTGCCCAAAAAGGCTGCTTATGCTAAAAAGGAGATCATGGACGCAACCACCAAGTCGACCAATGCATACGCTGTCTATTCGTCCAATGCTCTTGCCAGGGAAGCAGCCCGCAAGCTCAACGGTACCATTATTCTCGACCGTCATCTCCGTGTGGATGAAGTCGCTCACCCGGCCAAGACCGACCACCGTCGCTGCATCTTCGTAGGCAATCTCGGCTTCGTAGACGACGAAAGCAACATCGACAAAGCCAACGAAGAGGAAGGATACCGCACCAACCACGGCAACAAGCGTCCAGG
>Ga0268244_10000946_pt1 | contig 10678 bp, 6 predicted proteins | sample AgamicMgSfe_FD_200258 | JGI IMG/M metagenome (GOLD analysis project Ga0268244, IMG submission 200258) | Agave microbial communities from Guanajuato, Mexico - Mg.Sf.e (v2) (version 2) | ecosystem: Host-associated > Plants > Phyllosphere > Phylloplane/Leaf | place: Guanajuato, Mexico | collected... | reverse complement strand
GAGTAACAGACGATGACGAGGCCAATAAGGATGACTGTGATGGATGATAAGGCAGCGCGGGAGGGCGATCAGTCGCGAGACCACTGCAGGGCAGGGCCGGGCTGGAGTCGGGACTCTCCTCTCATCACCAGGAGAGAGTGAGAGTGGGTGGGAGAAGGGTGGGAGCAGGCTTAGCGCGCAGGCCGACGCTTTCCAGGTTTCGCTTTTTCCGCCACCCAAGACCCAGCATAGAGGGACTAAGATTAAGAACCAAGATTCGCCTCGGAGGGAACTGGTGTGGATGATGATGATGAGACGGGAGGAAAGTCGAGTCGACTGGAAAAGGGCATGTTGCTATCACCAGGCGAGCGTCGGGCGGTGGACCAAGTTGAGCAAGTTGTACAGGCGGATACGGTAAAGATGGATGTGTCGTTGGTAAGCCGAGGAGCAAGGTCGACGAGTACATGTCATGTTGGTACCGATGCGGTACCTTTCGCTGCGGTGAGGAGGATCATGGATGGAGGGGGGAACATGTGACGAATGTTGGTGGGGGTGTTGCTCGCTGTCTCGCTTGAGCAGTGCCTCGAGTACATAGTACTGTACTCTGTACCTCGAGAACCCATGCGCGAGTCCATGCGAGGGGAGCGAGCGTCGCTTCTGACATCGATGTTCAAGAGTTTCTTGGCTTCCGATCCGAAGGACACGTACACATAGGTACGTACAGCGGTGGGTAACGATAGACCATCAGGCGCATCTCTGGTGGTAGGAAGTACTGTACATTCATTGTCCATCGACAAGGAAAGATGTACGAGTGGCGTGCCGCTTGCCGCCGGATCTCGTCTTGGCTCCTGAATTCAGTTGCGTCGGTATTGGTTCAGGTACGGCCGTGGAAAAATACATAACATCCATGGATAACATACGTATGTAATAACAATATGTAGGTTGGACGACGATCACCCATGAATCCAGTCCTGGACATTATTGGTTCTGCCTTGCGTCGTCGAGGGGTTACTTTCATCGGTGGAAGAGCTGAGCACCCTATAGCAGCCAGACGCGTAAGAATACTACTTACTTCCTCATGCTCGGCCAGGCCATGGCGCAGCTCATCAGCTCACTGGTGCTTTTTCCTTTCCATCCTCATCCTCATCATCATCATCATCATCTGCGATTCACTTACTGTACGCGCATGGAGCTAAGGCGAAGCATCGTTTCTTTTGATTTTCAATCTCATGCAAGGGGTACACCAGGCCCAGCGTGACTACAATATCCCGACAAATCGGGCACGCAACGCCTGCTTCGAGAGACCGTCAACACAGGCCGCTTCTCTCGGTGAGAGCATCGCACAAGGTCATGTGGCCAGAAATCCATGTGCTGTACCCTGCATCGCACCGAGCGACTGGGGTGGGAACGCCAGCAATGAACGAACCTATATGTGTTGTCCCAATAACTCCGTCCATAAAATGGTTGTGCCGCAAACTGGTGCGTGATCTCTGGGTTGGAGGAACCTGGGGTGATGATGAATCTGATGATTGATGCCTCTTCATCACATGTCCAGCGGGCTCCCGGCACTCTTTTTATGATCGTTGCACGGGATACCCAGCCCAGATCCTTCTGGCACCTTTCCCTGTGCGTCCCAGGGATCTTGCGAATGGCTGAAAGCGAAAGAGGGTGACAGCGCCTTGCATTGGCCGCAGCGTCCCAGAAACTCTACTTGACCGCCGCGACGCGGAAAGGAGCTGCAACCCATGCAGGACGTAACAACGTGATCCATAAGTCCGATCAACCGCCACACCACCTCCAAACTCGACTTTAACTACTGGACTGCGAATGGTGCTGATCAGGTAGCCAGTACATCCGCAACTTCCCAATCGGCGAACGAGAAGATCCCATGGAGTGTTTTCATCACACTCAAACCCAGCGCGCTGACCATGCTGATCGGAACTTCCGAGCGATCTCATGCTCTTGACGTCCACGCTTGCAAGACCGCCCAGGTCATACGATTCGATGATGGTGGCGACTCTAGGACGAAGTATGACCGGTCCACACTTGTCGAATGAAGTGCAGTGCAAGGATTGACAGTCTCGAGAGTCGAGAAAGTAGGCCAGACTCCAGATCACGGCTTGCGGCTCCGTGAAGACTCCCTTCACTGCAGCGTCCCGAAGCGAAACTCGGATCGTTCCTGCTTCACCAGTTCAACGTCGAAGGCTTGTGGGTGTAGGCTGGATTCTGCGCGGGAGTACGGCGGGGGAATCGAGTATACCCTCTGCCTCGTAGGTGTCGCCTTGGGACGAGATGTTGGCTGCAGACTTCCACAGAGTAGCGCGGCCCAGGGACGAGACAAGCTGCATATCTCGTCGCCATCGCTCTGTGCGTGTGCGGGTAGATAGGGAGATGGCAGGGGTGGGAAGTGAGACTGAGATATCTAGTGAGACATTGAAGACTCATGCAAAGGCCTAGGACATCCTACGTGATCCACATGCACCCAGATCAATACATGTCGCGAAGCCGATATCAGATAGACGGATGTTGCTTGCGCGCGATGGAGAAGACGGAGATGAGAGAGACGTACTCACGCTGGACGGGCTTTTACGGGCGCGCTTTTTTACTATACTGCATTCATCAGCGCGTCGGTCTTCGAGAGGAGAAGTCGACAGCTCAAGCGTGCGAAGCGAAAGACCTTGAAGACGTTAAACCGAAGATCGTAGACGAGGCCGGTCACGTGCCAGGATACAAGTAGTGCGGTGAACCCGCGAGTCGTGTGTTTGTCGGTGACGCGGGGCGGGGCGCATGTGGCTCCATCAAACATGTCTGGTGTTTTGTTTGTTGTTCAAGACATACATGTCCACACCCAGCTAAATACCAAACGCACGACATTTCGCGTGATGCTCCCTCAACGCACGCCAAAGCATGTTTGCGCTTAAGAGTCTCTCCAGCTACTTGTTCGGCAACCACAATAAGGAAAACATCGTCGAGCTCCCCGCCGGCCAGCTTTTCCTCGTGCGCCCAGACTCCATCAAAGGCTACAGCGAGCTCCTCTTCAAAGACGCCGCCGCCTTCATCCGTCGAGCCGGCCAGGAATTCCAGTACCAGCTCGTCATCCAACGAGCGTACGAAGAGGGCGAGGCGGAACTGCTAGAGGGAGAGGGTGGTGAAGAGGGCCCCGCCGACGGGCTTGACAAAGACGAGAAGACGTTCCTGCTCGACGAAGAGCTGCACTTTCGCGTCGATCTGAAAGCAAGCGGCGAGGCGGTACTCGCTTGGAAGGATCTCTCGGGCGACGAAGGCGACTTATACGAGTTCGTGTGTGACGCGTCCACGAGGCCGGAGGCGGCCACCAGCTTCGAGATCGTCGCGGCGCAGTGTCAATACGAGCGCAAATATCGCAAGAGCCACCAGCGTGCGACCGACGCGGACCTGAGGGAGTTCGCGTTCGAGGACGAGCCGGAGATACCGGAGGCCAGTCCGGTCTCGAGCCCTGCTGCTCGGTCACCAGGGGTGTCGCCTTCGCCGACCATCACACGATCCCTGAACGACATCCGGGACATCGACGACGATATGGCGCGCGAATCGTCGAAGAAGACGGTCACGCCGCAGAAGCAGATCGAGCCGACTCCCACCAAAGCACCCGCTGCACGCAAGCAACCCGAAAGCCGCGAGGTGCTCGCCAATGAGCAGGCCGAGCTTCACTTGTTCGACTTCGAATCCGGTACCTTTGTCTTGCAAGATCGTGAAGTCCAGGCGACAGTGTCCGAGGTGGGCAACTGGAAATACTGGCTTCAGATCACGGGCCACAAGCAGCAGTGGCTCGGTCAAGAGGTGGTGCCCGATATCAACCCGGTGTTCAACTTCGAGCACTTGAGCTTCATCTTCAACCACTACACCGAAGACGGCTCGGCATATTCCTGGCTTTTGAAGTTCAAGGATCGCGAGACGGAGGAGAGCTTTCAGGAAGGATTGATGCAGGCGCTTTGGGAGCACCTGAACGAGACCAAGTGGCAGAAGGCGGTCAAGGATGCCGACAGAGACTATGTGCTCGATGCGTTCAACGACTTGGTCATCGAAGACACCACGCCTGATGACCAGCGTGAGGCAGAGGCGGCAGAGGAGGACGAAGAGGAAGAGGATGACTTCGAAGATGCGCATGAGGGTCAGCGCAGCGAGGAGTACGACGAGGATGAAGATGAAGATGAGGTAGATACTGGTTGCGACGCGGACGGTAACGTCAACAGCCAGTTGGCGGTGGGTGCGAAGGTGGACAGGTCGTTCGTCGTGCGTGGCGACAAGATCGGCGTCTTCAAGCATACGGCGGACAACCACCTGGAGTTTGACACGAGCATCAACAAAGTCGCCACGCCCAAGGGCAAGGCCTTCTCGCCGAAGAAGGTCATGCTCCACGCGGGCGACAAAGACATGGTGCTGCAGAGCCACAACGACCCGCACAGTCTGTACCGCATGGACCTGGAGTACGGCAAGGTGGTGGACGAGTGGAAGGTGCACGACGACATCCCCGTCAACATCTTCGCGCCGGAGAACAAGTTCGCGCAGACGACGGACGAGCAGACCCTGCTCGGGCTGTCGTCGAACGCGCTCTACCGCATCGACCCGCGGCTGAGCGGCAATAAGCTCGTGGACAGCCAGCTGAAGCAGTACGCCAGCAAGAACGACTTCTCCGCCGCCGCCACGACGGCCCAGGGCTACATCGCCGTCGCCTCCAACAAAGGCGACATCCGCATGTTCGACCGGCTCGGCATCAACGCCAAGACGGCGCTGCCCGCCCTCGGCGACCCGATCATCGGGCTGGACGTGTCGGCCGACGGCCGCTGGGTCCTCGCCACGACGCGCACCTACCTGCTCCTCATCGACGCGCTGCAAAAGGAAGGCAAAAACGAAGGCAAGCTGGGGTTCGAAAAGGCCTTCGCCAAGGACTCGAAACCCCAACCGCGCCGGCTGGCTCTCACCCCGTCCCACGTCGCCCAATTCCAGCACGAAACCAAACAACCCCTCGCCTTCACGCCGGCCCGCTTCAACGCGGGCGAAGGCAAGGACGAGACGACCGTCATCACGGCCACGGGGCCCTTCATCGTCACCTGGTCCCTCAAGAAGCTCCTGCAGGGCCGCAAGGATCCCTACAGCATCAAGCGGTACGGCGAGGAGGTGAAGGCGGACAATTTCCGCTTCGGGTCGGACAAGAATATCGTCGTCGCGTTGCCGAACGAGGTCGATATGGTGGCGCGCCGGGCCCTGCAGCGGCCCACGAGGGAGAGTATTATGGCGCCGCCGGCGACGCCGAGGACGGGCAAGGGGAGGGGGAGTTATCTCTCGAGGAACGAGGTGGTGAATTCGCCTTATTGAGTGAGTTGGGACCTTTTGTGTTTGGGCGCGGGAGATGATGAGTTTCACGGCCGGAGTGGGTTATCATAGGAAGGTAAGAAGTTGGTTTCGCTACGGTAGTAGGTCCCTACATGTACGTGGGTTCGGCAGGTTAGGCAGGCTTGAGATATCCATAGCTTTTTGCCTGAGACCAATGAGCAACGCAGGAAGATGAACACATGGGCCGTCTCTCACTGCAATGCAATTTGCCCATGCAATTTGACATTGCAAAATATATGTCGACGAAGGAAGACATGTAATACCGTTCGCCGACGCCACGAGATAGCGTCGTACACCGCAACACGTGACAGACACGTCCGTCGAGAGTGAAGGTATCAAGTGGGAAGGAATCATAACTCCCGCAACTATGCCCCTCTCACACCAAGTTTCGTACATGTATACATGTGCATATGTACTTGCGAGGAATCCGGCTCTTCCCCTTCTACCAAAAACGAGCGACACGTCATCCCCATCATCATCATCATCATCATCCCACCATCGAAGACGAGGAGCGACCTCTCCTCTTAAACCATCCACTTCCCGCCCTCAGCGCACTCAGCCTTACGCGCATCGAAAATCTTCAGCGCCTCCTCGGCCGCTTTGACGCCACTGAGAGCCATGGCGCCGAAGGTGGGGCCCATGCGGTTCGCTGGTGGAGGGTGTCAGCGTATCGGGATGTGGTCCAGAAGGAAGCCCACGACTAGGTGTAGCTGGGCATATGTGTGTAACTTACCCCCATCGACCTCGGACAACTCCATACCTCCGGTGATGAGACCCGGCACGATCTCGCGCGTGCCTTTGACGATGGCGTCCTCGGCGACGTTCATGTCGAGGCCGCGCATGCCGCCGAGGGCGGACAGAGCGTTCATGGAGACGAGGCGCTTGACGGAGAAGGCGCCGAAGGGACCTGATTGGTGAACTGTCAGTGGTGGTTTGGTGAGGTGAGGGGCTGGGAGATGTACGGACCGTCGTGGCCGGTGGTGGAGATGATGAGAGGGGCGTTGATAGTGTTTGGGTCCATGCAGGACTGGTCATCGTGGTGCATGCTCACGAGGGTCCAGTTGGTGACGACGCCGGCGATGCGGATCCCGCCCTTGCCGTCGCTGCGAGTGATGAGGTCCTCGACGGTCGTGGCGTTGAAGAGCTTCACGTTGTCGAACTGCAAGACCTTGGAGAGGATGGTGCTGGTAAAGAGGGCGGCGTGCTTGACGACGACGAAGTTGGCCTCCGGGCCGTCGTCCTCGTACGCGACGCCGATCTCGCGCAGGAAGGCGTCGGCGGGCTTGCGCATGACCATGGCGCTAAAGAGCTGGCCGCCGAGCCAGGCGCCGCCGCCGGGGGCCACGCCGGCCTCGATGATGGCGATCTTGAGGTCCGGGCGGGCCTTGGCGAGGACGTAGGCGGTGGACAGGCCGCAGCTGCCCGCGCCGACGATCACGATGTCGCTCTCGGCGTACTTGTCCAGGTCGGCGAAGTAGCGTCGGGTCATGGCGCGGGAGACCTGGCTCTCGCGGATGGGAGCGAAGCTGAAGTCACTCCACTTTCCGGCCATTTCGTCAATGGTTTCCTGCTTGGTGGCGCCACCGACGGGAATGGAGGCGGTGTGAGGGAACGTCGCCATCTTGGCCGATGGGACGGGGGCCGTGGTCGTGCTGCCGTTGGCGGCGAAGTCGTCGGTCATGGCGTGGGGAGACATGTTGTCTTGGATCGTCGGTTAAGGACTGCTATCATCAGTTCCTCCGCTGCTTGGGGTCTTGGGGAAAAGTGTCATAATGCGGCATGATTCTTTTGGTTCGCAGGTATTATCCTGATCAAGTTCTGGCCGTATAATCTCAGAGCGACGTCCGGAGCCGTGCCGCATCCTCTCCCATACACACACACAGCAAGCCCGCCGACCTCAGCGACGATACCACGACCCAAGCAACTCCGGCACGTGACAGCCCACGTTTGGTACTCGTCACGTGATGTGAAGAAGCCGAGTTCGCGATACCGAGACCGAGAGGCACCGCCGTCTCGAGACAACATGAACGGTTTCAAGATGTTTCGAGACTTCGGCTGACGGGGATCAGGCTGCTGCTGCTGTGAAGGGTGGGGTGGAGGATGCAGTTGAACGGACTCCGGATCGTCGAACACCGGCTCATGCATCGCTCTTTTCACGTTGATTGCTACCTTGATCGTTGTGGACGGGCACCCATGCTGAACAGAATCGACACCGCGTCATGGCGTAGGATCTTGCGCCGTACCGGGAGCGGTTGCACGGACCTGTGAATTCAGATGTTAGCCTTTCCACCCGTTCACCACGGCTGGCAACCTTCGTGGGGGCGGGAGTACTATTGTTTGCTTCTTTTGCGGGTGTGTTGTTACACTTCGGTCAGACTGAGGTGAAGAAGAAGAAGAGGAACAAGATGGTGAAGGAAATGAGGAGGTGAGAAGGCGAGGGGGAGGTGTCCTTATGTACAAACCATACAACACCTTCCTTCTCTTTCCACCTTCATGCCGGGAGAGCTGGGGTTGCGCAACAACGATCCACTGTTAGCGGGGAAGCTCACGAGCATCCACTTCGCCAGTCACGACAGACGATAACTTCCTGCTTGATTAGAGGCTGAATCCGACGACAGCGTCAACGTGCAGGTGTTCGGCGTGTGATGATGCGACGGATCAAAACTCGACGACGTCTACCACGCTCTCTACAGTACGATAGGTGTGGATTTAAGCTAGAGATCGTGATGCCTGCCGCGCGATATCTCAGGTTGTTGACCCGCTGTCCGTTCTGGGAGAACATGAAAATGTCGATGGTGAAATTATGTGTACGTATATATAAGCATTGTGGATGTGGATGGGGATGTGGATGTGGATTGCATACCTACCTATAGGGGGTGACATGTCGCTATTCGCCCGGTTTCGGCATCTCGAGTGGTCACCTCAGACCCGTAGTATTCTGCTACATACGGTACGTACATAGGTAGTGATCATCTTTTACGCACAGCAGAGCAGAGCACTGCGAGTGCGGATGGCAGTCACGGATAACTTTTGACACGTGACATGCTCGGGTAAAGGGTGCCCAGGTGGATACATACCTACATGTAGGTAAAATGTATGCTTCACCAGTCGCTTTCACGCCACCAATTGGGCCTCTTTCGTTTCTTCGGATTTCAAAATCGATATGTATCTTGTATCTATGTAGGTACCTACATAGTATGTATGCACTGGAGTCGGGATGGAATAGCACACAACGTGCAGTCTGTGACTCTGGTCAATCAGCATGCGAATCACACAGTTCCGTGTCTGTACGAGCGGCGGGTGGCTACACGCAAGAAATCGATAGTCGGGTCATCTCTGGTGAAGACTGCACGGGTGTTGATGCCCACATGCAGTGAACGTCAGCGGAGCGGCTGTCGCATGGTCCTTCGAGGATGGAAAGGAGTCACCGCAGGCTGCGGGCATGCTGCGGGACTCGTTCATGAGGCTGTAGGATCGATTCTCATCGTTGTTATTCCATCCGCGATACATGTAAAAGAGTACAGCGCACAGGGTGCCGAAAATGCTGCGTTTTTCCGGCAACGATGAGCCTAGCGTGGGGAGTGTAGACATCACTAGAGCCGAATCGAGACCCGGATTCCACCTGATTTCTGCCGGTCCGACGTCCATACATGCTCTGTACCTTACGGTACGGATTACTGTCCCTTTGATTATTATACCGGCGGTACGGCAGTGGTAGTAGCAGTAGGACAGGATCACTCCTCATCCTACTTTCTACTGCTGAAGTCATCCTACATCCTACACACTGACTGACATACACACATACTTCAACACCTTTGCACCCAAGCGAACCCTCCACCCGTCATGCTCACCCTTCGACCCTCTCGCAATTGCTCACTTGGCCGCCGCTCGTCTCCATGCAGCTCCTAACCATGTCCTCCGCGATGACCTCCCAATACCTCCAGGTCCCCAAGATCCTACCGCACCGCAAGTCCCGATCCCGGTCCAAGTCGCGGCCGCGCGAGGTCGGGTCGCCGACCGAAGTCGTCTTCTCGCCCGCGGCCAAGGTCCTTCGACCGCAGACTCCACCGCTGCCCGCTGCCGAGCTACCACCGCCACCACCACCACCCGCAGCATCACACGTGAAACCGACGTCGACGTTGAATGGTTTCGCGACCGGGTACAGGATGCCCGACCACCCCACCAAACCCTACACCAACGGCCACACCTCGAACGGGCTGCCCTACACCATCACGAACAACCACCACAAACCCGAGGACTCGACGGGCACAAACTACGACGACCTCAACGAAGACATGTACACCCTAGAACAGTGTCGCACCCCACCTCCCGCGGTCCCGCTGCGGCAGAAGCTGGTCGGCGCCTGGAAGCTCGAATCCTACATCGCATACCCCTCCCCGGAGTCCCCCGTGCAGCGGCCGACGTTTCCCATGACGAAGAACGTCACGGGCTTCATCATGTACACGCCGGACGGCTACATGTCGGCGCAGATGCTCATCCCGGGCCAGCAGAGCTTCAAGCGGGGCGAGGGCGAGGAGCCCCAGTGGGCCGAGGCCGGCAAGCGCTTCTTCGCCTACTGCGGGCCGTACTACATCACGCACGAGGGCGTGGGCCGGGAGGAGACGCTGCGGCATACGTTCCAGGTCTGCAATTTGCCCGGTTGGATCGGCGATATTCAGATCCGGACGCATCGGTTCGAGGAGGATGGGCAGGTGTTGGTGCTCGGGAGCGAGGAGCCTACTGAGATCAAGGTAAGGCATTGACGACGACAGGATCTACATTCGAAACTCGACTAACGTGCATCCTTCTCACAGGGGGACAAACGAATACCAGTCCTGAAATGGCGGCGAGCGAGGGACAACCTCGAGGGTGTCCCGCCTCCGCCTACCCCCCAGATCAAAATCAGCGGACCCGGGGAGCCATGACTCGGGCGGCGAGCGACATAAAGAAAGGAAGAGCAGAGAGACGCCTTCAAGGCTCAGAAATGTCCGCTCCCGATGCCGGACCGAAAGTAAAAGCAATACACGACACGACACCTCACCCCATCCCACCCCACCCCACCAATCGTGGCGAGCCCCGTGTCGCATACGCAACCGCCATGGCTGAAAATGCGGTGCCCTTCCCCTCAGCCATCCCAGCACGCCGCGCATACTGGACGTTGGGAAGGACCGGTGGACAGGTAAATGAGGGGCTGTGAGGATTACATCTGTCCTCAGGAACACAGCAGTCGCTGGAAGGAGCCATAGAGCTGCAACTCCCGGCAAAAGATAAAAAAGGCGAACAAAATTCGGCGCAAACCGGTGGATGGGGGTTTTAGGGGGCTTTGGGG
>Ga0268244_10000945_pt1 | contig 10682 bp, 4 predicted proteins | sample AgamicMgSfe_FD_200258 | JGI IMG/M metagenome (GOLD analysis project Ga0268244, IMG submission 200258) | Agave microbial communities from Guanajuato, Mexico - Mg.Sf.e (v2) (version 2) | ecosystem: Host-associated > Plants > Phyllosphere > Phylloplane/Leaf | place: Guanajuato, Mexico | collected... | reverse complement strand
AGATGCCTCCCATGCAGCAGACGTCGAGCTTCCAGCAAGTGCCATCCTTTCAGCAGACACCAATGTTGCCGGAGCTGCCGGAAGAAGACGACGAAGAGGAACTCCAGGAGCCAGGTCCGGAACCGCCTGCATACGTACCACCGCATAAGCGAGCACAATTCAATCCCGAGGTGGCGGTGCCGACGCCGACCCGTGGTCATCGACACAATCCGAGTGAAGGCTTGGAGCGTGATGTCTTGCAGGCCGAGCAGCGCCACGAAGCCGAGACGCGGGACTGGGTAGAGGTAGTAGAGGCTCCCGACAAGCGTACGGGAGCCAGCACGGCTGCGGATGAAAGTTGTCTCAGTGAGGAGTTACCGACCCGGCAAGCTCCTCACACCCACAAGAAGACCGCTTCACGCTTCAATGTCGCGGCGCCGGCTTTCAACTTTAACCCAGCAGCTTCATCTAAGCCTGAAGGCAACGCTTTCACTTTCGGTAGGCCTGCACCTCAGCCCAATGGCGCTACTGTCAATGGTCACATCCGCCAGGCTTCTTCAGGGTCTTTCAACGTCGCCGCGCCCGCTTTTAAGCCCGCTAATCCGCCCTCTGTGCCAAAAACGGACTTCAGCTTCTCTGCTCAAGGCCCGGCCTCTCAGCTTAATGTTCCTGCCTTCGAAACATCGAAACCACAGCCAAACGAACGTGCGGTTGTGGATGAGCTTCCCAGCATCTTCGGGAAGGTGAGCATCCCAGACATTGTCAAGCCGGCGCGGAAGTCGAAGGCTATCGCTATCGTGCGTCCGGAAGAGATTGCTGCTGACTCGTATGGCTCGAGCGAGGAGTTTGAGGATGAAGAAGGTCGCCCTATGCAGAGTGACGATCGGCTCAAGAGGCAGCGCAAGGGCGGCGATGATGGCGATGAAGTGCCAAGGTTTGCTGAGCCTAGTAGTCCGCCGCCTATGCCTGTCGCTGCTGTTGCCAAAGAGTCTTCGCCTACTTGTGAGTCGATTATGCATGCACCCAACATTGACAGCGCCGAAGCCGAGGACCATGAGACGCTTGGTGGAAGCTTAGACAAGGGCGGAGAGATGGTTGAAGCTACTGCTGAAGAGGCCGATCTACATCACCACGAAGTATCAACGTCCACAGGAAAGATACATGGTCACAAGCCATCAAGCTCGCTTTCTGCCTTTGCGAGGCCGTTCGAGCCCGGCGCGTTTCAGATGCCTGCAGAGGCAAAAGTTGCCAAAGGTCATGAGCAGTTTGCTTCCATCAGCGAGCTCGAGGACGGCGAGATCAGAGAGGATGAGCCGGCAGAGCTTTCGCCAGTACGATCTCGCGAGCCAATTCCCGTGCATATGCCTTTCGATTATTCTGCGCTTGGTCGCATTGACCAGGTTGCGCAGCCCGAGCCTTCCTTTGACGAGATCGATGCTGTCATGCGTCAGCTCAACGACGCCGAAGCCGGTGCCGAGCCGGAGAAGAGAGATGGCGGAGCAATGTCACCTTTGCCTGCTTTCGACGAACAGTCTATGCCAGGAGTCACCTACATACCAGAGTGGGCGCGGAGTGGTGATCTCAGCCCCAGTCCGACGCGCAACGAGGCACTCCGTCAAGCACACGCAGACTCCTCTTTTACAGCACATGAGCCGGGCGACAGTGGTGAGCTTGCACTGAACGGCTGGCCGCAGGTACATCGCTTGAACAAGACTGAAGATATTCCCGCCAGCGACTGGTCGGGCATGCTGTCACCGCCGGAAGAAGAGAAGCTGCAAGCTCGTAGCAACTTCTTCGACGGCCACATTGAAGAGGTGTTTGGCAGAGTTGTTGAGCGCAGGCTGCGGCCACTCGAGGAGAGCTTGCGGAACATGCAGGCTTTTGGCAATAAACGATCGAAATCTAACGAGCGGCCGTCCGTCTTGCGCGCCTCGTCGACAGCAGAGAGTGATGCAGACGATGAGGACGACTTGTCAGATGCACCGCGTCATCGCCCCATCTCACGAGGGAAGGACAAGCGCGTTGACGAGATCAAAGCGGCTGTCATGGAAGCTTTGCGCGAGCAGAGTCCGAGAAGGTCGCAGTCGTCGTATGACATTTCTGACCTTCATTCTGCCCTTGCCGACATGAAAGTGTCCTTCGCGAGGGCAGCTTCTGCAAGCCTGGAGCTTGATGATGTGCGTGCAGTTGTTGAAGATGTGCTCAATCGTCAAAGCCAAGCAATGGTGCCTATTCAGATTGAAGAAGGCGACAGGACGCACAAGCGGGAGATGTCGGAGCTTGAAGGTCGCTTCAACGAAACACTCGCAGGTGCTTTGGAAGAGGCCAACCACAGGCGGGCTGTGGAAGAGCGCGAGGCTGAGATCAAACGCATGCTTCGTCTTGCTGAAGAGGAGCTCCAGTTACTACGTAATTCGTCTCGTGATGATGACGGTAGACTAAGTGCAATGGACAACGAGCGTCGTGAGCTGCTCGAGCGCGCCGAAAAGGCAGAAGAAGCGCAACAGAGCGCTGAGAAACGAGCGAGCGGTCTGCAGGCTGAGAATGAGGCCATGCAAGGTACACTGGAGGAGTATCGGCTGTCGAGTACCAAGTGGCGGCATGGCATTGACGAAGCTCAGCGGGAACGTGAAAGTCTGGAGACTACTATTGCTGGGCTTGAGCGTCAGCTTGAGGAAGGCCAGCACTCCGGCAACAGTATGAGGCGGAGGCTGGAAAAGCTACACTCTGACATGGCTACTGCGGCTGGACAGCTTGCTGACGAGAAGGCCGCGTGGAAAGCCAGAGAAGAAGACTACCATCTCCGATGTGAGGCTCTAGAAGCTGAGGGTGCAGCGCAGGCCCGGAAGCGTCGCGAGCTTGAGGAGGAACTTCGCATTGCACGTATCGGTATGGCAGAGGTATCCGAAGCAAGGCTTGCGCTTGATCACACAAGAGCTTCGAACGTGTCTCTCGACGAGCTGGTCCGCAAGCTGCAAGCCGACCTGGTCGAGCAAAAAGCGCTTGCCGCACGTTTCGAGCGTGACTTCCACGATGCTCGCGAGTCTGGCCGGGCAGAAGTGAACCGTACCCGCATGTCTCTTGAGACTGACATCGAGACAGTCAACCATCAGGTCAACCTTGTTCGCGCGGAACTCGAGAGCGAGTTGATCAGATCTCGCACGGAACTTGAGAGCGTCAAGATCGAAGCCGAAACCGCCAAGGCAAGGCATGAGCGCCTGCTTGAGGAAGAGGACGTTGCACGGCGGGATGCTATTCGCAAAGTCAATCTTACCAGCAGCTTAGCGTTGGATGAAGCTCGCCAGAAGCATGATGTCGCTCTGCAAGACCTGGTCACTCAGCATATGCGTACCGTGCAGTATGCTACAGAGGATAAGCATCGCTCCGAGTACATTCTGAACGAGCGTCTTGTCCTGTCAGACGCCAAGCTACAGCATTCCAAAGATCGCATATTGCATCTAGAGGAGAGACTTCAGATTGCAAAGTCCGCTGCGCAGGCTGCTGTGATGAGCGCACAAGCTAAAGCCGCACATTCCGTACCTGCCTCAAGAAACATTGCGGAGAAAGTGTCACCACAAGCACTTCGCGAGTCCATACTCGTTCTGCAGGAGCAGTTGCAGGAGCGTGAGACTCGCATTGACCGCTTGCAACACCAGGTTGATAAAGAAGGTCCAGCACAGCTCAAAGAGCGAGACTCGGAGATTACCTGGCTTCGCGAGCTCTTTGCCGTCCGCAGCGAAGACCTCACTGACCTCGTCAACACCTTGGCAAAGCCAACATTTGACCGCGATGCCGTTCGCGACACAGCGATCCGCATTCGTGCCAACCTCCAGATGGAGCAGCAGGAGAAGGAACGATTCGGTTACGGTCCGCAATCACTTGGCGGTCAAGCACTTGCAAGTCTCTCAAGCTTCGCTACGCCCAAGGCAGTGTCTCTGACTTCGGCCTTCAACAAATGGCGTACCACTATGGAGAGCCCAGCGCTCAGAAACCCACCTAGGAGTTCTTCACCGGTCAGGACCGACACTCCATCCAGGCCTCGGCCTGATGTCATCCCTCCAAACTACATGGTTGGGCTCATGACGCCACCCGCTAGCAATGTCCGCAACACCCCCAGTCCAGAGGCGACCATGTCACTTCCGGCTCCACGTTTGCAAGGCCGGGACCGTCTTCAGGCACTTGAGAGACCACCAGCACAGAGCCCAAGACCCGATAGTCGACAGGTATCAAGCTCTTCAGAAGGTCCCGCAACGCCTCTGCTTCGCGAACAGAGCTATGACCGCGATGCTAAAGACAACAACGTCCGGATGCAAAGCTTCGAGGACGATGACTTAGACATCGCCGACTCCGAGGCGCCAGCGTTTCGTAACCTGGAGACTGAGCTCCTGCCTACTCCTACCACAGGAACGGCCACCCCATAAGAGCGGTGCACATTCTTCTCGTCGCAAAGTACAAAGGACAACCTAGTACATCTCGTCTCTTTTGTATAAACGCTGCACATACGCGCGCAGAGTTTGGCTTGATGCCGCATTTTCTGGTGCACGATACCCCTTGCGATATACCCAGATTGGTACCGTTGGATTTGCTCGGAACATAGTATCATAGTTTACATAGCGTAATAATGCCGCTAGGCCTAATACTCACCTGATGGCATAGGCTCAACCAGAACGTCACTGTTAGCTTGCTGGTTGGTGCGTTAGAAAACCACTTCTGAATACTCTGTAGTAATATGACCTTCGAAGAACCGATGTGTTGATACGGTGACACTCATTAAAGCAGCGCGCTCATTCTTACTTTGATAGATAGCGTCACGTGAATTTCGCGTTTCGCGTTCGCGTTAAATTTGGAGTCCGTGCCACGCCTTTTCCGATCGTGACGACATTTTCCGGTTCTAACAGCTACCACTGAAACGTAGCGACGTCTACATCAGAGGTAGTTGAGCCGCGATGAACACCATGATACCATAATAAAGGGTCTTCGCTGGTCATGTCAAATGGAGCTCAGAAGCAGAAAGCGAGCTCAGGTGAGAGACAGCCGCAACATCTTCGAGCTTCCCGTGCTGACCCTGCTGCATAGCTTTTCACCTCTTAGCCGGTCTTGGATCGGGCGCTGCTAGTGCCTTCCTACTCCAGCCAGCAGATTTACTCAAGACTCGAGTTCAACAGTCGCACGCCTCGACCCTCCGCAAAGCTCTTCGCGACATCCTCAATGGACCTCACCCAGTGCGCTCGCTGTGGCGAGGAGTCACGCCGTCTGTCATTCGGACAGGCTTCGGCTCAGCCTTATACTTTGCCATGCTCAATCAGATGAGGCAGTATGCTGCAACTCTACCACCAGTTCCGGTCGTTTCCGGAGAGGTGAAGCCTGCAGGAGCATCCTCGTCCGCATTGCCCAAACTCAGCAACGTGGCCAATCTGACCACCGGCGCGCTTGCACGAGTTGCGGCAGGAGTCATTGTGAACCCGATCACTGTACTCAAGGTCCGATACGAGTCGACACATTACTCTTACACATCATTGGCTGGCGCTGGAAAGGACATCTTCGCAAGGGAAGGCCTCCGCGGCTTCTTCGCAGGCTTCGGCGCAACTGCGGTGCGAGATGCACCTTATGCTGGGCTTTACGTGCTTGTCTACGAGCAGTCAAAAGCACGGTTGGGATCATCTGCATCGGGTCGCGCAGAGGCAAGAACGGCGTCGGGCTCGGCGTCTGTCAACTTTATGTCTGGGGTCATTGCTGCGGTCTCCGCTACGACTTTGACCAACCCTTTCGACGCTATCAAAACCCGGCTTCAGATCGCACCTGGCAAGTACGGGAACATGGTCCGGGCTGCAAGTATGATGCTACGGGAGGAAGGCATCCGAAGCATGTTCAGCGGACTCAGCATGCGCATTGGACGGAAAGCACTTAGCAGCGCATTCACGTGGACAGTCTACGAGGAGCTCATCAGAAGAGCAGAGAGGGCCGTGGCAGTCTGACCGGGACATATTGCGGCTACATTTCTAGCGGGTAGCTTGTATGAAGCCAGCTCTTCCCACTAAACGGCTACATTCACCAACTACTAATGTTGCATCTCGCAAAGAAGACGAGTGAGTCGTATGCATTGCTCCTTTAGTCTCACGCATGAGCTTGCGCTGGTGCGTACTGCCAGTGGTGGCATTCCAAGCTTATACGCCGTGTACGACAGAGTAAGCGCAGCGATCGTTATAGCGATCACACCGAACGCGGCATTTGGCTTCACCTGGTGGCGGTTTCAGCAGTCTTCCGCATCTGATAGCACGCACTAAACTCCTTAGCTGTATGCAGCCTCGATCGAATCAAGAAGCGACTTCATTCGCTTTTCATCCCGTGAGCATCTACTCTCCTCGAAAATGAGGTTTTCTAATACCTTCAGCGGCGCAACGATCAGATCTCCAAATATATCGAGATTACCAGTGGTGTTTAGGACGCTGCGGCTGCGGCTGACCTTAGCAGCATCGTGACGTTAATACTGATATACTGCCTCGGAGCTCGACCATCTCTTGCGAATCAGCGGTATCATAGGTTCGGAATGCTCGTCGTAACCTTCAGGTTGAACCCTTTGTAGAGATTCTGCACGGGGCTGGGCACTGTGTCATTCGGCGTTCAGTCCACATAACGCTGATGTACACGTTGCTTGCGGCTGCGGATGCCCATATTTTCTAGAAGTTAATTTAGCTATGTTTTAGTAATATTATATATATTTAAATATAGGTAGTAAAACGAGTGTCAGCGGTAAACAACGCTAAGCGAATAGATTTTGTAATAAGCGGAGGTAAGCTTCAAGATGCGGAGATAGCCGCTCGTTAGTCCTAACATAGACGAGATATGCAGCTAAATTACGTCTGTTCACATTCCGGACCGGGTACCTCGAATGCCCGATGTCCGCGCCATTCCCTTTCCTCACCCATTTGCAACATTAATTAGCAAAATTTGTCTCGTGCCTAGACTCGCACTCCTAAGCATACGACTTCATCGTCACTCCTTACCCTCCCTTTGTCATCTTGGCCATAGATACAACAATACAAAGTCCAGCACTTCACCAAGTCCCGGCTCCCCAGCATCGCCTCATCGTCGGGCACCTTCAGCGGAATCCGTGTCTTCCTCTCTAATATATTCATCTTGGTCGATCATCTTCAGTATCGCTACGACCAGCCTTACACGGACGGCAACATTCCAGGTGACTTCTATTCAATTATCCCCAATCGTTGCGACAGCCAGAATGTCGGAAACCAGGAACATTGTGATTCTTGGTGCCCAATTCAGCGGTACCGCCACCGCACATTATATCCTCAAACACGCCCTACCGAAGCTTCAGCAGGCCAAGGGCGCCAAGTATGTCCTTCATCTTGTCAACCCATCAACCCATTTCTGGTGGCACATCGCCGCGCCTCGTGAAATCATCTCCGTCAAGGAGATGAAGCACAGTGACTGCTTTAAGCCCACCATGGACGGGTTCAAGCAATACACCAACCTGAAAAACTCCATCATCTTCCACCACGGTTCAGCAGTCGGCGTTGATGCGGCCACTCGGACCGTCTCTATCAAGACGCACGAGGGCGCTCATGAGACGCTGGAGTACTACGCTCTTGTCATTGCAACCGGAATCCGGTCACCAACCCCGCTGACCACTTTGCACGGCGACCACACCATCTCCATGAGGGCACTGGAGGAGATGAACCGGAAGCTTGCGTCAGCAAAGGAAGTCGTGGTCAGCGGTGGCGGTCCTATAGGTGTTGAGACTGCAGGCGAGATTGCCAACCATCTTAAAGGCCAGGCTAAGATCACGCTCATCGCTGGATCTGGCAAACTACTCCCGGTACTTCGCCAGAGTCTTGCTGAGAAGGCGCAAAAAATGCTCGAAAAGGTCGGCGTCACTGTGCTGTACAACACGAAGGTCACTGGCTCCGAAGAGACCTCAGATGGAAGAACCCTGATTAAGCTCGACAACGGCAAAGAAATGACCGCAGACGCATACATCCCGGCATTCGGCGTCCAGCCGAATACTGAGTTCCTGCCTGACAACTGGAAGGGCAAGGGTGGCTACGTGGCGGCCAACGGCCAGACTCTCCGGGTCGATGCTGCCGGCCCACGTGTTTACGCCGCTGGTGACGTCTCCGCTGTCGACAAGGGCGGTGTGATAAACCTTTACAACAGCGTACCTGTTTTGGGGGCCAACATCACACACGACCTGTTTGCCGACGCCGGTGTTGGCAGTGTGCTGGAGAAGAAGTACACTTACAAGGAGGGCGAGACGCAGATCGTGCCCGTCGGTGCTAAGACCGGTGTCGGCGCTTTCAACGGCTGGTCGATGCCTGGTTTTGCCATCAGCATGATCAAGGGCAAGGACTACTTCCTGAAGACCATGCCGGATATCTACGAGGGCAAAAAGTTTGTGAAGGCTTGAGCGGAACGTGGAGACTTCGCTTGGTTGTACGAAGTATTCGATATGGCCAGGTTTAAGCCATCCTGGTGTTTGGAGCAATTGCGGGCTGGGGTTAATGGGTCTTCTGGTATCTTTTTGTTTGGTTCTGATACCCACGTATCGATTAAGCATACAATCTAGTAATAATTCTGATCCGTCTGCTTTATTCGTGCCGACAACGACGACCGCTCAGAGCCTGTCACCACAGATCAGTCCATTACTCAAAGCGGTGGTCCGGTTCTCATCGTCGGAATAAGATTGATGAGCGTCCTACCTCAAATTAGTGATGGAGTGCTTCGCTTCATATGTAGTCGTGCTGCGGAATACTTCATTCATCACAAGCTTTACAGCACCCAATGGGCGGACCATGTCAATAAGGAGAAAACATCAGGTTAAGATAGCCCGACCCGCGGAGTTGAGGGATGCGTCGCAAGACATCTGTTATGGCCGCAAATTCAGTGAGGCGATTTGAGATTCCGCGGCCGGCGAGGAAGTAGGCGCTGAGCCGTTTCTTACAACAGGTACAGCTACGGACGATATAGTGCATAGAAGGGAGAAAAGCTGATAGGAAAACGAAGACGACTGTCGTGGGCAGTGATGTACGGCAAAGGCAATAACAAAAGTATCACCCTTCACACCAACTTTCTCAGTCGGCTGTCACTTCAGCTTCATGCTAACACAAGATGAGCTTACTTCAATGTCAGCGAGCGTTCGATTAACTCCATTGGCTGTATATTCGGCAGATGAAAATGCAGTAGCAGCCTGGCGTATGAATGACTTATGGCCACATCACCCGTGTACTCACTGTCAGGGAACGTAAAATGGAAGTGAGCCTCGAAGTGGTACGACACCAACCCACCGTCGGAGTTAGCCGCCGAAACAGTTGGCGCGATGGCACAATCATCATCGAAATACTCGGAGATGGGGAGAGGTTTCGGCGTCTGCAATATCGTGTTGTCGCGTCTCGGAACAGCACAAGGGTTCTTGCCGCCTACTACTGGTCAATTGGTAGCCGCGTTCAGCTGGCCCAAGAAAAAACTCAAGAAGGAGCTCGAAGCCGCCAAGTTGAATGCCGCAAAATTACGGAATGAGGACAAGCTCGAAAAACTGCAGCAGGGTCGTGGACGATACTGGGCTCTGTGGCAGGCTTAAGATGCGGCATCAGAGCGACTATAATGCAATGCAAGGCCGGAAGTACTAGGACTCAACGCCTGATACTTGGAAAGCGTCCTGGAACCGACAGTCGGTGTAGTGACATAGATGACGAGCGATATCTTGCATGGTCTGCGGCTGTGAGGGTAACGCGGATACGGAGGCATAGGCTGTACTGAAGTTTGTAAGCTTTGATGGCAGGCGAGCGTCCACACAGAATGTTGAGAGGCTGCACTCGAGTGAGATCGCTACTTGGAGTGTCGTTGGACGTTCAGGTGAGGTACCTGAGTGACTCTTCCAAACGAGATGTCAAGGTGACGTCGCATAGAGAGGTCTTTCAGGTGAGTCTTGCACGGAGGTAGGCTAACTATGTGGTGAGGTTTCCATATAGTGAGGTCACCACAAGAGGGCAACTCCGTAGGTGAGGTTTTTGCACAAGGTTACCATAGGTCTGTACATATAGGCTTCCCATTCAAGGACGCAATGCGCGGGTTGCACAGTATGGTTCTGTATGTGTTTCCGTACAGAAGCCTGGTCTTGGAGATCGTTGAACCGCAGCAGGCATCTGCTACTGATGCGGTTTCATGCGGCTAACCATATCTGGTAGCTACTCTGTGCCGCGTGTGGTGCAACGATACACGGCGATCTTGACACACGCAAGGAGTGCTGTGCTTTGAATAATCATCTTATGCATCGGCGATGGAAGTCGGAGTCGGCTCTCAGCATGCTGGAGCTGGAGTTTATCGATGTCAAACCTCTCTTGCCGTTCGAACTCTATACGAACACACACCTCGCCGCGTTCACCGTCCGCAGACCAGCGAACTCTAAGCCCGTTCGTCCGCATCCAAGGCCAGTGGGGACTCCGCAAGCGGGGTGAAAGTCGCTGAACTTCACTAACTCCAAGGGGCTCCCATTAGACGTGGTGTTACTAAGCCTATTCCGGTAGTTGCGGGGTCAATATCCTGGCTATAAAGTACGAAGAACACTACAAATTCAAGTATTATCTATAAGATCTTGTTGCAAGTTCTAACTTATATTAGCTATAAATTCAATAGATCTAATTATAAGAGTTAATAGAGTATAAATATATTAATTTAATAAAGATCTAAGT
>Ga0268244_10000943_pt1 | contig 10708 bp, 13 predicted proteins | sample AgamicMgSfe_FD_200258 | JGI IMG/M metagenome (GOLD analysis project Ga0268244, IMG submission 200258) | Agave microbial communities from Guanajuato, Mexico - Mg.Sf.e (v2) (version 2) | ecosystem: Host-associated > Plants > Phyllosphere > Phylloplane/Leaf | place: Guanajuato, Mexico | collected... | reverse complement strand
CCTGATTGAGGAGCAGGTTCAAGAACTCGTGTGCATCCTGGTGCATAGCCGATCGGAACATCTCGTTCTCTCTCCGCAGAATCTCAAGAAACTTGTGTGGACTGACGACTCCCATCCGCGACTTGTTCTCGATCACCGCCTCGAAGATATCCTTGAGCGCTGTGAACAGTGATTCGTCCATGCCGTATTTGGTCGCGTTGTCGTAGACCATGTCCAACACTGGTCCCGCCTGTATCGCCATCTTCTTCTTGTACTCCGGCGAGTCCTTGCTCTCCTCCGGCTTCGTCCCGGGTCCTGGTGATGTCGGTGGTGCTGCGATCTTGCGCGCAGGTGACGTGGGATTAGGGTATGGTGTAGTGGTCGTGTTTCGAGGGTGTACAACTACGCCGTTCGTTGATCCATTTTGCTCCAGTTCGCCGCTTATGCTCTCGAGGAATGCTTTTGACGGAAAGTTGATTACTTGTTCTCGGAAAGGTGCTGAGTAGTATAGACACTGTACAATTGAATTACAATAGCTGCGATCGATCAGTCAGCATGCTGGCACATTGAGGAAATGATGAGGATCGAGCGGACCATGTAGAACCATACTGCGCAAGCGTTAGCATTGTCTCTGAGCACACTGCAATGGACGCGAGCCTACATTTTCCATACCAAAGAACTTGTCGCTGCCATCGCTTCTTACAGGGCCAATCGCATCGACCAGGTGCTTCTCCAGCGGCGTCGGTACAGGCGCATTGGGATCCTTCTTGACCGGCGAAGTCACGGTCGGAGCAGGAGTCTACAGTCACAAGATGCCCATGTCAGCACGCCATGCTCATATCGTCACATGCTTGCGACCACTGTGCTGCATTGCGCACAGCTTATGCTTTCCGCACAGCAAGACGCAGGGGTTCAGCGCTTCGAAGGGACTGGACTGACCGAGCTGCCCGACTTTATCCTACTAAAGAACGACATTGTGATCCTGTAATCTTTCCTCCTCTTGACCCAGAATCTATGCGCGTACTGCGCGCAGCGATTGAGGTCGTGCTCTCGTCGTATGCCAGTTTACTAATATGCGTGCCTGATGTTCGGGGTTAACGCGATATCGACACGAGCCCTAGAAGTCGGAGGTGCAATGTTCCAGCGGTGATATTAGAAGGCCATCGGTAGGTCAGAAGAGCAGTCGCAATGTAGTTGAATAGATCGGTATAGTCCAGGTTCCGCGGTACTGAATGCTCAAATCGAGCCGTTGGCGGAAAGAGGGCAAGATGTCATGGGTGTGTGCGGACTGCGGAGGGGAGTGGAGAGCGAAAGGACAGTGCACGGCGCTGCGGCACAGGCTCACAGCACAGACGAGCAGTGAAAAGGGCAAGGGCAAGAAAAGACGAACGAAGAGAAGCGCGCCTCCGGACAGAAGATCCAAGCGAAAGACACAAGCGAGAGCGGCGTTGGATCCTTCGAAAGTGGTGGTGGTGGAGGCGTACCGTCGGGGGACCTCCTCGGCGCCGCCTACGTCGATCGCTGCTCTCTACGGACGCATTCGCCCCGGCTGAATGCCACGCGAGGGCTCGAGTCCTGAGGAAAAGCGGCTACGGCCGTTGATGATCGATCTTGGCGCCTGTCGAGCTGAGCCGAGAGGTCATCGATTCTATGACTTACTAATTACTAGTCAGCTCGACAAGATCCTCCCAATTGCTCACGATAGAGAAGCCTCTCGGAGAGTAAGGAGGAAGGACCGTGATATGTTCCAGATCGCATCGCCGTCCGCAGTCCAAGCGCCCGGACCGCGGATACGGTAGTAGAGTGCATGGCGGGGTAGACGCAGGGCAGCACGTGCGAGTCAAAAACTCAATCCCACGCAATCACTGGTCTGGCCTTCACGCAAGGAACCATCGAACAACGCAGTCAGCATTCTAGAAGAACACTACATACTGGGTCACGCGACGTGACAAGATGCGGGTCAGCGTGGTAGCGGCACGAGTGCACGCTCAAGGCTTTGGGAGACAGTGGTTGACATCGGGAGCTAGCTCATAGCAGCTCATCAAACCCCACGGAGATGCCTCGAGATACAGATCTTACACCGCCTAAGATTCGAACAGGCAGAGAAGCGACCATACTGGCGATGATAATTGGCCGCGGACAGCACGGCCTGAGCCGAAGTAACAGGAGCAAATGATCGGCATAACGTAAAGCTAGCTAGCGAGTATCTACCACCATCATACCCTCACATATCTCCCACGCTTCCAAAATGTTTAAGCGATATTCGCTCATAAATACGATCCATAACACCTGCCCAAATGTCGCTGGCCCATATCCCATTGTCGCTCCCTCCTCCTGTTCACATCCGACTCCTCTTATTCCCCTCACTAACACCGATCCCACTCCCCTCCGGCGGCGGGTTCTCCCTGATATACTCCACCCTGATCCTGCTCGCCTCCTTCTCCCACTCCGCAGCCTTCACCTCCCACTCCCTCTTCAGCTCATCCGCCTCCCTCTGCTTCTCCCTCGACTCGACCTGATACGGCTCCTTCTCCTTCTCACTCAACGCCTTCCACCACTGTCCCAGCGTCGTGCGGATCGCATTCTTCGCATCTTTCAGCACTGGGTCGGCGGCGCAGTAGTCTCGGCACGCGTCCCACTTCGCTCTGGTGTAGAGGAGAAAGGGGTTCACGCCCGGCCGCTGGGGTTTCAGCGGTTTCTCGCCGATGGCGCACGCGATTGTGGAGAGGATGCAGGTTTCGTAGACGTCGGCGTCGAAGGAGGACGTAGCGGCCCAGAAGGATTGGTCGGATGAGCAGACGGATTTGCGCGGTGCGGTGGACATCGGCCTGGAGTCTGATGTAGGGATGGTGGAGAGCGCGATGCTGTCGAGCTCTTGCTTAATGAGCGGCTCGGAAGGCTTGCGGCTGGACGAGCCAGCGAGTGGTGTGGGTGTTACTATGCGCGCTGGAGTTGCGGTCGCAGCTGATGGCATCTTTGCCGGAAGCGGAGCGGTGTATGCTGAAGCGCTCAATTCCTGCTTGATAGTCGGCACGCCGACGAGCGGCGACGGCAGGCTGATGGGCCCGACCATTGCGTTCATTACATCTGCGGCCACGCGCAGGCCGGACAAGAAGGCGCCATGGACGGTCGCTGGGTGCGTGCCACATGTCGCCTCGCCCGCAAAGTGCAGATTGCCCACCGACTTCGCCATCAGATCGTAGTCTTGTGGCTGTGTACGCGGTGCGACAAACGAGTATGTGCCTCTCGTGAAAGGATCTTGCTTCCATCTCGTTACGATGACCTCGCGAGGTGCAGGTACGCTCGGCGAAAAGACTTTGCGCAGCCTCTCAGTGATCTCATTCATGAGCGTTGTGCTGTCGGTGACTTCGGCTTGGTGTGCTGCGTGTCCGGCCATGAGCGCGATGAGCACTGGTCTTCCGCTGGTCTTTGTCGCATTCCATATCAGATAGAATCTTCCTCTTCTCTGCTCGTAATGCTTTGGATCGAGGCTGTCGGCACGCTCGGCTTCGTTCAGCAGACCGAACATGTCCCTGTCGTTGTCCCAAAAAGGCTCGTCGTACAAGAGCACCACCTGGAAAGAGTCAGCTTGGTGAACTTATACCAGACTGCGCATACACGTACCTTGTTCAGCAAGCCGAAGCCCATGCGATCGATCGCACCTTGTTTCCAGCTGGGCAACGGCGGGTCGAAGTCGACTGTGTCAGCCTTCAGAACCCCAAGTGGCGCGGTGATAACCACCTCATCTGCTTCGATGACTTCTCCATCCGTGCAGACGACCTTCGTAACCAGGTCTTCATCTTCATCCTCGTGGTCGTCGTAGTGTATGCTGTCCACGATGCGGTTGAAGCGCACGTCCAACTTGGTCGGCAAGCTCATGAGGCCGCGAGGAACTTGCGAGTAGCCACCGATGACCTCGGAATGCGCGCCTTCGAACTCGTTACCAGTATCCTGATCGTGACCGCTGAGGCTCAGCCACGAGACCGGTGCCGCATTGGCGTATTCTAGATTCGCATGATGCCAGTTGAGCAGGCGCATGTCTTGCGGTGTCATCTCGAGCAAGCCCTGGTATTGCGAGATCGCTTCGTCCATCACTGATCCGAGCGTTGGGTATAGTGTCGCTTCGGCAATCGAGCGCAACGACACTGTGTGGTTCTTCGACACACCGTCTCTTACTTTCCAGCCCATTTCGTGCGCAGCTCGAGCCGCTCTCGCCGCCGTGACGCCGCCTTCTATGACTTGACTTCGGCCGGTGAGCTTTTCTGTCCCAGGTGGCGCATTCCGCCTTCTCCCTCTCTTCATGATGGTCTTGCGCTTGGCTTCTACGGGCTCGGGCAAAGGCTCCAGCTGGAATGTGGCAAGACCGTGAGGCATCGGATCCCGACATCGACTAATGAGCTCCTCATCACCCTTGAGGGCTTGATGGCGTTGTGGCATCGCCCTGAAATCGCCAGTCCGGTCAGAGATGTCTGTGTACAACTCGGTGTTCAGCATGTCCCTGCGTTCCTTCACCGCCTTTCCATTCGTGTCGTAGATAGTCAGGGCGTCGGTCATTAGATGGTAGTGCAAGCCCAGCTGGCCACGTATGATGGCATCGAGTGGATTACCATGGTCGAAACCAGTCACGATCATTGCGCCCATTTCTGCGGTGTTGCGCAAGTCATTCGGCAGGCTGTCCTTGACTTGGCTTCTAAGAGGCTTCGAATATACTCTTCCTCCGATCCGCTTGCGACCTTCAAGGACGACCACCCTCGGCGGCTTCTCGCCATTTTCAAGCCAATGTTCAGATGTCTGTGCGAAAAGTCCTTCCAGCTGACGAGCAGTGGTAAGACCAGCCACACCAGCGCCGATGACGACTACTGTCTTTTGCTTGCCTTGTCGCCTGGCTCGCGCAGTTGCCGCCGGATCTCTAGGTACGTCGACACAGCCAAAGTTGATGTAGCCATTCCGCGTCAACCACTTGTAGGCCACCTCAGCGAGGCCGAAGAAGCGACCCTCCTTGGCGCAGCCTGCCGCCTCTTCTACTGTGATGCTGCATCGAGGATTGCGGGTCCACAATCGGAGTATAGAGTTTCGTATGTTGAGATAAACCGTTACCTCTGACGATGTGATCATATCCATGAGAAGCTCGTTCTCGCCCGGGTGTAAGATGTACGGGTCCAGTCTTGAGGCACGAGCGGCTTCGATGCACTCAGTCGCGAATGTGCTGACAGGCAGAATGTACGGTATTGACGACCGTGGTTTTACCTCGTTCTGGAGCTTCGATATCATCGAGGGTCGTCGGAGCTTTGGCTTGTATGCTTCGGAAGCAGACTTGTCCTTTGGAGGTCGGCCGCGCCTTTTGGGAACAGTCTTCTGGGTGACCTGTTCCACTGTCGATGTAGATCTTTCGGCGCTTGGTGGCGTGATTGCGGCATTGCTGTTGCTGGAGCTGAGACGGGTCGTCGATTGTTTGATGGTGCCGTCTGCTGACCGTTTTCGTGAAGGTGAAACTACGATAGTGTCTTTGTGAGGATCATCAGCAATGGTGGACGAGCAAATTGAGGACATGCCGGTACTGGTAGCTGACTCGAGGGAGCCATATCGCCGCCAGTTGCCGCTCGCATCGAGTTCCCAGCCGCCATGTTTCGTTCCCGAAGCAGACTCATCGCGATCAAACAGCTCGCTACCGGCAGAGGAGAGGCTCGAATCGTCTTCGTCGTGTTGAACAAATCGCAGTGGTCCACAGTCGAAGGCTTTCGTCTCAGCTGGCGGCGCAGCCGAGACCGTGATATTGCCCATCGTCGCCATTGTTGAAGTTCCGGCCACCACCACTCTCCACTCTATCGAACTTGTATCACCGCTGTATCAGCTTCGCCATTGATTGACACTGTGGTATCGCAATGCACGGTATGGGCGGACCTGATATTGCCGATGTGGCTAAGCGGCGGCGATGGAGGGTCTGGTCCGAGCGCGGGGCAGGAGGCAAATTCTTCCCACCGTCGAGACGTCGAGTGTTTTGCCAACGACACTCCAATATCAAGATGCCAGAGGTTCTCAGCGCGCTGTGTTGCGACAGGTCCGATATCAGACGCGATGGCATGGATGGCGTGAGAGCTGGCGCAAGACTCCTCCCGGCTTCGTCTCCACTTCCTTCCCATATCGGGCCAAGCTCACTCGACTCAACCTCACTTCATCCCTTATGTGCCACTGAGCCATATATCCCACCCTCCACCACCGTCTACGAGCCGAGAAGATATCGCAACACCGCCTCTGGAGCTGGAGATAGAACAAGCAAAATGGTCACGTTGAGGATATCTCTGGTCGCATACTATCGCCTCCAAGGCGTGATATCACATATACGACCCAGTAGTGTCCGCCACTCCTGCTACCACGTAGCATGGGGTATACAATACTGGGTAGCACTTTAAGCTAGGTAGCCGGACAATGACACCCTCAGCATCAAAGACGAAGATCTGAGCAAGCTGAGTCTGTCCCCACTTGGCTCTGGGCGTCATCTGGTTCGAATCGTCCACCCAGACATATGGGATATTCCTTGTTCTCACTTCGCTTGCTAAGCCTCTATTTACCTGTCGATTTGAGAGACTTTTGCCTTCTTCACAAACTTACAAGCGCACGCCACATCACAGTTGATACGCTTTAGATATCCTGGATCGCCGAGATATTCGAACGGTCGACCAGCCAGCAACGGCGACACACAAGCACCACAGCGACACAGGCAAAGCACAAATTGGCGGCATTGGTGACATTGCGACTGCCGAGCCTGCTTCGCTCGCCCGGGAGCAAGAGAAAAGAATGTCGGCAGAGGTAGTCATGCTCGGCGGATCATACTCGGCGAGCGGTCGGAGGAGTCTGGTGTGGGTTGGCAATATCAAGATCCGGTCGTGAAGGGCCGTTTGAGAGCATGGTGAATAGCACTTGCCAAATATACGCTTTCACTGTGAAACTTCTCCCACATCACCGCGACGTAAACCCTTCAGAGTGAGATCCGGCTTCATGCTCAGCTTCAAATACAACACCGGTCTCTTGCTTTCGGGCAGAACCACCGAGCTAGTCGTTGCGATGGCGCACAAGCGCAATATCATGGATGCCATCGGAAGATTGCCAATGTGAGTATCGGTTGCACTTCGAGCTCGAGCTCGACACTACTGACGCTACACATCAGGCTGCTGCACAATCAGGAAGGCACGGACTTCACCATCACATGTGGCGAGCGAGAATGGAGAGTCCACCGCCTGGTACTTTCGATGCACTCCGACGTTTTCAGCCACGCCTGCAACGGCGCTTTTAAGGTACTAAATGCTTTCGTACCGATCTCTTGGATATAGATCTAACAAGCCATAGGAAGCCCAAGAAGGCCGACTAGACCTGTCGGAAGACGGCGAAGAATGCGTCAACACCCTCATCGACTACGTCTACCACTTCGATTACAAGAATGACCCAAGCCCGTCATCAGCTGCGCTGGATGTCAAGATGGCTGTGATGGCGGACAGGTACAACATGCCGCACCTGCAAGAGCTTGCCACTGCACACTTCAAGAAGCGCTTCCCTCTCAAGCTGAGCGACAAGCAGCTCCCTCTCGGATTCGCGGAAGCTGCGCGCGAAGCCTATGAGGTGGAAGGCCCGACGATACCCTTCCGCAACGCTATTGTAGCAGGGCTGCGCGGTCTCAAGCTTTCGGAGGAGACGCTGTTGTCTATTGCAGACATACACCCTGGACTCACCACAGACCTCCTCCGCGACACGCACCGGCGGGTCTTTGATCTGGAGAAGAAGCTCCGCAACTACAAGAGCTATCTTTGTATCAGCTCCGAGGAAGCATTTTCAGCCAAGGTGCCACGGGCAAGCCAGCAATACCCATGTTGTTCAATGTGCTGCTCCGAAGGTGTGCCCTGGGGCGAAGCGCTTGACGAGGCCCTTCTTGAGGTCACTTGACTCTACGCATAGCAGCGGGGTCTCACGGGTCGAGTCTACCTCTTGACTGGTGAGCTCTCTGTCTAGAGAAGCTCTCGACGGGTACAGATCCTCAGCCTGGTCGGTGCATATGCTTGTGGTCATCGCGGTTCTGGTGCGTTTGGTAGAGTGGTAGAGCCGAAAATATGCCACAGCGAGTTTGCAGAATGGGTGGGATGTCGGGTAGTCTGACAGTGAAGGCACCATGCAAGTCCATTATGGTCGCTTCTGTGACAGGAACGCAAAGTTGCGACCACTGGTCTCACCCATGAATTGCATGTGATGCACATGTGACCGACGCTAGGCGGATGCGTATGACCTGTCATAGATCCAATAAGTTGCTGTCCCATCCCAGGTCTCACCGCCGACATGCCGGCAACCGCCACGCAATCAGCCTCTGAGCACTACCAAGTTGGCATCACAGCCGTCTTAGAGAGGTTCAAAGGGTGAGTCGTCTCACATCCCCCTGTTGACCGAGCTGACCGATGTCGACAGACTCCTCGAAAGCGGTGAAGCCACCGACTTCACCATCGTCTGCGGGCAAAGGTCCTTGAAGGTCCACCGCCTCGTTCTCACATTGCACTCCAATGTACTCGGCTGCGTTTGCAATGGCGCCTTCAGCGTGAGTGATCTTACTTTCAGTGTCTGTACGCGGGCACTTGTGCTGACCGATCCGGCACAGGAGGCTACCACAGCACGGTTCGATTTGTCAGAGTACGACGAAGAGTGCATCAACACATTTATCGCCTACCTCTACACCTTCAAATACATCGCGGGCGATAGCTCTCAGGCTCGAGTGCTCGACATCCAGCTGGCCATTCTGGCGGACAAGTACAACATCCCGCAACTTGCCGACCTTGCCATCGACATCTTCAGAGCGCACTACAGCTTTTATGCGGACCATGGCGGTCCGGTGGATCTAGCATGCAGCCTGGATGGTCCCACAAAGCCATTCCGCGAAATCATCGTCGCTGCTCTGGTCGACTCAGGAGTGCCCAAGACCTCTTTCCAGCAGACGATTCGCTCCCACCCCGAGCTGGCCCTAGATATTGCCCTGGTCCTGCGAGGTCACCTCGCGAATCATACCCGGGCCCATGAGAGTACGCAACAGCTCCAGTTGCACTTGCCTGATCTGTACGAGTATGTCTGCATAGCTTGTGGCCTGGCGTCCCCTGCTGACTTGACTACGATCTACGGGCCGCTCAGCTGCCCAAGATGTAACACAAGGGGTCTTGCTCGCGGCAATGCCATCCGCTTGCAGCCAAGCCCAAACAGAAGGACCAGCATCTCCAGTCTCGACAGTCGCGGTCATGTTTGAAGAGATCCAAGCCGCCGGGTACATGCTCATGCTTAGTGAATGCCGTCTGAGTGGGAACGTCATGAGCGCGGGTGGTACAAGGCGACTGGATGATCTGCATCCGCCGTCTATTCCGTGGGTGACCTGAGCGAGCAGATTGTGGAGAGCAAGGAAAGTGATGGGGAGCACAGGGCCACCATGCTATCTACTGCTTACCACTGGTCAACTTGAGCCTGGTATAAAGCAGTCTTGGCATGTGCAGCTCTGATATCGACACCTACTACAATGGCAACCAGAAGGCAGTCACATTGACCTGGGTTGACGAATGGTGGGCAGGGACGGGCGTCTCTCATGATCTGCCAGTGCGATCTATCACGTAGCTAGAAGCGCCTCACTTGACACGAGGGACAGTTCAGTCTGTGGCAGCCTTGATCGCGATAGCAACACACCTCCTCTGCTCCCTCACCATCTCTCCCATCTTGCCCAAGTGACTCGCCACTCGCTTCAGATGCTGCAGACATGCCTCCTTGCCCGCATACCGCTCAAACACCAGGAACCTAGTAGGATCGGTCATGTCACGTCCAATGACCAAAGCCAGCGTCCCCGGCTCATCCTCCGCCATCTTCACAAAGTCGGCCGAGAGCTGCGCCAGCGCATCCGCCTGCTCCTGGTGCGCAAACACGGTCTGGTAAACCACGAACTCCTCCTCTGGCAGAGGTGGGAGATACGCAAGCATCGCTTCGAGCGCAGCATCGTCGATCTCACTGACCTCGATATTCGCACTCGGAAGAGGCAAGCTAGTACTGAGGGCGAAAGTGCAGCAGTTGCAGCCTTTCATCATGCCGACCTCGAAGATCTTCTTGACGTTCGGCTGGTCATTGTGGAAATCGAGTGCGGCTTTGCCATTGTAGCGCTCGAAGAAATGGATCAGGTCCTTGTGCTCTGGGTCGCGGGCGAGGCAGTAGTAAGTCGTGTCGGGTTCTTCGTCGGACCAGGCGCGCCGGGATGTCTTGGTGTAGATTTCCTCGAGTGCGTCGATGTGTTCGGGATGTGCATGGACCTATGGTACGGATTAGCTGAAGTGGTTGATCGAAATAATGAATCTTCTAGATAGACATACTGTCGCTAATACTGACCACTCATCATGCTCAGGCAGATCTGGGAGGCCGGTGATGAAGGGCTCGTCGTACGGGGCAGTCATGGTGTTGAGAATGGATCTGCAGTACGTCTCGCTCAAGGTGTGAGAACATGAATACCTTTCAGCTCTGTACATACAATCGTTCAGCTACTGCCAGACTACGGCCTCGGCGGCTGCGGCTGTATGTACGGCTTAGCTTCCTTTGGAGTCTAGTATGGCTCATCGCATGTCATCCTGGCCGCCTTATCTGCCTCGACATCGCACACTTGACGATATCGGTACTAGTAGATCACAGCCAGTTGATTGCTGACCACCGCGTACTAGTCATCCTGCCTCTAATG
>Ga0268244_10000942_pt1:7500-10709 | contig 10709 bp, 4 predicted proteins | sample AgamicMgSfe_FD_200258 | JGI IMG/M metagenome (GOLD analysis project Ga0268244, IMG submission 200258) | Agave microbial communities from Guanajuato, Mexico - Mg.Sf.e (v2) (version 2) | ecosystem: Host-associated > Plants > Phyllosphere > Phylloplane/Leaf | place: Guanajuato, Mexico... | reverse complement strand
TTGATTGTCCATCTTTGTTTTTTTTATCTAGGTTTGATTGTCCATCTTTGTTTTTTTTATCTAGGTTTGATTGTCCATCTTTGTTTTTTTTATCTAGGTTTGATTGTCCATCTTTGTTTTTTTTATCATTGCATAATCGAATTGTTGTTTCTAAAACATTTGTTTTAAGTCCTTTTTTGTCTAAAACTGCAATTCTATTATAAAATTCATTACTTAAGCTTTTCTTTTTTTGTTCATTGGTATAAATCCAATCATTGTACAGTTTATCATAGTTTTGTGTTGCAGAAACAGAAATCTTTCTTTGTATCATTTCCCGGAAAATGGCTAAACTAGGTGGATATGAAAAAGAAATTCGTTCTTTTCCATCATTTTTACATGTAGAAAAATAAAATTGTGACATTTCATTTCTTACCGCATTTTCGAATCGCTTGTTTTTTATATATCGCATTGGACGATTCCAACGGTTATAGTCGAAAAGAATAGAAATAAGAAGGGGTTTTTCAACCAAAAAGGAGATTTTACTGTCTTCTTTAAGTATTTCTAACTTCGAAATATCTTGATTCCCAGAAAAAAAAGTTCGGATATTTTTATAGTATGCTTCTTTAAAAAGTTGAAAAAGGGAGGGAGAAGGATCTATTTCGGTGAATCCCTCTCGGGAAGTCTTTTGTCGTTCAAAATGTTTTTCTTCTGGTATTCTATGAGTCAAAAAAGGTGACGGCGTTCTGCCGAAAGTGCAGAGACAGATAAACAAAACGAGAATACTACTGAATCGATTCATAGATTTTCGAAAATCGAAGATAAAATCCTGATAAAATCGAAACACATAGAAAAGGTACTTGTTAGATAGAATGTACATATTCGCTCTAACGAAATAATTTTGATCTATCCAGACTAATACGAATTGAACCCATTTCATGAATAAAATGTGACCAATTAACCAACCAACAAAACTACTTGTTACAAATAACATCTTGTTGTTGTATCGAAACATATAAATGGTGACTAATCTGGCTAACATTGAACTTGGGAAAAAAAAATGGTTCAATAATTGATAAATGAGATTAATCAGGTATATACATTGAATGCTGGGATTACGCATTGAATTTTTCCTAGTAGATTTATGTTTCCGTTTACCATTAAAGTCTTCGGAATTGTACCAGTGGAAAAGAAGGACTAAATAGGATAGAACTAGGAAAGTTATTGTATGAGGTCTACCCAATGCTAGATGCAGAGGCGTATAATAGATCGATATGAACATCACGAGCTGTCCCATAATAAAACCAGTTGCTGCTGCTACCTCCTTATCGATTGCTTTTTCTCCTTCTTCTATAACTTTAATATGAGCTTGGAAAAGTAGGCAATAAGAGGGCCCTATGGAAAATGTGGTAAGAAATCCATAATAGAGTCCGACCACAACGACCGAATTCATTATCCTCATGGATAAGGATGCTAGATTACCTAGTGAAAAAGATTGCAAAATCATGACAACCTCCTTTTGTTTTGTATTGTAATTTTGTTAGAAAATTTAAGTGATATTTTATTTACTATATGATTTTTTTAGATTATTTTAGTTATATTTATTTACTATATGACCGATCAATAGAAAGACTCCAACACTCCACCTTTGTGGTATATTCCATACATCACACTAGATAGATATCATATTCATGGAATACGAATCACTCTCAAGATGCCTTGGTGGTGAAATGGTAGACACGCGAGACTCAAAATCTCGTGCTAAAGAGCGTGGAGGTTCGAGTCCTCTTCAAGGCATAATATGGAGAATGCTCATTGAATGAGCAATTGCAAGATCTCGGATCGATCGATATTGATATATCAATATCGATCCGAGATCTTGGTATTTTATTTAGTTATTCAGTCAAACCAATGATTCGTTATTGGAGCAGATAGCAACAACCATTTCATCAGACATGCGTATTTTTTATTTTCCAATTTTCATTTCATCTGGGAAAATCCATCCTTTTCTCAACAATGTCTTTGTCATTTGATCCAATAGTGTTCCGTTAGATAGGAACAGATTTAATAAATACTGATAACTCTCGGATAGAGTAAAATAACGGAAACGTTCTTTCGATTTAAATAATGAACTATGGGTTCTAAGCCATCTCTGGCGATTAATCAACAATTCAAAGTGCTTGTTTTTCTCTTTCAGATTATGGTTAAACCAGGGTACCTTGGTATATTTAGAAGGATCCTTTTTGGAAATTAAAAGCTCTATCTCTTCATCTGCAAAGAATTCTCGATTTGAAAACACAGAGACAGGGAGCTCATCCTCATCTTGGAATAATAAAAAGATGGGATCTGCAGGGTCCCAAATGAATCGGGTTAGTGCAAAAAAGCCCTGTTCGTTGAAAGATCTAGCTCCTGCCGGGTACGGCACGGTTCCACTCTGCAAGAACTCCGACTCTTCAAGCTCATCCTCATCATAAATGATCCACTTGTCCTGCAATGACCTGGCCCAATAGGGAAATCCCAATTCAGTGGTACTTACGATCGAATCAAATAGAAAGCACGGGGGGTTCCATATTCTAGGAGCCCAAACTATGTGATCGACTAAATCCTGCACGCTCTGTTCCGACTCTAAGTCTTCTTCTGCCAATCTCGATCTAAATTCGTTTACGTTTAATTCCGATCTAAAGTCGTACACTTCCGATTTTAATCCTTCGTCAAATCCCAATCCAGATTTTCCATAGAGAGATAGAGATCTACGATCAAGGATAGAACAAGATCCATTTTTCATCATATCTAAGGGATTCCTTAGTTTGGGCAAAATAAGCAATGGCACTGGATCTGGATCATTCTCTTTTTCTGTCCGTAACAATCCCAACAGAGCGTCTTCTACTTCTACTAGGCCATGAACTATAGCAGAATCATTATAAACGAGTTCACAAGAAGTGATCCCATTTTTTTCATCGGGTCCGGGTGGAGACCAAAGATCTTGAGCGACCGATCCGGCAGAACAACTCAAAAGATAAAGAAGTATCGTTAATTTCTTCATGCTCGTTCCAAGTTCGAAGTACCATTTGTGCAAATAAGAATCCACTGCTTGACATGATTCTATCTTCATATAGATAGATATGGGATCTATAAGGCAATGACTTAGAAGTAAATTTTGTGCAAGAGCCCTTCCTATCTGATAGAAAAGGATCCCATGATCCGCAATCGGTATTTTATCGAATCGGAAACCC
>Ga0268244_10000941_pt1 | contig 10712 bp, 7 predicted proteins | sample AgamicMgSfe_FD_200258 | JGI IMG/M metagenome (GOLD analysis project Ga0268244, IMG submission 200258) | Agave microbial communities from Guanajuato, Mexico - Mg.Sf.e (v2) (version 2) | ecosystem: Host-associated > Plants > Phyllosphere > Phylloplane/Leaf | place: Guanajuato, Mexico | collected... | reverse complement strand
GGGGAGGTGGTGTCCGGGCCCATTGGGGAGACGGGCGAGACGGGGGATGTCTCGCCGTCGTCGTCGTAGATCGCGTACGACTCAAGCGGTGGTGCCGACGACTGCGTGACCAGTTTCGGCAGGCGTGATGCGCTCTGCACGTCGCCGAGCAACGGCGGTCGGGGCGGCACGTGGAATTGCAGGGTTGGTGTGCCCGGTACGATTGGTCTCAGCAGGCCTTGGGAGTGGGGTGGAGGTCGACCGAACAGGCTGGAATGACGGGGTGGTGGGGGGCGGTGGACGTCGTCGAGCAGGGACATGCGGGAGACGTCGCGCTGTAGGAGTTTGTTCGGGGTCATGATCTCGTGGAAGCTGGAGTGGGATTCGAGGGAGGTGAGGGTGGAGTTGCTGGTGTCGCGGGACACGGGTTGGGGTGGCGAGCACTTGGGCAGGTCGTCCGGGCGGAAGGTGCATGTGGTTGGAGACGGGGGTGGCGAGTAGGAGTTGGAGGTCACCACCGATCCGCTGGTTGTCCGGCCGAGTTTGGTCGAAGAGGGAGTGGAGCATTCGCTGCCGCTGCTGCCGTCGTAGAACGGATCTGCCTCAAATGTCTGCTCGGCCATTGGAGCTCTGCTCAAGTGAGAGTCGGGAGGTGGCAAGGACTCGAGCGCCTTGTGGTAGAACTGTTGCGCTTGGAGGAAAGCGGGGAGTTTGGCGTGGGAGTAGTGGTGCATCAGGCGGGCCAGCTCGTCGTGGGCCAAGGCGAGGTAGAAATTGAGGAAGGTGGTCTGCAGCGGGTGGGCGCGAATGGCGTCGGTGGTGAGCAGCTGGCGACATGCTTGGATGCAGTGGCGGTATCGGCCCGCGACGCAGAGGGCCTTGATGTAGTGCAGTTGAAGGGGGTAGGAGGTGGCGAGTCGGAATTGAAGGTCGGCCATTGCTGGGTATGTCGTCGATAGAGGAGGGTTACGAGAAGGCGTCGGATGGTAGTGTCATCGGCAAGGCACGATGTGAGGTTGTTACAAGAGAGGTGCTGTAGATGTTGTTAAAGGGGAGGGAGCAGAAGGGAGAGAGAGAGGGGTGGAGAGGGTGATTGTTTTCATTCTCGGTCGGACGTGCGCGTGGGAGGCTCGTGGACCGGGTTGTTCATTGAACGCGGCGTGAAGTCGCGGGTGATGATTAATTGGACGTTGCGCGGAAGACGCGACAAGGATGAGATTATCGTGGGTGGTCGCACGGTGCGCGAACATGCGATGTCCAATAAATTCAAGCGAGAGGAATCAAGTCACCAAGTATTCGAGGGCGGACGTCGCCTGGTTGTTTATCGAAAACACCTACTGGAGGGTGAAAACAGGTGAATAACAACATGTCCCTGAATATGATGAACATCAACTCTCCGACAGCACACGCCAGGTTCGTCCTTGTGTGGGAAAGCTATGTCACAGGGACTTCTCCAAGGTCAACAACCATGTTGTGATGAATGATCCGACATCTCTCACCCGATCCCCGAGTGCCGCTAAGGTTCCGACCGTTTCACGGCCGTTCCGACGTTTCACAGTCTCGGGAAATCAACAAACGGCTTCTGGACGTGCACATATCGTGATCCAACGGGCCGTGACTCCGCGAGGCAGTGAATCCGGCAATAATCTTCCAGTGAGAAGGTCCGCGGGAGTGATGAATCGGGAATTGATAGGGTACCAGATGCTCACAACGAACAATGGGAGCCGGCTGCGAGCCGTGATGGACGACGGGACTGTTGATTGTTCATATGGAACTCGGCACGATTCCTCTACTTGCTAATCTATGATGAAGTCGGGCGAGGAGTCTCTCCCATCAGGGCCATCACTTTTATGACCCCATCTCTTGCTTTCTTCCTTCTTTGCGCCTTTTCTGAGTAGATACATGATCAGGTGGTGTAGATTCTTGCCAAATTGATTATATATTTTCCGTTTGAGCACGTGATTGAGTACCTCAACTTCTACTTCCGGTCATTTGCGGGGAAGCCGGGCGGCGTGTGTGGGGAAAGCTTGAGCTGGAGCTGGTAGGGCAGGCCGTCAGGCACCACCCGCCATCACCCACCTCCTCCCGTTGTCGTCTGTACCGCGCCGGTGACATTTACCCTCCACATCTCTGAGAGCTACCATCCTACATCGACCATGGGCGGCGAGTCCAACCGCAGAATGGCCCCAACCTCCACCGCGACCTACTCCCAGCTGGCTTCCCGTCCCGTCGGCAAGCAGATCCATCACATCTATCGCGACCGACTCGCCCAGTTCACCGACAACGGCCAGTACAAGCAGCAGTCGCTGCGCGCCAAGCTCTACGACGGCCGCCTGTCCGGCGAGCCCCACGTCAAGCTCCAAGTCTGGTCAGCACCCGGCCTGTCGCGGCCCACCTTCGACGAGGCGACGAAGAAGGGGAACAAGTATCGCAAGACGCAGAAGGGGGAATGGTTCGGACCGAGCTGGAGCACCCATTGGTTCAAGCTGACCTTCTCGCTGCCTTACGAATGGACCTACAAGCCGCACGTCGAGCTCCATTGGGACTCGAACAGCGAGGCTACCGTGTGGACGGAGGACGGTCGACCGCTGCAAGGCTTGACCGGTGGTGGGGAACGCACCGAGTGGGTCGTGCCGTTGAAGTGGAGGGACTACGACCGAGAACACACCATATACATCGAGATGGCCTGCAACGCCATGTTCGGCAACCCGCCGGGTGGTGACACCATCCAGCCTCCCGACCCAAACAAATACTTCACGCTCGCCGAGGCGGACCTCGTGAGCGTCAACCTCGACGCGAGAGCGCTCTTCTACGACTTCTGGATCATCGGGGATGCGGCACGCGAGTTTCCAGAGGACAGTTGGCAAGAGCATCAGGCGCTGCAGGTCTGCAATGAGATCATAGACTGCTTCATCGCTGGCGAGGGTTCGAGAAATTGCATCCAGGACTGCCGCGTGATCGCCAAGAAGTACTTGGGAGACAAGATCGACTCGGCGAACGTGTACGACAATGACGACGGCGCCATCGTCTACGGCATCGGAAACTGCCACATCGATACCTGCTGGCTTTGGCCGTGGGCAGAGACCAAGCGCAAGATCGTGCGTAGCTGGCTGAATCAGTGCGATCTGCTGGACCGATATCCGGAGCACCGTTTCGTCGCTTCCCAGGCCCAGCAGTTCAAATGGCTCGAACAGCTCTACCCCGACGCGTGGGATCGCGTCCGAGAGCACGTCAAGAAAGGCAACTTCCAGACCATCGGTGGCAGCTGGGTGGAGCACGACACCAACATGCCGTCCGGTGAATCGCTCGTCCGACAGTTCTTGTACGGCCAGCGCTTCTTCGAGTCGCGTTTCGGCGAGCGCTGCCGCACGTTCTGGCTGCCGGACACTTTCGGATACTCAACTCAACTGCCTCAGCTCTGCCGACTGGCCGGTCTGGACCGCTTCTTCACCCAAAAGCTGAGCTGGAACAACATTAATAACTTTCCACACACAACCTTCAACTGGGTGAGCTTGGACGGCAGTCAGGTCTTGTGCCACATGGCGCCTTGCGAGACGTATACGGCCGAAGCGCATTTCGGCGACGTCAAGCGCAGCGTCACCCAGCACAAGAGCATGGACCAAGATACGACGAGTCTGCTTCCCTTCGGCAAGGGTGACGGTGGTGGTGGACCGACGTTCGGACATTTGGAAAAGCTGCGTCGGTGTCGCGGTCTGGCCGACAAGGTTGGCCTCCTGCCGCGTGTCAAGATGGGCCAGAGCGTGGAAGACTTCTTCGATCGGCTCGAGAAGCGCGTGGCGACTGGCGAAACTGAGCTCGTGACGTGGTATGGCGAGCTGTACTTTGAGCTCCACCGCGGCACTTACACCACCCAAGCGAACAACAAGAGGAACAACCGCAAGGCTGAGATTTTGCTCCACGATATCGAGTACCTTGCCACGCTCGCCACCATCAAAGACAAGGGATACAAATTCCCGAAAAAGGACATCGACATGATGTGGGAGAATGTGCTCCTCTGCCAATTCCACGATTGTCTGCCTGGATCCGCGATCGAGATGTGCTATGATGATTCGGACGAACTATACGAGAAGGTCTTCAAGACGGGTGACAAATTGCTGAAGAATGCGCTGTCTGCGCTTGGATTTGCGGATGGCGCTGCAGCGGGTGATGAATGCAACGTACCACTTCAGACACTTAGCTGGGAAAGAGGCCAACACATCAAGCAGCAGCGAGGCTCGCCAAATGACGGACCCCAGCCGACTGCTTCGGTCAAGCAGATTTCCGAGAACATTTTCGTGCTGAAGAACGACCAGCTCAAGGTGGAGGTCACCGACGGCACGATCACATCCCTCTACGACATCAAAGCGAAACGCGAAGTGATCCCCAAAGGCCAAAAAGCCAACCAACTCGTCATTTTCGACGACAAGCCTCTCTACTGGCAAGCGTGGGACGTCGAAGTCTACCACCTCAAATCCCGCAAAGAGCTGCACGCCAGCAGCAGCACCACCATCGCCGAACACGGCCCCTCGCGCGTCTCCGTCGACACCCTCACCAAAATCTCAGACAAATCCTGGATCAAAACCACCATCTCCCTCGCCGCCTCCTCCAACCCAGCCCAACCCTCCATGGTCGAAGTCTCCGCCGAAGTCGACTGGCACGAAACGATGCGCTTCCTCAAAGTCGAATTCCCCACCACCATCACCTCCAACTCCGCGCACGCCTCCTACGAAACCCAATACGGCATCGTGCGCCGGCCCATCCACTACAACACCTCCTGGGACGCGGCGAAATTCGAAGTCTGTTGCCACAAGTGGGCCGACGTGTCCGAGCACGGGTACGGCGTCAGCGTGCTGAACGAGAGCAAATACGGGTTCGCCACCGCGGGTTCCACGATGCGGTTGTCGTTGCTTCGTGCTCCCAAGGCACCGGATGCGCATGCGGATATGGGCCGGCATCATATGAAGTGGGCCATCCTCCCGCACGCCGGACCCCTCGACCACCGGACCGTTCGCGCGGGATTCGAATTCAATTCCCCGCTCCGCGTGCACCGGCACCCGGACCCCGTGGAAGTGGAGGCGCTGATGAAGGCTTTCAAGTTCGAGCAGGGCAGTTCGGAGTCGTTGGTCGTGGATACGGTGAAGAGGGGGGAGGACGACGAGGACGTGGGGTATGGTGGCGATCATGGGGTGAGGAAGAGGAAGGGGAGGAGGGTGGTGTTGAGGGTGTATGATTCGCTGGGGGGGTTGAGTCGTGGGGTTATTGGGTTGGGACCGGTGAGGGTCAAGAGGGCGTGGAAGTGTAATTTGTTGGAGGATGAGGGGGAGGAGGTGGAGGTGGGGGAGAAGGGGTTGGAGGTGGAATTGAGGGCTTTTGAGGTGGCGACGTTTGTGCTGGAGTTGGCTTAGGGTGTGCTGGATGGTGGATGGTGCTGGGGATCATGTATAGATACATCGGATTGGTATGAATTTTGGGCTGTATCACGAGCTGAGTAGCTGAGATCATGGAGCTGGATTTGCTTAGCCTTTGGCACGGTATTGCAGAGCAGTGAGAGTCACGGTGGCGAAGGAGGTCGATCCTCATCTCGATTCTCACCAGGACTCGATTCGGGAAGCTACCATGTAGGCGAAGATTTGGTCTGGTAGATAGTAGTACGGTTAACCCCCATCTAGACTGACACATATACATCCCGTTCACAATCGTCATACCGTCTGACCAGGCCAATCATCCGTGCAGCAGGAGTTCAGAGCAGCAGTCACCGCCACCCCGCTGCGCTGCGCCTCATCCGGCCTTGTGATCGAACCCCACTCGCGACATGTCGTCTCTGCCCGCTCACCCGCTCGGCCCCATCGGCGAGGAGACAAAGGAGGCTTTTCTGGTCCGCTGCAGCATGGTGTGGGGAGGATGTAATATCAAAGTCTTCGTATGGAAAGTCGAGGATGGGGGTTTTCGCCGAAAAGACGCGCTGGTGGACGGGTGCGTGAAATCGGGACACGGATCTTGAGTCAACGTGCGCGCCAACGGGCTTGACGAAGAAAGGTCGTGGGTTGGAGGGTGGAACGGGAGTGCTTCGTTGGGTTCGGTTGGATTAGGACTGCGTGTCCACTTGCAGTCATGTGGTTGAGTGAGGCGAAGATGCAGGCGAGCGATTTTGCTTCCGGGCGTGATTGCACAAGCAATCTAGCCGCACGAGTGGGTTGAGGATGTTGTTGCAGTGGCGTTTGGATTCCAAAATGCGTAAAACGGGTCGAGGATAGCTTGCGCCGGGCTCTCTCATTCTCGGAGACGGCTTCCTCGCGGTTGCCATCTTAGGGAGCTTCGATCATTGTTCTGGATCACGATCGTGCGTTGATTCCTCGACAGTGCAGGCTTTCTCGTACTCCGCGCGAAAGGTCATCAGGTAGCTGAACAACACGTGAGCTCCCATGCTATACGCTCCACAAGACCTTCGCACGATGCTGTCGCCTTCTTCGTCATGCCATTGCAGCGTCCAGAGTCGATGCTTGTCGTCGTAGTGGACGACTCTCCGCTTGTTCGTCAGAAGCGCGAAACGCCGTCCCTCTTTCGCTGGCGAGAACGTGAAGACCTCCGTGCCTCTCAAGCGTGCAGTGAATAAGGTTCCTGTCGTCAGGTAGGTGGAGAACAGCCATGGCGAGTGCAGATCGCAATTGATCGGAGCCAGGCCGGAGTTCTGCAGCAGGATGGAGTGGACCGGTAGATCAGTCCCAAAGCAGGGCTCAGACTGAAGTCGGGCACGGATGGCACTCGAGTCGGTGATTAGATCGTGCCAGCGGGAGCACACCGCTGTTGAGAGGATGATGCTGTCGAGCGACATCTGAAGAATGACCGCTTCGAGAAGCTCATTGATGCTGAAGACTCTGTGTGCCGCCATGCTTGTTTGCGCCAGTCTGCGCCGGTTTGAAAGCGCAGCTGTCGCTGCTCATATATGCACTTTACTGCTTTCAATGGAGGACTGAAGCGTAGGCAGCCAGTGCGGGTTCGTGGCACAATGATGCCAAGCCTGGAATCCCTTGCTTGTACCTCACGTCGACCAATGTGAGTCATTCGCCGACCTGTATAGGCCGTGGACCTTTTCCTGTGCGAAGTCGTCGTGGTTTCTTACCAGGTTCCGAGCGCGTTGCAAGGGCACCTTGATATGCGAATCTGACTGCGTGGCGTTCGGCTTCCAGTCCCCTGCTAGTTGATGCCGTACGCATATCCACTGAGCCGGTGCCTAGAGGTAGACCTCCCTCGTCGAAACCAACTTCTCCTGCGTCTATAAAGTCCAGGCCGATAGTACACGGAGAAGTGCGGTCGTTGTGCCTCGTACAATCTCATTCTGCACGACTCGCCGCTGAAACTGCGCTCGAGGGGTCGCCACCATGCCCGCCCACACTCGTGTCAGCCTTCGGTTGTTTGGACTTTTCTTCTTCGGCGAAGACGTTCTTCCAGTACTCCTCACTAAAGCCATCCATCAACTGAGTATACTGCGGTCCAGCCTTGGCCCAACCCTTAACGCCACCCTCAAGTACCATCACCTGCATGTCGTTGTCTTGCGCGGTCTTACGTACGTGCTCCAAGAACCAAGCCGCGCATCTCGGACCACGACCAGACGACGACCCGCACGTGAAGACGACCCATTCGATGTCGGACTTGTAGCACAGCTCGTAGAGCATGCCGCGGTTCCACCAGAAGCCTTGGGCCGGGATGTTGAGGCTGCCACGGATGGCTCCCCCTTCATAGTCCGTTCGGCGAACGTCGATGATGAGCATGCTTGCGATTTTCATGGAGAGGATCATCATAGCCCGCCGTTGTGGCATCACTTCTGCGGTCATTGTCGGAGCTGGGAACGCAGCGTGCCATGGTTGCGCCTCTGCCACTCGATTGGAGCTTGCCTGCACCCGTGTGTCATTGGTGCTTGCAAGTGAAGCCATCGATGAGCGTACGCTGTACAGACTACAATGCAGGTGTGCTCTAGAGAGTCTCAAACCTGTCATCAAAGAAAAAAGAAGGCCCCGCTTGCTTGCTAGTAACGGCCGTCCACATATGATTGGCTGCCGACTCTCCCCATGCGCCGGGTATTCCCACCCTTCTTTTAGTACTGTACCTAAGTTGGAAAACACGAGACAGGATGTCAGGATATCAATGCTGATGAGACTTGCACCTTCGGTCATCACCGTGAGCGCGGTAGCTCTAGAGAAGATACCGTATCTATGGAGAGGCTATGCAGGGCTTGAAAAAGCCCAGTATCAGGTATTGCTGTAATTGTGGCGGAAGCCGAAAAATGACCGGCTGTCCTTGTCCGATCTTCCCTAACAAGCGCCGCCCGTACTGTTCCCCAAGCGCCGCTCATACCTCGAACGTCAAAATAAGGTAAGAATAAACATCCAGGTCGCTCCCCCGTCTGTGAGATGAGGAAGAGGGCTGAGAAGTGCACCCTCCGCTATCACTATGAACGCGCTGGCTCTTGAAAACGACCGTCTCGCATGTACATAATACATCTATACTCTTGACTGGGACAAACGACGTGATGAGACGGGAGGCTGCTCCATCAGACAGGTGTGAGTCCCATGCTCACCAAGACCATGTGATGGTACTGGTCTATCACTGCTTTTGTGCATACCTGCATGTGGGTTTGATCACAATCGCAGGCGCCGCGTTGATGCCTATTGCCAGCACAGCAAAACGCACCAGGTACGACAGCATTTTCCTCGCTTCTACATCCTCCACCAACGCGAGCCAATGTCGAACCCGTCTCAGCACGAGAAGGAATTCACCGCCCACTACCTCCCACGTCGTCACCAGGGGTTGTTGTTGAGCGCTGTCTTGTGAAATATCCGAGAGAAGCTCAAGGTAAGTACTCGGAGTCCTACACGTCCTTCGATCCGACATGCCACATAGTGGGTATCGTATTTTAAACCTCATCCAGATGTGCAGAATCATCGTCTCCACCGAAAAGTTCACGGGTTGCTCGGTTGCATGCAACATCACGCACAGAATCGTCATATTCTGCAACATTGCCAAAGGCAAGAATCCGCCGACGATGTGTGTCCACGCTACGATAGAGTACATGGGTCGCTCAACTGTCCAAGAACAATGCCCCAGCCACAAAGCCTAGGGCTACTCCAGAATCTAGGGCCAGCAGAAAGGGAGGGAAGGATGTCTTGGATGGGATATTGTTTTGAGTCACAATAGCCGCGTTTTTGACAGTCGATCGGAATCCATCATCTTCCGAAGCCTTTTGCATGCATGTCTATAGAGATCCGGCTGTGTACAGACCCTGCCGAGCCTGCTCGTCGAAGCCAGCAATCTCTCACGATGTCGGCATACTCCAAGCCAGTGAGATCAGGGAGTTGCCGCAGTCTTACCAGATGTCTTGCTGCAGGAGACGGAACGTCGTGAAGAGGTGCCACGCCTGTCAAAACCTCGTAGATGCAGGATCCAAGCGCGAAGAGATCATCGTCGCGCGTCACCGGAGCCCGCAAGAAGGATCGGGAGGGATAGAAGCGGGAATTGGTGCCGGCCATGCTGCGCGAGCCATCGATCGAGGAGCAGCCGAAGTCAGCGATCTTGACTTCGAGATCGGCGTCTAGGAGCAGGTTATGTGGTGTGAGATCGCAATGGATGACATTGACCGCGTGGAGAAGCTTCACCCCTTCCGCGATCGCCCGGATCCAAAGGCACCGTTGGTGCTGCGTGATCTGTGCGGCGTTCGCTTGAAGGTACGTCCGAAGAGTCCCGTTTGCCATGTATTCCATGGTGATCGTGCACTCCTCTTCGTCGAATCCGAGGAACTTGACGAAGGGGATGTGTCCAGGGTCGAGTCGCTCTGCGAGCCTCTTATACACTCGACTTTCCACTCGGGCATCCTCGTGAGTGTCTTTTCGGTCAGGCCAGGGCGACTTCACGACGTTACCATTGGGCAGGCGCTCAACGATACCCGAAACACCCCCACTAATGAACTCCCCCTTCTCAAGGATGATAGCATCGTAAGGCTCAAACTCACTCATCCTGGAGGGGAGAGCGAGTGAACACTGTGCATTGACTGCATGGAAGAGATACAGAGCTCATCACGGCGGTCAAGGCCATGCCCATGAGCATCTCGTCGATGGTCTGTGCGTTCGCTTGTCTCCACTGTTGTGCGCGTTTCAGCTGAGGCATAGTGTGAAACGCTATATCGTATTGCTGCCACATGGTACTAAAACATATTCATAGACCTAGGTAGTATTGCAAGGTTGTGATGAGTTTTCGAATAATCACCTAATTCTAGTAAAAGAATAGCAAGGCTAGTATTACTAGTAATAATAAGGTTTAAAGAATACACTAGTAGTAGAGTATAAGTTTTAAAGTAGAAGTAAACAACTTCAAATTACCTATTATTCTATAATCTTTCTTAGAACATACTACTAGTAGATAACTCTCTAGGGAAGTAGAAAAAAATAAGAAGTGTTAAGAATTAGTAGCCATCTAGTCATGTAGCCCTTAGTTATGTGACTAGATGACAGTTGTCAGGGTCCAGATAAAATCCCTTTATCTAGATTCACTACTCCTACTTTCCTTTTAGTTCCTTAGTGATAATAGCAGCTCTATAGTAGATAACACATTTTCCTTAGAGAGTTCCTATACTTTTAGTCTCTTCTACTACATAGTTTAGTCTACCCCTTTTAACAGGTTATAAGCTTAGGTTTATAGGACTATTTATACACCTTCTAAGAAGAGTATACTTAATCTACTAA
>Ga0268244_10000938_pt1 | contig 10725 bp, 12 predicted proteins | sample AgamicMgSfe_FD_200258 | JGI IMG/M metagenome (GOLD analysis project Ga0268244, IMG submission 200258) | Agave microbial communities from Guanajuato, Mexico - Mg.Sf.e (v2) (version 2) | ecosystem: Host-associated > Plants > Phyllosphere > Phylloplane/Leaf | place: Guanajuato, Mexico | collected... | reverse complement strand
TGGAAGCAAGAGTTTCGAGAGAGTCGTCGAATTTCTGGGTGGGCTAGCCTGATTTGGCAAGATGAATCCTCAGGTCGTTTGGAAATCCCCGTTCGATGAATCGCATTCCTACATGTATTCGAGATCTATCGACACATCATGACAGCCATGTTAGTGATATGGCTTATGGTGCTGTGTTAAACAGATCTCTCAACCTTACCGGATACCCTCACCCCCACAGGGTATATTCGAATGGCGACGACTCTCGATCTACGGGTGGAGTTTACGTATGGCTCCGAAGGAGTTCCCAATTGGGCAGTCACTGACCGTCCAGCAGTGGCGGCTTGGAACTGCTCTTCTCACATCAGCGCAAACACAAGATTACGATACCTGCGAGCGGACGCGAAGGCCAGCCGGCGAATGTGGCGTTTTTGATCCAATGGCTGTGCGACAATCTCATGAAAGACCCACGAAAAGACATGTTCGTCCTTGGCGACTCTGTGTGAGTGTCTTAGGAACTAGCACTATGCCGTGAATTGTCCGTAACAGCCTCTGATGCATGCAACAGACGCCCAGGGATACTGGTCCTAATCAACGACGCAGACTGGGAACTCGAGGGTGAAGATCAGTACGAGCTGCAGCCGAACGATGAGATTGTCTTTGTCTCTACGCTTCACGGAGGATGATTTCAACGGACGGTCATGACCGGATAGAAGGTCTCTGAACAAGTGAAATGTCATCACCGAGGCAAAGGTCTCTCTATGAGTGTGTAATGCGATTGACAGTCGAACTTGGTGAAGCATATTCCCTTATGGACAGAGTGTGATGCAGCCGTTCGCCGGTTCGCCCGACCACAGGATGGCTGTATCGTAGCGGTGCTTCACCAAAGCATCCGACAGGCGATCATGGTGAACGGAAGATGCTGAGAAAGCGGAGGTTGATAGGGGCGTGCCTCTCCCGGAGCCAAAGACGTTGCTGCCAGACAGAGTGTGAAAGCAGCTCTACCTAGGTATACATCGACTTGAGAAATGCAGATACTTTCACAAAATTAAAGCAACGCTAGACGTATTGCTCGACAACAGAGTTCCCCTGCGCCTTCAGCTGGTTCCGAAGTTGCGGGCCGAATTGCTGCCTATGTGCAAGATCCAACTCGTGCTCAGCGAAAAGCAACTCCAGCGCATCCTTTTCCACCACCACTCTGCCCAGTTCCAGAATGTTTTTCACGTCGACGTCGTCAACCTCCAACGCCCGGGCATGCCGACCCATATTCTCACCCTCCAAAACTCCAAACAGCGCCTCGCGCCTCTCCATCGTGATGAACAGCGTTCTGCCATCGGCATGACCCATCCGATTGTGCTTCAACATATCCTTGAAGTATCGTTCCGCACTATGTGGATGCACCCCCTGAATTTCCAAAGCCCCGTCCGCCAGGATCAGCTCGCCCCTTCGGTAACGGTAACTCAACGCAGTCCTCCACGCCAGGTCGTAAACCTTTCGCGGCAGCTTTGTACTGAAATCTCTCGGCTTAGGACCAAACGCCACGCCACCGCCCTTGAGCATCGGACTCTTCTTGTCACCTAGGCGTGCTTTACCGCTGCCCTTCTGAGGCCGGATCTTGCGGTTGGACCCGTGGACTTCGCTACGCCACTTGGTGCTGGCGGTCCCTTGGCGGGTCATGTCGCCTTCGTAGATGACTGCTTTGTGTAGAATGTCTTTCCGAAGTGGGAGCAGAAGATGTGTGGACGGGTATGTAACGAAAGAAGTCGGCTCCATGGAGGGAAAGGCGTGGAGCGTGCAGGACGCCGTGGAGAGGAAAGGATTGGTCGCGGTCGCCTGCTGGAGGGCCTTGCGAAGCGCATAATGTGACGCGGGTGAGGGCACAGAGATGTTGTCCTCTAGAATTGGCTGCGTGGGTGCGGAGTCGAGGTGTGCGTCGGCGTAGGTCTGGGAGAGAGTTGCATTCGGCAGAGGAGCTTCGGTTGCCATCGAGCGGGCAAAGCAGCGTTGTGGCGCATGTTCTGGGAGTTGGTATGATCGGAAGCCATTGAACAGGTGCTTTGCCGGTACAACCGCCCGCTTAGAGGCCATGATTCGGTCTCGATTGTCGTGCAATGTAGGTATAGGCGGAGATACAATTGGAGAGGAGGTGGATGTCGTTCGGGGGTGAAGCTTTCGCCGCAAAAAGTTCGGGCCATACCCGAAGGATATCTCCCTCCTCCGTCCTTCACGTAGAAGCATCTACCTTATCTAACATAGTCTTCTCGTCGTCGCAATGGCTCTCGAGGGAGGCTATAGACCGCTCGCCAGGTGCTTGAAATGTACAAGGAATAACAGAATAGCCTTTCCGGTCCGTACCTTAACCAACACTTCGCCCTCACGACTGGAAACGGAAACGCAACAATCTCCATCCTCAGAACCTCCTCCACCATCAATCCCTTCGGGGGATACGAAGTCACGAAAAGTTCTTGACCCTTTCACTGTGCATTCTGCGCGCACCGAGCGCGAGCTCCTGCAAACCAAGCGTCAGGTCCCAATCGGCTCGCGAAGACGACGCGCAGCGATCCGAGCCACGGCTTCTGTCCCTTTCTCCGAGCTACCATACCAGTGCTTCCAAGAAGCTCGCAAAGTGCTGCGAGAAGACCGTGAGCAGAAGCTAGAAGAGATACGAATGCAAAGGCGGCGCATCGACAATGCAAAAACACATCAATCTGCGCCGCAAGATGAGGCGCGCAAGGAGCGGACTCTGGTCAGTATGAGGATAAGACTGGAGAAGCTGAAGATCTTAGCGGATATCAATGATCCGTTGGTGAAGAAGAGATTCGAGGATGGGCAAGGTATGTGGAGTGTTGTATACAACCTGGGTAGGATTTCGAGCTCACTACTTTTTTTAGGCGACATGGACAAGCCAATCTATCGTTATCTGGCTGATCGCGAGTGGCGGTCCTACAAGCGGGAACTGCTACTCCAGCGGATACAGCAGATGAACGTTGTGCCCGATGTTCTTCCCAACATCGATCCTACAGTCTCCACTACCCTCTCCTTCAACGCCAGTAAAGTGCAGCATGGCGATTATGTCCTGTCTAGTGTCTCCGAGCACGCACCGAACCTCAACATTCAGTGTTACGACAAAGGCAAAAGGCTAGTGACCATAGCTGTCATCAACCCCGACGTCCCCAATGTCGCGAAGGATTGTTTCGACTACCGATGCCATTTTCTGGCGAGCAACATCGAGATCGGCCCAACGGACACTCGGGTGAACCTTCGCAAGTTGGACGAGAATAGCCAAGTCATCCTGCCCTGGTTGCCGGCCTACGCGCAGAAAGGGGCCCCCTATCAGCGCATGTGTATCTTCGTACTACAACAACCTGCATCCGACACTTCTGGCTCGCAAACACTGGATGTCGCCGGTATCAAAGAAGTCGGGCGATACACCCAGCGACTCGGGCTCAAGCTCCGAAGTTTCGTGACCAAATACCTGCTTCACGCGGTCGGTGTCGATCTTTTCCGGACGCAGTACGATGAGGGCACAGCAGGGGTGATGCAGCGTGCTGGTATTGTCGGGTCGGATGTCGAATTTAGGAGGAAGCGAATCGAGCCTTTGCCTTACCAGCGGAGGGGTGGTGAATACTATAGATAGATGATGGCCGCGAACGTGAAGGTGAGTATGCTTGTACGATGTTGTATCCACTTTTCAGTAGTAACGGAATGTCAGCTTAGAATACCCGTAAAAGGTGATCCGCCCTGTTCGCCCAAGAAAAAAAGAACGATAAGAACCCTAAGAGATGAAGTCAAGGCTGAGAGGTTCGGAGGAGATGAAGTCAAAAATTGCCTAATTCAGCGTTGCGCCTTCCCAGTTATGTTGCATGCTTGAACGACAAAACTTCGGCTGCTCAACACTTCACTCCGGCACTCATCTACTCTGTCACATCGCAGAAAACATGCCACCATTGCAAGTCGCTGACAGTGTAGCGGCGCAGCTCAAGCGGCCTAGCGAACGAGCAATCGCCTTCGCCATCTCGATCGTGTCATCCAAACCCAACGAGTTAAGCGTCAGGGGTTGGTTCGCTGCCCAGGAGGTTCTGTTGTAGCCGCAGACGGCTGATCATCGATAGAGTACATACACCTACTGCGTCAGCACATTGCGAAAGGCCGCCGTGACAGTACTGTCAGTGCGACAAATCGCCACCTAGATCGCTCCTCTTACTGGCGCGCTCAGTATGAGCGACTCAAAGGTGACCTGAAGACAGCTGAAGATGAAACGATCGATCTCAAGCGAGAGATTGACCAGCTCAATGCGAAGCTTGATGCAGCCAAGCCGATTGCGTCAGTGAAAAAGCGCAAGAAAGTCGACGAGGATGTAGTCATGGTGCCTCGGTCTCCGAAGAAGGCGAAGACCGTCGCTTCGCTAGCGAAGGGACGTGACAGTCATGTTGAGGAGGACCAGTTTGACTTCTCCGATGTTGGTGAAGCTGGTCAGCATTTCATGTCGTTCGCTCGGGCATACAGACGTCCGCTGACACCGCACAGGCGTTACGCTTATGCGAGCCTTGTACCAAACTCATGCTTCTCTCAAGAGTCGTGACCTTACCGAACCAGTCATCCTGGCGCATCATCTCGTCCGCGCTGCCTCGGCCTTGCCACAAGTCGTTCACAAACTGATCAAGCAAAGCCTATCTGCTCCGGTGGCAGACCCTAGCTCCATGAAGTTTGCCCTGACAGCAACGACTCGATCAGTCCTGTCCCTAGTGGTCGGCATCAATCGGCTTAGTCGTGCGGCGAATGGTGCCGAGGTGCTAGGCAGCGTTGTCTACGCCTTTGTGCAAATGTTCTCGAGCCTCCTTAACGCGCTTGAGAAAGGAGCCGCTCTCGAAATCGAGCTCGCAATGAGGGCAGAGTTTGACCCGTCGTCGAGCCAGACCCTGTCCTCCAGCAAGAGTAAGGCCAAAGCCAAAATCAAGCAGTCGAAGTCTGCCGGGCCGAAAGACAACGCCACTTTGAGCATCATCACGTCCTTTCTCTGCAGCGTCATCGACCTCTTGAACGCCAATTCGGAAGTTCATCAGTCACTGTTTGAAGGCTTTGCTTACTGCATCCTGAACAAGCTTGGCACGAGCCTGTATACCACCACTTTTGGCCATGCTCGAGGCGTGACCATTGAAGCTGAAATTGCAGCTAGCGACCCGATCGATGAGATCGAAGACAGTTCATCGCAAGGAGTCGCGCCGCCGACTGGAGAAGAAAAGCTGTTGCGTCAATCCAAACTCGAAGCGCCTTGCCTGATCCGTCTCCTGACTCACATGATGAAAGCGGCGCCTGCGCACCTTGGCGCAAGTCTCGGTGCGCAAATTGGTAGAGCCAAAAAGGCGGACGACAAAGGCTCCATGAACGGCACGCTTGCCGTCGTGGCGAAGGAGCGCTTACAGCGCACGCTTGTGAACTGCATGTTCGGTACGGAAGGGGTGGACGAGAGTGACCCCTTTCTAGATTGCTTGAAGGCACCTGTGCAGAGCGGACCGGCACTGCCAGTCTCAGAAGTTAAGGAGGCAGAGGTACAAGAGTGGTTCAAGGAAGAGGTATGGAAGTTGCTCGGATGGGACATTCTTGCGAAGGAAGGAGGTTGGTGAGCGCGGAGCGACGTCGATGGCGTTGGAGAAGTGCGATGCCGATCATGCCTTCGACTGTGATCTTCCTTGTAAGCTTGTTGCTGCCAAAAAGTGGGTTGATTGTAGGACCTCATAATGTACCTAAACCTACGCCGCCCTATGGGGTCGGCATTAGAGCATTTCAAAGCAACTGTGCGTAAAATGGCCGTATTCAAAGAAATAGGTGCTGAAGTTGGGTGACATTCCGGTGCAAAATTCAGACTGTGTCGGGAGTCCGCTGGAAAGTGGCTAGAGGAGCATCACACCGCAGGAGTTCTTAGAGTACCGAGCACATTTGGAGATGGCTGCAGGAAGTGACTGATAAGCAGATTCACCGAAAATGGCGTTCGCGAGCCACTCATAATGGGTATAACCACACAAACGCCTCGAACACCATGCTGCCGTGCTTCACGCGGGCGTTATGCTCAGCCAAAGATCCCAGCCCGCTTCATCACCCCCTCAAAATCCTCCATCCCAACACCACCAAGCCCACCGCCCGTCGCTTCTCGGATCATGTCCTTGAGAACATTATCAGGCACATCCTCCCGCAACTCCTTCGCGATCCTTCGGAGGTCATGAAGCGTGATGTCCCTCTCCTGGCCCTTAGTGAAGAGGCCATACGCTTTCACCACCTCCTCGTTCATCGCATCCGGGTCCTCGTGGCGCGCATGCAGCTTCAATGCCGCAACTGCCACGAAGTGGTCATAGCTGACCCATCCTGTCGTCTCGGGATCAATGGTTTCGAGGATCTCTTGCCATTCTGCCTTGTTTGAAGGTGGCGCGTTCAGTGCGATCAAGCATCGTCGTACATCTGAGATCGCGATCGTGCCTTCCTTGGTGTCGAAGAGCGCGAAGGCTTCCTGGATCTCGGCTTCTTCCTCGGCGCTGATGTCGTTCTCCTTTGCGAGTTTGGAACGTCGTTTTGTTGCTGGCTTCGCGGCGGTTGCGTGGTTGGCGGGCTGTTTGCGCTTGGGAGGCTATGGGCGCGAATTAGCTATAGCGGGTCAGTTCTCTTCATATTGTTCCTTACCATATCGACTACGGTGTCACCGCATCGTGAAGAGAATATGTAGTGATGTGTGTGTTTGTTCATCACATGTTCTGAAACCAGGCGTGACGTTCGATATGGCGGCGGGAAGGCTTATCGATTAAAAGGCGTGGCCCAAGCTTCATGACAGCAGCCTAAGAAGGCAACAAGACTCTAAAACATTCAATTCATTCGGACAGTGTGTTATCTTACGTCGCTCTCTTGCTGCTGTCTCAGAAGCCGATCAGTGGTGCGAAGCTGGTGGAAGACAGCGTCAATGCGGTACCAAACGGGATAGTCAAGCTGACGGCATCTGTGGTTGCACAACAACTGCGAAAGCAGTCATGGATCCCCAAAAGGCTTGGGGTAAGGCAATCGCTTGATCATATGTTGTACACGCAGGCTGACTGTTTCTTCTAGAGATCGAGAATGCTATCGAGCTCGTCGACCCAAAACGCGACGCACTTTACGCCCTCGATCCGGAGAAGAACAAGAAGTTCCAGGCAGCCAGGTCGTGGAAGGAGGACCCGCACCACTTCAAATATGTGCGCATCTCGGCCGTCGCGTTGATCAAGATGGTGATGCACGCTCGTTCTGGCGGCGATATCGAGATCATGGGCCTCATGCTGGGCTATTGCGAGCAAGACACATTCATCGTCACGGATTCGATGCGATTACCAGTCGAGGGTACGGAGACCAGAGTCAACGCGCAGAGCGAGGCAGACGAGTACATGATAAAATACCTCGAGCGGTCAAGGCAGGTTGGACAGCTGGAGAATGCTGTGGGATGGTATCACAGCCATCCGGGCTATGGGTGCTGGCTGTCGGGCATCGACGTGGCGACGCAGGACACGCAGCAGTCCTTCTCAGACCCCTTCCTGGCAGTCGTCATCGACCCGCACCGCACCATCAGTGCCGGCAAGGTCGAGATTGGCGCCTTCAGAACATATCCACAGGGCTACAAGCCAGACGACTCTGGGTCATCAGCGGAGGGTACGGCGGCAGTGCCGTTGACAAAGGCGGCCGACTTTGGCGCACACGCAAACAGATACTACCCCCTCGAGGTCTCGCACTACAAGTCTACATTGGAGAGCAAGCTCCTCGAGGCGTTGTGGAACAAATACTGGGTGCAGACGCTTTCATCCTCACCTCTCTTCACCAACAGGGAGTACGTCTCCAAGCAGATCGAAGATCTCGCGGCGAAGACCAAGCAGGTGCATGAGACAGCTAAGCAACGCTCCAACTTGACACCGATGGGCCCGATCAAGAAAGGCAAAGGTGGTGACGAGCAGATGGCGAAAGTCGTCAAGGCTGCCGAGAAGATCGCTAGCGAGGAGAAGATGGGGTTGATGGCCGCGCTGGTCAAGGAAAAAGTGTTTGCCACCAATGTACCTCAACTCGACAAGGCTGCGAATGGACTAGCCACTGACGGCGCCGACACGCAAATGGCGGACGCCAAAGCATCATAGACTCTTACTCCGAGTTCACAGCGATGAACTGTATAGGGCGGATTTCACATGCAGAGGCCGGCGTCGTGGCGAATTGGGGTTGCGGAGCACGATACGAGAGATGATCCAAATGTGACTGGGCGTCATGGTGCTTGCATTAGCGAAGGAATGTGAGTATGGGGGTGCAGCGTTGCCGTAGAAGGGAGCCGTGCAAGGATAAGGTAGCAACATATACACACATAACATGACAATGATGCACGTGATTGCTGTATCGCGGCCCGCCCGTCTCCGTAGAGCCGAAATCCTTCCCGTGCCGATGCGGCCCGAGCGCATTCGCGCGGATGTACGGAGATAACCTCATACTGACAAAAGGCACATCCACCTCACTTTACGCCAACATTAAACTCTTATTCGGCACATCAGACTCTTCACTTTGACTAGCCGCTTCACTCCTTCGCGTGCTGGGAGTTTGACAGGGTCCCTGACACACAACTTCGACTCCGGCTTGCCTATCCACCCACCGCTTCCAACGACCGTAATCCCGATCAAACGCCCACCGCGCGCATTGTCCAATGCTAGCCCAACACCTATCATATCATTCTCTGACGATTGCAGCGCGAGCATGGTAGCGACAACAGATACCCGAGACTATCCGAGGGATTTGCGCTGAGGCGCTGGCTGCCGACGGTGCTTGCGCCGCCATGCCTATGCCAACGCTCTCATTCTTAGCCGCGGTTGTGGTGCTGGGATATCTTCTCACCTTCGTCGCTTTTGCGATCTTGAAGATCGTGACGGGCGTATCCATCCAGCGTGTGGGGCCCTCTGGATTCCGGCGCATCGCTTTCAGTCCGCGCCATGGCATCAAGGTCAACATCAGGGGCGTCGGAATCTCCGTTCACACGCCCACTTTCGCGCTGCCGACCTGGATCAGCCTCGTGGTGACGGAGCTCGTAGTGACGATCGATCTGCAGGGGTTGGGTGAGTCGCGCGGGAGACACCATGGGCCGCTTGGAAAGGCCAACGGAACGTCGACCCCAGAGACCAGCCGTGACGCCGGCGGTGGTGTCAGCGGCGACCAGGAGGACGAGGAGGGGCACGGCAAACTGTGGCGAAAGCTTACAGAAATCAAAGAGAGGATCAAACGGTTGCACAGGAAGATCAACTGGATAAAGCTGGTGGACTTGGTTGCGATCGCTACCACAGTCAATGTGGTGGGTGCGGGCAGCGTTCGCCTCGAGCGTGTGACACTGTCGGTGGACACGAGGAGCAAAACGGTGGATCGAAGCAGATTGTTCCAGCATCACCGGACGAAGCCGGAGACGCAATCACCCGCCGAGTGGAAGTGTATAGTCCGCAGTATCCTCTTCACGCCAGAAGGCAGGGACTCAAGCGAGATCCTGGATTACTGCACGCTGAACATCCACGGCATGCTCCATAATCAACTGCAAGGGCTACGTGATGCATCGATCGCGCTCAAGCTTGGCCGGCTTAATGTGCCGTATGATGATATTGAGTATGCGAAGAAGTGCGCCGAAATGCTGCGTGGCAGGTACGCGCAACCACACAGCGAGCATGCAAATGCCGATGTGTCACTCACAGAGGCACTGGAGGAGCTTGAGAAGCCCGGAAGTCGCGAACATCGAATCGTTAAAACCGTGTCCGACTCACGTGCCTTTGTTGCCTCCATACTGCGCGGCATTCAAGAAGTGCAATTCGCCGTAGGCTTCTTCGGTTTGTCGAGGAAGATGAATGTCAAAGGTCATTCTGACAAGGATGTCTTCCTGAATCTCGCTATGAAGGAGGTTGGCCTGGATGTCTTACGTCTCGATCCAAAGAGTCCGGCCCATCGCATGTACTTCTCTACAAATGACGTGGCGCATCAAGGTCTTGTTACGGCGATTGCAATCTCTGCTGGGATTGACGACGGTCACGAGCACCCAGAACGCATGGTCTACATCCCAATGGTCACCGCGACGGTCAAGACCACGCTTCCATCGAGGACGATCCACTATTCCAAGGACAATGACATCAAGGACAGAAATACCAACATGCTGTACGCCAACTTTGTCTGCACCTCGCCCTCTGTAGACCTCGACCCGAAGCATCTCCCGTTGGTCCTTGAGATACTCAAGCAGCATTCATCGGACCCACACAGGCGACGTCACAACAGGGACAATACCAGTAGACATCACCTTATATCGCAGCTACTGCCTAAGGCACACGTCAAAGTTTCGATCCAGGAACCTGTGGTCCGAGTCTCTCTCCCCCCTATGGACAAGACCAATGCAGTCGAGGATGATTTTGACCTCCTAATCTCTTCCATGTCCTCCATGTCGTTCGATCTCGAGTCGTCCCACGCATCAGAAGGCGGCATACATTACAGCCTGTGTTCCCATTACCGCCACACTCAGCATCAGCTTTATTACCAAACCGCTTCGGGCGAGCGACACGATCTGTTAAAGAGTGACACTGTGGAGGTACAAGTTGATATCAACACCATTCCAGACGCGAGCGTTGTGGTCAGCGCACAGTTTCGTACTTTCACCCTCTTCTTGGTGCGACCCGACATATGTGAAGGGGTACGTCAGATTGTCAAGCAACTACGTAAGAACGTGCTCAAGCACGACGT
>Ga0268244_10000932_pt1 | contig 10753 bp, 11 predicted proteins | sample AgamicMgSfe_FD_200258 | JGI IMG/M metagenome (GOLD analysis project Ga0268244, IMG submission 200258) | Agave microbial communities from Guanajuato, Mexico - Mg.Sf.e (v2) (version 2) | ecosystem: Host-associated > Plants > Phyllosphere > Phylloplane/Leaf | place: Guanajuato, Mexico | collected... | reverse complement strand
ACCGGCGAAAACGCTTACCAGCTTCAGCAAGCAACGAAGTTGTCATCCGGTCTTACCATTTTGCATGATCCTTGGACATTCGAAGGCATAAGCCGATCCTACCGTCAACAATAGCTCGCATTTGGGGTCACTGCAGATCTTTGCTCACAGGAGCGTGGTTGTTTGGCGACGATGTGGGTGAATCTGTTCGGAAAGCTCTGATCGACTATGCGTCGTCACAAAGTGGCCTTCTGCGCCCTCTTGTCTTTGTTAGAAGCAAGAGGTTCAGTCTTGGCTACAAACTCTGGCTTGAGGCGCAACTTAAGTTCCAGCTGTGGTCGCCGTCAGTTGATGAGACGCCTCAGAACAGCACTAGACGCAGTGGCTGCAGTGTGGTCTTCGGCCGCCTGAAGACTGGCCGGCGACTTGCTGTTGGATAGCAGCCTGGGACTGTCAGCAGTCTCTCGAACCAACTCGTCTTTCGCGAAAGTAAGGACCGGCAACTGGACTATGAAATGATTCCAGTCGTCCAGTCTCCATTTTCCAACAACTCAGCGAACAACATTATTGCTGTTCATGCCTCTGGTGAGCCGAGAAAAGTCCAAGACCTCGTAGTCTTTAGCAAAGAAGCCGTAAGCTCACAGCAACTCTCGGAATGTCAGGGAGCACTTCACGCTGCGCGCTACTTCCCCTTGATCCAACAGCCCCTGGCCGAAAGCGGGAGACTTTTATACCCGTACTTCGAAGGTATAAGCGAAGCCGAAGCTCAGCTAAACTACGCAAAGACAGGTGACAGCTACTGGCTTGAGATGGTCATGGACGTCGAGATGAGGAAGGCAGGGGACATTCTGAATGCCTACAGATGGTCTTTCCGCCCTGCTCTTGCCTCTGGCAATGCAGCTGTAGACTGGGAGATACACCGCTTCTTCCATCATCGGCTTAGAGATGTCACCAGGCTGCGTCAGTTCTACGATGCTGGACTGCATGTAGCAGGTCGATCTGTGTCACTGAATGAGCTCATGATGCTTCCAATCAGCATTAATGGTTACGACCATCCTTGTTTGTTTGAAATACACTCCCGCGCAGAAAGCCTGCTGGATCCGGCGAGGTTTGCCAACCAGCCAGTAGCTTTCGGACTCGGAGATGCTCACGGAGGAAACATTATGATCGAAGAGAAACCGCAGAAGAACGCTGCGAGGAGGGTGCTTCACATTGATGATGAAGCTAGCGGCTATCACTCCCCTATTCTGGACCTCGCGAAGCCGTTCTACAACGACATCTTCTTTGGGGCTCTCTACGCGGACTGCGTTACGGACGCGCCAAAGGTTGAAGCTGGCATTGAAGATGGTATTTTGAAGCTGAAATACATCGGTGTTGAAAGAACGCTATCCAAGGCTGTCCTGGAGATCACACGGCGGTATCTGATTGAGCCTCTGCTGCTCCACGCTCCAGAGACGAGCGTTGATGTGAAAGCAGGAATCGAGACGCTTGCCAGCGCGCTCTTCGCATGCGCTGTCCTTACAAGGAACTTTGATGAGAGGTCTGATGCGTTCTTGGTAAACTTATGCCATGGCGTGTTGCTCTCACAGGTGAAGACGTTGGATGAGCTCTGGACGACAGCCCAACACTTGTTGAGTGCATGCTGAGTCAAGAGCGTGTTCGCTAATGGTTGCCTGCCTTTGCCAAAGGTCGCTAGTGTATTGCCGTAGCGTTGAGTATCTCGATAGCTTTGCGAACGATGTCGCGATCCACTTCGAATGTGAGTCTGCTAACAGCCTCCTCGAAGCTGACTAGTTCGGCACTGAACTGTTCTTCACCGTCCCGAAACTCGTGCCCTTCGTCAATGGCAGCGATGTACCACCAAATGATCTTCAGATTCTTCTCGCCTTCTAGCTGACGACACGTCACCGTGAAAGGTTCACATGCATTGTCATGGGTACGCGGCTCATCCGGGTAGTGGCCAATCTCGAGTGCCGGCGGAGCGCGTGTGCTCATGGTGAGAGGGAGAAGGCGACATCGGTAGCCTGTTTCTTCAGCTATCTCCCGAAGAGCTGTGGCTTGACGAGTCTCGCCGACGTTGCGTCGCCCTTTCGCAAGCAGCCACTCATTACGTTTCAGATGATGAACGAGGCAGATTTCTCTTGTCGTGACTTTAACAAGCACAGCGCCAGCACTCTCTACGAATTGCTCGGCTGTGTATTGCGTGGTCTGAAACGGTGATGTTGCCATGATTGTAATGGTGGTTATCTAAAAGCTACGGGAACATGAGGAAAGTGAAAGAAAAGTTGTTTTAGCAAAGGAGTTATATATCTCGGTAGACGCCCCTGGCTTGTTTCGTGTACCTTGCGGTGTAAACACACAAACACACTACCAACTGCACAGAGAAACAGCTTATGTCTCTAACTTTCTACACAGACTCGTTCTGCTCAGCCATAGGTATCCAGAAGATGCGTAGCGCCTCAGATAACACCACTCGATCAAGCTCGTACGTCAGCCTCCCGGCCGTTTTATCAAGATCAGACATTTCCGCCCTATATCCCTCTCTACCTTGCTCCTTCTGCTTCGACTTATTGACCTGAGCCAGATACCACCAAGTAAATTTCACATTCTGCTGATCTGGATACCGAAGCTGGACCATGAACGGTTGACCGATTGCGTGATCATCGAATACCCCTTCTGGACGCTCGCCTACAGCGGGAGGTGCACGAGTCCGCATTTTGACAGACAGATGGTAGCATGGGTAGCCGGACTGCTCTGTTGCCTCGTGTAGTGCAGTTTGAGTGATGGGTTCCTTGGCGTGCCGGCGGCCAACGGGGAGTAGCCATTCGGCTTTGCCACCAGGTTGGACAAGGCAAACATGGCGGGTTGAACGCTCGATGAGTACTTTCGGCGGAGTGGGCGGCAGTGTATTGCTCGGTTATGCATGAAGACTCGGCCATCGCTGTAGGCTCGCTGGATTCCTATTCCTGCTATGACTGCTGTGGGGATACTGAGTACGACGTAGGAAGCTTATACATGACCCTGCCGCATGTTTGCTATGACTTTTGTCCATACTTCCCATGCAAGAGCACTTACTGTGCCATTTGTGACCGAGCTAGAAGTGGCTCAGCTCTACGACCTTCCACACAAACTCCCCATACTTGACTTCACCGTCCATCTTCAATGTCCCCTCCTCAGTCGCCACACCACAAGGCAGCCAGAAGTCCCCGATCCTTACCGCTCGCTTCCAACCTTCTTCCTTACCCTTCCAATCCCACCGCTCAAGGCTGAACCTATGCCCTATCCTCAGCACACCCTGACAAAACTGGCCAACCCTCACCACCATACCCTTCGCCTTGTGCGCGTTATCCTCTAACATCAGCACTACGCACGCTTTCACCTCATCCCTATCTTCGTGAATTGTCGCTACAGGGTCTAGGTCGCGCCACATCTCTTGGTAGTCCGTGAGTTTGCCGGTGGAGGGATTGACCATACTACCTTTCTCCAGCGTGCGGCCATCGGGTTGCGGATACATATCACCTTCATCCTTCACCCCACCCGTATCTGACACGCGACTGTCCACCCAGTGACGCCATGTTGAGTGCACGACTTTTTTGCCGTCTTGAGATTGACGGAACTCTGATGATGAGGTGCCTGCAAAGGCCCAGTCGAGTCTTGATGAGGGTAGCACGTCTAACGTCGGTCAGCGATCAGTCAATCTTGTACATCAAATGAGGTCCAGTGACATACCTTCACTCTCTTCTCTCACGTTACTACCCTCTCCATGCCGCAAGATACGAACGTCGACGAATCGGTTCTCGGCTGACGTGAGTACAAGCGTAGATGTCGGCTCGCTTTCGCGTTCGGGTAGCCAACGTATGTACTCGCGAGCGGCTATGCTAGGCGCCATCTTGCACGATCCAGGAGGTGACCGTACGTGTTGCGGAAGACAGAATTTTCAATTGGCAAGCACTGAAGACGAGATTTTGTCGTGCAATGATCAGGCGGGGTAAAGAAGTTCCAGGTGAAGTGATGTTCATCTAGAGTGGCGCACGGACTTTTATTGTGTAACATCTACAGGTTGTTGATTATATACATATAGATTACTCTTTACATTTCACAGCGTCACGTCGGCGACCGGCATGTACGCTACTGATAGAACCGCTTCTACAAAGTCCTAGCAGTATCAGCCCGCCTTCACAACTAGTCAAACGTCAAACCGATCTTGCTCTCCCCAGCCAGCCCAGCCACCATAGCCGCCGATATCTCCGGCACTGGCGGCACGCTTGTATCGAACGGGTCCGCCTCGTACTCAAGCGCCGCCGGGGTTGGTGGAACCATACTCAACTTATGCGCTTCGAAGTTGAACCCACCACCTGGCGGCATCGAAGTCGGACACCCGTTGCTAACGCTGCTCCGAACGTAGCTAGGTGTACGGTAGACCGGCTGCGCGTTCATCGAGCTGACCGAGCTGTTGCGGTGCCAGTTTGCGAAGTTGGAGTTAGCGGCGGAGGCGGTGGACGCGAGACTAGATTGTCGGGAGTGCGTAGGTGACGGGCCAGTGTTAGCGCTGCCAGTGAAGGCAGTAGAGAGGCGGCGGAAAACTGCGCCGCTTGCTGATGCGATGGAGGCGGAACGTGTTGAGTGGGTTTGGGGAGTTTGTGGGTTTGAAGGATCCATGAGGGAGTAGACGCCCTTGAGGCCGGTGATTGAGCAGATGACGGATGCCTTGACGGTGTTCCAGCTCTCTTCGAGTCGAATGAAATCGTCCATCTTAAAGTCCAAGCTGTCCATCTCACGGAGCGCGATCTCCATTGTGTCGGCTACGATCGTGGCACCGGTGATCCAGACACTGGCTGCAGTGTCTTTTACGTGCTCCGGCTGCTGGTTGATGAGTGCAATTGCCGAGCTGCTCATCTTGTCAATAGCCATATTTGCCGTGTTCTTCTGCATAGTGATGTCGACGTAGAGCTTCGACTTGATCGCCTCTTCTTCCTCTGCCCGCATTGAGTTTCTGACGTTATCGTAGACGTTCTTGAAAGCATCTTGATGGACATATGCCAGGCCAGTGTTCAAATTATCCATTGCAGTCAGAACAGTATCTGCGCCGTCGCCAATGGAAGCTGTAAGTATCGCTGCATGGTTGGTGCCTTCTATGAAAGCGGCCGCCTGGAGGCTCTTGAAGAATGTGAACTCGCCACTACGGCTGGCTGTGTGTAGGCTGTGCCTTACGAGCGCAACGCGCTGTGTCCAGTGGAGCTGTTTCGTATTGCTGGCAGACATGGTAGCCAAATCGTCGGCACTTTATCCGGAGACTGATGGTCTTGAATGGATGCTGGTGGATGCCAAGGCCTTTGAGGAAGAATGCAATATGTACATACGAACGCCAAATAGAAGCCTCAAGGAACAGGGAGAGAAGCGGGAGCGCGAGATGCACTTGTTCGGAGTAGATGTCTTACCTCTTCTTTGTTAGGAGCTGATTCATACTGCCGTTTGGGGTAACGTCGACGACATCAGAGGCGTTCGAGGCGCGGCGACCCCGGCAAAGGCTTTTGTTACAAAGGCACCTCGATACGTCTTGCAGGTTGCAATGGGCAAACGCGCCTATCGTTACGCGGCCATTGCTAGATGCGAGCAGTCAGATCTGAGGGTGTGTACCTGGTTTCTGGAATCAGACGTTCCTTGTTACCCAGCCGTTTGCGGAAGGGTTCGCCAGGTTATGCCATGAGTGAGCAGTGGAGAACAAAGGAATCGTGCTTTGGTCGATGAGACGTGCACGGCGGAGATACCGCAGTCACTGGCGACATTATTATACTGGCAGCCAGCGAGGTCTGTCTTAGTAAGGAAAACTGCCCTGCTCTGGATGGTATGGAGTCGAAGCGCGGTCTTGAGAGGTTGATCATGGCTTCGGCCGATGTTGCAGTTGTGAGAGACGGCGACTGCACGCGAGGACAATAGCCGGCGTTGTTGCCTTCGGGTGGTTGACTGCAAAGATGCTGAGCGGATGGGAGGCGGAAGTGAAGTGAAACTGTGAAACTGAAGGAAGACCGTTGCGGCTCTGACGCGTCAGCCAATCAAATCGCGTAAGTACCCACAATGCGCACTTCGAGGAAACAGCTTGCAGGTGGAAAGAACACATTGCGATTGCGAGAATCATGACCCATCGTTGTGCCGATATATGACTGATCTCGATACCTCCGGTACTTGGTATCGACTCACAATCACCACCAACCGACAAAGACTGTGATCGCCGAAGTAGCGGATAGTGACACACCCAACTCGCGCACAATGGCCTCTTACGGCTACCAGCCCAACCCTTCCCAATCTTCCTACGCCGCCCAGAACAATCTCAACTTCTATCAATCTTCATACTCACAACAACCCGTCTCCGGCGATTCGACACCCTTTCAAGCATACGGCGGCGGGGCACAACCCAACGCTTACCCAGCACCAGGTGGTTATGGTGGAGGTTCAGCAAACTATGGCTTCGGTGCCTTTCCTGGACAGCCAGGCGCGAGCGGGCAAATGGGTACGGGACAAGGAGGACTGAGGACGGGCTGGCTGGCGGCGTTTGGCACAGAGGGGTATGACGGCGAGCCGCCGTTACTGGAGGAGTTGGGCGTGAATTTCCAACATATACAGACGAAGGTGCGTTTGCGAAGTGCTATACAGCAAGGCGGAGACTACAGGGAAACGATAAGGAGCCAACGTGAGCGGCGACGCTGACTGCATCTTATGACAGACCCTCTCAGTCCTCAACCCAATGGCCCGAATAGACCAACACATAATGGATGACTCCGATCTCGCCGGCCCTTTCCTCTTCTGCGGCCTCTTCGGCACCTTCCTCCTGCTCTCCGGCAAACTCTGGTTCGGGTACGTCTGCGGTCTCGCGGCTTTAGGAGCCTTCAGCCTCAACTTCATTTTCTCTATGATGTCTCCTCCCTTATCCCAGGATGAGATGCAGGCAGCACAATCTCACAGCAACCAAGGCTATCCCGGTGGGTCGACCAATCTGAGCTCGACGTTGACATTGGGGCGGAGTTCGAGTGTGCTGGGGTACTGTCTACTGCCGTTGGTTTTCGCCAGCTTACTAGGTGTGGTACTACCGTTGGACTCATTGGTCGGGTACTGCTTGGTCAGCTTGGCAATTGCGTGGTGCACTTACTCGAGCTCGGCGATGTTCTGCGTGGTGGGACGCATGACGAATATGCGAGGGCTGGTGGCGTATCCTCTAGCGCTGTTCTATGTTGGGTTTGGCATCATGGCTATCTTCAGCAGTCGAGGAACGGGCAAGGTCACCGCTATGGCTGCGGGTACATGAGAGGGATCGATGAGCGCAGGAACTTCCTGGTCCGAGTGTTTGTGTAGCGTACTGAGCGATATAGAATTCATGCCTTCTACCATAAGAGCAACCATCTCCGCATGTGCACTCGAAGCGCAGCCAGCGACGTTCCAACGTGCACCACCACCATCATCAACGCCGCCACGGCTCCATCAAGCACCCCAAAGCCTCAGCGTCTTCGCATGCACCAGCCTCTGCTGTAATACGCTCTTGCGCTTGGTCGAGTGCCGGAGACGGTGTTCGTACAGATCCCAGAACTCCTTGTCAAAGTCCTGCTCCTCCCAGTGTTGTAATTTTGCCCCATCCGCTAAGCATGTGAGACCCTCAAGCACTGCGAGCAGACGTTTGCGGTCGCGATTGTCCGTGTCGATGATGTAGAGATTGTCGGTGGCGTCTGGCGAGATCATGCTGTCGCTGTACAAATTTACTGACCTCGTCATCGTTGACCCGATCTTCAACTCGATAGCGCCGCTTCTGTGCAGGTGTAGTAATGGCAAGGTTCTTGGCAAGTCCTCCCAGGTCGCATCGAGTATGTCGAGCTGTAGTTTATCGAACGCGCTTGACCCGAACAGTGCGCTGACTGTCGCCAGCCATCTCGCTGCGAGCGTGGACTCGTCCAGGTGGAGTTTGAATGTGGAGGTGTTGAGCTTGTAGTACAGCGCACGAGCTTCGTGGCGGATGAGCTTATTTGTGAGGAGGAGGGGCGTTTCGCCTGCTTGGTCGGGACGCCGCAGACGCAAAGTAATGGCGTCGGTGTCTGTGAGAGCGTATTCGTATAGGAGGAGACGCAGCTCGGGCGGCAGCGCCAAAAGATGGCTATGCATGGTCGATGAGTCCTGTGGTTCCCCGTCCGTATTTGACATCATCTTGGCAGTCTGGAATTTGCGAGAGTTAGGTTTTTCGCAAAGCGTGGACGGGCATGATTCTGCACGATATCAGTTCAGAGCTGCGCTAAGCAAGGTACTTGATTCAGCTTGGTTCAGCGCAAAAGACCGAAGCGATTGCGTGGCTGGGACAGCTTCGTGTATGGGTATTGCCACAATGTAGCGAGACACACACTTTTTGGCTGTTACCAGCAGCACAGATAATGAAAAGATAAAATTACTGTCATAGTAATAGAGTGGCTGCCTTTACCGCTGATTGGTTGTTTGGTCCATCCACACTTTCGATTTTAATCTTCATCATTCTCATAAGCCTTGTCCTTCTCCGACTCGCTCTGCTCAATTTCCTGTCGTTCTCCCTCTCGCTTGCCCCGTCTTTGCCCAATCTGCCATGATCCACACCGCCGCCTAGCAGCACTGAGCATTGCTATACGACCTAGCCTCTGAGCGTTCCTATCCGCCTCCCGCTGACGAATACTCTCCTGCCTGCGCTTGCACCACTCATAACGCTCTTCGGCAGTCTTTGTACGGCTTCTCGCTCGGTACAGTGCAGCTCTGGCCGGCTTGCTCTTCGAGGTCCTCTCGAGCCATCTGCCGAACTCCACTCCAAGCCACTGGCTATCCCAGCCTTCTGCTCTGGCTTTCCGCCCCAGATCGACAGCACCTACCATCGCTTCAGAGACGTTCGTCGCAGAAGACTCCAGCCTAAGGATATAGGAAGGGTTTTGCATAAGATCGTACGGGTCGTCGTTGGTCGGGATCTTTGGTGGCGTGAAGCTGGTCTGATGTAGCAGATTGGCGAATGGCAGCAAGTAATGCAGCTCATCCCAAGCCATCTTCGTAATAGAGAAGTCAAAGTGCTTGAATGGATGCGAACCGCAGCGCTGCGCGATGCCTTTCAGCCAGGCGCAGGCTTTTTTGACCTGGTCAAGGTCGACACTGAGTTTGAAACTGTTGTTCTGGTAATGGACCATCGACGCCTCGTTGCGGATCTCTCTCGACACTTGGAGAAGGGCGGGCTCCTTCCGCCGGTCTGGCGTGCCTAGCTTGGCCTTCTTTGTTGTGCTGCGCCATTTGCGTGGGCGTATAGTGTTGAGCTCGTCCGTGACGAGGACTGAATTGTATATGACGTTTCTGAGCTCAGCAGGAAGCTTCATGAGCAGATTTTGCCGCTTGGCTTTGCACGCAGTAGCCGGCTTCTGCTTGGTGATCCTGCATGGTGTTAGTATGGGCGCGTTGTATATCCAGCACACAGCATTACTAGACGACTCACTTTCCGCTGCGTGACTTGTCAGGCACGGTACGCTGCCTACTTGTCGTCGCCATGCCTTCGGCAGGCTTCTTGCTCGATCTCAGCACCGCCATTCGGGTGGTGTGTTGGGAAGGAATGTTGGTGGTTGTGTGTGTGAGAGAGGAAGCAGAAACGTGCTTTAAGTAGAGGTTATGAATTAACAGCGCACAGAAAGCACGCCTACTCGGGGGAAGTGAACGTTCAACAGCTGTCAGACGAACAGTTACATGTGAGGAAGGATACATGACTGATTCTGTAGGCCTACCAGCCCCAAGTGCCTGGCCCGCCCTTCACTGTGCTCTGCTCAATATCACTCGTCATCCAACCGCCATAAAAGCTCCCTGGCTGAGGCTCCACCTTCTCGCCATCCACATAGCAGTCCCAAGGCCCAGCATAGAAGCTCAGATATCCCTTGATCGACTTGAAGCCTTCCGTCGGACTATCATATGACCATATCCTATTCTTTACCACCTCCCCGGACGTACTCGGGTTCTCTACGCCGTAGTACGTTGCTCTGCCCTTCCACTCACAGAACGAGCTGTTACTGGTTGTTTGCAGAGGCACATTCATGGATGATGGAGGCAGGTAGTATGTCGGCGGATGATGTGTTTCTAGCACCCAGTACGCGTCTTTCGTGTCCGCTATGATCTCGCCTTCCCACTTCACCTGCACATGTCGCGGTGTCTTCTCGCATAACGGAGGGCGAGGGAAAGTTCGCGGGTTGAGCTTCGGCGTGGATGACATTGCTCGTCTGAACATGCGCTCTGATTACCGATCTCAAAGACACGATGGAGCCTTGGACAAGTCGGAACTCGAATGCACACCTGATGTCTAAAGTTGAACCTCACCTCATGTCACAGCCGGGTGACCGGGATACTGCTCACGTAATAGCGTACTGTAGACTATGAGCGTGCTGCTCTTTATGCAGGATGACATCGCTTCAGCCGCGGACTTACCTCCCATCACAGTCGCAAAAAGCATCAGTACCTTACGTACCTACCTCTGGAGTGTCGATCGAACCTTATCGCCGGTTTTAAAATCATGGCGCTACGAGTGTGGTGGCTGCGATCTGCCGCAATGGCTGATGCAGACTGTTGGTACTCTTCACCAACGCTGCAAAGTGCACAAGCTCATTTGCTACGATAATGGCACCTCAGCCGAGCCAGCAAGCCTCTGTCGATACCATCGAGCAGCCCCTAACACTACAATGCGGCCTGTGAGTGATCTCATCAGACAGTCCGAGTTATGCTCAGCGCATGTGGCGAGAGTGTTTTCGGAGTA
>Ga0268244_10000931_pt1 | contig 10758 bp, 7 predicted proteins | sample AgamicMgSfe_FD_200258 | JGI IMG/M metagenome (GOLD analysis project Ga0268244, IMG submission 200258) | Agave microbial communities from Guanajuato, Mexico - Mg.Sf.e (v2) (version 2) | ecosystem: Host-associated > Plants > Phyllosphere > Phylloplane/Leaf | place: Guanajuato, Mexico | collected... | reverse complement strand
CCAGTTTGAGGATAAGATCACAGCAACCATCAAGCGGCTGCAAGGTGACATCACGTGCGTGTCAACCTTCGACGCGAACGTCGCCTTCTGTACCGCGTTTTCACCGGATCAAGAATCACGAATGTTATGTTCCTCTGTCGCGAACATGAAACTGCCTTTGCCGTAGTTTGAAGATCTTGCGACCGCTCTCATCGGCTAGACGTCGTTCGTTTGCAAGTGATTGGAAGGTTGGAACATCAGCATGGCTTCATTGCCCTCTGTCTGCACCGCGAAGGCCGATCGCGACGCATTTCCGACACACGAACCATAATAAAGTAGGCATTATCCATGCCGTTGTGGTGTGATATGACAGTCAATGCCCGAAATGCTGAGAACAAGAACCCGTACGCCTGCGAGTCGTGCTGGTCGCTAAGCTTACCTATTGAACATGATACTGGGTGTTCGCCATCGCTGAGAAATACTCAAAGATGGAAAGTGGCAGACACACTGAACGTGCCGACAGCATACGCATCTCTTCCGCGATACTGTTTGTCAGGCGAGTGAGGTCATTCGTGCGCGTGCGCAGTACGCTCTTACGGGTATCGATCAATGTTTACTGCATGATGCTCGTCCACCGCATCAACCGTCGGGACCGCCCTTCGTCCCCTTGCCTCCGTCCGCCTCACCCCCGGCCTTGTCTTTCCTCCGCTGTCCTACGTCCCAGTTGTAGACTCTCGCCGTGGCAACTTCCATAGTCTGCCGCCTGTCAGTTGTCCGTATGGAACGGTAGCAAGGCTCCCCCCGATCGCTGCGGGCACCACCTACCGTGATTTGCTCCCGTAGAAAATCCAGGTCTTCCTCACAGTTATCCAGCGAAGACTGCGCGGCCTCGAGCTTGGAATTGAGTAAGGCCTCAGCCTCCGGGATGGGGTAAGCCAGCATGACATTGGCCTGCGAGTGATCAGCTTGGAATGCTCAAACGGTGCACCCAGGATACGATTGCTGCGTACCCCTAGCCAGAGGTAGACCTCTTCGGTCTGGGGGACATTGGCCTTGGCGTAGAGCGTGTCGTTCAGCTCGAAGAAAGACTCCAGAGGCTCGGCGTCTTCCTGGACGTCCAGTCAGTGGCAACCAGAACGCTGTGAACCATCAAGGCATGACACATACTTTGCGATTCTGTAGAAAGCGCACCGTGTCGAGTGTCTTCCCGATGTCTGGAATCTTGTCTTTCAGGCCGGCGGCTCGTCGGTGGGTGTTGGCTTCCATGAACTGATATTTGCTACGTCCACTACATTAGTATATAGTATGATAAGCTCAACAGAGCATATCTTACGAGATCATCTCTTGGAAGCTCTTCAAGGTGCCCTCCACGTCAGCCCTGGAAGAAACATAGTCCTCGACCCGGTCAACAAACGGGGCACAAGGTATGCCTCGAGGGTTGGACGGCGCATCTTTGCTGCTGTTCCATGATGAGCCTCTGCAACGCAACGTCAAGAATAGAAGAATGACGAGTACCTGGTCTGCTCGAGCTCGGCCATTGATGTGGTATCGACACTCAGTTCGTTGTAGACGAAGAATAGCTTATGTCTTTCCAATGGCGGAATTGATTGATGAATGTTCTTGAAGCACGTGAGCCTGGCAACTTCCGGTTTGCGACAGGCTTTTGGGATCGCGGAAGAAAGCCGCACATGTACATACCTACAAACATACATGTTTCCATCTCATCAACACCGCCAACCACCCTCGCAGCTTTCGCACAACGTGAAAAGCAAACTCACCATATATCGCGGCAGTATCATAGGACACGGCCGAGTTGCATGCTCTTTTTCTCCGCCGAGAGGGCCATGTCGCAGCTGACATACCCGCCGGATTGGTCTCCCAGCGCAGAATCGCGGTGAATCACGACCACAACCCACAAATCATGCCAGTCTACTTAGGGAGCGGTCTGGTCTACACCGAGCGCACCTTTTCTCCCCTCCCAACCCGTTGTGTTTGCAACACTCCTCCCACTTGGCGCCGCGGTCTCTACCCGAAATACGAAGTCCCTCCGTGGAGAGGAGTCCGTCGTTTAAGCAAGATCGCGATACGAGGCACCGTTCGCAACCTGCACCTTCTAGATGCCGCGACGCTCAATGCTGTCCCCGCGCCTGTCCTTGAGCGAGTATGGGAGGTCATCTCACGGTCCGACAGGGCAAACGTCAAAGTCTGGCAGTTGTTTGCACAGACGCTCCTCGGCACACGCGCGTTTGCGCATACCTGGCGCACGGGCGGCCACGGCGATGCCTGTCCAGTACATCGACTGCCTTACCTGGTCGACGTTGCGTCGATGTCCGATTGCTGGGTGACGAATCTGAAGGTGACTGGTGGTGGCGTACAAGTGCAGGAATGGGCATATGTGATCAAGCTGCGCAACCTTCGCAACGTTCATGTGATCAGGACTGAGGGGAGCGGGCGTAGCACGTTCTCCGATCGCATCGTCAAGGCATGGGCGCTGGCGGCGAAGGAGGAAGGTGCATTCCCAAACCTGCAGATGATCTTCGTGAATGGGGTCGAGAACATCACCGTGGGTTCGCTCTATCATCTGACGTCGTTTGCGAAACTCAATACCTTCTGTGTGCAAGATTGCAGTATAGCCTCTGTCCAGAGCACATTCGACACGGCCATGGTTCTAGGTTGGGTTTCGGAGGCCAACGGATCGTTTGATTATCACGCAGAGGCACTGGACGACAAGGAATATGAGCCCCTTCGCTGGGATGTACTCGTGGACAGTTATATCTCGCATCGTCGCGACCTCATCCCCACCGATGTCGATGACCTCGCCGTGCTGAATGTGGAGCTGACTGGAGCACCCGTCAACAGGAACAAGTCTTACTGGCGACGGGAGGAGACTCTGTGCTTTGAGCGAGAGCCCACCGCTCCCGCCACCATCGATCATGTCGTCGATGGCGAGGTCTTGAGCCCTTCGGAGTTCTCTGCGCGCAAGAAGCGTAAAATCAAGGGCGGACGCTCCATAGCACTTGACGAGATGCTCGATGGATTGTGAATGCGGGTTCCCAGCTTCGCTATCTAGAAGCCAGTCCGTTGTCAAAGACGTGGGGAGAGAGGGTTTGTCGCTGATCCGTCGCTCATCCGTGCCAGCTTCCGCCCGACCTGATGCACATACGCACAAATCTGTCGTCGCCGGAGTGCTTGATCAATCAGTGCCAATGCCGCATCCCTTTCCACCCCTGACTTGCTGTTCACTGCAGCACTCTTCGAGCTTCGGACGAGAGCCCCCGATGAACGCCACACCGCGGAGCTTTTCGACCCTGAGGTGGCGCACCTTCCATCGGAATGCTCACCCAAAGTACCTGTACTTTACTACGCAGAGTCATCCCTAATAAACCGGGCGAAATCTGATCCACAGTCCACATCTGCATGTACCATGCCGTTGAGAGACGGGATCTGAGGATCTCGCATAAGCGATCAAACACGAATCTCCGAGCCGTCTTTTGCCCCTGCAGATTTCGCGCATGCACGATTTCGGTAGTGCATTCGAATGAGGCTTGAGTGATGAGGTCACCATTGGGAAATGGAGGGTTCCAATGTGCCCTCGCACATGCTGCATGCCATTGATGTTGTTGTCCTTCGGAATCAAGAACAAAGCAATGAGAACTCACGTGCTGGTCGAAGCAAAAGCGTTCGGTGAGAGGTCATTTCACGAACATAGTCTCGTCTTTGTTGAGTCCGTAACCTCCGATGCTGTAATGATCGCAAGACGACAACGTGAGGATGGCACAAGCTTCAGCAATATTTCAATCCATCGCTGAAGTTTTCAAGACCTTTGGAGGTATTGGTGAGGTATATACATGCTAGAAACAACAAGGCTAGCCTTCAGCACTTGATACGGCCAGGTTCGGATAGCAATGTACATCCTCCATACCGTCTGGCCATTGACATTGACATTCCTTCTTCTCCACGTCCACATACAAATCGCCAACATTGCTCTTTCTTCAAGGACAAATCGCCAACATTGCTCTTTCTTCAAGGTATTCTCTGAACCTGGTTTTGTCAAGTAAACGCGGAATCCTTCCTCTTGCATGTGAATCAATCGCTGTACATCATGCCGTGGTGATAAGATTGTCGGGCTTGGGGGTAAGTCTGCATTTACATGCAGGCGGCGCCGTCAATGCCGATGACCTTGCCGTTGACCCACTCACCGTCCTCGGAGGCGAGGAAGCAGACGACCTTGGCGATGTCGAGAGGCTGGCCGACACGGTTCAATGGGGACCAAGTCTTGGCGTACTGTAGGCGGAGTTGTCAGTTTACATCACACGATAAGCATGGAGGATGAATTGCTCACCTCATCAACCTGGTCGTCGGAAAGCGAGGCACCGTTGGGGATGTACTCGCGGCAGACGGCGTGGTACATGTCGGTCTTGATGCCGCCGGGGGCGACGCAGTTGACGGTGATCTTCTTGTCGCCGGCGTCGATGGCCATGCAGCGGACGAAGGTCTCGATGGCGCCCTTGGAGCCGGAGTAGACGGCGTGCTTGGGGACGCCCTTGGCCTGGCCGGTGATGGAGCCCATGAGGATGATGCGGCCGCCGACGGACAGGTGCTTGTAGGCCTCGCGGGCGACGAAGAACTGGCCGCGGGTGTTGATGCGGAAGACGCGGTCGAACTCCTCCTCGGTCACGTCCTTGAAGTGGCCGAACGAGACGACGCCCGAGTTGGAGCAGACGATGTCGAGCTGGCCGAAGTGCTCAACGGACTGCTCCATCAGCTTGGCCGTCTGGCTGGGCTCGCCGACGTCGGCCTTGAGCGCGATGGCCTCGCCGCCGTTCTTCTTGATCTCGTCGACGACCTTGTTGGCGGCGTCTTGCGAGTTGGCGTAGTTGACAATGACCTTGGCGCCGCGGCGGGCGAGGTAGATGGCCATGGCGGCACCGATGCCACGGCCGGAGCCGGTGACGAGGGCGACCTTGCCGTCGAGGCGGGCGGTGTCAACGGTGGTGGAGGACATGTTGATGGATGGGTTGGCTGGTTGTTTGAGTTAAGTATTGGGGTGAGATTGGAAGATGGAAGAGTGTGTGGGTGGGAGAGAGGGGAGGGATGGTCGCTAGATATATAACAAACTTTCTTCCTTCCCACGGGCTGTTGAGGCTCTCAAGGGCGAGAGCGAGAGAGCGAGAGGGCGAGCAGCAAATCGTCAACCCGTACCGTACCGTACCGTGCCCCTTCGTTCTCCATCGACCATCGACCATGACCGCCGCTCTCCTGCAGCGACGATTCGTCCCAGGCCCCTCACGGCTCCACCGTCCCAGACCCGACGCGCGTGTTGCAGCCATCATCCATTTCCCTCGTCTGACACAACGTCCGTTCGGATCCGGGCAATCGATAATCATGAATTCAGGAGAATCGAATGAGATAGAAGGGAGAGAGAGCGGCATCTCGGCCTGCAACTTCAAGGCGAAGAGGCCGAGCGAGGTCTGTGCGGCTCGGACATTTCTGACATTCACCGTTGTTAACTTATGAGACTATGAGACCGTCGGTTTCGGGGTTAGCTCCAGGAACGACATATACTGTTATTATACACCAGCAACACCACACACGACATCGACTCGAGTCCCTGACCGGGTTGTCAGGGTTGGTGACGAACGAGGGCATTGATTGAAAGAGTAAGACCATGTCTGTTGTTCAGGTTGTTTGGGGACCGAGGCCGTTGCTACGGAGGTACTCGGGACTCGGACAATTGTCCCCTCGGTCTTGTCGACTGCATGTACGCCAACTCGTCCATCCCCACCGGCGTACTAACTCACCCTCCTCGAGTAATGAGGTGGGCGTGTAGAAGGCTGTCTCCAGTCGACTCAAGAATAGGCGTTACTGCGGATGAAGCCAAACCGAAACTTGTAGCTCATTAGTCTCACGTCAAAGCTGGAGGTCAAGATTGCCATCGTCCAACTTCCATTCAGCAGCATAACGAGGCTTGAATACTGCTTCGCCGGACCAACGTTGATGGTTCGTACCAGACCCGTTGGCCTTGCGAAGTACATAGAAGCCACGAGGGGATGGGGCACATGGATCCATCGGCGCCCCCAAACGGCTCCCAACGGCCGCCCAGTCTATACGAATAGAAGGCCGAACGACCACAGTATGTACGTCGCTCCCACGCACATCTTCATCCCGTCGGCACGAGTTCTCTTGCTCCAACTCACACGTCTGTTCCTCTGAAACGTAGCCCGAAAATGGGGAATGAGAGAGCTATCTCAATGCGCTCTTGAGCAGCCGGCAAGCATTCACGTTTCAAGAATGACAGGCTGTGTCTTGACAATGGCGAAGGCCCCGACCCCGTTGACGTAGAGCGAGAACGTCGACAACAACGAGAAGATATCGATCATCGTCCGAAGTGCCTCGTCGGCTCGTGAATCTGGAAATCTGGATGTAGGCAATAGACATCATTGAACCTCTCCGTTGATCGCCATGACAGTGAAGAGAGGGGTAGGAAGAGACCATCGTACGGATGGTAAGCGACCACATGAAGACAGCAGAGCCATAGAGAGAAAGAAGACGGTGTCCTTTCCACTATTATAAAAGACATCAAGTACTCGTTCTGACTATCGCTGTCCAGTCCTCTATACAACTAACACTCCCCAAGTCCCCAATCCCCAGAAAAGCGCCATCGCTCGTTTTCTTATCCAGAGGTCGTAACGGTCGATATCCTCCTATTCAAGACCCAAGCAGTCTTTCCTTTCCATCTTTCACCCGACCATTAATGCATAGATGACAAGACAAACCCCCTTTGTTGCGCCTTCGCGAAGCCCAACCTACAGGACCTTTCCAATATTCCAGAAAAAGGAAAAAGCATTCCCAACCCTACCGTGGTATCGATGGAAGAGAAGGTGTACCGAAAAAACATTACTGTTGCGTGGTTCGTGGCGTCCCGTCGTCTCGTCGACGTAAAGCTCCGAGGCCGGCCTTGCGAAAGATGAAAGGTGGGTTGTGTGTATAGCTCACCACGTTCGATAGATGGGTGGCTGTCGTTCTCGAGAAGATATGACGGCACCGTGTGGATGCCTGGTCAATGTGCTGCGCCATATGAGCGAGCACGGTAGCTTGGCGTCGTTATCAAAGGACTGCAGCCACGGGTTCACAAAGTGAGGTCGATCGCAGGGAGGAGAGCAAGATCGCACGGACTCAGCCTCTCGCAAGCCGTTCCAGCTTCGACCTCACCCCGTCCGAGAACCTCGTCGCGGTCCCTTCGTCGATAACCTCGACGCAATGCTGCAGCACGCGGAACCCGTGATCGATCGGCATCTGTGAGCCGTCCCGCTTCGTCACGCACGGCACGCCTTCTCGCTTCGTCAGGTAGCGCACGATGAGAGGGTGGTCGGCGGGGAGGGCGTCGATGGCAAACGAGGGGCCGGGGACGGGGTACATGTTACCGCCGTTGTTGTTCGGCGTGCTGGTGGTGGTGGTGGTGGTGGTGTTGTTGTTATTGTTGCCGTTGTTGTTGGTGGTGTCCTTGTGCTGCAGTAGACTGTCGGTCCAAAGGATGAGGCCGACACGATAGACGGCTGCGGCCCACCATGGCGGCCGGATCCCTCGTGGCATCGAACGCACGAGGCGGAAGACCTGGCCGCAGTGGAAGACGGCTTCCTCTACGTCGAAGACGCAGCGCTTGTGCGTCCAGACCAGCTGCTGGTAGCTGCCGTCCACGTTCTCTCGTCGCGCGAGCCGCTCGATCTCGGGGAAGTTGGTCACGGCGTTCAGGCTAATGAGGTGGAAGAGCATCAGGTTCGTCTGCATCATGGCGCAGGTCGGGTTGGCTTTGAGGTACCGCTCGGCGAGGTCGAACCAGCGTTGGAGCAACGACTGGACCTCCTCCAGGCGCGCCCGGGTCGACTGAGCCGTCACGGCGCGGGCGGTCTTGTTGCGACTGGCCATGGAGTCGGAGAAGCAGCTCAACAGTTGGTTGTATTGGCAGACGAGTGATTGCAGTGGGTGCAGGAGCAGTCGGAGCTGCAACGGCGTCATCTCGATGCCCATCGGGATCATCTCGTCGTCGAGGAAGTGCCGGAAGAGGTCGCGGAGTGACAGAGGTCGGGCGCCCGAGCCGACCGACGAGTAGCCGCCCGAGAACTCATGCACCTGCTCGAAGATGCCCGACCATTCCGCCGCGCTCTTGGCGTTCCACAACCGGTCGGCGTCCGGCATGGGGGTGGAGAACTCGGTGACGGAGAACAAGGGAGCGGTGTCGTGAAAGAGCGACATGTCCTGGTCGACCATGACCCACGAGTAGACGAGCCTACTCCTGCTCTCGTTCTGGATCCACTCATTCCACAGGTGGTCGGTGTTGGCTCGCTGGTCCGGCGCGTTCTGGGGGGTGGGTCGGTAGTCGAGCACGCCGGAGTGCCTCAGCATGGCGAAGTACATGCCGCGCTGACCCATGGCGATGTCCATCTGCCACTTGTCGCCGCTCCAGGCCGCTTGCACCGTGAACAGCAGAGCCGAATGGAGGACGATCGGGTCGCCCGACATGATGACGTTCCGCTCAATCAGGTCGAAAAGGGAAATGCGGCAGGCCTCGGTCAGACCGCCTGTCAGCATCCGCGCCTCTCTGGAAGGGATGTTCATGGCGCCCTGCGCGATCATCATGAGGACGAGTAAACTGGCGGCTCGGTCGTTGTAGCAATGCATGAGCTCGTTCGCGTCCAGAATCCCCCGCGACGTCAACGGGAAGTACCGCTCGAAGCAATTGGCGTACGACCTCAGAAAGTACTCCAGCACACGAGCGGGCGGCAGCAGGACAAAGTTGGAAGCACCGCTCGAGCCGGGCGAGTGATGACCGCCGCTGGCCGGAGAATGCGTGGCGCCGTCCCGATGGATCTCGAGGGCCTTGTGGAGGAAGCTCTGTGTGATCGCGAGCAGCTTATCTCGGGTGCTCTCATGCAATTGCATGACGGTGAGGTGGTCGCCTCCGTTAAAATCCGCTTCATCCCATTGTGGACTCCACGAACTCCAGCCCTCGTGATTGCGGAGTGTCTGCTCGAGAAGCTCGAGGTTTAACCTGGCCGTCTTCGGACAAGACGTGGAAGGGATGGTCGGCGTGCATCGGAATACGGACCAAGCGTCTTGCGCGGCAATGATAGGAGCGACGTCGCCGTGCACATCGGTCGTCGAGGCAACTGACAATCGCCGCTGTGGGTGCAACGCTGTCGCCGAGCCATCGAGCTCCATGTCGGAAAATGCCCGTTCCATCTTGGGCGTCTCGATGGGTGTGACCAGCGGGATCTCGTGCATGACGGGCATCATGGCGTCTCCCGGCGGGAGCAGGGGTAGATTGTTTGGATCGAAAGCTATCTCCGGATTCATCATCATGCTGGGCTGGACCATGACGTCGTACCCGATGGGCATCTGCATCTGACTCCAGTCAAGCATGAAACGAGGACTCGAACCGTCTTCCGACTCTTCCCGCGAGGGTCTGCTGAACTCTTCATATCCCGACAGGGGCGTTTGCTGCGCGAAGCCGTTGCCTGGTGTTTGCATGGGCGGGGGTGGTGACATGTTCTTGGGCGCTGGAGGTGACGGGCCACTGGTCGGTCGCTCGGGATACTGTGCTGGCGGGCCATCGACGACGGGAGGAGCTGGTCTGTCCTCCGGGATGGACGTCATGTTGTTCTTGGGACTCGCGGGTTTCAGAGGATGTTGTTGCGGAGGGCTCGTACTTTGCGGTGGTGGGTTGGGCCCGTCCTCAGCAACGGCAGGCTGGATGCTGGGAGGATAGGCGACCGCGCCTTCTGGAGGCACGCCCATGCGCTGCGCATTCTTCGACGATCGCCGAGTCGGCCGCAAAGTGCATCGAAGGTTCCGTCCCGCGCAGCGACTGCATGGAAACTTCTTGTCACACTTGGTCTTGGTCTTGGCGCAGTTGCTGCACGCGATCGGTGTCCTCCCCGCCGACTTGGGGATCATGCCGTTGGCGGCTGGTATCGCCTCTTGGTTCTGGTCTTTGCCATGGACGGTGTAGTGTCGTTGGAGGAGATCTCTGAACGGCAGGTCAGCCCGGAGTTTCGCGGAACCCTATGGCAAAGGGGTGAGATGGCAATGGCACGAACCGTCTGGCGAACGACATATGGCAGGTGAAGCATTTGAACGGTTTGACGTTGGTGTCTGGGAAAAGAAAGACCGATGTCAGTTGAACGATGCTTTGTGTAGACCTTGAGAGATACCCGAGACGTACGGGTGAGGATGTGTCGTTCGAGGTGCTCGTCCCGGGTGAAGGAGGTCCCGCAATACGTGCAGAACACCATCTTGACTGTCGTCTGATCAACAACAACAACAATGACCCGTCGACAGAGGTCACGGTGAACGAAGAAGTGCGATGGTTAGAAACCCGAACCTGCCAGCGTCAGGTCGAGAGGCCGTCTCACCCTAAGAAAACCAAAACAATCCACTCTTCAAAACACAGTCAGCGAGCGGGCTGTGACGATATTGGAATAGCCAGACCGGTCGAGGGACTAGTAGTAGTCGAAAGGAAGATAAGACGGATCGACCTGGGATGGGCTATTGTTGGGGTTGGGTTATTGGGTTGGAAGGGCGTTCTCAAACCGGCTGGAGCCTCCTCGTGTGTCTCAGCTGTCGATCCGTCTGGCTCGTTCTTTTGCAATCATGCACCCGCAACCCCCTTGTACCAGGTAGGAGATAGTGATGACGACGATAAAGCAGGAAGTAATAATGTGATTGATTGATTGATTGATTGATTGATGATGAGAATGATCGATGGATGCACGCACGCAC
>Ga0268244_10000927_pt1 | contig 10810 bp, 8 predicted proteins | sample AgamicMgSfe_FD_200258 | JGI IMG/M metagenome (GOLD analysis project Ga0268244, IMG submission 200258) | Agave microbial communities from Guanajuato, Mexico - Mg.Sf.e (v2) (version 2) | ecosystem: Host-associated > Plants > Phyllosphere > Phylloplane/Leaf | place: Guanajuato, Mexico | collected... | reverse complement strand
GACGGGGACATAGTCGCTGACTGGATTCTGCGGGACGAGGATGTCGAGGAGCAGACAGTCTTCGCTACCTCCCGGGGTGATGGTTTGACGCCAGTAGGGCGCTCCTTGTACGCAAACAGGGCCTCGGGTGGTTGCGTCTAAGGTTTCGGAGGTAGTGTAGTTGTTATGGCTTTCGATGTCCATAGGTGGTCGCCATCGCAGGTCGCCGAGCGGAGCTTGGGCGTAGCGGATGCCGTAGTAGTTGACGACGCTGCGCGATCGTTAGCCGTGTGCAAAGATCATGGTGGCTCGGTGGTGCTGCCTGGCTGATCTTACCTCCCATTTAGAGCGCCTTGATACTTAGCATATCCCAAGTCAACCAGGTAATCGGAGGAAGCATTCTGAGACGCAACAAAGGGGACGACGAGGGCCGCGAGGGTTATAGCGCGTGCGAACATGATAACGAAGAAGTTCCAGTATACTTACTAGACGCGAGTTGGATGCACAATGGCACTTACGAGTATATCAGTCTAGGGAATATAGTACTTGACTGCCTTACATATCGCCCTCACCACAGCTCATGTTGACCCCGCAACAGAGCATAACGACCTGCCGTTCCTGCATTAATCAGACTATTAGTCCTTGCTTGGCCAATGCTGCGTGTCGTCATTGTCTGATGTTTCCTGCATTCATGTATCATTGGGGGGCGGGTAAAGGAAGAGAAAGAAGAGGGGTGAAGTGAGAGGAGAGCGATGTCGGCACGCTCGGCTCGGATAACCTTGGCTCAAATGCAGGTGCGTCTGCCCTTCCTCTATTTCTCACACATGCTACCAAGAAGATATACATAGTACATGAGTCTTCGATATTGCTCTATGCCTTCCCACTACACCCAAGATGATCCATCCACTCCTCACAAAGCCCCTGAATCAACTCAGTCCCCCGCTCCAACAACTGCGTCAACGGCACCTTCCCCGTATTCTCCGCCACATACTCATTATAACTCCACAGCACCAACTTATTCACATTCACCCTCGTCACCCCCCTCTCAATACATTTCGCCATAATCTCCGGCGGGAACTCATTAGTCCCATGCAACACAATCTGCACCTTCCCCGCCGCACGCTTCTGCACCGCCTCCAAGCGTTCGTAATCGAGGTGGATGTTCTCCACGCCGTGGTAGTCGCCATGGACGTTTCCAAAGGCGGGCGCCAGGAAGTCGATGCCTGTGGCGGTGAAGTCGTCGACTTCTTCCGCGGTGGTCATCATGCCTTGGAGTTCGGCGGTGTCTTTTACGCCGTCTTCGCCGCCTTCTATTCGGCCGGGTTCGGCTTCTGTTGCGATGCCGCGGCTGTGGCAGAGTTCTACTAACTCTTTTGTTTTGGATAGGTTCTCCTCTTTCTCGTAATGGCTCATGTCCACCATTATACTGTCGAATGCTGGCGTGCCGTCTTCTGCTTTGATCTGGCTCACTGTCTTGATCACCTCGGGATCTTGCGCATGGTCCATGTGAACTGTGACGGGCACCTTGGCTTTTCGGGAGGCATGGGCGGCGAAGTCGACGAGGAGGGGCGAGTACTTGTATGCCCAAGGGAAGAGGAGGATTTGCAGAGGTGCCTTCTTCTTCTCGGCGGCGCGAACGGCGGCTACGATTGTTTCCATGTTGTATGACACCACGCCGAGTACGCCGTACTTGCCTTCCGCCGCCGCATTCAACATCTTGACGGCGCGGTTGTTGGATAGTCGTTCGAGAGGCATGATTGCGGTATGCGGGGTGGTTGGGCAGGGAGTGGTAGATGTCAAGGTGTGCTTGTCCGGCTGTAGCGTGAGTATCTGGAAGGACGAAGATTAAGATATTATAGATATGAAGAACCAAAGAGATCACAAACCTGACTACAAAACTCTTTGCATTCTTCCGTTGCATTGACGTCGATGTATGGGATACCTTCGGGCTGACTTCGCCGAGGACTCAGCTCAATTGCCCCGCCACATTCCATTGTATTCAGCCGAGAAGCGGTATCGGACGTCAAACGCCGATAGAGCCCATCGATTGCTGATATACCCAAACGGTAGTTGCGCGCGTTCCGGTCCATCTGGTCGTGGAAAGCAGGAAGAGAGGTCGTCGTGTCATGGGAAAAAGATAGAGCTACATACCAGTTCATCACTCACTGCCCCAAACTCGCCTTAAAATCCTCCACCGCACTCTTAAACCCTTGATCCGCCACGAAGCCCAACTTCAGTGCCTTACTAACATCGAATCGTATCGGCCAAGAATCCAACATCGCCTTGATCTCGGGACTAGCCTTCTCCCTCTTGACTAACTTCACCGCTTCCTCACCCCCCACTTCTCTTAGCGCATCAAGCATCTCCTTCACCGTCGCTGTGATACCCGGGAGATTGACTTGCCTGATATGCGGCTCCATGCAATCCGGCTTCAACGTAAGCGCGATAAGCAGATTCTTCACCAACGTCTTGGGCGAGCAGAGCCAGGCCTGGAAATCATCGTCGCATGGCAAGGTGGACTCGTGGCCTTGCAGCGGTTCGCGGATGATACCGCTCATCCAGCTGCTGGCTGCTTGCGTTGGTTTTCCCGGGCGGACGGAGATGGTGGGGAAGCGGAAGATGAAGGCGTTGATGAGGCCGCGGCGGTTGTAGTCGTTGATGGCGTATTCTAGTATGGTTTTTTGCGTGCCGTAGCTTCCTTGCGGCGTCGGCACCGTCGCCTCGGAAGGCGTTTCGGGGAGCGGTTGGCCGTATATGGCTGTGCTGGAGGCGTAGATCCAGCGGACGCCGGGGCAGGTTTGGCGCACGGCTTCGAGGAGGCGGAGGGTGGAGTGGAGGTTTACGCGATAGCCTAGGTCGAAGTCGGCTTCGGACCCTGCGCTCATGATGCCGTGGAAGACGTAGATGGCGTCTAGGTCTTTTGATAGTACGGATTGCGCGTCTTCGTATAAGTCGGTCTTGAGGCATGTAGCATTTTGCTTATTCTTTGCTTGCGCGGGGACGGGAGGCTCAAAGATGTCGGCGAGGATGAGGGTGTGGTTGTCGTTCAAGAGGTGCTCGGCGAGGAGCTGGCCTACGAAGCCGCCGGCGCCTGTTATGAGGATCTTCATTCTTGGGCAGGTGGTGACGGCAGCTTGTGATGCTGGTGCAGTTGCTGTCTTGCTGCTAGAGCGTGTTCGTTGCTGTCTATGTGGCTTCAGTAGAGATGGGTGTCGGGGTGTAGAAGAGGGTAGATAAGTGAGATGAATACAAGGAAAACGGTACTACACCGTAGTGGCTCCCTACCCTACAGAGCTTCCATCGAGCTGTGGTACATCGGTGCTCCCCTCCGAGCTCGCAAGACGATGCACCTTGGTCGCTGGAATGGCAGCCGAACGACGATGATGAGCGAGGGGAGGTTCCTGTGGAAGAATGTCGCGAAGCCGATCAGTCTCCGCTCGCCGCACCTTCCATTCCCGGAAATCCGATGGCTTTGTTCTACTACAAAGTTCGCCCTAACTACTCATTGGATCCTTTACTTCTCCCCTTCCATATGCTTCGCATGTCGACCTCTGTATCGCAGCTGGACAAAAGACAGCTCTGTATTTGATACGTACACAGAGCAGCTACAGTCAAGAATTGAAGCTTGAGCTCCATCCGCCCGAGGGACAGAGTTCAAGCTCCACAGCTCAAGTACACAGTAGACATCGACATCATTGACAGTCAACGTGAGTCTCGTTTCCCATACTATTTCGCAACAGCACCGTGAGACGAAGCCTCTCACGTCCAATATTGAGTGCTCTCGCCATGGACAAGCTCACTCACAAGACGCTCGCCACGAGCCCACATGACCTTACCTACAGCTACTACCTATCACCCAACTTCTCTACCAGCATTGAATCTTCGGTTCCGACGCTGGTCTTCGCACATGGCTACCCAGACGATGCGCACATGTGGGCGGACGCCGTACCACACCTCCTCCAGCTTCCCTACCCCTTCATTCTCCTCGACATCCTAGGACTAGGCGGGAGCTCCAAACCAACCGATCCCTCACTCTACAACTACCGCAAACAATCCAACTCCATCGCCCAAATTCTAGACCACGAGAATGTCCCCAACAACGTCATCCCCGTCGGTCACGACTGGGGTTCAGCAATCAGCCAACGCTTCTACCTCTACAACCGCCACCGCTGCGTAGGCCTCTGCCTCATATCCCTAGCCTACCAGATCCCTTCAACCGAACCATTCATCTTACCCGAGGCAAACAAAGCGACAGCGAAGCGATTCGGTTACCCGCAATGGGAGTACTTCAACTTCTTCACCGCCCCCGACGCCGCTAAACTCATGAACGATAACCCCGACCGCTTCTACGCCTGCAATCACGGCAACTACCCTTCCCCCAACCCTGAGGAGAAAGGGAGAGATATCTGGATGCGCGAAATCTTCTGCACGCCGAACGCTATGCGTGACTACATCACCGCCACCAACAAATACGAAAACTACACCGTCCCCCTCAAACCCTACGCCGAGCGCTCGGACGTCAAGAAACGCATCATCGACCGCTTGAAGCGCGACGGGTTCGAGGCGCCGGTATGCTACTATACGTCGCTTACGGAGAACACGATGCTGGAGGATGAGAGGGACTTGTGTGCGAGGCCTAATGAGGAGGGGAGGAGGATTGATGTGCCAGTGCTGTTTATTGGGCAGACGGGGGATTGGGTTTGTAGGACTGATTTGATGAGTGATGCGAAGGAGGAAGGGTTGGTGGAGGATGTGGAGGAGAAGGTTGTGCAGGCGGGACATTGGGTGTTGTATGAGAAGCCTGAGGAGGTTGCTGGGTTGCTTGCGGATTGGCTGAAGAGGAGGTTCCCTGTGAGCTCCTAGTCGATCAAGCCACTTTACCACTCGTTAATACTGCCTCTGCACTGGATCGATCGTAGTCAAGATCACCTCTGCTCGAAACCATTGCTTTTCACTAGCTTTACTGACTCTCAGCCTCGCCCTCAACACTATTCAGCCTTAGTGCTCGTCAGTCTTGTCGGCCTTCAGCTTTCCGTGTTGGCTTTCCGTGTTCTTGCCCTACTAATTCCTCGATATTACCACTCTCTTATCTGACGAAGACTCAACATCGTCACGCTTTCCTGAGCTTCTCACTGCTGACCAACATACCAATCCCAGCCGTACCCATCACATGACATACGCTGGTCTCCACATCAGGTTCTCCCTGGCTTCCGAAGAGTCGCGATCGACATGTCTGCTGCGTACGCCCACGCAGGAGGTGATGTATTGCTTGTCAGTCACTCATCGAACCGTGCCTTCGGAGATGCCTTTTGGCCGACCGAGAAATTGTCTTCTATCAGGATGGGGAGCCCGGGGTAGTCGTATCGATGCCTTTACCCCATTACATAATACCGAGGTCCTGCAATGGCTCCACGAGCTCTCCCTCCATGATGCGGGACCAGTCTAGATCGCCGACAGCTTCGCCATTCATGATGCCGTTGATGATGCACTCGCCGATCAGCTTCCATCCACCGACACCGAGCGGCCTAAGTATGAACGGTAGTTGGCAGCCTAGGAAGACGCATATGAAATCGCCCTTTCGACTTGCTGATGGTCCGAAGCCAGCAAGACCATTAGCCAAGCTGAACAGGGAGCGGCCTCTGCAACGATCCGCCGCCCAAGACAGATGCCTGGCGCCAGTCCGAAAGTAAGCTTCAATCTCGCCTTTGCGATAATGACCCTTTCGTGCCTTTCCAAACCTGTTACATGCCAGTTGGGCACTGTTAGGGAAAGGTAAGCCAAGCTTCAAGATCAAAGCGCCCAGATTCCCGTTCGAACCCTTGTTGCTATATCTGCCTAGTCTCGATAACATCTTGCGGATAGTGCCTCTACCACACTCCCAGTCCGCGATTTGAGTCCAGCACGTCCTGACATCCTGCTCGCTGCTTTCCGAGACGGCGTTCGTGTTTGTACCGGGCAAGGCAAGGATCTCCGCACTGACGTCTGTCACGATGTCCACCGTCAACCCCCTAATCTTCAGAACATTACCCATCCTTGTCACCAACGACTGCTTGTTTACGGGTGGACCGCCGGCAGACCACGCACCTTCTTGGCGAGTTGACACTCCTGGATGGAACAAGTCGCAGCGAGTACGCGAGCCTCTCCAATCCACAACCCAGGAAGGCAGGCTTTTGTCCCAAAGGACATCAGTAGCAAAGACGAGAGTCTCCATCATGCCATGATCGAGGAGGAACCAACTCAAGTCACTGTAGACTTGCTCTACCGTCTTCGAATAGTCGGGAACGAGAGGTTTCGGGAGTGGTTGTGCGAACAGAGGCAGGATAGCGAACAATCTCTCCCTAGGGTCCAGGTACTGGAAGGACTGTGTGGCGACAAGAACCTCTCGAAGCCTCCAATGATTTAACTCGAAGTGATTCTCGGCACTGCGCCTGGGATCGTCCGGTCGCAAAAAGGAATTAAAAGTTGGCAGTTTACCGTATTCATGACTCAACTCCATGTACATTTTCAACACGTACGGACAAGTTTCCGAAAGGTTCTTCTCGTGAACGTGTCTTTCCACCACGGCCAAATCTAAGCGTCTTCCTCCAATAAGGAAGAAAAGCCGTCGCGAAAGCATTACTTCCTGCACGATCCAGGTGCGTGTAAACCACGCGCAACTCACCAGATCTTCGTAAAGGGCGTCCGGGATTGTCATCATCTCGTTGATAGTCGGGAGTGTCAACAGCTCCCACTTTCGACTCAAATGCCCTACGTAGATTGCCGTACCGGTGGCCTTCCGGAAGGTGTCTCCCATCCTCGCCACTTGAGCATTCCGCTCAGCGATGTCCTCTTGGTTGATGCATATGGCATCGATCCACGCGTTCGTCGTGCGCTTCTGACGGAGACAACGGATGACTTCCAGGCAATTCTTAGTCACTCGAAGTTTCGAGCGCCCGTCTACGACAATCTCATGGTCCCGCTCTTGTCTACCCCACGTATATGAGACGGCCTTGTACTCTCGAAGCGAGCCTCACTTGTGATGAGTGATAGTGCAGGCAATGTGTTCATCCTCTGTAAAGTCATAAGGCATGATTTTGAGAAGTCGTATTTCATGGTAGTTGTTGATAGGCTTGTATACGTAGGGTGACCATGTTTGCGTATCCGGTAGCTCGAACGATGACACCTGCGAAGTTTGCAAGCTGAATGAAGATGAACGCGAAGCAAGAGGTCGCTGCTCGTTTGACGAACTTGACGCAAAAGCCATCGTCAGCAACTACAGGAGCATAGTGGCTATTTTCAGTACCGACACGCTGCTCGTGAGGGGGGATTTTGCTGGGGTCTGAGAGGGAGACGAGAAGGCGTGTAAACTTGACTTCGAACTCGGGCACAGAGCTCACGCTTACTATGGCTGTGATCCGCTGACCGATCAGCTGAACGGTACGTACATCTTGAAGAAGCTCGACTGCCCTGCACGTGGCTGCAGTGTACGTACCTCTTGGACTAGCTCCACCGCCCCGCGTATTGCTGCAGCGATCACGTACATAGCTCACCATCAGCACTTCCGCAGCAGTGAATGATGTTCTGACTGTGTTACCAACGCAGGTTGTGTACGTGTACATGCTATCCAAACTCCCACTGCGCTTTTCAAAGCTATGTCTGTTTACTGCGCAACGCTCATCCGCCACCGATCAATAGCATCCCTCTGCTTGTTATCCAACGGCGCATCCACCTGCATCATCCCAGGCATTCCCGGAATACTTCCCATACCACCATACGCAGCCGGGTACCCATACCCACCTATCGGCGCCCCACCACCACCCAGCGCCTGATAAGCCAGCGGGTTCATCATCGGAGCCTGCTGCGGCCTCTGCATACCCGCAAAGCCCATCATACTCTGCTGCCCACCATACCTCCCACCAAAAGTCATGTTGGCTGTCGGCTGAGCGAAGTAACTGTTCGCGGCCGTCATACCGTAAGGCGTACTAACACTCGTCTGCAATGGCTGTTGTGCGGCGCCAATACCGCCAAGACCGTTGTTGAATTTACCGCCCGCGAAACCACCGTTGGCCGCCATACCGGCAGCCTGCTGGCCCAGTAGACCCATAGTAGACGGCACCCTCGCAGTCTGCGGTCGCGCATCAACGAGGGGTTTCTCCATGCCCAAAGAAGACGCCCGCCTGTACATGCCGCTGAGCTGCGCCTTGTTCTTCGCCTGCTTCTGCGCGCTCGCGTGCAAGAGCGTACCTTGCGCCGCCTGGTGCTCTTTACTCGCTTGCCTGGAGCCGATGGGGTTGGCGGAAAGTATATTCGCGAGACTATTGCTCGATTTGAGTGGCGGTCGCTGTTCCCCAGAAGCCTCGCGTTCGCGTTGAAGTCTCGCTCTGCGCTGACCGAGTGTCTCCTCCTCCGCCTCAGCGCCAGCCGCCGCTGGCGTCTCCACAGTGACGGCGTCCTTGCCCCTGCTACCCGGCTTCTCCTTGACATCCAGCCCGCCGAGTTGGCTAAGAACGTCATCAGTGAATGTACTGACAGGCCTACTACCCGGCTTAGGCGCAACGTCAGAGATAGCAGTATCAAGCGCGTCCTTCGTCCTCAGCCGCCTCAGCCTCTGCGCCAACGTCTCACCCTCGTTCTCTTCCTCGTCCTGCGCTTCTTCCTGCGCCTTCTGCTCAGTCGGCGCATCAGGCTGACCAGCAAGATGCATCTCACTGCCGCTCGGCAGCAAACCCGGCCGTTTCTCCAACCTGACAACGCGGCCGTGATCCGGTGGTAGACCGTGCAATCGATTCGCCCTCGACCGCAGCGGTTCATTATCCTCAAGCTCACGCTTCTCCATCAGCCCAAGCGGGCGGTCCCAATCCTTCCCATCACCCACTTTACGCTTGCCAGGAACCATACCTCCCTTGCCCGGGAACAGCACGCCAAGTGGCACATTCTCCTCGGGATCTTCCTCGTCTAAGTTCTGATTAGGATCCTCCCACGCAAGGGGCACATGCCGCCGCTGCCGTTTCTTCTGATTGATCTGCTCGACCGCATCAAGCTCGAGAAGGGTAGAGTGCATGCCGTTCGGGAACGCCGTGACAGCATTGCGGTTCCGACTCCGCAGATTAGCCTTCCTCACCTGCAGCTCGGCGAGCAAAGTGGTAGGTTGCGCGTAGATGGGCTCGCCTTCCTCGACATCTTCTTGCGCTTCCTCTTCCTTGAAGTCTTCCGCGATTTGCTGGCTTTCGTTCAGTACCCGCCCGCTGTGTGCGGTGCCCGGACGCGAGCCGCTTGCTACACGACGTTCAGCCGTTTCGTCTTCAGCGCCGTCCGCGTTCTGAGCTTGCGCAATAAACCCGCCAGCGAGATCAGGCTCCGAGATCTCCTTGCCGGGTGTGCGCGCAGGCTGACCGGCAAGACTGATCAGACTCTTACGCTTGTCGAGGTCACCAGCAAGGCTCATTTGGCTCTTCCGCTTCTCAAGACCATCACCGAGACTTATTTGACTCTTGCGCTTCTGTAACTTGTTACCGCCCTCGTTGAAATCCAGAAGCTGACTATTCCGACTTGGAGTTCTTTCCAGCTGCTCCGAGACCAGATCACCACTGCTTGAGCGCCGGAGCAGGTTACCGAAAGTGCTACTGCGCCTCTTCTTGCCCTTCTTGGTTGACGATTCCACATCAGTCGGTGCAGCGGTGGCAAGCGTCGTCGTGCTTCTCCGTGCAGTCGCGTAAGTCGGCAGGTAGACTGAGCTTCGTACGTTCATGTCGTTGAAACCGACGGCAGGCGCAGAAGCGGACGCGGCAAGAATGTTGTCAAGTGTAGCGACAGCAGACTCAGACTTGATGTCTACATCCTGCTGTAGCGACTGGTGGTCGAAGAAGATGCTTGCTCGGAGCTGAGGTGGCATGTTTTGCAAGTTCCTTACGCCCATCCTTTCGTTAAACACGGGCCGAGGGTGCTCCGAACGTTGCGAACCCGAGTCGTGACTCCGGTGGCTCCTGCTGCTCGATGCCGGATCCTCGAGGTCCATCTGCGGAAGCCAGGGTGCGGACTGCTTCGCTGCTTGTGGAAGCTGATCGAGCATCTGTGTTCTTCTCTTGGCTTGAACGCTGACGGCTGGGAGCTGCGACAACCTCTTCGGTAAGTTGAGCATCCGAGGTACTGGCGCAGGGTAATATATCATGCCGTCTGCTGGTGGCGGCTCAGCGTACGAGATAGGTCGAGCGCGAGGCGTACGCAGTAACGAGGCAGCATCCATAGACAGAACGCCCGATGAGTTGCGTGCAGATACCCGTCGAACTTCGTTGCCGTCTTCGTCCACTGCCACAAGCTCTTCGGTCTCGGGTGAAAAGTGCACGCCATCAAAGTCTTTGAACGCGATCTGTGCCTCTTGATAGGTGTCGGTCGAGCGAGGCCGGTCAGGTGGCGTAGTAGTGCCTGAGGGACCAGCCTCGACGTGCCCTTCACGCTCATCCTGTGGTGGCGGTTCGGTATGCATCGGCGGGACGGGCGGGACATCCTCAAGCGACTCCTCGATCTGGCTTGCGATGTGATCGTACCGGCGTCCGAATGAGGACTGAGATGGTTGTCGAGAGAAGGACGACTGTGATGGTTGCTGTGAGTAAGAAGATTGGGATGGCTGTCTCGAGAAAGAGGACTGTGAGGCTTGTCTCGAAGGCTGCTGGTCGAAGTACGATGCGCTGCTCGGTGCCAGGGGCGAGTCCAGTGGCCTGCCTTCCTGCACCGGCTCAATCATCTGCGCTAGCCTCGATGAACCCGAGTGAGATGCTTTGCGTGGCATCGAGGCATGTGACCACGAGCTGGAGTGTACAGAACCCACAGGACTCGAGATGTATCCTTCAGGGCT
>Ga0268244_10000926_pt1 | contig 10823 bp, 11 predicted proteins | sample AgamicMgSfe_FD_200258 | JGI IMG/M metagenome (GOLD analysis project Ga0268244, IMG submission 200258) | Agave microbial communities from Guanajuato, Mexico - Mg.Sf.e (v2) (version 2) | ecosystem: Host-associated > Plants > Phyllosphere > Phylloplane/Leaf | place: Guanajuato, Mexico | collected... | reverse complement strand
TGGCAAGGCGTTTGTGTTGGGTGTGCTTTTCATGATACCCCATAAGGACTAAGGAATGGCAAGAGGCGTGTATGCATGAGGACTATTTGATGAGAACAAAGCTTCACGCCATGCAGTACTCACTGGAAGGGTGCTCACGGACAAACTTCATGTTCGTTTCCTCTCCTCTTCAAATATGCTATCCACCACCTGGAATACGCCCGTCACCAATCTCATGGTCCCTTCATCTACTCTCCCCCCAAAGCGCTGCTGGACCTTGTCCGGGTGCCAGCGCACACGCTCAGCTTTGAGGGTCTGCAACTTGCTCCTGTCTTCATTCGTCGGGGCGTGCCGCATGAACGCCTCAATGTTGTGCTTGAGGACAGGTTTGGATGACAGAACCGGCCACGGGATGCGCTTCGAGATCTTGGAAGACTCGTCATCATGATCCTCGTCCACCTTTGCCAGGAGATCAAGCTTGAGCTTGTCCCACGCGGCCAGGTAGTCACTCCACGCTTGGGCGTACTCTTGCATCGATACGTCCTCGTCCTTCGCATCGATAGTGAATCGATCCGCCTCGGACTCGCCCGCAAACGTCCGCTCATACCTCTCCTCACCACCCTCATCATCCCCTCTACCACCAAACCTCCTCTGCGCCCTCTCCCACGCCGCCTGTTCCTTCCTCCGCACGAACTCCTCCCTTTCCCTCGCCCTTTGCTCCTCCGCCTCCCGCCTCTTTCTCTCTCCCCTCTCTCGCTCCAGCACCACTTCCGGGTTCTTCCTCTCCCACATCTTCGTCTTCACGTACGCCACGTACTCCTCGTCGTCCATTTGTTCGAGCTCGCCCAACGGGTTTGGCACGGAGGAGCGAGAGTAGATGTGGATCGGTTGGTTGTACACGCTTTCCCAGTACTGCGCGCCTTCATCGTCGGCGAGGGCGTCGAAGAGGCTGGAGCGGAAGGCTTGCGTGGCGTTCTCATCGGGCGGGATAGATGGGTCGGTTGGTTCGCGGGGGAAGGGATGGGCTGTTGGTCCTGGATGAGTCGGCTCGTCGTCGTCGGCATTGTTCCTCCTGCTCTTGCGATACCGCCCTTCATCACGATCATGGTCGTGGTGAGAGCGGCGCTTCCTGTGCCGTGGATCTAAATGTGTGGACTTGAAGCGAAATCTCATTGATTGCGCTCCGTCTTCACCCGCCTCAAGTGTCCCGTGGCGCCTACTGGAACGAAATGTGTGGCGGAACTCGTCCTTGACGGCATTGTGCTTGTCGATCTCATCTTGAAGGCTGGCGAGGATGTCGTCGTGATTAGGCTCGTTGGTTCGTAGGCTGTCCTTGACTTGGCGTTTGGTTTCCTCTATCGAAGGCATATTGTATTACTGCTTCCTCCGCCTGAAGATCAGAAGTGGCTTCTCAAAGCATGTTGTTAAACTTGTCACGAAGATTGAATACCTAATGTTGGTCTACTGCGCGCGCACGATTTCGACCTAATTTGGGGTTGACGCACGTGCAAGGACCCCTCGGATCCGCATTTCTCGGCGCGATCCGAGATCTCTTTGGAGCCGCATGACGTACGTAAGCAGGGGACAACAATAGCATGTGAAAACAAACAACTTCCCCTTACTTCAGCTGCGACCGCTCCTCGGGCCACGGCGAGCATGTATGTCCTCGACTGATTTTAACAAGAGCGCAATAGAAGAACGGAGGACTGCACAGCATGGCTCGCGTGTCTACTTCCTCATCATCTGCCGCAAATGGCCACATCCCCACTCCAGCCAACGCCGAGGTCACGCCCACCAGCAACAATCCTGTGAGCTCTGTCGGAGGAGATTATAATGAAGACGACGATGATGAGCCAGAATTCGACTTCGACGACCCGCGCCACGCCGCTGCCAGCAAAACTCTACCCCACGACCCTACCCTTTTGCCCAACGGCAGCCGCTCCTTGTCCTCGATCGGCCTACAGTCATTTGCGCTTGGCTTCACCCTCTCGGCCTCCCTACTCCTTACCGCATGGTGTGTAAGCGAAAGCAAGCCGATATGGAGGTTGCCCGCCTTCTTCGCCTGTCTGAGCCTGTTCCACTTCCTCGAGTATTACACGACAGCGAGGTACAACCTCCCCGCGGCGAGGAAAAGTAGTTTCCTGCTTTTCAACAATGGGACAGCATATAACATCGCGCACGGCCTGGCGACTCTCGAGATTGCGATTTCGAATTTTGTGCCTTCTTATCGAGACGCCATGGTTTTCCCTTGGAGTATTGCGCTGGGCCTGATGCTGGTGGTGGTTGGGCAGACCGTACGGAGTGTGGCTATGGCGCAGGCGGGCACGAACTTCAACCACACGCCAGCCAAGACACGCAGGGCGGGTCACGAGTTGGTGTCCACGGGTGTGTATGGATACTTGCGACACCCGAGCTACTTCGGCTTTTTCTGGTGGGCGCTGGGGACGCAGGTGCTAGTGGGTAATAAGGTGTGCTGTGCCGGGTACGCTATAGCGTTGTGGAAGTTCTTCAGTGACAGGATCATCGGTAAGTGGCGCAATGGCACGAAACTCCATTCATTCTGCTGACAGCTAGTTACAGCCGAAGAGAAGACACTAGTCAGCTTCTTCAAAGAAGAATACGAGGACTTCCGAAAGCGCACCCCCACCGGCATACCATTCGTCGGTTAGCGATCGAATCTCGTGGACTTCACTTCCTCTACTAGGCAATTCCACCCTCTTCTGGTGCATCCTCCTGCTTATCTGCCTCCTCAACCTCCTCAATGTACTCGTAGGACCTTGTAATGACGCAGTCTTCCTCTTCAAGGTCATCATAGTTGAATTCGTACTCCTCCCTGTCTTGCTGGAGTACATCGATGGAGTCGTAGAAGGCCGACAGCACACGAGCGATCTGTTCCCACGGCCGACTTCGCATCGCCGGTTCACGACACCGAACGTCCGCCTCGCCAACGTGTACGCCCGCGTTTCCTCCGCCGGCGCGTCTTGCCTCAGACTCGGCACCGTTACGGGATCATGATAGTACTCTTTCAGCCACGCGTCCAGATCGTCCGTCCCGATCCAGCCCCAAAGCCGGATGCTGTAATTCTTGTGTACGCCCTTGGCGCGGTACTTGAGGAGCAGTCGGCGGAGCGGCAGCAACTTGCAGCCATCGTGCCAACAGACTGTGACGCGAAAGTTGTTGTCGCTGTAGTAGATCCCGATTGCTTCGCGACGGATTTGACGGCACGTGCGCAATATAGCTGGCTGCTGTTGGGTGTTGCCGGGGCTTATAGTGATGCCCTTGGGTTCCAGCAAAGCGTAGCCGTAAATGCGGTTCCTCAGCTCGGATGGGATGCTGAGCAGGTGAGGCCGCGGCTTTGTTGAGTCGACCATGGTGTGAGGCCGCATCCTTGTCAAGTCGACCACAATGTGAAGCTGCGGCTCTGTCGAGTCGACCATGCTGTCAGGCCGGAGTGATGGCTAGCGTGTTGTTAGCTACTGAAGGACAGTGAGGGCGGCGCTTACATACGATCTCGGTCCATCGAAGACTTCGAGTAGTGTGAGGACGTAGGTTAGGTGCTCAGTCGTGAGGCGGAAGAGTTTTCAAAAAGCCTTGTGTGATCAATCAAACGGACGTCAAATTGTGGGGACGTGCGCCTTACATTCACGGAAAGATATGGCATCTAGCGTGCACTAGTGTTGACGTGGTACTCACCAGTCACCACCGTACTCACGTATACAGTGGTGTCCTAGATTTGATTACACGTGCACGACATCTGACAGGCAAGAAGGTGGCGACTTCATCTGTCTGTCAAGGTGTAAACACTGTTACAGCGAGTTGTACTGGCCGGCCGGCAGGGAAGAGACCTTTGATTGCTTGCCACTTCGACGGCCATCATTGTCGACCAGCCGACCTCGTGCCAGTCATCGAACTTGGGGTTGATGAACTTTGCCAAAGCGACCAACACCGCGGAGGAAAGAAAGCAGTAATGCCGATGAGCGAACATCCTTCATAAGCCCGAAAGAACCTGAACGGTATATCGGAAGGTACAGAAAAGGGGTTCGATGAACTGCTGATGACGCTCGCATAGCGACAAGCTTCCCAGATCGCCAGACAAAGAGAAGGTTCGGGGATGCGAAGACCTTTGGCAGAACGCTGTCATTTACTGCTTAGATGTGACTGACCGCTCAACTGTCCACTATCTCTGGAAGGGGTCCGGAAGCCCATTCATCGGTACTGACTGTCCAAAAAGGAACGCGTTACGAGCGATGCCTGCGGACCTCGGGTTTTCCGCTCACTCGCCAGGGTCAACCAGCCGACAAAGAACGCCCTCGGGTATCTTCCGAGACCGCTCCATCGTCAGTCACGATGCCGTCTCCAGTCTCGACCTCTCCGAGCAGCGCATAGTAAGCTGGTCAAGGGTGGTCTCGGTTTCCTGGTGTGACGCCGGAGGATGCTTTCTGCCTATTTCTTGATACTCTCCTCATGGCAGGATCAGCCTTGAGCAACTTATATGGCGCCAATGACAGATCCTCGGGAAATCAAATGGATGCATATCATGCAGCTGCCGAGTGGACCTAGAAAGGTGATCAGTGCCTGTGGACACTGAGCGACGCTGGCGCTGCCAAGACAGCCACCAGAGGAGTCGATAGAAGCCTTTGTCAACGAATACTGGAGTGAGAGAATGACGGTCAAGTCAGTGGAGGGGTCGACCATCAGTGCCGCCTTCACTGCCCCTTGTGCAGAGCAGTCCACATCCATGACTGTGGATGGACTTCTTCTCTCAAGTCTTTTGAGCCTTGCAGATCGGAGTATACTCTCTTTCTGACCTCGTTGAGACACCGCCCTATACGGTTATCATAAACCATGGCAAGAGAAGCCGTCTCGTCTTCATATCGACACAACAGTGGTGCTCTCAGAGGCGAGACGTAATGAGAGCGACGACGTGTAAACCTTCTCCAACATCAATCTTGGTAATCGTCGTGATGAATGCAGCTGTCCTGAATGGAGACCGTGCAGGCACCGGATGTATTCGATGCGCTCGAATGTGTGAGTTTTTAATATCTCTCTACCTAATGTACATGTAGGTATACTGTAGCACGAGGTGATGTTGACGTGAAGTCAAGAGGACTGTGGTTTTCCGACCAAAATCCGCCGCCGACCTCGGCTCAAATCAACCTACCTAGACTTAATGTTGACTTCACCTGATGACAACCTCAACCCCGTCCACATTGACCACCATGCTCGTGCGATGGAGAAGGATGGCGAGCGCCATCATCAGCCCACTACGCCCACGGCCACGATAACTCATGCCCAAGACTGGGCGAACAGAGATGATCCCGACAACCCGCGCAACTTCTCGCTCAAGCGGCGGATATGTTCGACCATTGCCTACACCTTCCTGGCCTTTGTGAGCACGCTCGCGGCGTCGATGTACAGCGCTGGGATCGAAGATGTGGTCAAAACGATGCACGTCAGTGAAGAAGTGGCGATCTTGCCGCTCGCCCTCTACAATCTCGGGCTCGCCTTCGGTCCTTTGATCGGGTCACCGCTGAGCGAGACCGCAGGCCGGAAGATTGTGATCCTGGTGACAACGCCCGTGTTCGCTCTTTTCACGATGGGCGCCGGGTTCTCCAACATCACCGGTCTTATCGTCTGCCGGTTCTTCGCAGGCGTCGCGGCCGCACCGGCAATCGGCAATGCATCCGCCACCATTACGGACTACACTGCCGGTCGCTACAGAGCGAACTCGATGGCCTTTTACTACTCGATCCCATTTTGCGGAGCTGTTCTCGGTCCGCTGATCGGCGGCTTCGTCTCTCAAGCCGAAGGATGGAGATGGACGCAATGGGCCACCATTTTCTTCATCGTAGCCTTCTACGTCCTGATCCTCTTCACTCGAGAAACGTACAAGAAGACGATCTTGCAACGGCGAGCGAAGCGGTTGGGCGTGCCGGGACCAGCAACCGTGCAGCGATCGAGAACAGAATCGATCCGGCATTTTGCGACGGTCCTGCTACTGCGCCCTATCCACATGCTTATCACCGAGCCCATAGTCACCCTCGTGTGTCTCTACAACGGCTTCCTCTTTGGCCTGATGTACACATTTGTCATCGCATCACCCTGGATCTACCAGCATTACTACGGCTTCACCCCCACCGGCCAGAGCTTGTCTTTCTTAGGACTAGTATGCGGCGCCATCCTGGCCCCATTCCCGCTCGCGCTACTCGACCACACGCTATACCAGCCGCGCCTGAAACGGTTCTACGAGCTTCACGCAGAGGACGAACGCTTCCCGGCCGAGCATCGTCTCTACCCATCGCTCATCGCATCTTTCCTCCTACCAGCCTGCCTCTTCGCCTTCGCCTGGACCGTGAGACCTTCCATCCACTGGATCGTCCCCATCATCTTCCAGGGCTCGACCATTCTGACCAGCATCCAGATCTACGCTTCGGCGAACCTGTTCATGATCGACGCCTACGGGCCTCTGTACGGCGCGAGCGCGGCTGGGGCGGCGATGCTGTCGAGGTACACCCTGTCCGCCGTGTTCCCCTTGTTCAGTCTGCAGATGTATCGAGCGCTGGGCGTTGGGTGGGCGACCAGCTTGTTGGGCTTCTGTACGCTTGCCATGGCGCCGATCCCGTGGTTGTTTTGGCGTTGCGGTGAGAGCTTGAGACGCAGGACTAAATATGAGACCAGTGCCTGATGGTTTTTGTCAGCTAAGCAAGTTGTTGAGAGTACGCGTGCCTTCTCGCTCTTGTCGCTTGAGTATGTGATGCCAGCCGAAGGTGTACTCGAGTTCGACGAGGATTGACCTGTTCCGACAATACACCACTCTATTTACGAGCTCCTGCTCGAAATAGGCAGGACCAGATTCAGAAATCATACTTCTCAACGCGTCAATAGCAATGGTGAAGACCAACCAATCGTGTTCACGTGTCATCTGGAGCGAGCGATGGAAAATTCGTCCCAATGTAGAGACCCGCGAAGAGACGAAAGTCCAAGACGATCAGTCAAAAAAGGCAACGAACAAGACGATGATCATACTACGTACCCAGCAAACCGCACGCAGTCACCAGACATCAAGTCCGCTCCAAGAACAATATCTACATTCAGCGCCTCCCATGCCATAGGAGAACAACCCCAACTATGTAAGTATGTACCGTTCGTCCATCGTCAGAGTGAAGAAAAGAAACAAGAGAAGAAAACAAAATCCCGACCAATCCCGCTCCTTCCAAGCCAGAGCGAGGAAAGGGTGTACTGTGATTCCCCACAACAAGGCCCGAAAAGAAGAGCAAAACGAGAATACCCGGAACAGTAGCCACTGGTGGTAGCCCGCCGGCTCGCCCGCCCCCAAAAAACCAAGATAACTTTTTCTATTTCCATCACGTCCAGGGCCCACGTTCGTCCACCGCGTACGCCGTACATTCCCAGATTTATGTTACCAGAGAGAAGGAGGCGGCAGAATCCACCCCCGAGAAGGAAAACGCCATGCTAACGCTAAAAGTGCAGAGCAATAAACAATACCGAACAATGATAAGAATCAATGGCATTTGCCTGACGGACAAGCAACTCGGGAGCCGTCGGACGTCCATGCATATCCCATGCGTGTTCCGCAATGCCCTTGCTAGACTGCGGGTTTGGTGGCCGAACCACAGTAGAAGAGCGTGTGGTTTCACCGATCGTATACTGTAAATTGCCGTTTTTGATCATGACAATAACGTCACTGCATTTGGTCTGTCTGCGTTTCGAGGGGTGGTGTAAACGCGACCACTCCAGAGAAGCGCCATCTCAGCCACGTATGGCGGTGGGCGTCATCGAGTCGGAGAGATATCCATCGCGAGGGTTGCTGTGGTAAGGATAGCCGAAGGAGATGGGCGAGGCGGCACGAGGAGGGCCACCCACGGACGACGCGGGGGAGACGGAGCGAGAGATGAATGGGCTCAAGGCACGGGAACGACGGTCGTCGGCTGGTGGCGAGGGCGTGGTGGAGCCGGAAGAGCATGCGGATGAAGGGCCGTCGTCGTCTCCGGCGCCGTCGGTGCCCTGCTTGGTGCTGGGAGCCGATTTAGACTCGGGCTGCGGCGAGCTTGGCGGAAGTTTCCCGGAACCCGGTGTGAACTGGGATAGAAACACGTCGGTCAGCCCACGAGCTCAGACCTTGGCGGATGCAGCAGCAGCAGCAGCAGCCGGGCTTTTGGTGGTGATGGTGGTGGTGGAGGAAGAGGAACCTACGTAGCAGAACCTCTGCACCAGATCCCTGTACTGATCCGAGCCCATGGCCGGCCGGTCAGTGGTGAGGGCATCTGGGCGCTCCGTCGTCCTGGTCGGACCTTCCTTGCGCTCTCGAGGGCCAAAGTAGCTATCGTTGCTCATCTGGTGAGGGGCCGGCCCGTACATGAGCCCGCTCTGTCGACCGAGCTTGTCCTGTGCGGTCGTCAACGCAGCGGACAGCGAAGCGCCGAAATCGTAGCGGCCACCCAGCCCGTTCGCGGGTTGCGTGCTGGCGCTGGTGGGGAATTGGACGCCACGCTTGCTTCGAGACTTGAGTTTGACGGCAGTCGGAGACTCGACGAGCAGATTGTCGTTACCACCGAATTGGTATGCAGAGCTATTGTCCAGTCGCGAGACAAAGTCGTCGTCCGCAGAACTTCGCTGGCCTCGTGATGTCGTGGGTGGCGAGTGCCGACTTCGCGGGATAGCGTTCAGCGGGCGAGCTTCCAGTCCTTTCGTGATGATCGGGATCGGGGCTTTCTTGACCCGTTTGAAATCGATCTGAAAGTTCATGTTGGCGTTGTTGTCCCAGTAGTCTTGCCCGTTCACGTTGTAACGGACACACAACAGTAACGTCTTGTTGTCGATGTTGGCTTGATCCGAGAGCTTAACATGGAAGCTGAAGCGGTCGCAGCCATCGTTCGCGGGACTTCGCACATCGTTGTGATACTCTGCGACCACCTCGGATGTGGTCTTCCAGTAGTCGAGGGTGAAGCGAGCGGCGACTAGTTTATGGAAGGCGATGTTCTGAACCGCGCAAATCCCGATGAGGGTCTGCTTGTCCGGCGAGAGGAAGATCCGCTCCACCCGGACGGGCAACGTCTTGCGCTCGAAAGTGTCTTGGGGGAAGTTGGTGAGACGAATCTCTCGTTCAGACTTGGCCGGCTCGTCGAAGGGAAATTCGCTCTCGCTCTCGTACGTCTCCACGGGCGACGTCCCTGCGCTCACCGCGATCGGCTTGTCGACCTGTAAGAAATGCCTGGTCTGGTTGTCGTTGTCGTTGAAGTGCACGGACTTGTGGTACGTCGGTGTCCCGGGCATGCTCGAATAACGCCGCCTGGACGACGGCCTCAACGCCGGCTTGACCAGCTCACCCGACTTCTTCCGCACGAGCGATGGCTTGGAGAAAGGTCCTTGGTCCTCGTCACTGTCGTCAGAGATCTGCGTGGGTGACGCGAACGTGGTTGTTTTGGAGACGACGATTGCGTTCTCGGTCGACGAACGCGAATGCGATATCTTTCTCGCCTCGGTCGTCAATGCCGTGGGTGATATCACTTGCGACACGGGCTCCGAGGTCGTGTTTTGGGGCTGCATGTCAACCCTGTCCGGCGAGCCGGCCCTCTTCTGATCTATTCCCCTGACCGCCTCCTTCAGCTGATCCCAATTCTGCTGTAGCCCTCGTCCGCGCTGGCTGCTGGGGGTGTCATCACCGTCCGAGTTCTCGGACGAGTCGGGCGGCGAGATGACCATGCCCGTCGGTATCGTCAGGTTGTTAAGCGGTGGCGGAGACTGGCGGACGCTCGCGGCCGCCGCGAAATCGGTCGCCTCGACGGCCGAGCCCGGAGCTTCGGTGGGAGTGGGCGGGGCAGCGTCGGACTGTGTTATCGAAGGTGATCGCCGGTGCTTGTGCAGATATGCCGTGGATGACATGGACCGCGGCAGCTGCGGTCGGGGAGACTGCGGAGAACGCGTGCCATCGTAATTGTGGGATGATGTTCGGGTGACGGTCGGGCTGTTGGAGTTGGTGAAGGCGGGCGACTGCTGTGACGGCGGGGTGTACGGCATCTCTCTGGCTCGGCCGGGTGAGAGTAGAGAGGTATGGGAGTTGGTAGGTTCGGGGGAGGTCTACGCTGCAGCGCGCATCCAGAGGGTCAATTCGACACTGCCACGCGAAGAATTGCGTCAGCCGTCAATGTTCGCTGGTTTGCATGGATGTGTGTCGATCCAACCAGGCCAGCCAATGCATATGGATATTTCGTGGAACTAAAACTCACACAGAAGGATATGGCCAAGCAGCGTCAATACGCGTGATCAGGAACAAGAATGAGGTGGTGGTAGTCTGTAGGTTCGGAGGGAGAAGAGTCGTCGTCGACGGAGGAGCACAGCTACTGAAAGCCGGCAAGTCAAGTAGGCGCGCCGGTGCCAAGGTGCTGAGAAGTCGACGAAGGACTGGACGCACACTCGACACTCGAGGTGTGTGGTGGGAGGAAGGTGCCGGTCGGTAGGTAGGTTGCTTGCGGGCAGAGCAACCGCGGGCAAGTAAGAAGTAAAACAGGAACTGGCCGAAGAGCAGTCGCGATAACAATGACACACTTTCCAGAAGTCGCACTCTCTTCCTCTTTTCCTACCCAAAACCAAACAGAGCACGAGGGGAAACCGGTTCGAGGGGTCCTTGATATTATCAGCAGAGGGCGGCAGGCTGGCCCAAGGCCTAGATGGTGCGGAGGGAGGGGCACACGAGTGGTTGAGGGGTGGGAAGAGAAGTTTGAAGGTTGAGAAGCAGAAACGAATTGGGGGTGACGGAGTGACCTGCTTGCTCTCGCGACACTCGGTTCTCACCCGCAGCAGTGGTAGACCCTCGAGAAACACTT
>Ga0268244_10000925_pt1 | contig 10830 bp, 11 predicted proteins | sample AgamicMgSfe_FD_200258 | JGI IMG/M metagenome (GOLD analysis project Ga0268244, IMG submission 200258) | Agave microbial communities from Guanajuato, Mexico - Mg.Sf.e (v2) (version 2) | ecosystem: Host-associated > Plants > Phyllosphere > Phylloplane/Leaf | place: Guanajuato, Mexico | collected... | reverse complement strand
GTGTCAGCTCTCTACAGACTTGTATTGCCGAGCAATTTGCGGAACAAAACGTTGATATCGGTAATATCACGAATAGTTCCGAAATTACCATTACGATTGCATCATCTCAAAATGCTGTCGTAAATTGTTTGCAAAAACAAACAACTTATATAACTGAAGTAACAGACCTCGCGAATACTGTCACGGCAAAAACGGATGCATCTGCATCCTCTGGTTTTGATCTAGGATCTATAATCGCCATACTTGTGATTATCGCAATCGTTTTCTTGCTCTTCTTTACGTCGTTACCACTAACCATTCTCAACCTCTTTGTTGGTGTGATAACAGGCGTCGGGTCGGGAGTCGGGGCAGTTATCAATACGGCTACTGCATCGGGCCCTGAAAAGCCGCAGACGCCAAGTTCAGGTTCCGCATCATCGCAGACACCAATGACGCAGGTGCCAAAAAAATAACAGCATATGATCATATATCATCCTAGCATATGCAACAATAAATCTTTTTGTTTTTTTGTAACGTCACGTCGATGCTCTGTAACAGAGCTGTTCCGTGCCTTCATATACACCCTAACACTCTGTGAGGCTAGTTGTTGATCATGTATTTTTTTTTCCTTCTCAGTCATGGTGACGATGAGGTCCCTGTTCTCTCTATTCTCCACATGTAGAACGTAAAAGTATACATACAGAACCAATACGCCGATGGCAATCGCTAATAACCAACTAGTAAGCGGTATCCACACTTGTTCATTAGTTATTGTCATGATCTTCTTTCTTACAGCTTTCTCTTGATGGCCTTGGAAGAGTAGAAAATAGCAATGGCATCAATCGTTTTTCAAAGTTTCGCGGGCTATAATAATAGTCTTTGTGACCCTGGATTCAAGGGTTGGGCAACCTTGGCCACATTTCCTCTTGTTTTCGGAGGGTTAAACATCATCATCTGGATCTGCATCCTAATCACTGCCATCGTCATTCGCTACCAAACTCCAAATTGGCAAAATACAGATGAACAGGGCAATACCACCTTTGCAAGATCTTTTGGTTTCGCTGTGTTGTGGTGGTATTTGGCGCTACTTGGAGTAGGTTTGATTTATAAATTGTTCTTCTGTGCGGGAACAGTTGGTGTATCACAAGCTTATTCTCAATTAGGTAATCTCAAGACCGGGAACGCCTCTATTGCCAAACAATTTGCCCAAAAATACACATAGTTGAACGAAAAATTTAGTTTTGAGCACAGAATTTTTTTTTTTTCTCCGCGATATGGTAAATAGTAAGAAAGTATTTCTCATTCATAATCATCAATATGTCGTCAAGTGACTCATTCAAAGATCGTCTTAAACGAACACAGTCAAACATCTGGAAAAGCGCGAACAAGTTGTTCGGTCGCAACGTTTCAGGTGGAGGTGTCGAAGACTTTGTAAGCGGAGGTGGCATCATGGCCGATTTCCCACCAGTTGGAAAGGGCAAAGGCTCCCGACTCGCCAATCCTACCGTTCAAGCTTACATGCGATCCACAGGCCAAGGATACGATGATTTCGTAGAACATTACCGAACAGAAGTGACGGAAGGTGGCAAGACCGCCGAACAATTCCGTCGTGAAATTGAACAATACGACGCACAACAGCAAAATGGTGCTCGCCGATCAGGCTCACCATCGCGTTCTCCACGTCCAGGTGCTTCGCCAGTCCGAGCACCATTGAACGTAACATTACCACAAGAGGCTGCTGTCTCTGCCGGCCCTAGCTCCGGTGCATCCAGCCCACGTGGTCGATCAAGGGGCAACGCTTCCCCATCTTTCATGGCTGGTTTCTCTTCGCCAATGCAAGCACAAGGCAAATGGATGCGCAAATCGCCGCTTCGTTCAGCCGCTGCTATCCAAAAGGAAAAGGATGACTATGCCGTTTACAAAGCAGAAATCCTGCGAACCAATCCAAAGAAGCCAGCGAAAGAAATTCGTGAAGATTGGCTCAAATACGTGAAGACCAGGAATGTCATCATTGGTGGTCAATCTTACCCTAAACCACCGGTTCAGGCACGTGGTCCCAACGCAAAGAAGTCGCCGCTCAAAATTGTCATTGACCGTGAGTACTCTACCCCCTCTGCTCCGGGCCAGAAGAAGAACAAGAAATTATCAGGTGATATTTTCCTCCAGAACAACCCACAATACCGTGAATTAAGTGGTGAAGATCGATTCAATGCGTTCATGAACGATGTCTACTTCCAAAGTGCGGAATACCTCGAAGGGAAACGTCGAAGGGATGCTGAAGCTGCCCGCCCCAAGAAACAGAACTTGTGGCAGCAAGCCACCGCAGATGTGCGCGCACGTATGAAGAAGGATGAGACAGGACCACGACGAAGCTTCAAGGCATTCAAGGGTTACGAAGCTGGATCGCCAGAACGTATGGCCTATGAAAAACTGTACGAGGCACCAAAAGATACCATCCGTAAAGTTTGGACCGCTTCTCCACAATACCAACAATTCAACAACAGTGGACGTGATGTCAACCGATTCTTCCGAAACCGATAAACGCGAAGAGCATTACAAAGATCTAAAACTAATCATAAATAGATCATCTATTTTTTTTTGGTTTCTGATAAGCGTTGTAGGTAGACCATGCGATCATCGTATGGTTTCTTCATAATCTCAATGAAACGAGCACGTGACCAGTCGGTATTCGAAAGCGGTAATTCAGATAATGGATCGCAGCTGTACGATCGATACTCGTCCACGCTCATTGTACCTCCAAATTTCTTCATCACCATTGGTGGCAGCGCGCGTTGCAGAGGTGCTCGATGATCCTTCATATACGAGGCTTGCACGTGAGTGATGTAATTTTCGGCGTAACGCCATTGATGGAGGAATGCAAATCCACATTGGTAGGAGCAAAACCAACCCACACATTGACCCTCATGTTCTGGCGGATCGGGTAGCCGCTGTAACGCTTCATCCACAGAAGGTGGTTCGGAACACCACCAGCAGACAGTGGCTGGTGATTGATTAAAGGCAAGCGTATCGGTTTCCATTTTTTGTCTAGTGCGTAATTAGTGAGTGATAAGTAAGATAAAAACGGGCGGAACGAGATGGCTCTACTCTTATCTGATCTGCTCAATGCCGGGAAATTGGCGGGGGACTATCGCGTTTATGGTCGTCTTCAAAGCGATTCACTACTCACAGGTATTCTCAACGCTAGAACCGGTGCTTTGATTACTAATTTGACACACACAGGTACGCTGCAAACAGATGCTTTGACAAGTACAAATTCAATTCTCAGCAATCAATCAACATCTACAGCCATCAACGCACCAAATGGGGGTGTGTCAGCTCAAACTTGTAATTTTGCGACGGGAAATTTTACAACCCTAACGACCGGTTCACAGAATGTTACGGGGGCCGCAACGCTTGGATCTTTGTCAGTTACAAATAATACGACCTTGAATGGTTCTTGTACTCTACCGAACGGTAGCATTACGGTTACCAATGGATCGGTCACAGCTGGAGGTACGATGCACGTACAGAGCACGAATGATTACAACAATACATTGCCTGCTTTGCAAGTCGATGGTGGCGGATTATTCAAGTTGGGTCTGTCAGCTACAACTCTGTACACACCAAAGGCCAATATCACGACCCTCAACAATACCGGTGGTGCTACCATAATCGGAGGGGCGTCCATTGATATATTATCATTGCAAAAAACAGCGACAATCGCGGGTCTGACCACTGCTTCGGGTGGTCTTTCTGTTGCTACCTCCTGCAACATCACTTGTCCAGTTACAGGTGTTCCATCTATCGCCTTTACAAACTCACCAAGTACAAACGTTTATACAAGTGCCGACTCTGGGGCAAGTGCCGCAATGTATTTACAAAATGGTGGTATCTATGCCGGTGGCAATTCAGCCTTCAAGTCATCCCTGGCTCTCCTTGGTGGAGCGGTGAGTTCCGCACCAGTGACGATCACAGATACCACCGATGCTACGTCAACAGCGGCCAGTCTGGTTCTCAATGGTGGCTTACTGAGCAAAAAGACAATACAAACGACGAGCACGAGCAGCACATCAATTGTTACCGCGGGTGGCGTTTCTGCTTCATCACTTGGGTCTAACACGGTGAACGTCACGTCTACAGCGGATTATAACACGACGTCACAAACCGGCGCATTGACTGTTTCCGGTGGTGGATACTTTGCGGGTACAATTGGAGCGGGCAAAGCTATCTCTTTAAATACAAATAGTCTGATTTGTGATGCACCAACGTTGCCGTCTGCCTCAAACATTGCAGGGACCGCTTTTCGGGTACGCAATCCAGGGACCACAAGTACGCGATTGACTCTTGCTAACACAGCATCGTCAGCATATTATGAAAGCAGCGTGAATCTCTTTTCTCTTGGTGTGGAAGATGGCTCGGTAGCCAATTCAGAACGCCTCAATTTTGGTGTAAATAGTAGTGGAGGTTATCTTACACATGTTGGAACTGGTAGTGGTACAGTGAAGCCTTTCAATTTGATGAATGGGAGTGTTTTCACCAATGGAGGTTCACTAAACCTTGCAGGAACGAACGATTACTCATCTGCTACACCAACTGCTGCTTCGTTCTATACAAGTGGTGGTGGATTCGTTAGCAAGACTCTTGCTGCAAATGCGCTAGTTACAGGCTCGACTATTGCCATGCCGAATACTGTGTCGCTGTCTACTGCTTCCAACAGTGCTACCACATCAAATATCTTTCGAGTAAGAAGCAATGACTCGACTAATACAACAGCCATTTTTTCAGTTGCGAACAACGCAATGGGATCGAATTATTACGAAAGTGACATTGCGCTCAACGCTCTGGGTGCCAATATTGGTGATACAAATTATGAACGACTGATCATGGGTGTCAACACTTCCGGTGGGTACATCAATCATATAGCAGGCGGTACTGGGACCGTAAAGACGTTCAATGTGTTGAATGGATCTGTCTTCACTTCAGGGGGGTCCCTTGCTCTTAACAATACAAATGATGCCAATACCACCACGCCAAATGCATCAGCGTTGTATTCGGCAGGCGGTGCATATCTGACCAAAGGGCTAGTTGCATCCTACGGTAATTTCAATTATACACCGTCTGTTTCCAATACTTCTTCTGTGTGGCCTCTCTATTCTTTGGCTCCGAACATGCAGACAGGAGGGAGTCAGACAGCCTTTTACAGCGGGCAATCAATGACAACGAACAACAGTGCTGTCATCAACTTTACCTACACTGGTAGTCAATCCACCAGTAATACAATGGGGTTGGGGCTTTATGGTTCTCCAAATAGATTATTGATTAATGGAAGTGGCCAAGTTATCATACCAGGTACAGCGAATGCAACATCAACCTCCAGTGGGGCTCTTCAAGTTGGCGGAGGTATGGCGACAAATGCTGATGTCTACGCAGGTGGCATGGTTACGGCAGCTTCTGCCGTAGATTACACAACGAACGGTAGCACTTATACCGCCTCGATAGCTACCCCCGGAAGTGTCTATGTCGGAAAAACGATTGGTCTTGGTGGATCGACGATGACGATCACGTCTGCTATCTCGTCAACAGGTAGTACACAGACAGGGTCCGCTTCTAACTCCAATATTCTTAGATTGCGGAGCAATGATGCGACGAACACAAATACCAGGTTGTCCGTGGCTAATGTAGCGCTTGGATCCAGCTACTATGACTCCAGTATAGTCCTTTGGGCTTTGGGTTCTAGTGCTGCATCTACGAATTATGAACGTATGATCATGGGCGCAAATGCAAGTGGTGGTTATTTGAACTATCTGTTTGGTGGCACGGGCACACTAAAGCCATTTAATATCCTCGGCGGTTCGACATTTACTTCAGGTGGTACATTACAGTTGAACACAGCCCTGACACTAGGTAGTACCAATCCAGTCACACGTATTGCCTCGCCAAGTGCCACTGCTGCATACACATTGACTGAGCCACCAGCGCCACCAAGTGCGAATGGCATGGTGTTGTCGTCAACTACTACTGGTGTACAAAGCTGGAGCTATCCCGAGTTGATTTTCACCGGTGATGGCGCGACGGCTGCGCCAACCCCATTACCACAGGTTGTCAAGTTGTATGTGCTGACTCAAACCTTGAACAGCAACAGCGGACAAATAGCCTTCTACCTCACAAACAACGGTTTGAGTGGTGGTACACCATTAGGAACGTTTGCTGGTATTGTTTTCGCCGCGAGAGCAAGTGCGCAATCCAACACAGCTACACTTGGACCAATCGCAACTGAAGCATATCGGGGAACAAATGGAGTGGTAGCTGATGTATTAGTCAGCAAAAGTACAACGATCGCGGTTGGTGGTACAGCAGCTGGACTACAAGCCGCGCCGACAGGGACAATCGTCACGTGTTTCGCTTGGATCTATTAAACGCGCCATTTGCGCAAAATACAAAGCATTCTTAGCTTCTGGAAATCTTCAAGATAATAAAATGAGCATAGCGGAGATTGACCAAAAGATGCGTCTTCTGGAAACAGAGAAGCATTTGATTCAACGTCAAGAGTCACTAAAGGACGTGAAGGAGATCAGTAATGAGGGTTTTGTCCGACTGGTCTTCATTCTCAGTCATCTCGATGTCTCCATTCTGACGCTACATCTCAAGGGCCAAATCGCCCATGGAAGCACAATGACTGACGCCGATGCGAAGGAATTGGAAAATTACGCCAAGCGCTGTCGCGGGGTTTTAAAAAGCAATTTGATATCGTTCTCGGAAAAAAATATATATCCGGTGCTCGAGCCTGAGCGCTTGCGCACCTTTGTCGATCATGCGTCCAAACAGATTCTCATTCTAGAAGACAACGGGTTCTCTCTAGAAGACAATGAGAATGACGGCGCCGGGTTAACTGCTGAGTTAAACATACTTTTACAACAAGCGCAGAAAAGCAATTTAATATAAGTGCTTGCAATCACATTATTTTGTAAAATGGAATCATATGTCATGTAAATTAGCAATATCAAGAAAAGAAAAGAGACTTTTGATACACCAATTTCCCAATGAGTGGTTTCGCATCTCAACAATTTGCCGACGATGGCGCCGTAGTCGTCTCTTCGTCCACACCGAGTACTTTCACTACACCTATTGCTTCTTTTGATGTTACAACCAAGTACCTTATTTTAGTTGATGGACTTGCCAAGTGTCCAGCCGCTTCCGGTGTTTTATTGTTCGATATTCTCTTCAATGGCACAAAAATATTAAATACACGTCAAATCCAGACGGCTTCATCCGTAGCCACAACACCCCTGAGTGTAAACTGGCCAGTAGATTGCGCGAATTGCACCCAATCCACTGCCGATGATGGTACGGTAACGTATAATAATAATCTTGTGTTACAATTCACATGGACACCACCATCAGGAGTTGATACCTCCTCTTTACAGCAACCAACGGTTGAATCCCTCTCAGTCTCACTGCTTGCGGTCGCGTAAAAACCGCACTTATTTAACCATTCATCAAATCATTTTTTTTGCCTTTCTCGCTCTTCTTTTGACTCAAAAAGAGACAAACAAGAATCGATATGTCAGAGACTACCAAGTGTGACACTTTCAATTTTATCTGGTCGCAATGGGTGCTGAGTTTGGCGCAGCAAATACCTGACTTACACGATGCCTTTGATGACATCGATATCAAATTGCATGCATTGAGTGCGCAACGGGGTATTCAAGAGCCAATGCGGTTATTCGTTACGTACGTTGGTGAGCACTTGCCTCTACTTTGTAGTCGAGATGAGAAACTTTTCCAAGAGCTGTATATTAGCAGCGGTGGCCAATGTCTTCCTGCCGACTTTATTGAACATTATCGAAAGATGACACCGGAAGCACGAGGATACGTATGGGGTACGCTTGACACCTTGACAAATTTGGCTGGATCCATGAATGCGGAATTTGAAACGATATTGCGCGAAACAAAAGAGAAATTGGCGGTCTCAGCATAACTTTCTATCAAACCCACACTTTTTTTTGCTTACGGAACGTAATAAACAGGATGACGATCAGTCAACAACCAGGACGTAATTATGTCCCAAGACGTAAACCAACGCCTGTCAAGGAAGAAGAGCCAGAGTATCGATGCTTTGATTTGAAGATGACAAAAGCCGAGGTCATTACCGCCCATTTGAAACGTATATCCGTAAGATGCACTTTGGAGGGCACAAAAGAGCAAATTACCCGCTTACTAGAGCATCCGGCTGACGCAGTGATCTCATTTATTGCAGAAGCAGATAGCTTTTATCATCAGCACGTCAGTGCTTTCGATCAACTCTTAGCATCATCCTACGATTACTTATGTGTAAATGGGTACAGGGAACCGAATTTTACTGCTCAGATGACAAAGTCGGCACATTGGACGCTGAAATACAAAAAGGTTCATGAGTGGTTTATTGGTCTTCTCGAGACAGTACGAGCTGATCCTATCGTTAGTAAGACCGCCGAGACGGATGATGACAAGGAGAGACAAAGCATCTGGCTGAAATTCTGCCTCTTTCGCGAGAAAATGAAGAGAGTCGATGCTGCTCGAGCAATAGATATGTGGTCCAAATTGGAAAAAGGTGGGCTCAACCCAGTCCTACCAATCCTGAGAACCGTAATGCAAGAGATGACAGGGGTGCAGCGGGAGTATATGGAGACCCTCTTTGTGATCAGACCAATTTTGTTCATGGAACTGTTTGATCTCGTGGGTCATGAATCTGTTATCTATACAGCTATCGAGATGATCAATGTTATATTTGGTTTACCACGTGTTTTCATGCTCGATTGTATCGATGAATGTACGGAGGCAACAGGATTGACATTGAAAGAATTGTTCGATGAGATTGCCAGTGAGGTGCGCAGGTTTATTCTGTTGTCGCCAGTGAAAGCGAGATCTGCACCAACAGATATCAATGCTGCAGAGGGTGCCATGTATGTTGCCGAAGTACAAAGATTGGGTAAGAATCCGTTATTGATGAAGAAACGGTTGAAGAAATGGGTGGAGGATCCTGGAACCGTTGGTGGTAAGGTTTGGACAGTACTCGAACCTAAAGCAGTGCAACTGGGCTTCACATGGGATAAATTACAGTCAGGTATTGGTAAAAATTGGCTGGATGTTATTGCACCGAAAATTCAATCGTTGATACAGAGCTACAGGCAATCACAAAAGCCTGAAGATCAATCCAAGTTCACAACGCTCATGTCTCAGATGAAAGCTGGCATATCCAAGTTTACCAGTGAACAAGCACAAGAGATGGGGATAGATGAAGCACATAGAGCTGAAGCTGAAAAGAAATTGGAAGACTTTTTAGGTTATATCTAGTATTGTGTGACCATATATTTGTGTAACACTTGAATGACAGCATATAAAAAAAATTTGAGATCGCGCTTTTTTGAGATCATCATTTTTTTGTCAACTGTTTACATTCACCTCGTAACAATGCCGATCGGACCAAATCCTTACACTCCCTCGTGCTTTGCACCACGAGATAGACTGACATGGCTACACATCATGTCAGAGACAACTGCTACATCAGAAGATTGGTATATTAACCGGCAGGAAGAACTTTGTATTCAAGCGGACAAAGACGGTAAAGGTACGCACCCGATTTCTCATTAGCACACTATAATTATCAAGGTGTCGCCAGTAGCTCATTAATTCGAAAAAGGTGCTGTATTGACTGACGCGGAAAAGCGAACTGCCATCAATGACTATCTCACCCAACATTATCCACAATGGGTGCTGATCTCGCAGTTGGCTGCGACGATCCAGCAAGAAGACTTTCAATCGAAGAAAGCACGTGCTAGCTGTGTAGCAACATTAAAAGATGCGCTATTGTCAGGAGCTGCTGAAACGGGAGGTCTTGATTTCCATGCTATTTTAGCCAAATTGTCACCTAAGGTTGCAGCGGAGATCAAATTGACCGCACAACAAAAACAGCTTCATCGTTACATGTTTGAAGTGGATTACGATCTTTATTGCTTGTATCGAGACCCTGTTGAAATTGACGCTTCAGAAGAGGAAGATAAAGTCACCTCAAATCGGCGTCCTGATTGTGTCAATAAGAAATGGGCGCGTATGCAAGCCAAAGAAAAACTTCAACGCAAGGTTGAAGCCATTCACGCTACATGGGCTGATCTTCAAGCAAAGGAAGATACACCTGCCAATGCAATTGGTCAAAAAGAAACGGCACAACTTGTTGTAGAGTTGAAACAGCACGATAGCGCTTTTTGGAACCCCAATACTGGTTTCTACGAAATTGACGGGCCTATCTTGTCACGCCTAATGGCAAATATTGATCAGGGCGTTCTGATTCCCAAAAAAACACGTTCATCCACCGCTACAAAAAAAGAGAAGAAAACATCGACTGTGAAAGAGGTGGAAGAAGATGCTACGGAGGAAGAACAGATCGATACCGAAACATTGTCGGCGTTGAAAGATCTAACTCTTTCGACAGTGGCCAATATGGCTGGTGATACAGATATGATTGATCGTAAAGAATTGGAAACGAAAGTGCTCGACGAGATGGCCCTGCCAATCCCGCAAACGGTAATTCGTCGTTACAGCATCTTTGTTAGACGCTTTTTGAAACTAACGGAAGCTCAACGTGCTCAATTACTAAAGGAAGAGCGCTTGAGTAGCGATGATACTGAAGCGACCGGCATTGTTTCCAGTGCGCTTTTACGAGCAGGTACTAACTGATTGAATTTTTCGTGATGATAATGGAAACGAGGTGGGGTTAAACTATTACTTGGTCTGAAATGTATAGATGATAATGTCGTGGAAGCGGAAGGGTCCCCGGAGTCAGTGGATGTTGAAACCCTTGACATTGATATGGAC
>Ga0268244_10000919_pt1 | contig 10916 bp, 9 predicted proteins | sample AgamicMgSfe_FD_200258 | JGI IMG/M metagenome (GOLD analysis project Ga0268244, IMG submission 200258) | Agave microbial communities from Guanajuato, Mexico - Mg.Sf.e (v2) (version 2) | ecosystem: Host-associated > Plants > Phyllosphere > Phylloplane/Leaf | place: Guanajuato, Mexico | collected... | reverse complement strand
CATCATCCGAGTACTCGATCCATCACGGCTGCATGATCTGAGCCGACATGGCTACCACAGACGCCCACCCGTCGATCACTTTCTCTCATGTCGGTCACGACGACGACATGGAACTATCTTCAGATCATGGCCGCTATGATGGCGATTTTGATATTGACGTTGATCAAGGAGGCGACTACGTAGGTGACGCTGATATAGATCAAATGCAAGAGGATCTCAGATCGGACCGTGGCATGACCGATCTGTTAGATCCAACTGACGTTCATACGAACGACGACGAAATGGCTGAAGGATCCATCGATGGTAGATACGAGCCGCAAGATGGTATGATGCAGGACGAAGGAATGACAACAGACTTACACGACGAGGACTTGGAAGATTACGTGGGCGATGAGCCAGAGTATGCACAAAAAGAAAGCAACGAGGTGCAAGAGTTCGAGACTGTTAGAGAGCAAGGAGATACGACATACGACGACGAAACAGGCGACACGACTCTGAGACCAGATGAGCATGTTTTTGATGACGGTGCCCAAGAGTTCAAACAAGATCACACGGACGGGACCGATGATACTGCTCAACTTGACGAAACCCAAAACGAGACTGTCCCGGCTGTGAATGTAGGCCTTCCTGCAGACATCGAAGAGCCACACTTGTCAATCAACGAGGTTCAGCAGCAAAAGGCGAACGACCAGACCTTGGTTTTAACTGTTGTGGATTTTACAGAATCACAAGATGCTGGTGATGCTGGCCCTCAGCCTATGACTGGTGATGCTTCCGTTCGTAATCCGCCAGAACACAAGATTGACCACGAGTATCAGAACGACGATACCGTCGTAGTGGAGCATGGTGAAAAAGCGGTCGATGAGGTTGAGTATAACGACGAGCTTGGTGAGGACAAGTCACGGATCATTGTCGAAGAGAGCGCCCCATCCGCTCAGGAGGAGCACACGGGATCGTTTACCGTGACAGGTCTGCACCAAACCATTGTAAAGTATGAAGGAAGTGAGGTTTTCCTCTTTCCTTCCGGAGATCCAACATCTCAGGAAGAGTATTTTCTCGAAGACGACAACATAGTCAACGGCAGCATTGGCGACATGCTAGAAGCCTGTCGTGTTGTTCTTGGCGGTGACATATCTGAGGATGAGGAGTTAGAGCTGACTGTGGAAGATCTGGGTCTTTCTTTGAGCGAGGACTCGACTCCTGCTTTCTCGGCCAGCTTCTCCGAAATCCTCCAGCTCTATGTACAGCTTCATGCTTTGGATGGTGTTGCACACCCTCCGCCGATGTACATGACATTGAGCACCAAGACGCGATTTACTAATCGCCTGACACTTCTCGCTCATGCGGTCAGTGAAGGTAGAGGCCTCTCCTCAGTTCCTCCTACAAAGGAGATGTTGTACGATGAGGAAGAAACATTCACTGAATACCATGACTACGAGGAAGGCGACCAGATAGGTGGCCAGGAAGAAGATCAAGAAGATGATGAGAACGAAGCACAACCTGGTCAGGCGATAGAACATTCTGAGCAGATCGAGAAACCACAACTCTCGGATCAAGGTACGCCTGATGAAGGAGACAATGAACATGACCAGGCGAATACCGCCTTCAATCATGAAAACCACCAGACAGGAGAAGGCGAACATGCCAGTCTTGAAGAGCACAGTCTGGAAGGAAACGCGGATTGGGAGGACAGCAATTTGGAGGAGGCATCTGCCGATGTCGACGAGCCGGCGATCAATGAAGACTCTCAAACTTCAAATCCTCAACCAAATGCCGATCCTGAAAACACCACTGAGAATGAGAGTGAGTATCTGATTGATTACTCCGACGATGACTACGATCTGACTCCTACATCAGCCCTGAATGTCACAGCTTCTGCGGAAGATGATGAAACTACTAACGCCGAAAATGAAGGCAATGAGAGTGCGCTTGAGAAGCTTGTAGCCGCAGAGGATGCTGAAAACATTGATGACATACTGGATGGCGAGAAGACTGGTGAAGTTTCAAGCACGAACAAAGCAGAAGCCGCCAGCCATGGACCTGATGAGATCGATTTTGACGACGATACTGAAGTGGTCGGAAATCAAGGAGTCAAGTCTTTGGATAGCGGCGACAGCCAAGGAAAGATGCATGCTGCACAAGAAAACACCGATACTAGTGCGCAGCAAGAGCAGGAGCACGTGAAACAACCAACGACCACCGATACTGCCGATGAGGACTTGCCTCCTGTTCCCGAGGACGATCTGGATGACATTGATTTCGACGACGATGAAATCGACAATGTTGCTGAAAGCAAATTTACTAGCCTCAAACGCTCGTTCACGGAGCACACTGGAGACCAGGATTTGCCAAACGACAAACAGGATGCTAAACGAGTTTGCCCCTGAGGTCCGCTTATGATCGACTCACGTTCGAGATTTTGAATGCGCTACACTCCCCCTGTTTTCACATCGAAAATATTAAGCTTGCTAATCTTACAGTTACAATCAACAGCTGCTGACTCACTCTAGCTCATTTGAAGTCTCGTCTTTTTCCAAATGTAAGTATACTCGGTCAGCAACGACCAGAAGGCCAGTCATCTTTTGGTATGACGAATACCTCGACTCAACACACCCCACATCACATGGTGCAGTATGCAAAGAGTCGGATTCCAAGCATGGACCCTACCCTATTAGCGACTTGTGCAAAAAAAGCATTGGCGGGCGTTATGGATTTCTATGCACAACATCACGGAGGTTCACCATGCGTTCGTGGTGGCTATTTGGAAGATACCCTTGCACGAGCGCGTCGATTTGAAATGAAGTTTGGTAGCGGAAGCAAAAAGTTCGTGGACGGAATGGAACGGTGAGATAGTTATATACTTCACAGTACTACGAGACGCTTCTGCTACCGATACCGAGCACGAGTCTGATGCTTTCGAAAAAGACGTGGCTTTGTTTACTGAGGTTCATCGAGGAGTACGGTTCTGCACCAAGACATAATCATTAGTCAGCAACAGTGGTGCTTCACGCGTGATGGCCAACCTCTTGTCTATGCGACGTATAAAGCTGAAACTTATTAGTCAACGGCACCTTGATAGCACACTGTAATCCCACTGGGACCTCGGATGTCACGAGTGTGTTAATAATATAAGCCAAATCTGGCCAACGTACTGTATTGAGGTGTGGGTGTTCAAACTCAATCTATCACCAGCAGTATCCGGCCATTGGTTCGTCGCATGACATTCTCGAGCCTATCCGTTTCTCTGCATCTACACCCAATACTCATTTCGTCGAATGGAAAAGCAGTCAGCGAGTGATCAGCAATGTCTGCGCAGCAACTTACGGAGCAACCTGTCGATGGAGTCTACGAACCGGCTGGCGAATTGATAGAACACTACAAACAGGACAGTTCTGCCTCAAAACGTATGACGGTCTGTCCTGAACTTCCAGACTCTCAAAGCGCTACATCGGGACATAATGACCTATCCAACAGTAATCCTCAAGGACGCAAACGCAAATCGTCTTCCCGCCATCTGTCTCCGGGGAGTGATCTAACGAGACAACGACTGGCCGTGCTGGACGAACAGTTGCGAGCTTTGTCGGGGCATACAGATCGGCGCCAGTCCAATGGTCTGATCTCGACAAAACAAGAAGATCAACTGGAGCCCGTGGACTTCGACAGCGTCGACCACAACGAGAACCAGGATGAAGCACATTCAGATTCAGATCAACAAAGACCTACGTCAGGGAGGGACCAAGCCGAGTGGCGGACTGTGGTTGGAGCGTCCGATCAATGGTCCACACTTCCTGAGCGTATGGTGTTCCCCATCCAGGTTGGCACCGAACTATTCAGATTCTCTGGAGCATCAATATCGTCAGACGCTCCATCTTATTTCTCACGCTTCTTCAGAGATCAGATAGACAGAGGCATACCTCCTGCCGAAGTGCGAACATTGTATATCGACCGAGATCCTACAATATTTCGGGACATAAGCCTTCATCTTCAAGGCTACCATGTAGAACCGAGAGACAGCGTTCACTATACTCGACTGTTCGCCGATGCTCATTGGTTCGGTCTGCCCAGACTGAAGGCTCAATTGGAAGCTTCACCAATCTTTATCCGTGTGGGAGACGAAGAGGTGCAAATGTCAAGAGACCTCTTCAAAGGTCCCGGGAATTCACCCAACTACTTCACGCTTGGCTTTTCTGTCTTTTTCACACATCCTACCGACGTTTTTCCCGGTCTTAGGGCTTCTTCGTTATTGAGGCCTCCACCGATCGCACCACCAAAGGTAGAAGGCAGGTCAGCGAGGGTACTTCGGGAGATCATCAACGCTTTAAAAGGATATACCATCCATATTCGGGATGAAACTCACCGGAACGAGCTGCTCCGCGATGTGAGGTATTACAATTTTAGAGGTCTGGAGCAGCAATTGATACGCCACAACATATATTACAACCATTTAGCACTCAAACACGAGATTGCGATAGGGCTGAGCGACATCCGACCCGACGGCGCTTCCTTCCGGCCGATAGGCGATTCAGATCTTTCACAAGGTTGGGGGTGGATCTCTATCAAGGAGATTGCGCAAGACGACGCCCGGCGACCTAGTCCTAGTCTCGTCGTCTACAAGCGCCCTTCCGTCGAGGAGGAGCCCCGAGATCTCATCATCGCGACTGGTACAGAGGATCTGTGCGTATGTATCTGGCCCCATGTAATCTTCATGGGCGAGTCTGCTACTCGTCTTTACAGACTATTCGCTTCTATGGGCAGGTTGGAGCATATCCATAATGAATGCAGCAGGCGTTTGCGGGTGTCGGTCTGTATCGACGGTGACTCAAGTGTGGTTCTCGACGGTAACGACTGGAAGTACGACCCCAATTCAACAAAGCATTTGAGGATACACAAAGGTCTTTGGAGGATCAGACTTGATTTCGAGGAGTTCGAAAATCAACAAGTGATCCAGCCGACCCTTTATGCTGTTAAGCTGTTGGCTACGTGGAGTCAACGAGCTACAAATGCGCGTAAAGAGTTTTTGTGAAGCCATCCTGTTGATTTTGACGGGCATTATGATCGATTGTACCCTCTCAATATGCTTATACAGGCCAAGGTCACGTTGCATCGCCCATTTCTGCTTGGTATAATAACACGTGATGCAACACGCAATGCAAGCCCTTAACCATAGTCTTAGTGCTCAATAGAGCAAGCCTTTGAGATATCCAAACTGCTCGCTTCCTAGAAGAGCAGCCTCTAATCTTCCTTCTTCTTCTCACCCTCAGCCACAGCACCAATGCTCTCCAGATAGTCCTGCACAGTCTGCACCACCATCTGGTGATCCTGCTCCTGCTTGAGCCCACTAACCACGATCACGGCAATGACACCCTCGACACCTCTCACCCTAACTGGCCACCCACCACCGTGAATAGCATACTCTCCAGCAGTGCTTCCGAGCATGTACTTTGCCGCAAAAGCCACCTCATCACCCGCAAACTTGTTGTGCATGAACCATGAGCTGTTTCCCCACCGGAGCACCGTCTTCCTCTTCCTACTGACCCAGTTGTCGTTGTCAGGTACAGTGCCGGAGTGCGTCACAGCGTGGAAGAGCTGCTGGTTCGAGTTCGCAAGGGCGATGTTGATGCAACAAGGGTTGGTGTAAGCGAGAAGACGGGCTCGTAGCAGCGAGCCAATTGCCCATGCATCCTCGGGTGTGAAGTGTGGGAATTGCAGAGAAAGATCTTGTGCTGTGATCGCTGCTGTGTCGCGTGGAGGGTCGAGAAGTGTGATTGGGCCCGCGCTGGGGGCTACCATTGGAGTTGCCATTGTGAATGGGTTTGAAGTTACAGAAAGACGAGGTGAGCGTATACGGCCGGTCATGGAAGTCAACGTGGACGAGGAAATCAAGTGGATCTAGTTGGGGTGTGACAAGGTAGCTAGCGGCTCAATGGCAGATGTTGACGGATGATGATGGTTGGAGGGGCTGGACCCTGACGTCGTTCGCGGTCGTCGTTTCTGCTGCTCACCGCTCGGCCAAGAATGTGGAGATGCGGCAGAAAAGTCTAGGAAACTTTCCGTTCGGCATGCAGATTCACTTCCGTGCAGATCCAATCGAGTTCGATAGAACATAATCACCTGCAATCATGGCGCCCTCAAAACTTGACGACGATTTTGTCATTACTCTCTACGACGATGATATCGTCGACGAAGAGGAGGAGGTAGTCCCGTCCGAAGATGAGGCTCCAGAACCTCAGGCCCACGGCAAGAAGAGAAAGAGAGATACTACGCAGAAAAAGTCTAAGAAGAGACAGAAGGGCGTTCAAGATGAGGAGGAAGCGCCTGTCGTAGACGGTGCAAACAAAGCAACCGAAATGGACCCGGATTTTGAATTTCAACTCGACGATATGGCTCAGCTGGAAGACTTTGATGGGTGGATGAACAACAACCACCAAGCTGAGAAGAGCGGGCGTGATATCGATGAGATTGTCGCGAGCAGGAAGAGCGCAAGCAAATCCGAAAAGGTAGAGGAGGACGCATCGGAGGACGAGGTAGAGTTTGATGGTCTTGGAGATGACGATGACGACGACGAGATGCTTGCCGAGGACGCTTTCGGAATGGGCGCTGAGCTGGAAGATGAGGAAGACGGCGACTCAGAAGGCGATAACGATGAAGAAGCTGGATCGGATGAAGAGGACGATGACGAAGAGGTCGCCAAGCCACGACCACATCCGCTTGATATGGTAGCAGAGGACGAGTCTTCAGATGACGAGGCTGAGGACACAGTCGAGGTTGAAAGACGAAACGCCTTCTTTGCACCGGAATCGAATATCAAGGGCGACAAAGCACCACTGAAGGAAGGAGAAGGTTCGTTCTTGGAAATGTCCTTGTCGCGTCCTATCCTCAAGGGATTGTCTGCGACCGGATTTTCTGCTCCGACGCCCATTCAACACCGCGCTATTCCTGTCGCTCTTATGGGCAAAGATATCGTCGGTAGTGCCGTTACCGGTTCCGGAAAGACTGGCGCCTTCATCATTCCCATCCTCGAGCGTTTGTTCTACCGCAGTAGAGAGGCACCCACCACTCGAGTCGTCGTTCTCCTTCCAACACGTGAATTGGCTCTGCAATGTTACAATGTTGCTACCAAGCTCGCAAGCTTCACAGACATCACTTTCGGTCAAGCTATCGGTGGTATGAACCAGCGTGAGCAGGAAAAGGCACTCAAGTCGAGGCCAGATATTGTCATTGCTACTCCTGGTCGTTTCATCGATTTCATGCGCAACTGGAACTGTCTCATGCTGGATACTGTTGAAATCATGGTTCTCGATGAAGCTGATCGTATGCTCGAAGATGGTTTCGCTGACGAGCTGAACGAAATTCTGACGACACTGCCAAAATCTCGTCAAACTATGTTGTTCTCTGCAACCATGACCAGCAGCGTTGACGACCTCATTCGTGTCGGTCTCTCGCGCCCAGTCCGGGTAATGGTCGATAGCGCTCGCCAGACTGTGTCAGGCTTGACACAGGAGTTTGTCCGTCTTCGACCTGGTCGCGAGACTCACCGTCTCGCATACCTTATCTCACTTTGCACTACCAGCTACCGCAGCCGCACAATCATCTTCTTCCGTCAAAAAGCGCTCGCCCATCGCGTCCGCGTCCTTTTCGCTCTCCTCGACCTTCCCGCCGCCGAACTTCACGGAAGCATGTCTCAAGATCAACGTATTGCTGCCATTGACAACTTCCGATCCGGCAAAGCCGCCTACCTTCTCGCTACCGATCTTGCCTCCAGAGGTCTTGATATCAAGAACGTGGAAGCGGTCATCAACTTTGAAGCCCCACAATCTCACGAGATCTATCTCCACAGAGTTGGTCGTACTGCACGTGCGGGCAAGACTGGTCGTTCGTGCACTCTTTCCGCCGAACAAGATCGTAAGGTCGTCAAAGCTGCCGTCAAAGCAGCCAGATCCCAGGGTGCGATCATCAAGTCGCGACAGATTGCTGCCGAAGAGGCAGACAAGTGGCACACCAAGATCGAAAACATGCAAGATGAAATTGAGGCCGTGCTCAGAGAGGAGAAGGAAGAGAAGGTCCTCGCAACAACAGAAATGCAAATGCGCAGGGCTGACAATATCATGGCTCACGAGAAGGACATCCTCAGTCGGCCAAAGAAGACATGGTTCCAGAGCGAGGCGGAGAAGACCGCTGCACGAGACAAAGGCAAGACTGCGCTGAATGGTCCGGGTGCCGCGACCGCTGAGGCAGGACCTAAGAAGACCAAGAAGAAGTTGAGTAATAAGGAGAAGAAGAAGTTGGAGGACCGCGATGAGAGAAAGGAAGGTCGTATGTGGAAGAAGGGCAAGGAGGATCGGGGTAAGAGTCTGGATAAGTCTGGTATTGCAAAGGGCAAGGGAAGCTCAAAGACTGCTCCTAAAGGTGGGCCGAAAGGTAAGGGTAAGCCTAGGGGAAAGAGGTAGAGCTTGTGGAATCTCACTTCACTTCACTTCACTTCACATGCATTGTCTTCACAGTGGACCGTGTGCCTGCCCTTCCACACTGCGCGGTCACGGGACTATACACCTACACGGTTGCCTACAGACACCCGCCAAGACGCCAAGGATCGGTAATCTCCCATCTGTATCTGAACTGTCACGCTGCTCTATTATTGTGCTGCATCATTGCCAAAACCGTCATCACACTTATCAAGTTCCAATTCCAAGACAAACGTCTTAGCACCGCCATCCAGTATGCCGTGGTCTCTATCTACAGTGACCTGGTAGATTATCCTCGGACACAGGGGATTCACTCACAGTATTCTAACAGCAGTAGGGCGATTCCGGTCAAACTGTCTCAGCTTATCGCCCATCTCGAGGCATACCAGGAAACCAAGGCCACGATCAATACCCTACGCCTTTGCAATCGGTTCGGCAGAGGTACTAATGCCAAGATCACGGACCTTCCGATTGACCTGGTCAAATCGATCGAGCATGAAATCCTACGCGGACCTCGTGCGCGTGGATTTGAGCATTGGGAGAGAGCGCAGGGATGTGGCGAGAACCGCTGCGATCCTTTGGCTCACTTCGATTATCTTCGTCTCGGAGATTTCGCGGAAGAGTGCTTTTGTGATACCTCCCTCTCACCCACCCAACTGAGTCACCTGAAAAAAACATGCCAGAGTTACCTTCGTGGAGACTCTCACTGTGACTGCCCTGTGCATCAAAATTTCCGGGCGGAAATCATGAAACAGGCACGGGACTACCTTGAGGACTTTGGCCAGCATCGCTATGATGCACGCGCGAGCTGGGAAGATGCGGTGGCTGTTTTCCTCGATGATGAACTAGTGCAGGTAGACTATACGCATTCGTACTCAGTCGAGGGACATGTTGACCATCAGTAGATCCTTCGGCGCGACTTTGGGGTGGCAGTATTCATCGAGCACAGGGACTATCAGCATTGTAACTCTTTCGCCACAGTGTGCTACTTGACACTCCCATCAAAGGCCACCAAAAGCCAGTATCCGACGGGCCCGAATATTGGATATGCTCGCGACATTCAGTGCTCCGTCATCAATATGGCAAGTCTCACGCTTGCAGATAAGCAAAAGAAATGGTTGTGTAATGCTATGGAGGTTCTGTCGCTCGATGTATCTGTTCATGCAACCCAGTTTCAGGACGAGATCGTCAGCTTCAGTCCCACGACCGGTAGAAACCGCTTCGAGCTGCCTGAAGATGACCCAAAGTGGCACGAGGAAGAGACTGCAGAGACCAAAGAAGCTCGACTTAAGCGTAAAACATCTATCGTCATGATTGTCATGAGCTAATCACCGCGCAGAGGTCAGCCAGCTCTCTTGGCCACAGCTCCTTCTACTCACAAAATCTGCAAACGGTATTGACCTTTGAATACACTATGTGTTTTTAACGAGGCAAAAGTCTGAGGACGATCTGTCTGACGACGACCTGACTACGACAGCTGTGACCGTTGTCACCTGCTACCAACTACAATGAACCCTCTTCAATGATCTCGATCACCGTTCAGACCCTTCAGTAATACCATTCGGCCTGGTATCCGGCTAGTTCATCTCCATGCCAATGCAATTCAACAATTTACCAAGCAACCCTTCTATATCATGTCTGTCGTCCTCTAGCTTTGATTGCGATCTTCCTCGAGCCACCACTCCATTGTATTTCAAGAAAGGACAAAGCTGAGACTATAATTCATGCACAGCCGAGAGCTCCTCAATTCTTTTCATTCTTCGTTGTATCACATCATTGTTCTTGAACGATACATCGAGCGTTTGCATCGTCTTCCATGATAGATAGTGGTCAGAATCCCGCTTGACATCACTGTTATCCAGCAAAGCAGAACGTCTCACCAGGTCGTCTGTATCACCAATGCATGGTCCTCCGAGCCGATAGCCCATGTCCGAAAAAAACCACGGGAACTCGTCTGCCATTGTACCGATGTGTGCCCAGTCTCGGTCAATGACCGCTGCGAGAGAAAAATCGACTGCTGTCTACTAGCATGTCATGCCGACGGCTATCCGTCGGTCTGAAAGTGCTCAGAAAGGAAAAGGCGTGCATTCAAACAATTTTACCGGCTACCGCAAAATATTTGCCGAGTCTAGACATTGCAGCAGAGCATCGATACAGCTATCGGCTGCACTGATAAGCTCAAGCTTGGGCTGCCAGTCGTCACGGTATACCGTCAAACAGTTGGCTCGCTTGTCGAGCATGTCCAAAACGACCGCCTCATGCAAGAAGCGTAGAGCTTGGTCGATAGAGACACCATATAGGTCTTAGAAAGCTTTGTGAGCAGATCTGCAGTCCTTGTCCGACTGGTCGAAGTATTTCTCGAAGACTATAAAGTCGACTCGAATACTGCCTCCATCCGCAAGTTGATTGCTATGGTCTCTGGCCAGGAACTGTCGTGACCTTGTTCGGTACAAG
>Ga0268244_10000918_pt1 | contig 10933 bp, 7 predicted proteins | sample AgamicMgSfe_FD_200258 | JGI IMG/M metagenome (GOLD analysis project Ga0268244, IMG submission 200258) | Agave microbial communities from Guanajuato, Mexico - Mg.Sf.e (v2) (version 2) | ecosystem: Host-associated > Plants > Phyllosphere > Phylloplane/Leaf | place: Guanajuato, Mexico | collected... | reverse complement strand
CTTTCTCGGTGTTTGCGTGGGCGAGTGCAAGCAGCGCGAACAGTGAAAGCAGTTTGGAGCTGATCATGGCGGTGACGGAAGGGTCGAATCACGTGGGTAGGTAAGTGAGCGTTCCGGCCGCTTACATGGACGATGAGTATCTCGCTTCTGTGGCAAACTCGACGGCGAGCGTTGGCAAATACAAGCACATACGTGAACTGACAACGATTTCGCAAGGCGTCGGATGGTGAAGGGCGACAGGTACACATGTACTACTGTACAGGTGTAGTTGAGAGGTTCGGTGCGAGAGTCTAGCGCGGGGGCCATTGCGCGGAAGCTTAGCGAAAGAAGCTAAGGGCAAAGTCCAGTCCAGTCCCGCACAACAAAACACTCGCACCCTTCCCCACGACAGACACATCAACATCCAACAACGCGTGCCTGCTGTTCCCCCTTCATCAACACCAACACCCGCCCCCTCGCCCACGTCGACCCATCCACGCCGACAGACAAGAGTCGTCCCATCCATCACATCATCAGCACCACCGAGGGAACACAGGCAGGATGCGTGAGGTTATCAGCTTGAACGGTATGTTTACCTGGCCCGCGCGCTTGACCGCCATGGCTGAGGGCAGAACTTGACTGACACCGTTCGCCTCCCTAGTCGGCCAAGCCGGTTGTCAGATTGCCAACAGCTGCTGGGAGGTAAGTACATTATGGAGAAAGCGGACAATGGCGATGACACTCAAGAGGGAGTGGGATTCCGCTGCCTGGACGCCCGACTGACACAGGACACAGCTGTACTGTCTCGAGCACGGCATTCAGCCCGACGGCTACCTCACCGAGGAGCGCAAGGCCGCGGACAACGACCATGGCTTCTCGACTTTCTTCTCCGAAACTGGTCAGTCGCGAAAGTCCCCATGAATGCGCTGTGCAGCTCCGCTGACTCCAAATTGCTTTAGGCAACGGCAAGTATGTTCCACGCACAATCTACGCCGACCTCGAACCAAACGTCGTCGACGAGGTCCGTACCGGCACCTACCGCAACCTCTTCCACCCGGAATTGATGATCACGGGCAAAGAGGATGCATCCAACAACTACGCGCGTGGCCACTACACCGTGGGCAAGGAGCTTATCGACCAAGTGTTGGACAAGGTCAGGCGTGTGGCAGACAACTGCTCGGGCCTCCAGGGTTTCCTCGTCTTCCACTCGTTCGGTGGCGGGACCGGCTCCGGCTTCGGTGCCCTCCTGATGGAGCGTCTGTCGGTGGACTACGGCAAGAAGTGCAAGCTCGAGTTCTGCGTCTACCCAGCCCCACAGGTCGCGACATCGGTCGTCGAGCCGTACAACTCCATCCTCACCACCCACACCACCCTCGAGCACAGCGATTGCTCCTTCATGGTCGACAACGAGGCCATCTACGACATCTGCAGGCGCAACCTCGGCATCGAGCGTCCCAACTACGAGAATCTCAACCGTCTGATTGCCCAGGTCGTTTCTTCCATCACCGCCTCGCTCCGCTTCGACGGTTCGCTCAACGTCGACCTGAACGAGTTCCAGACCAACCTCGTGCCGTACCCGCGCATCCACTTCCCGCTGGTCGCCTACGCTCCGATCGTGTCCGCCGCCAAGGCTGCCCACGAGGCCAACAGCGTGCAGGAGATTTCCATGTCCTGCTTCGAGCCGAACAACCAGATGGTCAAGTGTGACCCGCGCAACGGCAAGTACATGGCCACTTGCCTCCTCTACCGCGGCGACGTCGTGCCCAAGGACACCCACCAGGCCGTCGCCACCCTCAAGACCAAGCGCACCATCCAGTTCGTCGACTGGTGCCCGACGGGCTTCAAGCTCGGCATCTGCTACCAGCCCCCGATGATGGTGCCCAACGGCGACCTCGCCAAGGTCAACCGCGCCGTCTGCATGCTTTCCAACACCACCGCCATCGCCGAGGCCTGGTCCGCCCTGTCGCACAAGTTCGACCTCATGTACAGCAAGCGTGCCTTCGTGCACTGGTACGTCGGCGAGGGTATGGAAGAGGGCGAGTTCTCCGAGGCTCGTGAGGACCTGGCGGCGCTCGAGCGCGACTACGAGGAGGTTGCTGCCGACTCCGCCGAGGGTGACGAGGGCGCCGAGGCGGAGTACTAGACGCGGCTACAAGGGGGAGCGTGATGTGGTGAACCCCGGCCTTTGCGGGCCGTGAACGTGTTTTATTGGCATGGCGCAGTTGGCGAAGCATGCTACCGGCGACATAGGCTAGATCGTCGTGTGACGGATTGCGCGCGAATGTGCTCATGCTAGGATGTGTTTTCCGTTTTTCTTCGGTCCGTAATTGTACCCAAAGATCTCTCGTACCTCAAGGCAATTTCTTACCTTGTGGCGATAATGCTAAGACGTGTAGCTATTGCATCGTCTGCTGTCGTGATCATCGCGCTGTTGGTCGTGTGGCTGCAAGTTCTATATCTCCTAATGCGGTACACACAGCCACAACCACCCGCTACCGTAAGTAAAATGTCCGGCGACAACGCGCAACTCCACCACTACTTTCATCGGGCACAAGGTCATTCCTCCCAAATGCGATCTAACTCTACGAAGAGGGCTTGGAGTTCTTATTCGTCCACTTTTTACTTTCCGTGAGCCTTGAGTGAACAGCTCTCCACCGCCGCAAACCCCGCGCATCCGGCCCATACACGCAGGACAAACCGATTGACTGCCTCTCCACGTCCGCGCCTGAAATACGGGCTTGCGACAAAGAATGGAAGAGCCTGACGCCGGACCTGATCATGCGCCTCCGTCCTTGCCCCCGGGATGGTGTGTCCTCCTCTTCCTCCTCCTCAACTCCATCCTGCCCTCCCTCTCTGTGATCGCCAAGGCACTGACGTAGTTTGGGCGAAGGATCGCGCAGTGGGATGCCAAGTGAGTGACCAACACGACGCAACCTAACCACTGCCCGCTCACTCGTGTTGAAGTGAAGCTGCAAACCTCTTTTTTGGAAGACTGACTCCCGTGTTTCCACGCGAACCAGATCACGCAAGTACTACTTCGTCCAGATCAGCACCGGCGAGTCGACCTGGGATACTCCGACCATGGCGGCACCGCACGTTCCTACACCCGGCGGCACGCCTGCGCAAGGGAATCCCTACGATCGACCGGCGGAGGGCGCGAGAGGGATGGAAGGGCAGGAAGGTGAACGGGGGTTGACTGTATGGGGAACTCTCGGCTTGCGTGAATGATCTGGGGATATGATGGGCTGACAAGGTGGTGTTTTCAGGGCGATCTTATGGGGGCGTTTTTGAATAACGGGAAGCAGAAGCAATCGTCGGGACTGGGTGGGCTGGCGCAGTCGTTCCTTGGAGGCTCGTCGTCGTCGAGTGGACACCAGCAGTCTTCGGGCTTGGGAGGGCTTGCTGGGTCGCTCTTAGGTGGCGGCGGTGGGCATAGCTCCTCCGGCGGGCAGAGTCAGAGTAGCTCGGGTTTCGGCGGAATGGCACAACAGTTCATGGGCGGTGGTGGCGGCAGCAGCTCGCATGGCGGGCAACAGCAGCAGCACGGACAGAAGCCGAGTGGGCAGGGAAGCAGTGGTGGGTTGGGTGGGCTGGGGGCGATGGCGAGTAATTTCCTCGGCGGCCACGGCAAGACTCACGGTGGACAGAACCCCTACGGCTATTCGTCCGGCGGCGGGTCCAGTGGCGGGACTTACACGGGCACCGAGCCGCCCACGTCTTATCACCCAGCGGGTCTGCAGAGCTCGACTGCCAGTGGTGCTTACGCTGCTCACAGTGGATCGCATCAAGCACCGAGCCAACATAGTACTTCTACTTCGGGTCAATACGCCACTCAGAGCGGCTCGTACGGAACCGGGCAGCAGCAGGGCGGCTACGGATCTTCTCAGCAAAGCCAGTACGGACAGCAACAGGGCTACGGCCGCACATCACAGCACAGCGCCCCGGGCAGCGGCTACGGCACCCCGCAGTCTCTGCCGCACAGTCAGTACGGTGGTGGGGGGCATCAGCAGTACGGAGGAGGAGGAGGAGGAGGGTATGATCAACACCAGCAGCAGCCTTCTTTTGGGCAACAAGACGGTGGATATGGTTCGAGCCAGCAGCACGGCCATGGCGGGTACGAGCAGGGGTATCAGCAGCATGGAGCTGCTGCGTCGCAGCAGTATCAGGCGTATCCTGGCAACCAGCAGTCTCAAGGCTATGGCCAGCAGAGCGGGTACGGAGCTGGTGGCGGCTACGGGCAACAGCAACATGGTGGTGGTGGTGGGTATGGGGGAGGACAGGCGCAGAATCCGGGCTGGTGATCGGTCGGGTTGTGATGCTCTCACGGGGTTCTCGATCTGTGATATGGTCAAGAGATGGCTCTGCTTGTCGAGGACTGATGAGATGTGCATAGCGGGAGATGGTTCACGAGTATGTGCGGTATGATGCTATGCTTTTGAACGAACACAAACGAGCCCGACAACAGGCTGGCTTGACGCTCGAGCGAGAGTTGCCAATATCAGGCTAGAAAGAGTGCTGTAGTCTACAGTATGTAGTACATGCAGTCGACGTTTCCCCATCAGCATAACTCCATGTTTCAGACCAGATGAGTTCGCCAAGCCACGTGACGAGACCCTAGTGGAAAGTTAAGCGAGGGCGTCGCAGGCTGCTGATGCGACTGCTTGTCGGTCGGTCCAAGAGCCGGAGGTCACCTGGGGGATTCAATCATACCGTGCTACTTACTTACTACAACACGCACCTTTCGCATTCGCATACCACACTTCACCTGCCACTGTCTTCTCAAACTCTCGGATTCTTGAAGAAGCGATAGACCGAACGCAAGCGTTTGATCTGGGAGAGCGTTACCACAGAGGCTATAACTACAACCACCGCCGCAGTCATGAATCCCGAGTAGTAAGTTCACTTGCCACGACACGACATTACGTGAAGGAAGAGGATGTAAGGTTTCACGCACAGCGATCTTCTCGCTAACACCTTCGTCTAACTCCAGAGTACCACTACCACCACCTACATCTACCACCATACCCACGACCGAGAGCCAGCCGCCACGATGTCTGGAGCCGGGACCCTCGCAGTGGAGCGCTTCTACCAGACCGGAGAGAGAATGCTGACCGCCGATGATGAATTCAGATACGATTACCTCTTCAAGCTCCTGCTGATTGGTGACTCGGGCGTCGGAAAGTCTTGTCTGCTCCTGCGGTTCGCCGACGACACCTACACCGAGAGCTACATCTCGACCATCGGCGTCGACTTCAAGATCCGGACCATCGAGCTCGACGGCAAGACCGTGAAGCTGCAGATCGTACGTCCCACTTCCCCCCGGTTGTCCTCGAGGCGTAGGCGCAGGCGGTTTGAGCTAATCTGGGGAATGTATAACAGTGGGATACCGCGGGCCAGGAGCGTTTCCGCACCATCACCTCTTCTTACTACCGCGGCGCGCACGGCATCTGCGTCGTCTACGATGTCACCGACATGGACAGCTTCAACAACGTCAAGCAGTGGCTGCAAGAGATCGACCGCTACGCCACGGAGGGTGTGAACAAGCTGCTCGTGGGTAACAAGAGTGATATGGCGGACAAGAAGGTGGTGGAGTACACAGTGGCGAAGGTGAGTCTGAAAACAAATACACAGTCTACGGACCTTCATCCTGACGTAGTTCGTTATTGTAGGAATTCGCAGACAGCCTCGGCATCCCTTTCCTCGAGACCTCGGCCAAGAACGCCAGCAACGTCGAGCAGGCCTTCTTGACCATGGCTCGCCAAATCAAGGAGCGCATGGGCAACACGACCGTGAACAACAAACCGACCGTGCAAGTCGGCCAAGGCCAAGGCGTGCAGTCCGGCAGTGCAGGTGGCTGCTGCTAGTGGATCGAAGGTTTCTCCTTCAGGAATCTTGGATGCGGAGAACTCGAGCTACGTTGACTGTCACACCAAGGGGGCGGGCATTGTGTGTCACCTTATGTTAGATGGATTGCTTGCTTGCTTGCTTGGCCTGGTTAGTTCGAAGGCGTGCTTGCGGGAAATAATGAGGACTGGGGCAAACGTTGCGCGCACAGTAATGGTTCTGTGATCCTATATCCATGTATCTTAGGATCATAGAGCGCGCGCCTTGCTCGCTCGCTCGTCTCGCGTATGCCCATAGCCTGCGGCGTTTAGGGGGTGTTTATAGTCGTGGTATGAGCCGCAGCGGGTTCGCATCGATTACCTTTGGCTTGGCACGTTTCGAATCGTCGTGAACATTTGGTCGGTGAGTGAGATGTCGCTCTGTTGCGCTCTAAGCGGGTGGCACGAGAGTTGCTACATTCGTTTGATGTCGCCACCTTCAATACTGAGCTGGTAGAAAGAAGTGATGCCTGAGGCCACCAAGCTGTCTTCACAACCTCGCGTCTTCACGAGGTTGTGATACAAGGCACCTTCACGGGACAGTCAAACACTCATACAGACACCGCGACAGACTGCAGAATATCACTCGACCGATCGAAACGCCTCTCTCAACGAGTCCGACTGTGGAAAAGCATAGCGTTCTTTAGAGTCTCTGGTCTGCGTTTACGGCTCTGAGCATACTATGAACCCAAAGTCCACCTTTACGCGGCTGGTCGCCTTCTCAAGCAGTGAACCGATGATCACTCACCGTAGTCCACTTAAGCTGCCATGGGAGACCTAGTGGCCTATCGGAAGTTCGTGGGCAACGTTTGCCTCTATCGTGAGCTCGCGGTCCGCGAGCCGCCCACGTTTCTACGGCGCAACTTGGACCAGGCTCTCGACGCGCACGGACGGCTCTTGCGGTTGGAATCGACGCAGAGAACCGGGTCCCGGGAGGCTACAATGGCGAGAGAACGGACATTTACTGGTGACGAGTATCCGACGAAAGAAATGCTCCAGGATTTGATGAGCGGCCGAGATCCCGTGCTAAGGATCGATGCGCTTCAGCTTCGTCTGCTGGAGTCGAGGAAGGCTGGTCTGTGGAGGTCTGCCAAGCGCCGGCAGAGCGAAGACGGCATCGATTGGTTGCCGGACCCTACTGTCGAGTTTCATATCCCTTGTCTGGTGCTCGTTAGCGTGCTGGACATACGAGGCTCTAGGCGTGCGTGCCATACGCAGACACTGCGAGCTACAGCTGTAGGCCGTAAGGATGAGTCCGGGGAACTATACTGCGACATCGAGCTTACCAGCCCCTGTGTCATCCACTTCGAGGAGATATTCGTGACAGAGGAAAGTGGTCCTGAAAGCTCTCGTCGCTGGAGACGGACATTTACGGCCGACTGTGTCTTGGAAGTCTCCCTCCAGTGCCAGGACTCCGACGACACAGCGGCGTTGTTGAGCCAATTAGAGTCACGCGAACTTTCTCGCTATCTCGGAGCGCCGGCGAACGAAGGCGTACTCAAGGCGGTCTGGCAAGACTTTCCAAAGTGCCCTGCTAATGGAGCATTGTTGCCATTGAAACGCCCGAGACATCATATAAGTTTGGGATCGAAGTATGGTCTCGACATGTCGATCGGCTGGAGCAGGCGTTTAGAGAATCCACTCGTAACCCTGAATCGACTGCGAAGTCGTGATGAGGGTGATCCAAACCCACTTACGACTTCGTCAGACGATCAAAAAAAGACGCGTGAACGGCCGAGGATGCACTATGAGTTCGAAGAAGGCTTGCTGACGAGAACCCACGACTCGGACGATCTGTGCTGCGTGTTCTGCGGGAACATGCAGGAATACGATTCAGTTTCGCGGTTGCTTTTGCACTACCAAACTAGCCATGAACATTTCAACTTTAATCTGTCAAAGCATTCAGAGGCTAATGGGCAACACCAGTCCTCCGTCTCGATTAGCCTGGCAGAGAAGCCTCCAGCGTCGCAAGCCGAAAGCTATGTCAAGGGTGCAGTGCAGCTCGAGTGGATTGCACCAAGTAAGGCATTCAATCTAGCTGCTCATGTTGCTGGAGAGGAGCGTTGGACGAACGACAGTCGTCCCGGGCTTATTTCCAAGCGAGGCAGATCGGCGAAAGCACGAGACACGGGACGGGCCAACGGCATCGGCAGTCCTGCAGGTCCTTCTAAGCCTATAGTCCCAGCTTTGCGCGCGAGAAGGAACTACGCCGGAGTCCGGGACCTTCGACGGCCGACACGAAAGAAATTCGTTGTCCCGAACGTACCGGGAGTCACGATGTACCACACTCACACCATGCAACCCATCCAGCCCGGCGAGGTGATCGAGGAGGACGAACGCGACAGGACGGATCTGCTCCTCGCGCAGAGCCAGTATCGCAATCTGCGAGCGCATGGGTTTTCGGATGTGGAGGTGGAGTTCCACCAGGCCTTTAACCAGCATCTCGATACTGAGCGTCCGGCGTCTAAGGTCCTGATCGGGGATGGTATTGTCCGGTTCTCGAGGAAGTATCGCAGGAAGTTGCAGCAGGAGTGGCGGATGCCCTTCGCGGAGAAACTAGGTCATTTGCGCGTCCACGGCGTGATTGCGGGAGACCTCGTGGCGTACTGTCTTGGGCAAGCTATTGATGAGAAAGAACATCAGCATACCGACGAAAACGGTCGAGATGTTCCCGTAAAGCCGGATAGCTCGGCTGACGGCGACGGTGCAGACCAAGATACGATCACCAACGTCTTGAAACACCTGGGCAAAACAGCGGCGTCTGATACACATGCGCAAAACAAGATCAAGGGGCGTTGCGTCTGTGGCGTGGTTACGGGAGGTTGGAGAGGCTGCGTGGCGTGCGACAATCCGCACTGTATTCGTGGGGACTTTCACATGGCTTGTGTGGGGCTGGACAGACGCACGATGGATTGGTTGTGTGCTGACTGCTCCGCCGGAACGGAGTCAACGCGTCTATGAGCGAACATGGGGCCTAGACAAGAGGGATATGTTGATGCGTAGCGAGTGCAACCTACCGGTCATGCGCCATATGGTATACCAATAGGGTAGTCTACGTTCCATACATTCGGTGTCGAGATCCGAGTTGGGGATACTGATGAAGGAAGGTCTTGCCTAAGTGTCAGTCGTCCTCGTCCATCAGTTCAGCCAGTTCAGCTTCTTCCTCTGCAGTCAGCACACCTCCACCTTTCTTCATCGTCTCACCATGCTCTTCGCTCTTCCCCTTCTCCTCCTCCAACGCCTCCCGATACCGCGCCATCTCCTTCCGATCCAAAGACCACCGCCTTACCGTCCCATCAATACTAATACTCACAAGCCCCGAACCCCCACACAGCGCCAATCCCGTCACCTCCTCGAAATGCCCACTATACATAAACACCAGATCCCCCGACGAAGCATCCCACACCCTCACCTCCTCATCCCTACACGCCGTCGCCACCAAACCCAGCCGCTCGTCGGCAACCACCACATCGCGTACGAAGTCCGGGTGTGCGAGCACGGTGTCGGCTTCCCACCCTCGGCTTCGCACCAGATGCTTCGCCGTCTTGTCCGCGGACGCCGTCCAGAGGTCCCCTTCGCCGTCGAAACAGAGCTTGTACACGCTCGTTTCGTGCGCGAGGATGGGTATGTCGACGGACTCTGGGAGCTCGAACGCAGCGTCCCAACTGATATGCCAGCGGCGGATCTCCCGGTCGCTGCTTGCGGTGAAGATGACGAGAGAGTCGCTGGGCGAATCGCCTTCTTCGAGGCTGAGAGGGTCGATGGCGAGATCCTGGAGGGCTTTCGTGGGCGTTTTGATCTTGTGCAGAGGGGTGGAGGTCGTCGTGTCCCAGACGATGATGGTCGAGTCCGTGCCTGCGGAGAGGAGGATGGGTTTCCCGTTCAGCGAAGTCGCGAGGAGGCATTTGACGAAATCCGTGTGGCCGGTGAGCTTTCGAGGTTGTTCCTGGGAAGTCAAAGAGGTGGCGTAGATCGTCTTGTCCCAGCAGCCGCTGAAGAGGGTTTTGGTCTTTGGGCATATCGCGAGGCTGGTGAGGGGCGCGGTGCCACGGATCGATGTTCGGGTTACCTCGGATGTCTAACGGTATGTCAGCTTCAATTGCGACATTCCACATGAGCGTGGTGACTCTTACACACATCCAAATCCACGCGTTTCACCTCGCCAGCGGCTTCCGCCAGCCATATTTTGTCATCATCTGTCGGGTCCAGGAGCAGCGCCAGCAGTTTCGAAGGCAACTTGATGGGATTGCCAGCCTTGTTCTGCGCTTTGGCTGCTTTGCGTTCACTCGTCGCGAGCGATTCCGATGTTTGGAAGAAGTGTCCAGCGTCGGTGGATCGAGACATGCCGCACTCTTCAGTGCTTACCATGAGATTGGAAAGCTATTTATTCCACAGTCACACTCCGAGTCTCATCAGTCTCAAACGGATTTGATACGTCGACTTTTGGCACAGAAAGCTCGCTTGTGCGAAGATTTTTGACAGCAGACTTGTCCACACACGTTCCGCCTTCCTGTTTCCATCATCACAGTCCTGTCACTGCAGTGGATCCCTCTCTTGACGATTGACTATGTTGCTGGATACGAAAAACGCATCGACTGCTCTTCTCACCTCCGCTCGACCTCCATGAGTATTCGGTTTCCACAAGCCAATCGCCCAACCCAATCTCTGTAGTTAACTCCGTTTTCCTGGAAAATCGCTTTGCCGGCTTCACTGCCGCATCAACAAAGCATGTGACCCTTTCCAGCCGGTGTCGGTCGGTACCATCCAACACATGGTGAACTACATAGGTGGGCATAAAGTAACACCTCGTATCCAACAACGCCACTCTACCCTCCACCCCAGCAGATACCAAACAGACATTCCCAGATCACCAAACGAGCCCCCTTTCCCAACCATCCATCCTGCAAAATTACTACAAGCAAGCAAGCAAGCCGAAAGCCATGACCCCCAAAGGACCCTACAAACTCGTCACCGTGAACAACGCGCCGGAAAGAGCCCAACGCCTCGTCGGCCGCGTGGTGGAAGACGTGAAGGACTCGTACACGATCCAGCACGTCGCGAACGTAGAGAGT